>Ga0310912_10001046_pt1 | contig 14861 bp, 23 predicted proteins | sample GREbulkMGOX080_FD_203443 | JGI IMG/M metagenome (GOLD analysis project Ga0310912, IMG submission 203443) | Lab enrichment of tropical soil microbial communities from Luquillo Experimental Forest, Puerto Rico - GRE.bulkMG.OX080 | ecosystem: Environmental > Terrestrial > Soil > Tropical forest >...
TCATTACTCGCTCAATCTGTCCCGCACCGCGATGGCCGCGGGAAGAGGTCGCCATAGAACCGTCATCTCCCTAATCAACCCGGCATCATCGAGGAGCCAATAGTCCATACCGTCCAGCTCGATTGTCCCGACGGTAACCTTAAAAAAAGAAGAAACATGTTCGGGTCCCTGCATGATTTCCCTGAAGTCGAACGCGTCGACCACTGCCAGCAGAGGACCGACGACCTCTCGGATTGCATCCTTGCCCAGGACCGGCTCGGCCATCAGCGGTGTGTTGAGGACGACATCGCCGGCCATGTGACTGAGCATGGTTTCGAGGTCCTTGCGCTGCATCGCAGCGGTGAAGGCGGTGACATGTGCGAGGCGCTCGCCGAGATCACCCTGGTAGAGCGACCGAGCGTGAATCGCGTCGGCGAACTGAATGAGCTGAGAATAAATCCGCTCATCGCGAGCCATATCCACCAGGATGAACAGTTGACCCCCACCAATTTTGGATTTGTCAAACAGCAGGGAGGACAGGGCCGCCTGCTGGGTGTGCTGGGGACGGTCTATTCTGTCTGTCCGTGCGCCACTCATCGGGTGTCCCCTATGGGTTTTGCCAATCTGTTAAATTTGGGGACCAGCGCGCGGCCCCGGCATGAGATTGCCTTTTACCTAATCTATGGTAATGATACGCACCTTGCCACAGGTGGCGAGCCGTTGCTCCGAAGCTGAGGGAGGGCTCCCAGCGGGCCCCGCGGGACGGGGGTTCCAGGAGCCGAAGACTGGCGCCGGGAGGCAGATGCTCGTTATACGAGACGTCACGGCCGATGCGCTCGATCGTGCCGCATACGATGATTTCGTCGCGCGTATGCGAGTGCATCTGCGCAAGTTTTTGCCCGAGCAGTGCGACGCACTCGGAGAGATCAAAACCGGGCAGCTCATCGAATTCGGAGTGAAACGCGCACGTGAATGTGGATTCGAAGCGGAACGTGACGTGTGCAAGTACATCGATTTGATGTGCGTTTTCGGTCACAGCTTTGATCGCGATGAGCGGTTACCCTGGGCACGGCAGATACTTGAAAGCCGCGTTCCGCCCGATCCAGGGGAGCGCATGCGCCGCTTGCATGACGCGGCGCTCGACGCGCTGCGTAAGCGCTATTTCCCGGAGCGGTAAGGGGCGCGCTGATGGTCGCGCCGCTGCTTCTCGGCGTCGCCGCCGCGATCGCGGCCGGGGTGGCCATCGCCAAACTCGTCGATGCGGAAAGGGACGCCGATCAAAGCTTTTCCACCTGCCCAGTCGGCTCGTCGACCCAGACTTGCCCGGCAAAACCCAAGGCCTTCCCTGCGGCGGAAGCCGCGGCAAGCGGCAACGAAGGAAGCGATTCCGAAATCGGTGAAGGAGGGACGCGAATATGGCGGTCGGGTGCGCAAGAACAGTGATGGCACCTACTCCTATGACCCGCCGGTGTGCCGCAGCAAAATTTGAAGCTAAAGCAATTTACGTTTCGCAAGAGGATTATGAGAGCGCCATTACAAAGAACGCGGTTTGGATCGATGTCGCGCTTTCTAAAGCCGTTTTCGATAAGGACAACCTCGGCCATTCCCGGTTGTATTCCGGCACGCTGAAAAATGTGAATGGGCTCGAACGCTGGCGGGGTCGGGATCAACCCCATATAGTAATTTCAAATAGTAATTCACGAAGAGTTTAGTGGCGACGTGGGCAAATTTCTGCTCGTACCGCGATGGTGATCACTCACGAGGTGGAAGACATCATCTGTCTAACGTAAATGTACATCCACTTCGTATATCGGAAAGTCAAAGCCCTTGGACGATTTTACTCAAGACGAACGGCCGATCGCGGTCCAAACCTCGCTCGGAAAGGATTATTTCCTGTTGACCGGGTTCTCCGGGCATGAAGCGGTGTCGCAGCTGTTCCAGTTCGATCTGAAAATGCTGTCGGACGATCTCGCCGCAGACAAAAAGAACCTGGTGGGCCAGAACGTCACCTGTTCAATCCGGCCGCAGGAGGGGACGCGCTCCTTCTTCAACGGCTTCATCAGCAATTTTTTTGCGGCCGAGCCAGCTGGCCGCTTCGGGCGCTCCTATCGGGCGCGCATTGTGCCATGGTTGTGGTTTCTGACCCGGGCCGCGAACTCGCGTATCTTTCAGAACAAAAACGTTGTCGATATCGCGAAACAAATCTTCTCGGACCACGGCTTCAGCGACTTCGAATTCCGGCTGCAGCGCAGCTATCCGCCCTATGAATATAAGGTTCAGTATCGCGAGACCGACTTCAACTTCGTTTCACGGCTGCTTGAGCATGAGGGCATCTTTTATTTCTTCCACCATGAGAGCGGCCGACATATCGCGGTCTTCGGCGACGCGCCGAGCGCGTTCAGGCAGGGCGAGTGGGGAAACGTGTCGTTTGTGCCCGAGCCCGCCTGGGAGCACGTTCACCGCTGGCATCACGCCTATGAGTTCCGGCCAGGGCGCTGGACCCTCACAGACTACGATTTCAAAAAGCCACAGACCGACCTCACGGCCGATCGCCCGACACTGATCGACAACTCGGTCATGAAGAAATTCGAGTTCTTCGACCATCCCGGGGGCTACATCGAAAAGGATATCGGCACGAGTTTGGCGCGCACTCGCATCGAAATGGAGGAGGCGACCCATCACGTCGTCAACGGCTTCGGAAAGGTGCCCAGCTTTCGCTCAGGCGAGACCTTCGCACTGAAGGACCATCCGATTTCCGACGAGATGGGAGCCAGCTACGCGCTGTTGTCCGTGCATCATCACGCACGGGACACCAGCTATTTTACCGAACACGGCCAACCCGCCAGCTACTCCAACAGCTTTGTCGGCCTGCCGGCAAAAACTGTATTCCGGCCGCCGAAAGTCACGCCGTGTCCCGTGGTGCACGGGCCGCAGACGGCGACCGTGGTCGGCCCGAAGGGTGAGGAGATTTACACCGACGAATATGGCCGCGTGAAGGTACAGTTCCGGTGGGACCGTTACGGCAAGGCCGACGAGAACAGTTCGATGTTCCTGCGGCTGGCGCAGAGCTGGGCCGGCAACAAATGGGGCGCCCAGATCCTGCCGCGCATCGGTATGGAAGTGGTTGTCGAATTTCTCGAAGGCGATCCCGACCGGCCGATCGTCACCGGCTGCTTGAACAATGCCGATGCAATGCCGCCCGATAAGCTGCCCGACAACCGCACCCGCAGCGTATTTCGAACGCGCTCGAGCCCCAATAGCAGCGGTTTCAATGAGATCTCGTTCGAGGACAAAGCCGGCAGCGAGCAGCTGTTCATGCACGGCGAGCGCGACGAGGATGTTCGCATCAAGCGCAATGCGCGTGAATGGATCGGGAATGAGCGGCACCTGATCGTTGGCAAAGACCAGCTGGAAAGCGTCGGCGGTGCCAAGCACCTGACGATATCGGGAAACCAAAACGAGAAAATCGGCGGCACAGTCTCGCTGTCTGCGGACGGCGATTTGCACCAGAGGATCGGCCAGAACTCAGCGCTCAAGGCGGGCATGCAGGTGGCGATCGAGGCCGGCATCTCGATCACGTTGAAAACCGGAGCGAGCTTTATCGAGATCGGGCCCGCCGGCATCACGATCGTCGGTACGCCGCTGGTTCTGATCAACAGCGGCGGCTCGCCGGCGCCCTTGACTGCACAGCCGGAATCGCCACAGGACCCGAAGGAAGCCGATGACCGCAAGCCGCCCGAAGCTCTGACGAGCGCATCGGCGAGGCAACCGCCGCAGCCGGGCGCGCCGCCGGTGCTGGTCAGCGAAACCTTTGCCTCACCGCAGGCCGCGACGCTGCGAGAGGCGGCAAAAACTGGCGTGCCGTTCTGCGCCATCTGCGAAGCCGCGCAGGCCGCGGGATAGAGGTAATTTGGACCTTCGGTAGATTGGCTAAGTTCTGGAGAAACCATGGCGCCCTTTCGTACCAACAGCACCCTTTGACGCCAGGTTTTTCCTCTGACCTGGCACACGATCGACCATTATGTGCCGGATCGGACACCATACTTTGGCTCGCCACCCGTGTAAGCTGCTTTCGCTACGGAGTGCGACACGGAGCTGGCCAATACGAATGGATAAAAAAGCAGACCACAACCGGCGCTCGGTCCTTCCCGAACTGCCGAATGCGGGTCGCCCGATCCGCCTAGGGCCCGATCAGAACCGTTGGCTCTCCAGTAACGATGACGCCGCCATGGGCGGTCAGATCACCGATACGGGCGGCTTGCAAGCCTCCGATCAGTACGGTTGGTGACGCCTGCACGATCATGTCCGGCGGGCCGACGCATGTCGCTGTATCGGTGACCCGTGCTGCCGGGAGCATCCCGATCAGGACGGTCGGACAACCCGGGGCGGTGATTGGTCCGCCGACGTGCGGCACTGGCCCCGTCGAGAGGGGGCACGTGTGCATATCCGTTAGTCTCGCGGCCGGCTGTCCCATGCACCAGTCTCTATCTTAATCTTAAGAGAATATTGCCTTAAGAGAATACTGCCTTAAATCACTTAGATACGCAACGTGCTTAGTTCCGGCGCGTCTCGCGGAAATTGGGCGATCAGCACTCGGCCGCACGGCGGCCGGGGTGGCTCGGTTGTCCGCATACCATCGTCTCGCCGTTCGATCGTGGATCCGTTTGGGACGGCTTTTGACGACTTTCCGCGAAGGATGCGTTCCGATGTAGGGCCGACCCTCCTTTCCGTCGAACTGGCCGAGCGTATAGCCGAGAAAGGTAATGTTATCTCAGGTATGCGCGCCAGCCGGGTCTTGGTCTCGTTCACCTCCAACCTGAGCCGCGTAATCAGCCCTTTCATCTGTGTCTTCGCTATCTCGGCATTGCCGGGTCGGCGACAGACCGCAAAATCTTCCGCGTAATTGAGGACGTTGGCATTGAGTTGATCCTGGTGCCATGGTTGCTCAGGCCAGCAGAAAGCTCTGGAAGTAGAGAGATTGGCCAGCATCTGGCCCATTACGGAGCCTTGTGGCGTTCCTCTCTTCGCCCTCCGGCCGTTGCTGTACGGATCCGCGCCGTCCGACCCGCTCCACGACCGGAACTGTCAACCAGCCCTTGATAACGCGCAGGAGGCGTCGGTCGGCGAGGCGGCGGATCAGGCATCGCATCAGCGAACCGTGCGGAATTGCGGCGAAGTAGTCGCGCAAATCCGCGTCGACGACTTCCCGCCTTCCGTATTGTTTGACGTGCCACAGCAGCTGCCGTACGGCCATCTTAGCATCCAGCTCCGGCCGGAAACCATACTGGTTGGCCAGCGCGTCCGCCTCGAAAATGGGGCCGATCACCAGCACCATCACCATCTGGGTCACCCAGTCACGAATGGGCGGAATGCCAAGCGGCCGTTGCCCGCCGTTACTCCTTGGAATCCGCACTCTCAGCAGGGGCTGCGGGCGGTAAATGCCACCGCATAACTCCTGCCTGATCCCTTCCAGCCGCTGCTTTCAACCCTGGGCCTCGATCTTGTCGAACGATAGGCCGTCGATACCAGGCGCACCGCCGTTCGCGCGGCAGCGACGATAGGCTTCTTCATGATGTCCGATCGATAGACCTTTTCCCGAGCACATAAAAGCGGAGCGCCTTGGGCTCTTCTTATTGTCCTTAAGAGCCAGTCCTGCCAGAGCTCCGCAGAACCGTCGAGGCCAATGCGGCGGTGATCGGTAGTGTAATGCATGTGGTCATCCGGTACCGTTGAAGATCGAATCCGGGGATTTGGCCGCGGTTAAGGTGTAGTCGGCTTGCGGCACAATCCTGAAGGTACGTCTGCCACGGACAACAGCCGCTTTCGGCATCAGACCGGCCGATGATCCGCGAGATAAATTTCCAGATGACGCGCGAGCATTTCGGGCCACGGCGTCTCGATGGGCTCTTTTGTTTTGGTCTCGGCGGCGGGAATCTGAATCCACCACCCATCGCCTCGCTGGACCAAGGTTTGGCCGAGGATGAGACCAGTAAGGTTTCGGCGGCGAAGCTGCCGGCTCGCGAGTGTCGCGATCAGCAATCCATCGCGGTAGGTCTTGAACCTGCGCAACGCCGTTCTCTCACCCTCGGCCTTGGCCATCAAACCGAGACCGAGATTCAGGAGCCTTTCGCTATGGACAAGGCGATGCCGTTTCGGCCGCGCCGGCTTGTGCCGAGCCCGGATTGAAGATGCTATGCGATAGATCCAGGACCAGTCCCTGCCGGGATCCATGATGGCGGCCACGACCTTGAGCTCTATGAGCCGGGCGATCACCGTCCCGCTGGCATTCTCCGCCTCCAGATGTTTGGCGTAGGCTTTTACCCGATCCCGAGTGATGCGATCACCTGGGGCAACGTGGACGTCTAGCGGACCATTGGCCTCAAGCCAGGCTAACCATCGGCCGTAGCCTTTCTGCATCTCCCGATTTGAGTACGGCGAGCGTTCTGCCCTGCAGCCGCCCTCGTCAAGCAAATCACCGGGATGCAAAGCCGCTTTCCAGTACTGGTGATCCACTTGCGGCCATTGTCCTACAGGCGTACAACGTCGTTCAATACCAATCGACGAAAAAGTACTCATTTCCCCTGCTCCGGATCTTTTGCATGTCTTCTTTTGGCCGTCTTAGGGCCTTCTGCAGCACTCTTTGTGCGCAAGTTCAGGATCGTCTCGTCGAAGTGCCGAACCGCTGCCGCGGTCTCCAAGCCAGTGTAGAAATCGACCGTGGTCTGGAGGGAGCGATGACCCAAAACACGGCGGACAGTCTCATAGTCGCCCGGATTGGCATCGAGGTACAGCTTGGCAGCCAGGTGGCGGAAAAGATGCGGATGAACCCGTAATCCTGTGTGGGCGCGAATGGTTCGCGAGATCTGGGTTCCAAAAGCATCCTGGTTTTTTGGATCGCTGCCAATTCCAGGAAATAGAGCCGTACCGTTCTTCGAGGCCAGATGAGGCCGAAATCTATCGATATAAGTATCGATAAGAGCGGTGCTTTCCGATGGAAGCGGATGCTCAAGGGGTTCCTGGTTTTTGACGTCTTCGGCTCCGATGACGATATGCAGCGCCCCGCCCCGGACCGAGCGGACAAGATTTTGCTCGATATCGAGGCTGACGAGATTGCGCATGCGGATCGGCGCCATCAGCAGGATTTCGATCGCGGCGGCCATCTGAGCCCGCACCGCCCCTCGTTGCAGGTTCCGATGCCGCCGAGCTTGGCGCATCAATTCCTGCGGGAGCGCCAGCGACCGCGGGATACTCCGATCGCCGCCGGCCCGACATCCTTCAAGCGACCGGCAAGAAGCCGGCCATCTGCCGGTACGTTCTCTGGCAATCTGCCAAGTGCACGGGCAACGCTACGGATTGCTGAGGAGAGCTCCTGGCGTTTGCGTTCCGGCAGGTCGGTGGCCGCGACCCTCGCAAGCAAACCCGCCAGGCTGAGGGGTGACACACACTCCGTGTGTGATATACTTCGTGATGACATGAATGTCCTCGTGATGACCTTGAATGACCCAAGTATGATATCGTTATTCTCTAATAACGTCAACCTACCAGGTTGATTGTTATAAGTAATAACGAGGGAGATTTCAGTGTATAGCCTCTTTAAGCCATTTCAACGGCTTGTCGCTCGCCGCGTTTAGCGCCACCCCGTTTTTGCAGGAATACGAACCGCTCGCCCGAGGCGAACTACTGCGAGCCGACCGTCCGCAATCATTCGGCGGACCGTGCGCTGGGAGACCTGCCAGTTTTCGGCCACCTGGTGGACCGTCAGAAGCCCCTCGTCCACCGGAGGGTTACCAGCTGTGCGATTGTTATTGCTGTCCTTCCGCTTCATTCGGTCCATTCCCGACAGTTTGCCACCTGCGCTGTCCCTGACCTTGACTGAATATTGAATTCATCCTTTTTCGGGGCGCGTTCGTCCATCGCTTGGCGTAGGCTATCTCGCCGAGCCGCCGGGAGCGGCGGCTGTTTTCCCATACCGCGGACTCGTGTTCGCAGCCATTCGAGGACTTCATCTTCGAACCAACCGACGGCCATCGGGCCGAGTTGAATCCGGCGCGGGAACGAACCGTTCCGTTCTTTGCGCCAGATCTGACAATCTGAGTAGCCCGTTAGCTCGCGCACGCGCGGCTTGCGGATGACACGCCGCTGGGTGTGTTTTGGCTTTGACAAAATTGCGCGCTCCACTGCTGGGATGGAGCCCAACAGTTAGTGAGCTTGGCTACGGATGCCGAACGAAAGCAGAAAGCAATCAGGGAGCATTTTGGGCGCGGTTTTGAGAGCGCCCGCGTGGCCTGTTTTTGTATGCTGGTGAGAGCTCGTCATAAGCCTTCTCAGCCTGGCGCCATTTCACGCCGGTCGCAGCGACGCATTCTTGGATAGCCGCTTGCTTCTTGACTTTATGTCCGAGAGTGGCTTGGTTCTTTGCGTAGCCGAACATCCATTCCGACGCGCGCTCAGGACGACCAGCGCCGGCCGATGCCGGCATGGGCCAGAACCGAGTTATGTCCACAACCAAGAACTTAACATGATGATAGCAACCGGATGGTGGCATAATCTCATTATGCAAACCGCAGTGCTGGTGAGATCCGGGATTAAAGAAAGCCGACGCTGGCACCTCCCCTTCATCGCTGTACGCCTTAATCGCGCCGTCCTGACACGCCTGACAAAGCTGTCGCCACGCTTCGTCGTAGGCTCCCAGCCGCGATGGTTCGTTCCCTGCTTCTTCTTGGGGACGCAAGGCCGAATTGAGGCGCTGCTGTGCGGCATCGAGCAGACGCTTCGCCGTCTCGACCGACGGTTCAAAAAGCCGAATTTTCTTTGGCTTTTGCTTCTCCTGCCTCCAAGAGTAGCCGACGGACACGATAGTCTTCCTGGGCCGCATATACGCTGGATTCGGTGGCCGCCCTGCCGGAGGGCCGGGTAGGTCAACCCTTGGCCTCGCGAGCGCGGCGCCGATTTCCAACAGCGCATTGCCTATTAAGATGAGGGGGGACACACGCTTCCTGCTGGCGTCCTGCGGTCAAATGGCGCGGCGGTCAGGTCCGGGTGTTCGGGGATCAGCCTAGCCGCGCCGAGCAGATTATGCCTCTGCACGCCGCGGCAGCTCGACAACGTTCGACGGTGGGGGCTGAATCAGGCTCTCGACGTGGCGGGCCCAGGCGTCGAACGCGGCCTTGCGCTCCGGCAGATACTCGAATCGGTTGTAGATCTTCGCGACGCCGGCGATCTTGCCGGAGCTGTGGTTGAGGATTTTGTCGACTACGTGCGGCGCGATCCCGAGCGGCGCCATCCCAGTCGCCGCACTGCGGCGCAAGTCATGTAGCGTGAAGGGCGCGGTGTCTTCGCCCGAAATATCGGTCATCGCGCCGGCAATGCGCTCACGGCCCCGCCCGAACCCGCTGACAGAGGTGTCGTCGCCGCGGCCAGTGGTAAAGACCCAGCCTTTGTTGCTGGCGAGAAGCGGCAGCTTCTCCAAAATCTCGACGGCGAGCCCGGTCAAATGCACGATATGGGCGCGGCTGTTCTTGGTGCGCTCGCCGGGTAGGATCCAGGTCCGCTTTTCGAGATCAAACTCGCTCCATGTCGCATACGCGAGTTCGTCACGCCGCTGCGCGGTCAGCAGCAGCAGCTGGGCGAGCGGACCGAATGGCCAGCCGATGCGCTCGCAGGCGAGCCAGAATGGCCGAATCTCCTCGTCGTCGAGCGTCCGCTCACGCTCCGCCTTTTGCGCGGGCATCTTGACGCCATCGGCTGGGTTTTTTGCGATCAGGCCTTCGTCGACCGCTCAGCTGAGCATCGCTTTAAGGTAGGCCAGGGTGTGATTTGCTTGCGACGGCGCATCCTTGGCGATGCCGCGGACCAACTGCTTGATGTCATCGGCGGTGATCTCGTCGAGCGGCCGCCTGCCGAGCGGTGATTGCTTAACGTCCCTCTTGAGGGTGCGGGCCGTCTCGGCCAGGTATTCGGCCCGCATCGGGCGGCGGCTCTTGTCGCTTGGTCGTTCAGCGAGATAACGGTCAATCACGGCGCCGAGCGTGTTCTTTTTCCGCGCCTCCTCCGCCTGTGCCAGCTTCCGCTCCTGCTGCTCCCTTCGGCGCCGATCTTCGACGGGATGCGCGCCGGCCTGGGCCTTGGCCATGCTTTGGCGGGCGAGCTCTCTCGCGTCGGCGACATTCGGGATCTGCGCCAGGGTGCCGAGCTTCTCGCGGACCGTCTTCCCGTTGACCCGGTAGAACGCCTGCCACGTCTTAAGCCCGCTCGCGGCGATGCGCAGACCGAAGCCGGGTAGCTGCGAATCCCAGGCCTCGATGCGCCCGCTCGGCGGCGGTTTCAGCCTCTCGACCGCGGCCTGTGTGAGTTTCAGATTTGGCATCTGGCGATCCCTCTTGGGTAGCGTATGGGTAGCACAAATGGCCTGTTAAGGGCTACCCATTGCACCCCGTCCCATACCATTGCATTCCACAAAAAATCAAGGAATTCTGCGGCGTCAGAGCAATGTAGTGAAATGGTAGAGAGAGGGTCTCGAACAGATTGTGGATCTGGATGTCGTCGGTTCGAATCCGATCACTCGCTCCAGTCTTCGAATTCTCGGGGTCAGAAGGGGGCGTGGGGCGCCGCCTTCGTGATCCTCGGGTTGTTTTCACCAAAAATTTTACTGCGTTCCGCCATGCTTGGCTGTTTTCGCAAATTATCCCGTAGTCACGTCTCATGCTTCTAGCCGCCCGCCCCGAATGTAGAGCGCGCACAGGCTGTCGCGTGGACCGAGAAGGACAGAGCCGAAATAAGCGACGCCCGCGACAAGCACGATCGCCGGCCCCGAGGGCAGGTCGAGATGGTATGAGAACAGCAGACCGAGGAAGGCCGACGCCAGCGCGAGAGCGCTGCTCGTCACGCCGAGCGCCCACAATTCGCGAACCCAGAACCGGGCCGCCGCCGCCGGGAGCATCATCAGACCGACGGCCATCAGGGTGCCGAGCGCCTGGAAGCCGGCGACGAGGTTTACGACGACCAGACCGAGAAAGATCGTGTGGACGAGCCCGCCGTGGCCGCCGACGACCCGCAGAAAGTCGGGGTCGAAACATTCGACGACGAGTGGGCGGTATATCACCGCGAGCGCCAGAAGGCTCAATGTTGCAATGGCGCCGATTACCATGAGCGCAGTATCGTCGACGGCGAGGATCGAGCCGAACAGCAGATGCAGCAGGTCGACGTTGCTGCCATGCGTCGACACGAGCAGCACGCCGAGCGCCAGCGAGATCAGATAAAAGGCAGCGAAGCTGGCGTCCTCGCGCAACGGGGTCAGCCGGGTCACGAGTCCCGACAGCAACGCCACCGCCAATCCGGCACATACGCCGCCGAGGCTCATCGCCGGCAACGACAGACCGCCGAGGAGAAAGCCGAGCGCGGCGCCCGGCAGCACGGCATGTGACAGCGCATCCCCCATCAGGCTCATCCGGCGGATCACCAGAAGAGTGCCGATCGGGCCGCCTCCGAGCGCCAATGCCAGGCAGCCCACGAGCGCCCGGCGCATGAACCCGAACTCGGCAAACGGGCCGAAAGCAAGATCATACACTGCCATTGTCGAGCGCCGGCGCTGGCTTCAGGCAGGAACGGGCCGGTACTCTTCCGGCTCAACCGACCAATTTCCCGACATGCGGCGCGCCCGCTGCAAATTGCGCGGGGTCAGCACCTCCCGCGTCGGTCCCCAAGCTACGCATTCGCGCGCGAGCAGCAGGGTTTCGGGAAAATAGGCACGAACTTGATCGAGATCGTGGAGAACGGCAGCAACGGTTCGCCCGTCTTCATGCCATCCGGCGATCAAGCGCAGAAGATCGTCTCCGGTTCGCCAATCGATCGCTGCGAAGGGCTCGTCGAGTAGGATCAGCGCGGCATCTTGCGCGATCAGTCGAGCAATGAGAACGCGCTGGAACTGGCCTGCAGAAAGCGTCTCGATCGGCCGGCGCTCCAACCCTTGGAGACCCACCGCGGCAAGCGCCCGTTGTGCTGCTTCTCGCACCTCCGGGGACGCGGCCCGCGCCCATCCGATCCGCCGCCAGTGCCCAAGCAGCACCGTCTGGATCACCGAGATCGGAAAACGCCTTTCTATCTCGGCATGTTGGGGCAGATAGGCGATCCTGCCACAGCCGAAAGCTGATTGTTGAATGAGGCCGTCGACCGGCTGCAGCAGGCCAACGATCCCTTTGAGCAATGTACTCTTCCCGGATCCATTCGGGCCGACAATTGCAGTGAGCGAGCCCTGCGCAAACGAGCCGCTCAAGTCCTGGACCGCCGGTTGCCCGTCATACGCCAAAGTGACCCCTTGCAGACTCAACGCACGAGGACTTGAGGGGCTCACGACAAAGCCCAGGCAATCGCTATCCAGAGAAAGCCCGCTACACATGCGGCTCTCACGAGCCGCTCGATCGCGCTCTGCTCGATCAGGTCGCGACCGAGAAATTCCCGGAGATGGCCGACCATCACCTGGGCAATCGCGATCACCGTTGTGCGGAACGGCAGGCGGGACAGCGTCCACGGGCTTCGATCACCTGGCGCTCGACAGCGAAACCCCGACCCTCGCCGAGCCGGCGCAGGCTCCGCACGATCTCTTCGTCCCGGATCTCCTCGGTCGCGCCGCAGTCGTCGCAGATCATGAATTGGCTGTGATGGGGATGCTCGATGTCACCGCAGGCGATGAACGCGCTCGAAGTTTCGATCTTATGGATCAGCTTGTGCGCGAGCAGAAAGTCGAGGGCGCGATAGACGGTCGGTGGCCCGAGCCTGCTTCGCCCTCGCTGCAGCTGAGCGAGCAGCGCATAGGCTCCGCTAGGCTGGTCGGCCCGCAGGATCAGCTCAAGCACGCGCCGGCGGACCGGTGTCAACCGCGCGCCGTGCGTGGCGCAGATCCGTTGCGCCCGCCCGAGCGCAGCTTCGATTTGCCGAGGCGTCACTTCGCCCTCCCAGAATAAGCCGCATGTTATAACATTACGCCACCACACTGCAAACTGGCTTGCGCTGAGAGTGGGGACCCGGTGCTAATCTGCGGCGGCGACCCGGCGGCGTGGTCGGGCCCGCCCTGTGGCGAAGCGGTCCAACAGACGCGCGGCGACCCGCGGGCTGACAAAATGCGACACGTCGCCACCAAGAGCGCCAATTTCTTTGACGAAACGTGAAGAGATGAATTGGAAGCGGTCCGAGGCCATCAGGAAGACGGTCTCGATGTCGGGGTTCAACCGCGCATTCATGCCCGCCATCTGGAATTCGTATTCGAAGTCCGATACCGCCCGCAGCCCCCGGATCACCACGGTTGCACCGACCGCTTGCGCAAAATTCACCAGGAGGGTGTCGAACGCGCGAACCTCGATACGCTCGGCATCGCCATTCTCGAGATGTGCGATCTCGTCGCGTACGATCTCGACTCTCTCGTCGGTGGCGAAGAGCGGCCCCTTTCCGTCATTTCGAGCGACGCCAATGACCAGCTGATCGACGACTTTGATCGCCCTCCGGATTATGTCGGTATGGCCGTTCGTGATCGGATCGAACGTACCGGGATAGATCCCGATGCGTCGCTGGGTCATGTGCCCCCCTCATTGGTTTGCCGGTCGTCCGGAGCTTCTCCAGCTGCGTCGGGCTCTGTATTGCCATTCTCTTCGGATTCTTCCGGCAGCCGCGCCACCGAGACCACCCGCTCGCCCTCGCCTACTTTGAAGATCACGACGCCCGCGCTGCCCCGTCGCGCGATGCGAATATCCCCGACCGGACAGCGAATCACCATTCCGCCATCGGTTACCAGCATGATCTGATCGTTCTGGCCGACCGGGAAGACCGCGACGATGGCATCGCCCCGGCGGCTCAAATCCATATTGTTGATGCCCTGGCCGCCGCGACCGGTAATCCGGTAGCCGTAGGCCGAGCTGCGCACGCCAAAGCCCTTTTCGGTGACGCTTAGCAGAAATTCCTCGCGGGCGGCGAGATCGGCGTACTGGTCTTCCGAGATGGCTGCCTCGTCGGCGGCCGCGCCCTCGTCGACCTCCGCTTGCTCCGCGCCATCGTCCTCGTCTCCGTTCACCCGGCGCCGCTCATTGGCAAGCTTCAGGTACGCATCACGCACTTCGGGAGTGACCTCCTCATGCCGGATGATCGACATTGAGATAACCATGTCGTCGCCGAGCAGCCGGATGCCCCGCACGCCGACCGAGGAGCGCCCAGTAAACACGCGAACCCCCTTGCCGTCTTCCTCGTACTTCACCTGAAAGCGGATCGCCTTGCCATTGCGCGTGGCCAGCAGCACATCGTCGGCCTCGGTACAGGTCGCGACCGCGATCAGCCTGTCATCCGAGTCCTCGCCCTCGAATTTCATCCCGATCTTGCCGTTGGCGCGAACGTCGCCGAAATCGGAGAGCGCATTGCGTCGGACATAGCCGTTGGCGGTGGCGAACATGACGGTCAGGTCAGCCCAGGTGTCCTCCTCCTCGGGCAACGGCATGACCGTCGAGATGCGTTCGCCAGCAACGAGGTTGGGGAGCAGGTTGATCATCGGGCGGCCGCGTGATTGCGGGGTCCCGAGCGGCAGCCGGTGCACCTTGAGCTTGTAGACACGACCCGACGAGGTGAAGAACAGCACCGGCGCATGCGTCGAAGCGACGAAGACTTGGCTGAGGAAATCTTCGTCGCGGATCGCCATACCGGCGCGGCCGCGGCCCCCGCGGCGCTGCGCGCGATAAGTCGACAACGGTACCCGCTTGATGTAGCCAGCGTGGCTGACGGTCACGACCATCGCCTCGCGCTGGATCAGCGCCTCGATGTCGGCTTCGAACTCGACATCTTCGATTGCGGTGCGCCGCGGCGTTGCGAAGCGCTCCTTGATTTCGAGCAGTTCGCCGCGCATTACT
>Ga0310912_10001052_pt1 | contig 14800 bp, 24 predicted proteins | sample GREbulkMGOX080_FD_203443 | JGI IMG/M metagenome (GOLD analysis project Ga0310912, IMG submission 203443) | Lab enrichment of tropical soil microbial communities from Luquillo Experimental Forest, Puerto Rico - GRE.bulkMG.OX080 | ecosystem: Environmental > Terrestrial > Soil > Tropical forest >...
CGAAGGAGTTGCTCTGATGATGCTCGCAGGCAGAGACGACATTCGCACGACCGAGACCGACGAAGAAATTCTCGTTTTTGATGTCTCGGATGACGTACTAGAGCGCGCAGCCCCCATTATCGGCGGAGTAGCCTCCGTAGTGACGCTGAATTTTAGTACCGCCATCATAGGTAATTGCGGCTGCCCCGTTTAGCTTGTTTCCGCCGTGCGCAACCACAACGGCCAGCAGCTTGCCATGTCTATTACGAGGATGAGCCAGCGCGACGCTCGGCAGCCAAGTTGCTGACGAAGGATGAGGCAAGAAGGATTGCGGCCAACATCGCAAAGTTGCCAGGGCTATTGCGCCGCGCACTTGCGCCTCCTACGAGCGGAAGGCATCTTAATCGATGATCGCAAGTGGGGAGCGACCCTGCCATGTCAGCATGGATATTTATCATCGGTCTCGTGGTGTTGTGGGTCGGCGTCAGCTCGCGCCTAGCACGTCGCGAACGTCGTAGCTTAGAGCTAGCTGCGTTGGATTATCCCATAAAGGTTGCAACCTTTTGGGGGCGCGATGCCAAAGCGGAACGCCAAGTCTACTTTGATAAGTTTGAAGAGCATAAAAACTGGCGCAATAATATCAGGTTTCAGTTGGTCAATTGGACTACCTTTGCAATTGGTGCAACGCTCTGCCTAGTTGGCACAGTGCTTAGGTTGGGTAAAGGCGAAACACCTGCCTGGGATCGCCTATGGGATCTTGTGGGGCCATTCGTTATTGCGGTCGTAGGAATTTACTACGTCTATCAACTAATGAAACGGTTGGACAAAGCCGAGAGTGAGGTCAGATGGCTCAGCATCATGCTGGAACAGGTAAAGGATAACGGCCGAGTCAACTACTCGGAACTTGAGAGACGGCTCGAGAAGTTGGAAGGAAGGTTGAATACCAATCAAGGAACACAAAGGCTGACGCAATCCACATCAGTTCGCGCAGTCGCAGAGCCTCAGTAAATTTGTAAGCGCAGGCGCGCAGGATTGCGGCCAACGTGGCGAAGCTGCCGGAGTTGGTGCGCAAGACGTAAGCATCATGCTTGGGGATTAGGTTCATCCTTCCGGGGCCATAGGCAACTCTGCCCATCATCCCCCCACGGTCCATAAACCAAGCGCTTGGCTGCGACCTCCTCCCACTCAGCATGGGCGATCTTAGCGGGTAGCTTAGCGGGTAACCCTCGTTCCAATCGTTCCTTGCGGTATTCCTCCGCCTTTTTATGGATTTCTCTTTTAATACGCCAGGCTTGGTGCGCTTCTTCCCGTCCTCGCCGCGTGGCCTTTCTCCAAATGGCGTCAACTAACCAACCTACTAGTGACGCCCAAATCATCACAGGCAGTATTACTAGGAACCCAACGACAACGTGGGCACCAACGAATACGTAGGGGATCATGCGCCCTAGCGTCCTCGTCTTGCGCATCGCTATCTGAAATGCCCTCACGACGCCCCCCAGATCGCTGATTGTAGCGAGCAGAACGTGACTGCTCAACGCACTTCGAACGCCTGCGCGCAGCAACTAATGGGCCGGGAAAATCCTCCATGCTGATATGCGATTGAGCGCGCCATCTCTGCTCCTGGCCGCGCAATCACCAATCGCATTACTCGCGCACTACGCCGCGCACATAATCGATGAGGGGTGAAGGGATTTCCCCGGACCACTCGTAGCCGCGCAATGCTTCAACTCCGCAGTTTCGAGCAACGAACTTCAAATCGCACATCGCAGATTTTCAGAAATATATAATTTTTCCAAACGCAAGTGATTGCGTTTGCTGTGCGCTATTAGCAATTTTGGGGATCGCGGATTTTCATAATTTTCTTGCGCAGGGGTAAGGCGGCGACGGCGCGCGACAATTTTTGCCCCCGCCCCCGGTCGAGGCAAGTTGAATCAGAAATGTGCAGCGCTGCTCACGACGCAGATCGCAGTCGCGAGCGATTCAGATTTGCATTGCTGATTTGTTAGGAACAGAAATCGTTATCAGATAAACTAGCGAGAGTGCGAACGTCTGGTCACGCTCGCACTCTCTGACCACAAACGATACGCAGGAGGTATCGCTATGGCTTCCCGTATTCTATCAGACCCAACACGTGATGAAATGCTCACTGCGCTAGCTGGTGCAGATGAGTTCGATATCGAAGCGGCGATCTATTGGTTCGCCAATGACTGGCATGGTGGCCAATGGTCGAACCTCTACTCCGCTCTCTCGACATCGCCATACAGGCCAGGATTGTCAGAGAGCGGCTGTCCTGATGAGGCGTTGGATTGTTACGACACGCTGATGAGCAACTTCGTTAATGGAGGGGCGCGCTAATGACCAAGGCAAAGGCCTTTCAATCTATCGGCTCCGCAGCAATAAAAGTCTTGGCGCGTCTCGAAGCTCGCAAGGCAGCGAAGGAGCAATTCCGAGCACAGGGCATCAGGACTTATCGGCACGTGGAGTTGCTGCGGCAGGCGAGCGAGTACCTAGCCCAGCACCCAGAACTTTATGAGGTCGCATTAGCACGAGCGTGGCAAATGGGAATGGATCGCGAGCGCATCAACGCCACGGTGTTTGATGATGATCGGCGCGCTTGGCGCAAGCCTCGCCCACCTGTTCATGAATCAGATAACGCCAAATCGGCCATTGAAAAGATTCAAGAAAATCTACAACCAGTGGGCGATTAGGCGTGGTTGTGAGTGCTAATTGCTTACTAATCGGAGATCGAAGGCATGGCCGAGTGGGCGATCATGGGTCTGTGCAACACAATCTGGTGAGCGGCCTTGCGCAGACAGCGCAGCATTATCTGTGGCTCACTAGCGTTAGCGTTGGTTTAGAGTAGCGTTAGCGTAGTGGTGGGCGGGCCTAACTCCCTCGGCCCGCCCATTCACATTTAAAGGGCGACATGAGCGACATCGATCTCGACGAAGCATTCGGCACGCTAGTGCGTCAGCTTCCCCACCGTCGCTACAGACACGCAGTGGCTATGATCGCTCGCCAAGAAGCATTGCGGATCGCAGGCGCGGATTGGCAACCCTACTGGGAAGAGCACCGGGGCCGCTTAATCCAAGATGCGCAAGAGATCGTTGAAACGCGCCAGCATTGGGCGAGATACCGGCGACGTTAGACCCTTCGGCGAGGGAATGGCTTTTTCAGTGCGTCAGCATCATGAAGGCGGGCTGGCGCAAAGAAGTGCAGGAGACCTTTGCGCCAGTCCTAACATGACAAGGGGGAAACAGAGGAGGCAAAAAAAGCCCCTGTCATGCTGAGCTAAGAGTAGTCGTGAACAGCTGCCCAGTAGGTTGATCCAAATCAAAAACCGGGGGCTGGCAGGGCTGAGCAAGACTTTGGCACATCTAATCAAATGAACGGAGGTAATTGTCTCCTATATGAGCGGGCCAATCGCCAATCAATAGGAGGCGAGGATGACCGCAGAATGGATCCTGATAGCGTTGGGCGTGGCGCTGATACATTGGGCAGATCGGGTGCGAGCATGAGCGCCGTTGGAGCTGTCATTCTAATCTTCACGGTTATCGCAGGCGTACTGATTGCGGCCGCCGAACCGCGCAGGAAAGCGTAGTCGGGCGCACCCCACAGCCAAAAAGAAACAATTTGTGAGCGACCGTGTCTGCCACGAAACTGATGGCAACAGCTCATTTTTGATAATGTCGGCCCCAACCTCGGGGGTGTCTGGGGGATGGGGACTGAGATCGGGGCCGTGCTCTTTGGGGAGCAGCCCCGATTGTATAGAAGCCCGACTTTAATAAAGTGACGTAAGTCACAATTTGAACGAGACCGGGATCAAAGGCTCACCACCTTCGATACCTGACATTAGGCTGCTTAAGCTCTTGTGCATCATGCTACTTAGCCGCCCTCAGCAATGGGGGCGGCTTTTTCTATTTCAGACACGACGGCGAGGAAATGGTTTTTTCAAAACACTGGCAGGCATCGGCTCTGCCTTGCCTTCGATCAACAACGATGGCGGCGGACGGTTGCCACGCCTCTCGATTGCCTGCTCCAGGGCTTCGGCGAAGCTTCCTTCAAAGTGAGCGACGGCCGTAAGTTTCGGTTTGTAGTACGGGTAAATCTCAATCAACAATCTCATCTGTTGTGGGGAGAGCGTACGCTTCCCCCTTATGACCTCATCGGCAATTTGGTCGTAGGAAAGCTCTTCGGGGATCGGCTCCCGCTTCTGTAATTTGTCAGCACCATAATCTAGCACCCAGCCATCAGGTTTCTTTGAACCGCCTTCCATCTCTCTACTCTCTTATTTTTCCTTTTTCCTAAGTGGTACAAGTGGAACAAGTGGTACAAGTGGGATTGAGTTAAGTTCTAGCTGTAAGGGGGGAGTATAAAGTAAGAGTATGTCACCTCCCACTTGTACCACCCTGTTCCGCCCTAACTCACTCTCAAGCGAATTCCCTTCAGGACAGTCCTACGCCCGGGATTTTCTTGGCCGTTGACGTTGCGTGGGCGATGACTGTCGATCGCGGGGAATTGGGCACGGAGTTTGGTTGAGAAGGTCTCTTCGTTGGTCGGGTAGTGGCCGTGCAATTCGCACCAGCCACGGTAGCTGAAGTAGAGTTTGCCTTCGAGGATTTCGAACGAAGGATCGAGTTCGCAGCGGTCTTTGGCGAACACGCGAACTACCGCTGCGAGGTCTTTCAACTCCTCAAGCATCCCTTCACCACTGGCGGGCTGGATGAACTCCCAGCCACGAGCACGGAGGTTGTCGAGTGCGTCAAGTGCGAGGTTGAATATACCCGGACGCTCAGCGAGCAGTTTGTCGGTTAGCATTTTGTCTTGTCGATCTTCGAAACTCTCCCGCATTATGATTGCGACAAACCTCGCGGGCAGTGCGCCGCTCGCGTCTTGGAAGTGGAGCATCTCGTTGGAAAATACGATTACGCGAGTGTGAAGTATCCCTTCCCAATCGCGGTGGTACTTTTGAGGGATAGGAACCGCGTCCTCGCCAGTGATGCGTTTTAGGTTCTCTGCGATTATGCCGTGCTCACGTTTGCTTATGCCGTCCAACGACGCATCGGTGAACACTGCGATCTTCTTGCCAATCCAACTCTGCATTCCGAATTGGCCGGAGAATTGCTTGAGCGTTGCACCTACGAAGTTCTCTGGGCCGACTAAGCCACGAAGTACGCGACCCATTGTGCCTCGACCGCCACGTTTTGGGCCAACGAATATGAATGCTTTTTGGCAACGTGTGACGTCGGTGAGGCACAGCCCGAACATTTCCAAGACTAGGCGTTGGGTTTCGAAGTCCTTTGGCCAAAGTTCTCGAAGGAATTGGCGGAACCTCGGGCATTGGGCGTTGGGGTCGTAGCCGAAATCGAGAACATTGGCGCTAAAGAAGTCGGGGCTATGCGAGATCAGCTTTCGAGTTGGGAGATAGAGCAAACCATTTCGCATTGCGACAAGTTCATTGGAGTTCACCCCATTGACGCCAAACACTCCCGGTGCGCCAAACCACGACGGCATTTCGTACTCTTGATCAACTAACGCCACTGCCTCCAGCGCGTCGAAGATATTGTTGACCATCGTTTTGTTAGGTTTGAGCGCGGTGTAGGCACTGCACTTGCCAAACCGAACTTCGATATCGGCGGCGGATAGGAAACCATAAAGCGCAGCGCGGATCGCATCGTCGTCGGTTGGGCGATAGTGGTTATCGCGCCAATTCCAGAACTTTCCTCGCCAACGATGGATTATACGTGTGCCGTTGTACTGGCCGCGAACGGCAATGAAGCGCTTGGCTACCGCTAAGGGGTTGGATGGATCGAGAACCTCAACAGCTCCATCGGCCCGCTGACCTTCCACAGGAACGGAAAGCGTGGTTTTTGGCGTGTCCTTTGGCTTTTCCTCAGCCGTGGGTTGTAGCGCAGGCAAAGAAAAAGACGACTGTGGTGGTGGCCAACGGCGTCGGAATGGCGCAGGCTTTGCGATCTCAGCATAGCGCTGTGCCCAAGCTGCCTCGATCACCTCACGAGATAGCAGTGCGCTGTAAAGTCGAAGATGCTCCTCGCGTTTATTTGGTCCGTCTTTTGGATACGCGCGAATGTCCGCAGCAATGATGCGACTGGCTTGCTCGGCACTTGGTTGAGGTGCGCGGAGTTCGGTCATCGTAGCCCCCAATCAGGATCGCCCTTGCCTTTGTGGCATGTGGTTTTGTAGCGAGGTTCGAGAAAGCCACCGACCATGACGTAGTCGGGTTCGATTGCAGCCTCGATCTCCTGCTTGGCCTGCCACCATCGGTTAAGTTCGCGCACATAGCGATCTTGGGCGTTCCATTCTGCGATCTCCTTTGCCATCTGTTGGGATCGGCGATCTTCTTGGGTCACAACTTCGGCCAGGGCTTCGGTGCTCACTGCTGCCTGCGCGGCAATGGCTTCGGGCGGCTTGGGCGCAGTCCAGCGATCTTGGGCTTTGGCTTCTGGCTTTGGTGGTGGTGCGGGCTGCGGAGGTTTGTCGAGCCTCCCAGCGAGTAGTCTTGCGACGATTTGTTCTTCGGTCATCATGCTGTTGGCTCCTCGATCTTCCAGCGACGGCGCGGGCGTGCGGCCCTTGCTGCGCGTCATCCTTTCCCCAACTTTCGAGCGAGTTCGATCCGGTCGCGGCGATCTTGTTCGTCCATCAGCTTGTCGCATTGAGCAACGCCAGGAGGTGGACTGATTGGAATCGGATTCTGCCAACCTGTACCGCCGCCTGCGACATTGGCTGGACCAGCAGTGGGTTGCGGACTGTTTGGGATCATTCCCGGTCTTCCGGTCGGACGGTGAGATTGCTGGCGAAGATCGGCACAATCAGCAGCGGTGACGCCATCTGCGAAGTACCGGACGACGGAGGGTGGAGTTGCCATCGACATTCGCTTCTCTGCGAGTTGGTGCATTCGATCACGCCACTCTGCATCGCTCATCTCGACAAACGTCGATTTCGACTAGCTTGTCCTCCTTGCCTGAGAGCGCGCTCTTGAGCGCTTCGACTTCGGCTTTGAGTGCTGCAACTTCTTTCTTGGTGTCGTCATCTGCCATCACACCACTCCACGCTTGTTGCCACGAATATCGCCCTCGCCAGGATGCCCATCGCCGTATTGTTGGACACGGGAGTGATGGATGTTGGTGATCGCGCGAGTTGGTCCCTCCCCTTTGTGCACAACGTAGTCGGCGTGCTTTGCGTCGCCACTGTTCTTCAAACGGTCAGCAATACGTTGGTCTGGTCCGCCTTTGCGTAGGTCGTACTTCACTTCACAAGCCATGATGGCCTCCTATTTGCTCTCTGGTCCGTAGTCAGAAAGAATGTCTCGGCCTGATGGTTTGGCTGGGCCACCACTGCCGTACTGTTGTTGACTGCCACTTCCGTAAATCTTGCGCCCGCCGCCAGGACCAATGTTGCTGAATGAAGTCGGGCCTTGGGGTGGTGAGTATCCGGCGCGAGTGAAGTCCGGTTCACCACGATACGGCGTGGACTTGCCTTGGTGCGTAGCGTGGTTGCCCACCATCGCGCCATACTGTGCCACTCGCGCAGGATTGCGAGCGTGCGCACGAGGTTCGCTCTTTGGTGCGCTTACGTGGCGCACATTCTTGGAGGCTATGCCCCCGCCTGCACGATGTCCTTTCATTGCCATTTCAAGTTACTCCTCTGTTGTGGCTTCTCGGTCGGCGGAAGCCTTCGCCTCAACGTGGACAAAGCCACGTTCGATTGTCTTGCAGCAGCCATCGACCCCTAACAATTTCGTCAGGCCATTGGCTGCGCAGTCCTGCAAAAGCAGAGCCTTGATGGTTGCGGTCCACCTACCGTCGATGATCTCGGCAACGAAGCAGGAAGTGTTGAACAAGTTCTGTTCTGTTGGGTGGCGTCGAAGCCAATCGCGGATGCCGTTGAAGCGCGAACGCCAATCCCTCGAACTCGCCATTAAGGGAACCTCAGTAGGTATAGATCGCTGCCCTGAGGTGTGGGTGACCTTGATCCCCGCTTGCTTCAGCGCAGCCATTAGCGCGCCGTAGTGCCTCGCTGGTGTGCATTGCCACAGCCGTGCGATTTCGCGCCCATCACGCGCATACGTGGGGTCGCCAGTGCACCACTCGACCCAATCTTCGACGCTAATGCCCGCCGCCTTGACGGCCATCATCAAGCGGAACCAACGGTCGTAGCCTTCAGCGGTGCCGTCGGTGTTGCGCCAGTAGATCGGATCAAGCTGAAACAGCGCTTCCTTCAGCCCCGGCCTAACCACTACCCCTGACATAGAGGCATTTAACCTACTGAGGTTCTCTTTAGGCGGCCTTGCTCCCCCACATGCCTCCAACGCCTCCTTCAGCAACCAATCCGGCCACTCACAGATCGGATGATCTTCAACGGGGAGACCTTCGCGTGGCCACCAAATTGCGTAGCCGCCTTGCGCGCGCACATCGATCCCCGCAGAGATTTTGCTGGTGGAGCAACGAAGGCCGGGAGCGTGTTTGAAAAGTAGATGTAATCCACGTTGCGTTTGGTGTGCCCGCGTTGTCGGGATGGCGTCGAAGTTTGCGTCGAACCAATCTCGCCCACGCGGATCGACATCAAGCACATCAATGCCGCTGGCTTCGCCTGTTGGAAAAGCAATCAGTGGCCAGCCGTCATGCTTGACGTTCAATCGTGCCGACTTAAAACCACGCGCGACCAATGGCTCCTTCGCTTCGTTGCAGGGGAAGATTGGGAGCGCGTCGATCATCTGCTCGCACCTTTCATTTTAGCGTCCCAATTTTCTGATTTGCTCAATTGCTTGCTTGGTGACGCCATATCTTTTTGCAATTTCGATGTCAGAGCGTCCTTGCCGAATATTCGATTGGACAAGAGAGATCGACTCACGGTGCCAATTCGGCGGCGGCTTTGGCCCCGGCCAGAGAGCGTCGGCCAGCGTGGGCGTCGATTGCTTCACAGGCTCACGCGCTGCCGATGGCAAGTGCGGGTAAAGCGATTGTGCTGCTGAGCGAGCTCTGGCATGGCTACACCCGTCTGCGGAATTTGTTGAAGGGCGGCGACCCAACTCCCGCGCGCTGCACGTCAACCGAAGGGAAAGTAGTTGATGGCGCGTCTCCAGCAGAAGTCGGGTCGCCAAGTGTCTCGACGGAGGAGAATGAAGCAGATGAGACCGTCGAGGGTTCGTCGTCGAGCATCGCATCAATTCGATATCCAGTTGGGGGCTCTGGTCCGCATGGATCATGTTGATGCGCAGCAGCGGCTGGATAGCTTGCCGCAACATCTGCCTTCGAGCCCACTACATAGGCTGTTTCGACAGCGCTGAACCTTCCACGAGGTGTGTCTGCGTCGGCCAATGCGTGTTGATGAAGTGTCGAGGCTTTGTTGGGCAGTGATTGGTCTTGCGCAAACACTCGACCTTGCTGTTCGCGCACCGATAAGTCATTGCGCAAAGTGCGGATGCGATCTTGTTCTTCCTGTTGCCTGGACAGCATGGCTCAATTCGCCTTCTGCTTTTCCAACATTTCCCGCGCCAACGCGCGATTGGCCCTCGACACCTCACTCTCCCGCAACAATCTTTGGAGCTTCCTGCGTTTCTTAGGATCGTGCTCGTGCCGCAGCAAAAGCTCCAGGCCCGCACGGGCACGATCACGGATCGCAAGCAACTCCATGATTGAAAGTTCACACTCCCCGCGCTTGGCCATCTTGAGCAGTTGACTGTCGTTGATGTCCCACACCAAGTAGTCGTTGAACTCCAAGCTATCCTCGAACCAATCTTCCCCAAGCTCAGCCGTGATCTTGACCATTGTGAATATGTCCTCGATTGCGATTTCGAATTGCTCCGAAAGCTCAAGCAGCGAGGGCACCATGTCGGCTTTGCAATCAGGCCAGAATGTTTGCTCGCCCGTAACGGGGCATTGGACTTCGATCATTGATCCATCTCCCCTTCGCTTAAATTCGGCTCTCCAATAAGTCCGACAATCGCGTCATCGCAGTCGGCAAGTCGTGGCGTTTGCTTTTTCTTCTTGTGCCATTTCCCAAACTTCGGCGGGGGGAGCGGCAAAGCTTTCTCAAGTTCGTCTCTTTTGTTTTGCTCTTTGATGAGCCGTTTCACAGATGCAAAGAGTTCAGGTTTGTCGGCACTCATTTTCTTCTCCTAAGATCATTTCTTTGCTTCCTGCTTCCTTCCAAAGCTTGCGCGCTGCACGAAGTTCGGCGTTGCGATACAAGTCTCGGCACGTCGCTCCGCACCATCGCTGCGTTGGGTACGTGGGCCAGTACTCCCTTCCGCAGTACTCACACGTGCGTTCGGCGAACACACACCGCTCCCTTGGTTAGTTGCATCATAGCGATCTCCTTCTGTGATGTTGACGCAACAACACGCGCTGCGACGTGCGCATCCAAGTCTTGTTCCCGATATCGGATGGAATGATTGAGGCGAACGAAGCGAGGGCCGATACCTTGTACTCGCCATCGCTCCAGGGTTCTTTCAGATAAGCGTAAGGCTTGCGCCGCCTCACGCTGCGTTAACAGCGTCATGACACACTCCTAGCGATGTTGTGGAAGCTGGCGAGCATGTCGCCCCCCTTTCGGGGGGAAGCTAGTAGGTGTCCGCTGGTCCTGTTACCACTCGTGCATGCACGAGTTGGGTCTCGCAGCTACGTGTCCTACCTCTCTCATAACGCCAATGCTCCGACAGTCCCCGACAAAAATGGCAATCGCAAGTCGGTGCAGACGACAGAAGGCGACAGGCGTACGCACCGCGCATCAACTGCGCGTGATCTGCGCACGCCCTCATTAGGCAGTTATTTGGTCTAGTGCGTCGGCCCAACGCTGCAATGCGGTGCGCATCTCGTCGGCGTATTTGGCGCGGTTATACGTACCCGCAACACCACGCTTGTGACCTGAGACGTGATTTAAGATCGCCTCGACGTAGTGTGGTTGGATGCCAAGCTCCCCAAGCTGTGTTGCACAGGTGCGACGGAGGTCGTGCAGATGCCATTCTGCGATACCCAACTTGCGGTCGAGGCGTTGCTTGGCACGATCCCAGTCTTGGTATCCTTTGTCGCTAAAGACAAACTCCGTGCTGTTCCGGCGATGCTGGCGCTCAAGGATTGCCAACGCTTGCGTCGAGAGTGGCAGTTCGAATGTCTTGCGGTTCTTAGTCCGGTCAGGCCCAAGCACGATCATGCCGCGCTTGAAATCAACTTCGTTCCAAGTCAGCAAGCCAACTTCATTACGTCGAAGGCCGGTCAGCAAGAGAAGTCGAATGATATCTGCAAAGCCCTCATTGATCTGCGGCAGCGTGTGCCACAGCTCCCTCAACTCTTCAGTGGTAAGTACGCGTTCGCGCGATCCATTTTGAGCGGCCTTGGCTGTGCCCTGCACAGGGTTAGCGTCAAGCAAGCCCTCGCTTATGCACCAACTGAAAAAGCTAGAGAGCGCGGATCGCGCACGGTTGCGGGACACAGGGCCAGAGTTGGTTTCGATCTGCCCAAGCAACGCAGCAATCTTGCGTCTGTCGATTTCATCGAGGCGCAGCAAGTGGAGTGGCGCAGCACGATCACGCAAGTAGCGTTCGATGTCGTAGAATGAGCGGGGCTTGAGTGCGGTGCGCTTGCGTTCAAGGTAGCGATCAATGGCAGTAGCGAAGCCTTCGCCTACAAACGCCTGCGCACAAGGATCGATGCCGGTAGCGAGCACACCAAGCAATCGGCGCGCTTCATTCCTTGCGGTGTCCGGTGTCCAAGGTGCGCCGTGGCGACCGATGCTATGCATCACCTGTCGGCCCTGATGACGATAGCGAACATAAAAGAACACGCCCTTGTGCTGGCGACGTGCACCAAACCCAACGCACTGAGTGCACCACAGCCAACCTTGAAGTTTGTCAATCGATGAAAGGTTGATCTTGCCAGTCGCCAACATTCCCTCCCCTGCTTGCTAACTTGCTAATTCTCAGACCTATCGATGCGTCGAACAGATCGGTGCATCAGGCCCCACATTGATACTCGGCGAGCAAGCAATTAGCAAGCGTTAGCAAGCGCAGTGCTGGCGTCTGGTGGCGGGAGGTGTCGGTTGTAGTCGTTGAAGTTACTTCGATGTGATCGGCGTTAAATTGCACAACCGCTTAATTCGTCAGCGCAACTTGAACGTAGCCCTACTTGGTTGTAGATCAGATCGGTCATGCCATAGGCATCGACCAGGGGTAGCAGGCCACTAGATCGAGCCGGGCCTGCCACTCTTGCGCGGAAACCTCGTTACGGATTGACTTGAAGTCGGTCGAATAATTCACGGCTGATCCTTCCTGTTTCACGATAATCTGCCGCCAGGAACGGTATTTAACAGCGCGGCAGTCAACAACATTGAGAAACCAGTTTAAATAGCCAATCGATGACCGCCAAAATCAACGAAGTTTTACGCAACCATGTCAAGGAGAAGCTGGCCCGGGGCGAGGTCGTCGCCTCGATGACGGTGCGTCTCGTCCGTGGCGTCGAGATCGCGCGGATCGCCAGAACGGCCGGCTTCGACACCCTTTATGTCGATATGGAGCATTCAAGCTTCTCCCTCGAGACGACAAGCCAGATCTGCATCGCGGCGCTGGAGGTGGGCATCACCCCGCTGGTGCGCGTGCCGGGGCTGAACGAGGTTTCCCGCGTGCTCGATGCCGGCGCGCTTGGCGTGATCGCCCCGCACGTGCAGTCGGCGGACGAAGCGCGCGCTTACGTCAAGGCGGCGAAATTCCCGCCCCTCGGCGAACGTTCGGCGGCCGGTCCCCTGCCCCATCTGCATTACCGGTCCTTCCCGGCGGCGCAGGCGGACGCCGCGCTCAACGACGCCACCACCATCATCGTGCAATTCGAGAGCGAACAGGCTTTGGCGCGAGCGGACGAGATCGCCGCGGTCGATGGTATCGACCTCGCGATGATCGGCTCGAACGATCTTCTCGCCGATTGGGGTTTGACCGGCCAATACGAACATCCGCGGCTGCGCGAGGCCTATGCCAAGACCATCGCGGCGTGCCGCAAACATGATAAGCATGTCGGCGTCGGCGGGCTTGCGTCACGGCCGCAACTCGCCGCCGAATTCGTGCGCATGGGCGCGCGCTATGTCTCGACCGGGACCGACCTTGCTTTTCTTCTCGGCGCGTGTACCGCCAAGGCCAAGGAAGTGCACGGGATCGATCGGCAATGACACGGCGACACCTCTGAGGCCAATCAATGGCGTTGCGATTTTCATCGATGTTCAAAAGCATTTTTGTTTTCCTGGCGCTGTCTGCATCGATGGTCATGTCCGGCTTGCTTGCGCTTGCTGACGACTACCCGTCGCGCCCGATCCGGCTGATCATTCCGTTTCCTCCCGGCGGCAGCAATGACGTGGTCGGACGCATCGTCGCCAACCAGCTCGGGCAGAAACTCGGGCAGACCGTCTTCGTCGACAATCGCACCGGCGCCGGCGGCATTGTCGGCACCGACGTTGCGGCAAAAGCCACGCCGGACGGTTATACGCTGCTCATTATCTCGATCGCGCACGCCGTCGATCCCTTCATCTACAAAAACGAGCCGTTTGATCCGATCAAGGATTTTGCCCCGGTCGCCATCCTCGCCACCGGCACGAATGTTCTCACCGTGAATCCCGATGTTCCGGTGCATTCAGTCAAAGAGCTGCTCGATCTCGCCAAATCGAAACCCGGCTTTCTCAATTACGCTTCGGCCGGCATCGGCAGTTTCCAGAATCTCAGCGGCGAATTGTTCAAGCTCCTCGCCGGCGTCGACATCGTCCATGTGCCGTACAAAGGCGGCGGCCCGTCGATGCTTGCGGTGATCGCCGGCGAGGCGCAAGTGATGTTCAGCTCCATCGTCCAGACCGTGCCCAACATCCAGGCCGGACGTTTGCGCGCGCTTGCCACCGGCGGCGCGGCGCGCAGCCCGATCCTGCCCGACCTGCCGACGATCGCCGAAGCCGGCGTGCCCAATTATGTCGCCTCCGACTGGTGGGGCATTCTCGCGCCGGCCGGCACGCCGGCGCCGATCATCGACAAGCTCTACGGCACTATCGAAGAGGTGCTGCGGTCAGAGGATACGAAGAGAAACCTCGACCAACAGGGCGCCACGCCCCTGTACAAGAGTACCGCCGAGTTCGGCGCCTATATCAAGGACGAGATGACCAAATGGGGTCCGGTCGTGCAAAAAGCCGGAATGAAACCGGAGTAAGCGCGGCGCGAACCGGCGCGGCGTGCAAGCGGCCATGATTTCGAAATCTATCTCGAACTCCGTCTCGAATTTCACCTACCATTCCGATCCAGTGCGGATTGTCTTCGGCGCCGGCAGCGTTGCCGCGCTGCGCGAGGAAGCAAATCGGCACAAAATCTCGCGGCTGATGATGCTGTGCTCGCCCTCGCGCGCCGATTTGGCGCGCCAGCTCATCGCACCGATCACAGAGCGTTGCGTCGGCTTCTGCGAGACTGCGGGCCAGGACATGCCGCGCGAGGCATTCGAGCGCATTCTCAGCGAGATCAAGCGGCTCAACCCCGACGGCTTCATTGTGTTCGGCGGCGGCTCGCCGATCGGACTCGCCAAGGCAACGGCGGCGGCAACGGGGCTGCCCTATATCGCCATCGTCACCACCTATTCCGGCTCGGAAATGGCGGCGCGCTGGTATATCGGCGCAGCGGGCAATCGCGTGAACGGCGAAAGCGCTGCCGCGCTCCCTGCGACCGCCATTTACGATCCCGAGCTCACGCTCGATCTTCCGCCGGCAATCTCGGCCGCGAGCGGCATGAATGCGATGGCGCACGCGGTCGAGAGTCTTTATGGCATCGACACCAATCCGGTCGTGC
>Ga0310912_10001063_pt1 | contig 14737 bp, 16 predicted proteins | sample GREbulkMGOX080_FD_203443 | JGI IMG/M metagenome (GOLD analysis project Ga0310912, IMG submission 203443) | Lab enrichment of tropical soil microbial communities from Luquillo Experimental Forest, Puerto Rico - GRE.bulkMG.OX080 | ecosystem: Environmental > Terrestrial > Soil > Tropical forest >...
CGGCGGCCCGCTGGGCGCCAGGCAGGGCGGCCCGTATCCCATCGGCGGCGATGGAATGGCGCAAAACTTCGCGGGCGGCAAGGTGTACTTCAGCCCGGCCACCGGCGCGAACGCCCTCGAGAGCGACATCCTGGCCAAGTACGAGTCGCTGGGCGGCCCGGTCGGCAGCGACCTCGGCTTTCCCACCGCCAACGAGTCCGACGGCGGTATCGGACCGTCCAGCCGGATTGCCACGTTCTCCGCGGCCGACAAGCCGGCGATCTTCTGGACCCCTGACCACGGCGCCTTCGTGGTGCGGGGCGCTATGAAGGCCGCCTGGGACAAGCTCCGCGGTCCCACGGGAAAACTGGGTGCCCCGGTTGGTGATCAGGCCGTGGACGGCGACGTGGTTTCGCAGCAGTTCGCCGGCGGCAAGGTCTCGTGGAATCGCGCCAAAAACGCGTTCACCACCGATCCATCGAACCTGGCTCCCTTGTTGTCGGGTCTGCAAGTGTCGGGGCAGAGCCAGCCGAGCACTGCGGCCGCGTCCCATGGCAAGAAGTTCGTCTGGCGGTGGTGGTGGCTGCTCGCTGCCGTTCCGGTGCTGTTGTTGGTCGTGTTGGCGGCCTTGTTCGCGGTTGGGCGGGGTCGGCGTCCCTCCGGCCGTGACAGCGTCGTTTACGGGCCAGAGGGCGACGTGGACGATGGCTACGGCGCCGCCTTCGACGAGCACTGGGGCGCCGATGACGCCGATCTCGCCACCGAGCACCTCCCGGTCGGCGATCTGCACCCAACCGAACACCAGCCACCGTCCGATGCCGGGTCCCCAGCGCGAGTCAGTTGGAGCCGTGAAGCCGGGCCCGTCGTCGGCCCCGCCGACGATGTCGAACCCGTCGAGGCATACGGCGACGAAGAGCTGTCCGAATCCCATGAGGGCGCAGGTGATTTCGAGGGCCCGGTCGGGATCGAAGAGGAAGACCCCGACGCGGTGGACACCGATTCCATACCCGTCGTCTCGGAGGGCGTCCTTTTGGAGACGGAGCATCCCGAGGTCCCCGAGGAAGCCGTCTACGCGGAGGTCCCCGAGGAGGGCGACTACGCGGACGCCGATTTCCCGCCGGCCGACTACGCGGACTTGGCCCACGAGGACTCGGGCGATGCGGACGCTCAGTATCCGGACGTCGCCGTCCCACGTACCCCGCCGGTTGCCGCCTACCTCGGTGCCGCCGCCCCCGATACGGCCGAGCCGGATACCGAGTATCCGGACGTCGCAGTTCCGCAGGCCGCCGCGGATGTCGCTCATCCGGAGGACGCCGTCGCGGAAGCCCACGTCGAACCCACCGTCGTGCCGTATGCCGTCCCGTCCAGCGCCGAGCCGAGAACCGGGCGACACGCGGCGGTGGATGCCGACGACGACTCGGAATGGGGGGATGACGCCGGCCACGCCGGGCGGCCGACAATTCACCTGCCGCTGGACGACCCATACCAGATGCCCGACGGGTATCCGATCAAGGCCAGTGCCAGCTTCGGCCTGTACTACACCCCGGGCAGCGAGCTCTACCACGACACGCTCGCCGAGATCTGGTTGTCCAGCGAAGAAGTCGCGCGAGCCAACGGCTTCATCAAGGCCGACTGAGCCGGCGTTGAAGCAAGGCTCCGCCGCGGCGCCGCGGGCCGTTATATCTTGCGGATGACCGTGACGACCTTGCCGAGCACGGTTGCTTCATTGCCCGGTATGGGGTCGAACGCCGGATTGTGCGGCATCAGCCACACTTGACCGCCCGCGCGCTTGAACGTCTTCACGGTGGCCTCGCCGTCGATCATGGCCGCGACGATGTCGCCGTTGTCGGCGACGTGTTGCTGCCGGACCACCACCCAGTCGCCGTCGCAGATCGCGGCCTCGACCATGGAGTCGCCCACCACCTTGAGCAGGAAGAGCGTGCCCTCGCCGACCAGTTCACGCGGCAGCGGGAAGACGTCTTCGACAGCTTCTTCGGCGAGGATCGGTCCACCGGCCGCGATGCGCCCGAGCACGGGGACAAAGGTGGGTTCCGGCAGGGCGTCCGAGCCGGCGACTTCGGTGAGGACACTGGGCCCGGTGGCGGTGACATCCTCGCTACCGCGGACATCAACGGCCCGCGGGCGGTTCGGGTCGCGGCGCAGGTACCCCTTGCGCTCCAGGGTGCGCAGCTGGTGAGCCACCGAGGACGTCGACGTCAGGCCGACCGCGTCCCCGATTTCCCTGATGCTCGGCGGGTAGCCGCGGCTGGTAACCGACGCGCGAATGACGTTCAGAATGGTGCGCTGCCGCTCGGTCAGCGAGGGGTCCACGGAATGCAACCGGCCTTCTGGGCCAACGGATGAGCTGGTTGAGGGAGTGTCGTTGCTGTCGCTCATGCACTGAATGTAGCCTTACCGCGGCCAAGAATCAAACATGTGTTCGACTGGCGTGTCGAGGCGGCGGCGCCTCCGCCGAATCGCGCCCCGACGAGCCGAATAACAATTGCGTAACTCTCGGGCGGCTTGGGTATTCGAGTCCCATGTCAGAGGTCGCACCGACGAATCTGTCGGTGGTGTGGGCTAGCGTTTCGCTCGTCCGACACGCTTCGCTCAAATGTTCGGCTATCGAACACACGAGCGACTATAGTCGAACACACGAGCGAGTATCAGACGACCGGAGGAACGCAGATGACAACCATCCACGAAGTCTCGCCGCGCACCTGCAGCGTTCGGCGCCCGGTCAACCGACCGGTGCAGGGCATTGGTCCCGGCCGGGATGGGCTGGCCGGCTCACGTAGGCCCGGTCCGTCTAGGCCGGCGGGCGCGCCGCTGCACTACCGCGGCACCGGCATCTCGATGTCCGTCGCGCCTCGGCGCAGGCGTCCGGTCACGTTGGCGACGACGTTGGGGCTGGCCCTGGTCGCCGGCATGATCACCCTGTGGCTGGGTCTGGTCGCCAATATCGGGCAGATGGCCAACGGCGACTCCGCGGCATCGGCTGCACCGATACCGGACCGGCTCGCTGTCGTGCGGGTTGAACCCGGGGAGTCCCTTCAGGATGTCGCGCACCGGGTGGCGCCGGACGCGTCGGCTCGCCAGGTTGCCGAGCGCATCCGCGAACTCAACGACCTGAACTCACCGACCGTCGTTGCGGGCCAGACGCTGATCGCGCCGGTCGGCTGACGTCGCGGCCGCATTAGCCCCGTGGGCGAGCGCGCAGGTAGGCTCGGTGTGTTCTGATCCCGGATCTGAGCACGGCGAAGGAGCGGTCATGCACTGTCCGTTCTGCCGTCATCCCGACTCCCGGGTGATCGACTCGCGGGAAACCGATGAAGGCCAGGCTATTCGGCGCCGCCGGTCGTGCCCCGAGTGCGGACGAAGATTCACCACGGTGGAAACCGCGGTATTGGCCGTCGTCAAGCGCAGCGGTGTCACCGAGCCCTTCAGCAGGGAGAAGGTGATCAGGGGCGTCCGCCGGGCCTGCCAGGGCCGTCAGGTGGATGAGGATGCGCTGAATCTGCTGGCCCAGCAAGTCGAGGACACGGTGCGCGCTGCGGGGTCGCCGGAGGTCCCGAGTCACGAAGTCGGCCTGGCCATCCTGGGACCGCTGCGCGAACTCGACGAGGTGGCTTACCTGCGGTTCGCGTCGGTCTACCGGTCGTTCTCCTCCGCGGATGATTTCGAGCGCGAGATCGAGGCGTTGCGCGCGCACCGCAAGGTATCGACTCCGAGCTGATTTCATGCCTCCGGACCTGCATCCCGATCTCGTCGCGCTGGCACCGTTGCTCGGAACCTGGGCCGGTCGGGGTGAGGGCAACTACCCGACGATTCAGCCCTTCGAGTATCTCGAGGAAGTCGTGTTCTCCCATGTGGGCAAGCCGTTTTTGGCCTACGCGCAGAAGACCAAGGCGGTAGCCGACGGAAAACCGTTGCACGCCGAAACGGGATATCTCCGCGTACCGCAACCCGGTCGCGTTGAGCTGGTTCTGGCTCACCCGAGCGGCATCACCGAAATCGAAGTGGGCACCTACTCGGTGACCGGCGACCGAATCGAAGTCGAGCTTTCCACCACGGCGATCGGGATTACCCCGACCGCCAAAGAGGTTTCCGCACTTGGCCGTTCGTTGCGCATCGACGGCGACGAGCTTTCATACACGGTGCGGATGGGCGCGATGGGCCAACCCCTGCAGGACCACCTCGCCGCTGTGTTGCACCGACGGCGCTGACGGCGTCAGTCGACTCGCCTGACACCGTCGCTGACGACGCGCCCGGTTACCCCCACCCAGCCTTCGGGGTTCCAGGTGGTTTCGATCAGCGATCCCTTGCCTTGGGTGATGTGCAGGTCGCGGCTGAGGAAGTCGGTGATGCGCATCGCCGCCGACCCGGTCGCTTCGTCCTCCGGCATACCCAGGTTGGTGGCGAACATCCGCGCGCGCAGCGATCCGGCAGCCCGATCGGTCCAGCTCCACAGATAGTGCGCTGTGTCGTCGGGAAAGTCGGCCGGGTCGGCCGCGAAAAGGGCGTCGACCGAATCGAATTCGTGAATGGCCAGTTCTGGAGCCCATTCCGAACGCGCGCTGATTCCGGTCAGGTCGCCCGCGTAGCTCACCTGCACGACGCCGGCCGGTACCAGCAGCGTTTTGATCGGCCAACCGTTCTCGCGCAACCACCACGACGCGCCGACGGTCGGGTGCCCGGCGAACGGGAGTTCGGTCCGCGGGGTGTAAATGGTGGCGTGCGCGGTGGTCGAGCCGGCGCCGGGAAGGTCGACGAATATCGTTTCGCTGTAGCCCAATTCGGCCGCCAGCCGCTGTCGCCCGGATACCTTCACCCGGCTGGCGTCGACCACACCGAGCGGATTACCGAAATTCCCGTCCGGATCGGTGAACACGCGCACCGCGGCAACGTCGATACTCATGGCCCCAGATGGATCAGGTAGCGCTGCGTTCGTCGGACCCCATGGCGTTCAGCACGGCGACGCGGGTGTCGGCCGAGCCGGTGACGGCCTTCTCGCCGCCACCGGTGCGGAGCAACTCGCGCAGGGCGGCCTGATCGTATTCGGCGGGCTCGGTGGTGTCGATGAAGCGCTGGATGACGTCGATGAAGCGGGCCGGGTCATCGTGGAACGGGAAATGGCCGGAGCCTTCGAATATCTCGAGGCGGGAGCCCGGCATCGCGGCGTGCGCCATCCACGCGTGGCGGACGGGGACGACCACATCCTTTGTGCCCCAGACGATCTGCACCGGGATGGCCTCGGTCAAATAACATCGATCCAGCATGGTGACGATCTGCCCACGCCAGTCCACCACGGCCCGCAGGGTCCGGCTGAATGCCGCCGAGGCCGTCGGTTCCGGCAGGTCATCCAGAATCCGCAGCACGTTGGGCAGATCGTGGCCCAGGCTGGTCGATCCGATCGCAAGGCCCGCTATCCGCCCCACCAGCTGGACTGCCGGGAGCAGCATTGGTAGCCGCAGCAACGCCAGCGCCTCGCTGCCCATGGGCAACGAGGCCAACCGCAAGGCGACGTTGACTTCCTTGGTGACGCCGCCGGCGGCGACCAGGATCAGCCGATCGACCAAATGCGGAAACTGGTAGGCGAATTGCATGGCCACCCCGCCGCCGAGCGAATGACCGATTACGATAACCCGCTCGATGTCGAGCACGCTGAGCAGGTCGCGCATCCCGTTCGCGTACGCGGCGACCGAGTAGTCGGCGCGCGGTTTGTCGGATTTCCCGTGGCCCAACAGATCCGGGGCGATGACCGTGAATCGCTGGGCGAGCTTGGCCTGCACGGCATTCCAGGTGGTGGAGTTGTCGCCGATGCCGTGGATCAGCAGGATTGGCGGCCCGGAACCGGCGATCCGGTACGCCCGCCGGTAACCATGGATGGTGCGAAACTCCAGCGTCGGCGCCGTCACTTCACGCACCGGGCGAAGATTGCGCTTCGGCTTTCGCTCGGTCATCTCGCCCACCTTGTCGTCGGGCCTGGCTACGGGCGTTCTAAAAAGCTCAAGCCGGGTCGTCGTCGTCGAACTTCTTCTCGGCCTGCTGGGCCAAGAATCGCTCGAACTCTGCGCCAAGCTCGTCGCCGCTAGGCAGGTCCTCGTCGCGAGCTAGTAACGACCTGTTCTCCTGAGCGTCGATGAAGGCATCGTACTGGCGCTCGAGCGCAGCCACCACTTGAGCGACCTCTGCGCTCGCCTGGACCTGCTCGTCGATTTTGGCCCCGATCTCCGCCGCCGCTTCGGAGAGCGCCGAGAGCGGCAGCTCGAGCGACCCGCTCTTGGCCACTTGCTCGAGCAACGCCTGGGCGGCGGCGGGGTAGTCGGTCTGCGTCAGGTAGTGGGGGACGTGCACGGTGAACCCGACAACTTCGTGACCATGCTGGGCCATCCGGTATTCCAACAGGTTGGACGCGCTGCCGGGAACCTGGATCTCCGAGATCCAAGGCTGGAAGTCGGCGATCAACTCCTCGTTGTTGGAATGTGCGGTCAGCGTGATCGGCCGCGTGTGTGGAACGGCCATGGGGACCGTGCCCAGGCCGATGGTCCGCCGCACACCCAGCCGCTCGGCGAGCAAGCGCACCGCGGTGACGAAACGCTCCCACTTGAGGTCCGGCTCCATGCCGGCCAGCAACAAAAACGGGGTGCCCACGCTGTCGCGCAGCGCATGCAAGCTCAGCTCCGGATCGTCGTAATTGGTGAAGTGATCCGTCTTGAATGTCATCAATGGCCGCCGCGAGCGGTAATCAAGTAATTCGTCGATCGCGAACGACGCGACGAGCTCGCTGTCCAGGGCGGCCTTCAGGTGTGCAGCGGCCAGCCGTATCGCATGGCCGGCGTCGGAGAAGCCCTCCAGAGCATGCACCAAAACCGGACCGCGGCCGTCGGCCGTCGACAACTGCGGCGCCGGGAACTCAAGCTCGTACATGCCGGGCGGCCCTGGCTGGTAGTCCTGATAGTCCTGATAGTTATCGTCGTCTGGGCTCTGATGGCGGGCCATCGGGATTTCCTCCTCTCGGGGGTCTCTCCAGAGTGCCCCAACAAGTGTCCCCCGTATCAATGGGGACCAATAATGAATCTCCGAACTCGTGGGCCCTAAGTGTTCGAAACGCGACAACGCGGCAACGTAATCCGCACACAAAAATGTCCGCGACGCCAGGTCAGCCAGCAAACCTGCCCTCGAAAGGCGTTGCGGCCAACGCTGCTGTACACCCGATGGTCAGGCATGATGTACACCAAATGCGCATTCCGACGGTGTTGCTGTGCTCGGGGGTCGGCCTGGTGACGTTGTTGACGTCGTGCACCCGGCCCGCCGATCATGCGGCGCGTCCCCTCGTGACCACCCCCGTCGCGACTGGGCCGGTGGTCCAGCGGCTCAGCCAGCCCCAGCAGAAGGCGGTCGCGGGTCCGGTGGACCCGGACAAGCGCGTGGGCGCGATCTTCCTCAATGGCGGCACCCTGCACGTGTGCACGGGTTCGGTTGTGCATTCGACGAGCGGAAACCTGGTGATCACCGCCGCGCACTGCCTGGCCGGGGCCTCGCAGATAACCTTTGCTCCTGGTTTCGCCGGTGATGCCGCTCCCGCCGATGTGTGGAAGGCTGACGCCGTTTACCTCGATCCGCGCTGGACCGCGAGCAAGGATCCGCATGCGGATTACGCGATCGCGCGGGTCAGCAACGCGGCCGGCGTTTCGGTTGAGTCGCACGTCGGCTTGGCGCTGACGCTGGGAACGGCACCCGCTCCCGGCAGTCACGTCACGGTGCTGGGGTACCCGGTCGGGGTGGGTGGCTCGCCCATCGGCTGCCAGGCCAGCACCTCGGTCAACGACAGTGGGTTTCCCTCGTTGGCGTGCGAAGGGCTGGTGGACGGAACCAGCGGCGCGCCCTGGGTCAGCGGCACCACGCTCACCGGGCTGATCGGCGGTTTCGAGCGCGGTGGGTGCGCCGCGAACGTGTCGTACTCGGCACCGTTCGACGAACAGACCGCGCATTTACTGGCCCGCGCCGAGGCCGGCGGTCCCGGCGACACCGTGCCCAACAACCTCGACGACAGCTGCCAGTAGGACGGGCCGATCAGCGGCGGAACTGGCTGAGGGCCCGCATCTTGTTCGAAACGTCCAGCGCGGCGACCTTGTAGGCCTCGGAGAAGGTCGGATAGTTGAACACCGCGTCGACCAGGTAGTCGACGGTGCCGCCACAGCCCATCACGGCCTGTCCGATGTGCACCATCTCGGTCGCACTGGTCCCGAAGATGTGTACCCCGAGCAGCTTGCGATCGTCGGTGGACACCAGCAGCTTGAGCATGCCGTAGGAGTCGCCGGCGATCTGCCCACGGGCCAGCTCGCGGTATCGCGCCACCCCCACCTCGTAGGGCACCGCGTCCTTGGTCAGCTCCACCTCGGTGGCTCCCACATAGGAGATCTCGGGAATCGAATAGATGCCGATCGGCTGCACCTCGGTGATGCCTTCCACCGGTTCCCCGAACGCGTGGTAGGCGGCGAGCCGTCCCTGTTCCATCGAGGTCGCGGCCAGGGCCGGGAAGCCGATCACGTCGCCGACGGCGTAGATGTGCTCAACCTTGGTCTGGAATCTTTCGTCGACCCAGATCCGTCCGCGGCCCTCGACCTCGAGACCCGCGTTGTGCAGATCGAGGTGATCGGTCTGACCCTGGCGTCCCGCGGAGTACATGACCGTCTCGGCGGGGATCTGCTTGCCGCTGGCCAGGGTGGTGCACGTGCCCGCAGAGCCGACGTCGACCGCGGTCACTTCCTCGCCGAACCGGAACGTCACCGCCAAGTCGCGCAGGTGGAATTTCAGCGCTTCGATCACCTCGGGGTCGCAGAATTCCAGCATCTCGTCCCGTTTTTCGACGACGGTGACCTTGGTGCCCAATGCGGCGAACATGGAGGCGTACTCGATGCCGATGACGCCGGCGCCGACGACGACCATCGAGGCCGGCAGCATCTTGAGATCGAGGATCCCGTCGGAGTCGAGCACCCGTTCTTCGTCGAACTCGACCCCCGACGGCCGTGCCGGCCTGGTGCCGGTGGCGATGACGATGTATTCGCCGCTGACCGTGGTCATCTCCCTGCGGCCCGGGTCTTCGACGACGATGGTGTGCGGGTCCAGGAATCGGCCGTGCCCGATCATCAGGTCGATTCGGTTGCGCATCAACTGACTCCGCACCACGTCGACTTCCTTGCCGATCACGTGCTGAGTCCGCCTCAGCAGGTCGGCCGGAGTAATCCGGTCCTTCACCCGGTAGCTCGTCCCGTAGAGCTCACGCTGATTCATCCCGGTGAGGTAAAGCACCGCCTCGCGCAACGTCTTTGACGGAATCGTGCCCGTGTTGACGCAGACGCCGCCCAGCATTTGGCCGCGCTCAATGACGGCGACGGATTTGCCTAGCTTGGCCGAGGCGATTGCGGCCTTCTGGCCGCCCGGTCCCGAACCGATGACGACGATGTCGTACTCCTGCATCGAACCCATGGATAGACGATAAGGCCCACAGTCGAGACTTTCTCCACAGACCGGCGGCCCAATCTCGTTGCGTGCGCACCGGCTGACGGTGGCCGCCGTCAGCGTTGGTGCCCATGACGACGCATCGATCTGATTTTCAACTGAACCGCCCCGGGGCATTGATTGCCGCGTTACCGGCCGTTCTCGGCTTCGTTCCGGAAAATTCATTGGTATTAGTTTCGGTGGGCGGCGGCGAACTGGGGGCGGTGCTGCGGGTCGACCTTTCGGAGGGGCTCGTCGACCGGGTGGGCCACCTCGCCGAGGTCGCGGCCGCGGCCGAGCCCGAGGCCGCGATCGCGGTGATCGTCGACGCGGAAGGGGCGCACTGTCCCGGCTGCAACGGGGAACACCGGCACCTGTGCGCGGCGCTCTCAGAGGCGTTGTCGCAGTACAAGATTGAGCTGTGGGCCGCGCACGTCGTGGATCGGGTGGCCGTCGGCGGGCGTTGGCACTGTGTGGACGGCTGCGGCTCGTTCGGCGCCGTTGACGATCCCTCCGCCTCGCCGCTGGCCGCCGCGGCGGTGTTGGATGGCAGGCGGCTGTACCCGCGGCGCGCCGACCTGCAGTCCGTCATCGCTGTCGACGACCCGGCGCACAGCGCCGAGTTGGCCGAGGCGGTCAGACAACAGGCGGCCACCCGGGAGCTGGCGCATCGCGCCGATCCCAGGGGCCGCAGCCGCCGCGACGTGGAAAACGCGATGGCGGCCGCCGCGCGCGTCGCCGGCGGCCAAACGCTGTCCGACGTCGAACTGGCGGAACTGGGCTGCGCGCTAAGAGACGTGCAGGTGCGCGACACGCTGTATGCCCTTGCGGTCGGCGAGTCTGCCGGCCAGGCCGAGTCGTTGTGGGCGCTGCTGGCGCGCACCCTGCCCCAGCCGTGGCGGGTCGAGGCTCTGGTGTTGCTCGCGTTCAGCGCTTACGCGCGCGGCGACGGGCCGCTTGCCGGGGTGTCGCTGGAGGCCGCGCTGCGTTGCGAGCCCGACCACCGGATGGCGGGCATGCTGGACACGGCGTTGCAGTCCGGCCTACGGCCGGAGGACATCCGGGAACTCGCCGTCACCGGCTATCGATTGGCCAAGCGGCTCGGTGTGCGGCTACCGTCGCGACGGGCGTTCGGCCGCCGGGCGGGGTAGGGGTCAGACCTTCTCGACCTTGACCGCGTGCGCCATCTCGTGCGGCAGCGTGACGTTCTCGTGGCCCGGTATGAGGATGGTGACCCCACCGCCAGTCGGGCTGGTCTCGACGGTCACGCGCGCGTTGGGAACGACGCCGGCGTCCTTGAGTCGCGTGATCAGATCGATGTCACCCTGGACGTGTTCGGTGAGCTGACGGACGACCACCGCCACCGGCGATCCGGTGGGCAGCTCCGTCAGCCGCACGAGATTCGCGTCGTCGGCGCCGGCCGGGCCCACGCCCAAGTCGAGCAGACCGGGAATCGGGTTCCCGAACGGAGAGGTGGTCGGGTTGTCGAGGACCTTGACGAGCCGGCGTTCGACGTCCTCGCTCATCACGTGCTCCCACCGGCATGCCTCCGCGTGCACTTCTTCCCAGGGCAATCCGATGACGTCGACGAGCAATCGCTCGGCCAGGCGGTGCTTGCGCATCACGGCGATGGCCAGCGCCCGGCCCTTGTCGGTGAGCTCCAGGTGGCGGTCGCCTGCCACGTGCAGTAATCCATCCCGCTCCATGCGGGATACGGTCTGGCTGACGGTCGGGCCGCTCTGTTCGAGGCGCTCGGCGATCCGGGCCCGCAGCGGCGTCACACCCTCTTCCTCGAGGTCATAGATGGTCCGCAGGTACATCTCGGTGGTGTCGACCAGCTCGTTCATTCAGCACCCTCCATTGACGCTGAGTCTACTTGGACAGCTGCGTGAATGGGTGTAACGCCTCCCAGGCAAGCAGTATGCCCGCCGCTAACGCGGCGGGCATACCGTCTGTTACCTGGTTTCTAGTGCGCGGCCTCAGCTCGCGTACGAGCGCAGCCGGTCGGCGCGCTCGCCGTTGCGCAGCTTGGACATCACGTCTCGCTCTATTTGGCGGACCCGCTCGCGGGACAGGCCGAAGAGCTTGCCGATCTGATCCAGGGTGCGCGGCTGGCCGTCGTCCAGACCGAAGCGCAACCGGATCACCTGGTGCTCACGCTCATCGAGAGTGGCCAGCACACTGCGGATGTCGGTGTGCAGCAGCTCGGCGATCACCGCGTTCTCCGCGGACATCGCCTCGGCGTCCTCGATGAAATCGCCCAACGGGGCTTCTTCCTCGGAGCCGACGGGCATGTCCAGGCTCACCGGGTCGCGGCTGTGCTCCAGGAGGTCGTTGATCTTGTCCACCGGAATGCCGGATTCGGCGGCGAGTTCCTCGTCGGTGGCTTCACGCCCCAGGTTCTGGTGCATCTCCCGCTTGATCCTCGCGAGCTTGTTGACCTGCTCAACGAGGTGAACCGGCAGACGGATGGTGCGGCTCTGGTCGGCCATGCCGCGGGTGATGGCCTGACGGATCCACCACGTGGCATACGTCGAGAACTTGAATCCCTTTGTGTAGTCGAACTTCTCCATCGCGCGGATCAAGCCGAGGTTGCCCTCCTGGATGAGGTCCAGCAGCGGCATCCCGCGACCCGTGTAACGCTTGGCGAGCGAAACGACCAGGCGCAGGTTCGCTTCCAGCAGGTGGCGGCGCGCTGCCTCACCATCGCGCACGACGACCGCCAAATCGCGTTTGCGGTTCTCGCCGAGGCGCTTACGCGTTTCCAACAGGTGGCCGGCATAAAGCCCAGCCTCGATGCGCTTGGCCAGTTCGACTTCGTCGGCGGCGGTGAGCAACGCGGTCTTGCCGATGCCGTTCAGGTACACACGCACCAGGTCCGCAGCGGGGCTTTGAGCATCCAAATCGCTGTCAACCCGGCTTGTGGTGGCGTTGGCCATTGCGACCTCCCGATCGGCTTGTACTGTCATGTGTTCTAACGACAGATCCGCCTTGGGAGTTCCCGTCCATTCGCCATCTCACACGCCTTGACGTGCAGAAATGTTCCGGCGACCTGAGAATGTCCTGAGAAGTGTGAATAGGGACCGGTTACTCGGAACCTTGGCCGACGGTGACTATTCGACTATTCGCCGCCGTCCCCGCCGGGGGGTGACCCCGGTTGTGGCTCCTGGTATCGCGGAGGGTCGAGCGCCGGCCGCTCGGCCCTCGGGAACAGCGGTGTGCGCCGCTGGGCATCGTCGAAGCGCCGCGGCTCGTCGGATCGGCGAGGCGGTCGGTCGTTGGCGATCAGCACGGCCATCCAGGGCAGGGGCACGGACGCCGCCAAGATCAGCAGTGAGATCAGGCCGTTGTGCCAGGCGCCGTACGCGATGGCCGCCAGGATCAGCGCCGGAATCCGAAACGCCATCAGGGTCATGTACTTACGCACCCGGGCACGATGCTCCGCTTCATAGGAGGGAGCGGCGGTGGTGATCAACACCGGGCGGCCATCGTCGTCGAAACCCAGCTCGGAGCCGCGCTTCATATATCCACTCTCCCACACCCAATCGATTCCGGTACCAACGAATTAGGAGGCACAATGTGAGGTATGCAGACCCGGACTCTTGAACGCACCGATACCGACGAACGCGTCGACGACGGGACCGGCAGCGATACCCCTAAGTACTTCCATTACGTGAAGAAAGACAAGATCGCCGAGAGCGCCGTCATGGGCACCCACGTGGTGGCGTTGTGCGGCGAGGTATTTCCCGTCACGCGCGCAGCTAAGCCCGGTTCGCCGGTCTGCCCGGACTGCAAGCGCATCTACGAGATGCTCAAGAAGGGCTGACCACGTCGGGCGGCTCTGCCGCCGTCGCGGCGCCGCGTTGTTCCGCCGCCGGACGCGATGGCGACCCCACGACCTGCTTGAGTGCAGGCGCGCGCGACAGCACCCAGTTGCGCAGCCGGTGGGCATGCGTCGCCCCGGCCGGCCATTCCTCTTGGATGGCGGCGTTGAGCTCGGCCCCGATCATGATCGAAAAGCCGCCGAAGAACGCGAACAAAAGGAACGCGATAGGAGTGGCGAGCGCGCCGTAGGTGTAGCCGGTGCTGCCGATCCAGCGCAGGTAGAACCGCAGGCCCAGGGTAGCGATCAGGAATGCCACCGTCGCCAGCACCGTGCCCGGAATCAACCGATGCGTCGGTAGCGGAACCGGCAGTGCCACCCGGTACAGCACGGTCACGCCGGTCATCAGCGCGAGAATCAGTGCCGGGTAATAGCCGTAGTGGAGCAGGTTTTGCGTGCCCGGCGGAATGTGTTCGCTCACCTTGCGTGGGCCGACCACGGCCACCGGCAGGGCCACCACCACGAACATCAGCATCACGATGTACAGGAACAGCGCGAAGAAACGCTGCCGTACGGGATGGCGCAACGGGGTCTGGTCATGCGCTTCCACCACGGCATCGACGTATGAAGAAACTGCCGAGGATCCCGCCCACAGCGAAATCACAAAGCCCAGCGACGCCACCTCGCCGCGGGCCGTGCCGGTGATGTCGCGGATGGTGGGTTCGATGATCTGGTCGACCACGTTTGAAGAAAAGAAGTTGCGCGTCATGGACAGGGTGCTCTTGATGATGGCCGCCAAGGTGTCCGGGCCGAATAGCGGCGCGATGTAGGCCAAGCTGCCCAGCAGTCCCAGCATCAAGGGCGGCGTGGAGAGGCAGGTCCAAAAACCCGCCTCCGCCGACTCCGAGAAGATTGAGTCGTCCCACGCCTTGGACAGCGTCCTAAGACTGATTCGCCATATGTGGTGGCGGGACGGTTTGGCGCGCTGGTCGCTCATACCCGTCCAGCATTACCGATTAGGGCTCGCACCGCTGACATCGGCGCGCGAATTGGACGAACTTAGCTTGCGCTGACCTCCAGGACGGCTTCCTGCTCGGTCAGTTTCGCCTCGTGCTGTTTCGCGTGGTGCTGGCAGAAGAGAAGCTCAAGTCCGGACGGCAGCTTGGCACGGACTCGAGCCGCAGCTCCGCAGCGGTCGCAGCGGTCTGCTCTAGTCAGCTCGGGGCTGGTCAGAGTTGCGTTCATGGCTTCTCCGTTCTCGTACATTCACTGTCTCAGACGCATACGGTTTTCGCGTTGTTCCCCGATCGTTCTCGGGTGTGTCGTTTCTCACGACTTCCCGACGCCCGTCCTGGGGCTCTTTTAAGGTGACCGACTGTGACCTCCGCTCCTGACGTGTTGGTGCACTTGTGTGGGATCGCGGAGTGGTCT
>Ga0310912_10001069_pt1 | contig 14716 bp, 13 predicted proteins | sample GREbulkMGOX080_FD_203443 | JGI IMG/M metagenome (GOLD analysis project Ga0310912, IMG submission 203443) | Lab enrichment of tropical soil microbial communities from Luquillo Experimental Forest, Puerto Rico - GRE.bulkMG.OX080 | ecosystem: Environmental > Terrestrial > Soil > Tropical forest >...
ATCTCGCAGTTGTTCATCACCCCCACTTTTTTCGGCCAACAGCCAATAAGCCAGCAAATGGTCACGTATCAACCCGGCGTGGATTACATGACCGATCTCACCACCTGGCAGGACGCCCAGAACGGTATTGAGTCCGGCCTACTCGATCAGCCAGATCCGGAGCCGCGCTATCTCCGCAACGGCCGCGACCTCGCCGCGTTCACTCATGTCGACGTTCTCTATCAGGCTTACTTCGTTGGTCTTCTCGTCCTCCTTACACTCGGCGTTCCTCCCAACCCTGGTAATCCCTACGTCAACTCCCGTACGCAGAACGGATTCTGTACATTTGGAGGCCCTGATTTCGCCGCTTCTTTGGGAGAGATCGCTGCGCGCGCCCTAGACGTTGTCTGGTATCGGAAATGGCTCGTCCATCTCCGCCATCGCCCCGAATCCGGAGGCGGGCTAGTTCACCTCATCGCGACCGGTCAGGGCCATACCATTGACGCCACGCTCAATACCAACGTTCTGAATTCGAAAGCAGTGCAGAACACGTTCAGCCGCTACGGCACTTACCTCCTACCGCAGGCATTTCCTGAAGGTTCACCGACCCATCCTGCTTATCCGACGGGACACGGCACGGTCGGCGGCGCGTGCATTACGCTTCTGAAATTCTTCTTCGACGGGAACTACGTAGTCCCCAATCCACTTATGCCAGGCAGCGACGGCCTCTCGCTTGTCCCTTATCCTGGCAGCGACGCTAGGCTGATCACCGTGAATGGCGAGCTGAATAAACTTGCCCGCAATGTCACCTTTGGTCACGGCATCCACGCAGGCATTCACTGGCGTAGCGACTCCGAACAGTCTCTGCTACTCGGCGAAGCGCTTGCCATCAGCATTCTTCAGGACAAAGCACGCTGCTACAACGAAAAATTCACTATCCACATCACCAAGCTGGACGGCACCATCGCTACCATCTCCAATCAGTAGCTTTTCCAGTCCGACGACAACGTAATCCCAGTCTGATGTCTACGAAAATGGAGCCGCTACTGAAGAGCTTGCACCACGACCCGCGCTTTGCCGCGTTGTTGAAGAAGCTCAACCTACCAAATTGAGTTAGTAATTTGTGGGAGACGAGATGCCTGGCTCCTTGTTAGTCGAAATCGGAAACTTGGACTTAGGCTCTATTCCTTAGCTCGGGCGGGCGCCCGCTCGCTTTGCGGCCAGGGATTTGACCACCAGGGCTTCCAACACCTGTTGGTCCACATCCGCGAGCTTCTTGATATAGAGGCACCCCTTGCCGGTCGTATGGTTGCCGAGTTTCGCAAGCAGCACCGCAGCCTCACCAAAGCCGGTCATCCCATAGAAAACAGTTGCGGCCTTACGCGGCGAGAATGCGATAACCGGCATATCGCCCTCCCGCCCGCTCTCGTACTTATAGTGGTAGCTGCCGAAGCCAATGATGGATGGCCCCCACATCTTCGGCTTTTTACCCGCCGCGCTTTGCATCAACTTAACCAGCGCCTTAGCCTCTGCGCGCCTCACCGGGTCCGTGAGGGCATCAATGAATGCGGCCACACTTAATTTCGTGGGCTTGGTTTTGTTCTCCGCCATTCCTACTGCCTCCTGCTCTTCGCGAGACGCTAACATGGATTGAGGAGAGGCGACAAGTGTCCGCTGGTGTTCGCGTGGCGATAGTACCGACTCGGACGGTTTCCCGCGACGTTATGAGAATCTCTTAGCGTGACTTTCTGCCTCCGCGAGCGCTCGTAGCAGCTCCGGCCGAATCGTCGGCAAGCCGGAATCTTCGTTTCGTTTCGTTGACTTGTCCTTTGTCACACACTAGGATGACCCCCAACAAGAACTCGCAATGGATATCCCAGTCCACCTGCGCGAAAGTCGACCGAGACGGCTCGTTGTACAAGTTAGCTTAGTCGCAGCCATCACCTTGTCGGTGTGCCTGGCGCTCGCAGTATTGCGCTCCCTTCGACAACGAACCGTAGTGATGGCGGTATATCCCGAAGGCAGCCTCAATGTCGGACTGGTGAAACGCTACCAGGAGGTTCTCGCTCGTAAGGGGCTTGAAGTCAAGCTGGATCCATCGGCGGGCGCAGTCGAAAGTCTAAGTGACCTGCGGAACCCGAAATCAGGGGTCAGTGTTGCTCTCGTTCCGGGCGGCATTGCAACGAAGCAGGACTTGCAAGAATTAGTCTCTCTGGGGACGGTACTTTACCAACCCCTCTGGATCTTCTCACGTGGTGGCCTTCCACATCAGCAACTTCAACTTACTGGCTGTCGAATCTCCATCGGACCTGACGGCAGTAGCTCCCGTGCGCTCTCGCTCGAGGTTCTCAGGAGCGCGGGATGGATCGACCAAAAGTCAACCACGCTGCTAGCACTACCCCCGGCGGAGTCAGCTCAGGCGCTGATTCGCGGCGACATCGACACAGCAATTTTTGTCGACGGCTGGGAAAGCCCCGTTGTCCAGCAGCTTCTTAGGGCCAACAGGGTCAACCTCGAAGGCATTCCTAGAGCGGATGCTCTTGTTCGAATATATCCATATCTAAACAAGTTGGTATTACCCGCTGGTGCGGTCGACCTGGCTGAACCTCGGCCTCCGACGGACGTGATCCTCATTGGCCCCAAGGCCAGCCTGGTGGTGCGCCGTGACCTTCATGCGGTCATCCAATACCGGTTGCTGGAGGCGGCTGTAGAAATCCACTCCACACCCAGCATGTTTCGCGCAGCCGGACAGTTTCCAGCGTCTGAATCCGTCGATCTGCCGCTCAGCCCGTATGCGCAAGATTTCTACAAAACAGGGTCGCCGTTCCTCCTGCGGCATCTCCCTTTCTGGCTGGCAGTACTTCTGGAGCAGCCTCTGGTGTGGCTTATTCCTTTGCTTGTAATTTTATTTCCAGTATTCCGCCTTGCGCCAGCGGTCTATGACTGGGCGGAACGGAGAAGAATCTACCGGCTGTACTCGGAATTAAAGCGCCTTGAAGATGAGATGTTTTATGCGGCTGATAGAGGCGGCCATCAGGATTTCATCGAACGACTCAATCGTTTGGAAGACCGGGCAAGCCACCTTTCGGTTCCCTCGGCCTTCAAGCCGCAGGTGTACGCGTTGAGGTTACACATTGATATGGTCCGGCACCAGGCCCAGAAGTCGATTTCGCACTAGCCCGCCGCCACCAGACTGATAAATCGGAAAGCGGAAAGGTTGCTTATTGTACCCATAGGGGCTTTTCCAATTCTCCATCCCGATAAGCACAACTAATCGCCAATTAGTATTTCTGCTGCGACGGCAGCGATTCGTTGACATCAGATTCCCACAGATGAGCGAGATGCTCAGGAGGGAGTCCGACAATGGATACTCGCCGAATGGAAACAGTCATTGTAGGTGGTGGGCAGGCAGGCCTGGCCCTAAGCTACTACCTCAAGCAGGAAGGCCGCGAACACGTCATCCTCGAACGAGCCCCAGCCGTCGCAAATGCGTGGCGGAATCAGCGCTGGGATTCGTTCACCCTGGTTACACCAAACTTTCAGGTTAGAATGCCCGGCGCAGAATACCAAGGAAACGACCCGTACGGATTCATGTCCTTGGCCGACGTCGTCAAGTATTTCGACGACTATGTGCAGCGCTTTGATTTGCCAACTCACTGTGGCGTCGAAGTTCAGAACGTCGAGAAGACTCGAAATGGATACCTCGTTCGAACCAGTGAAGGCACCTATGACGCCAAGAATGTTGTGATAGCCACCGGCCTTTATCAGGTCCCCAACATCCCAAAGCTCAGCGAACATCTCCCAGAAGAAATTCTACAGCTTCATTCCATGGACTACAAAAATCCCGCTTCGCTTCCTGCCGGAGCCGTTCTTGTGGTCGGCACCGGTCAGTCCGGCGCGCAAATTGCTGAGGAACTCTATCAGAGCCGAAGGAAAGTCTATCTTTCGGTAGGCAGCGCCGGGCGCGTGCCGCGCCGCTATCGCGGCAAGGACATCAACGATTGGTTCACCCGCATAGGTCTTTTTGATACCAAGGTCGAAGAATTGAAAGCACCGCGCGACAAGTTTGCTTTTCACCCGCAAATCTCTGGCAAGAACGGCGGCCACAGCCTGAATCTCCACCAATTCGCCCGGGACGGAGTTGTTCTGCTCGGTCACGTCCGTGATGCCCGCGAGGGAAAACTGATTCTTGCACCTGACTTGCACGAAACTCTCGAAAAGGTGGATCAGTTCGAAATCAATGCCTTGCAAAAAATCGATGACTACATCGAGTGCACAGGTTTAAAGGTTTCGGTCGAGAGTGTTCGAAAGCTCTATGATGGCTACTCACAGGAACTCATCACTGCGCTGGACCTGAGCGTGTCCGGGATTTCAACCGTGATCTGGGCCACCGGATACACATTCGATTACAGCCTAGTGAAACTGCCCGTCGTTGATGCCGACGGCTATCCAATGCAAAAGCGTGGAGTCAGCCGCTTCGACGGCTTGTACTTCCTCGGGATGCCTTGGCTCCACAACCGCAAGTCAGGGATCCTTTTCGGGGTTGGCGACGATGCAGCTTACCTCGCCAAACACATCACCGAGCGAAGCACCGCGCGCGTTCCCGTTGAGGTTCCGCTAAAGCAGGCTCGATTCAGCCCTCACCGCGAGCTGACAAAAGCGGTGGAGTCGTTCAGGAGGTAGCCACATGAGGACACACATCGGAAACGTAGCGGCAGCCAACGAGAAGAGCGCGCAACGACGTAATCCTTCTCGGCTCCGGAAACAAACAGCAACTCGACGAGCCAAAGAGCGGTCTGAATTTGCCGGAAAGGTCGCGCTCGTCACCGGTGGGACTAGCGGTATCGGCGCTGCAGCTGCGCGTCGTCTTGCGGGCTTAGGCGCAAAGGTGATCATCATCGGGAGGAGGTACCTCGAAGGACGCAGTCTGGTCAGCGAAATCAACAGCCTTGGCGGTTGCGCGGCGTTCTTGCGGGCCGACCTGAACGATACCGAACAGGTTCGGCTTGTCGTGCCCTACGCTCTGGAGACCTTTGGACGGCTCGATTACGCATTCAATAGCGCAGGAACATCCGGCGAGAACCGATTGCTTGTGGATCAGACTGAAGAAGCCTTCGACGAAGTATTTGCCGTGAATGTCAAGGCCCTGTTCCTCCTGCTTCAGGCCGAGGTGAAACAAATGATCGCTCGGGGACAAGGCGGATCGATAGTAAACGCAGCTTCTGTTAGCGGATTTGTGGCGATTCCAACAGTAGGCATCTACGCGGCCAGCAAGCATGCGGTCTTGGGTTTAACAAAAGCCGCGGCAGTCGAGTATGGGAAGTACGGGATCCGAGTAAACGCGGTAAGCCCGGGAGCAATCCGGACGCAGATGCTGCTGGAGGCTTTTGGCAACGAGCAGGCACTTCAACAGATGGCTGCTGTTCATCCATTGGGACGCATTGGCCGTCCGGAAGAAATTGCCGACGCTATCGTCTGGTTGTTTTCCGACAAGTCGTCGTATTACACCGGCCAATCCTTGACTCTCGATGGCGGGCTAACGGCACTGCGCCCATCTATGTCCTCAACCGTTTCAGTCGAACATCGGTCGGCAGGAAGGCGGCACCCAAGAAGTAGCGATAGAGCAATCTTCGACCAGGGAGTTTTGCAAAAGTTCGCGAGTGAGGCGAGCGCAGAGCCTCACGTCCTCCAAATTGCGCGAGGGAGCACTGCTACTTTATGATGGCCCACGTTGCGGAAAAGCGCAGAGTGCGCTACGCCGATTGAATAGCCAATTCATCGAATAACGTAGGGCGGCTCGTCCAAAGATCGGGCCATAGGCTTGTTCCGATCGGGAGCAAGTAACGAGCAACTCGGAAGTCATCCCTCTGGGATTCAATTCAACATGCCTGATGTGTTCTATAAAGGCATTGGCGGAGTAACGGGCGGGCATCTTCTATTCCGGCGGTGTTACAGAAATTTACCTTTGATTCTGCTTCTTCGCGGTGGGATTTTTCTGTGGCTTTGTAGCGATAGCCCGGATAATGTCATCGCCTACGCACTCATTTCGGTCTTCGGCGAAATGAGCCATCAATCTGAACCTCGCGGTGTTCTCTTTGGGGAATTTTAACACCTTCTTCGCCATACATCCCTCAGGTAGATTATAAGGCGCGGTCGCTCTCGCAATCAACTTTCCGGCTCAATGAAACTGGCAAACGTATAGCCGTCTCCAACGTCCGGTAACCGGCGTTGGGTAGGCTTTGGTTTCGTTTAGTTCGTCGAAGAAATCTTCAGAAAGGCTCTTCAGGCCCTTGTCGACTTATATCAGGTATTGTGCGCGGGTCTGAACTCGCCTGGTCGGCCGCTGGGCAGCGTTCTTTCTGTCGGCCCCAGTGGTACGGGAAGCGGCACGCTATGATCCATGCCCCTTGGTTGTACTACGAATATGGTTAAGAAAATGCGGTAATTACCTGATAGACCGTGTCCCGCACGAAACTACAATGGGTCGAATCTACTCCTTCGGTACTGAGCGGCGGTACAGCCTCCACCTGGCATCGTCCATGCCACCCCTCAGTATGAATGGAGTGACCGATTGGCCACCTCCGTCAGGCTAGTCGGGATTCCCTTAACAACCAGGCGGCCCACGCCCCTTCTTCAAAGGAGACCTGCACTTCTCCGCGGAGTCCAGTACACGTGCAAGTCGAACTGTGAGGCTAAATCTATGGCACCAGGAACTGTCGTTTCGGGTAAGGCGATTACGCGCAAGAGGTTGGTTAAGAAGCTCAATGAGGACCTAGCTCGCGAATGCCAAGCAATAATTTTCTATGTGGTTTATTCGCAAGTTCTCAAGGGCTCTGAATATATGAGTATTGCGCAGGAACTCGAAAAAAGTGTTGCCCAAAAATTACGACATGCTCTTACTATTGCCAAGCAAATCGAATATCTTGGCGGACCGCCGCGAGTTGCTCCGAAAAGCGTTAAAGTAACCACTGATAACAGAGAGATGATGCTTGCCGATCTGAAGAGCGATACCATTCGAAATTACCGTGAGCGAGTGCGGCAGTGTGAAAAATTGGAAGAGTATGCAATGGCGGAGCTAATTCGAGAGATTCTCGTTAAGGAACAGGACCAAATCATCGATCTGGCGATGGCTCTCGGGATCGAAGTACCTAACATCGATTGCGAAACGGATGACGGGCAATAGGTGTCGGTGGCGAATTACTAAAGTCAGGCGGCCATCAGAGTTTGGTTTAAGCCTCGACAATGCTTCTGCCATCGATAACTGAGATTTGCCATTGAGTGATCGGCGTCCAAGCTGCGACGACCGCGGGATTGTTTTCTGGGAAGCGCAACACCGCATAAATGCAAGCAGCCAGCTTTTCGGTCACAAACCCTGAATCTTCGTACATATATCATCTCCGAGAGCGAACTCAGCTGAAGTGATTTTTCCACAGTACTTTGTTTAAGCGCATTGACAGCGGTTCGCTTTCAAGCGAATGTTGCCGTATGCGTCTGGTTTTGTTCAACCTCAATCTCTGGCACACCATGCCAGTTTCTTCCCAGGTCAGTCATTCGGACGACTACACTCCTCTCGGTGGCGGCGACACCTCACAAGCCTACGCTAAGGATGTTTCTGCTCGCATCGAGCGCAGCGCCAAGCAAACCAGAATAATATTGTCGATGCTACACAACGAAACACTGCTATGGATAGCCGAGCGACTTGCTGCCGAGCATAAGCACACCAATCATCCACGCCGTTAGTTAGCTTTGCTTCGAAATATCGCCACCAAAGGCGCAACAGGATAGCGCAGCAAGTGACTGTTCAGGCTGGCGACAACGGCAGCCTGCAACCGATGGCGGAAGCCGCGCAGGCAGCGGCAGGTCGGCCTGCGCAGCTGATCAACGTGGTTGCCGATGCGGGCTACTCGAATGGAGAGCAGGCCGAAGCCTGCGAGGCTAAAGGCATCTTGCCACATGTACCTGCCAGCCGTGGCGTGAACAGTCGCGGAGACGGAACGCTGTTCGACCGCACGGAATTTACTTACCAACCTGAAAGCGACACATTCTTGTGCCCGACCGGGCAGACTCTCACCCGCAAACAACTCATGCGGAAAGATCGTTCCGTGGTCTATGCAGCGCAACCAGAAGTCTGCGGAGCTTGCCCTCTAAAATCGAAATGCACCGTGTCGCAGCGACGGATCGTTACCCGTCACCTGCACGAGGAGGCGCTACAGCGTATGCAACAACGGGCCACTCCGGATGCGATGCGGCTGCGACGAGCCACCGCCGAACATCCGTTCGCCAATTTGAAATACCGTATCTTCGGACATCCACGCTTCCTACTGCGTGGACTGCGGGGAGCACAAACGGAAATCAGCTTGGCCGCAGCCGCGTACAATCTGAAACGCATGCTGAACACTCTCGGCGGACGCAAACTGCATGAAAGCCTGCACGCTACCTGATCCGCTCCCACCGACGATGACCTGAATTGGTCTTCCTAAAAGAAAAAAACGATGCTCCGGTACTCGGAACATCGTTCTAGTCTCTTTTGGCGCTCGTTTCGTAACAGTCTGCGGGGCGCCCTTTTATGATGTGTTCCCTGGCCCAAATCAACTCGGCGATCACCTCGCTCGCGAGCAGTTAGACGTGCAACCGTTTTCCCTCGTTTGTCTTTCCTGCAGGAAATTATTCGGTGCCCCCGGATGGGGGGCTGAATCGCACAGCGTTACCGAGCTGCGGGATTGAGCCGCGTGATCATCTTAACGAAATGGGCTTGATCGTCGCCGCGAATGGTTTGGAATTTGAGCCCCATGCCGACACGAGGTATGAGATGGCGCACGTTCGCAGTGGCGCGGATGGCTCCATCTTCGACGAGAAAATCGAGGGCAACTGTCGAACCAACTGGGCATGCTTTGCGTGTTTCGATAAAAAGCCCGTCCGCGCTAAGGTTACGGACACGCGACGTGTCTTCTGGCCTGTCGCGCCGGTTGCGTCCCCAAACAACCCAAACACCCGCGGGTGTTTCCACGCGTCTCGTCTGTCGCGGAAAACGGGTTCCGGGAAGATGTGGGCTTCGCATTGTAAATAGCTTCGTCGGATGACTCTCCGCCATAGGCCGACAGTGTAGCCCTCATAATAGAAATCAAAAGCTAGAAATTCAGCGCGATAGACAATGAATAAATACCCTGAGTGCTCAGCGCGGGACCGATAAGACGATTCCCTTTATGGGAGCGAACCATAACTTTGAATTGACCATTCTTGATCTCAGATACTTCTTGTGCGTCACTCAGCGTTTACCATCTGCGCAGCCTGCTGTCGCGCGCTGGCCTGTGAGGGCCCTCTCGCTGTACTTTTTAAGCCCAATGACGCACGCCCAGCCTCAGAAACATCGGCAGAGAGCTTTGAGAGATCCTTGACATTTTTCGCGTTGAGACGCAAGGTAGCAGACTTTAGAGGAGACGCCGATGCTCACGAAGCGCCGCGAGCTATTTCTGGCTTTGTTCGGATTTGGCTGTGCATTCGCCGCTGCGCTCTCGGCTTGGCCCTTGTCCGTTACGAGCTCACGCCCACGTCCCACTGCATTAGTCGAAGAAGGCAACTTCCGCCTTCACAAGTTTGAACAACCCATCGGCGAAGAAAAGTACTCCCTGCAGCAAGATGGTGACGAACTGCAACTGTCCATCAATTTCCATTTCAACGACCGCGGCCAGGATGTGCCACTCGCCACTTATTTGCGAATGGGCCGCGATTTTGTGACGCGTTCGATGGAAATCCATGGCGACATCGCCCGAGGCACGCCCTTGGACGAGACTGTCCTCGTTGAGCAGCGCAATATTCTCATGCGCAAAGGGAATGTTTGGCACGCTTTCGAGCGGCCTGCGCAATTCTTCACCATCGCTGGGTACGCTCCCGCAACGCTTCAGATGATGCTCATTCGCAAGTGGCAAGCGGCGGGTCGGCCGAAGAAGTTGCAGACTTTTCCGGCGGGAGAATTGACGATCGAGGACCGCGGGCCGGATGAATTCGTCGTCAGAAATGCAAAAGTCAATCTGGAACGCTTCAGCATCACAGACCTCTCGTGGGGCCGCGAAACGCTTTGGTTGGATTCGCAGAGCCGGCTGGTCGCACTCGTCACCGTTGACGGCGAATACGACCATTTTGAAGCACTCCAACCTGAATTCGAAGAGAACCTGGGCATCTTTGTGCAGCGCGCTGCGGCAGACGAGATGGCCGCGCTGGCGGACATCTCCAAGAGTTTCCGCCGGGGCAACACACACAGCACACTCGCGCTCGTGGGAGCCACGCTGATTGATGGCACAGGCGCTCCGGCGCTGAAGGATTCCGTCGTGGTGATTCAGGGCGGAAAAATCCTGTCCGCCGGTCCGCGTAGCCAGATATCGTTGCCCCAAAATGCAACGATCCTGGATGTCACCGGCAAGACGATTGTGCCTGGCCTGTGGGATATGCACGCGCACTTCGAGCAAGTCGAATGGGGGCCCGTATATCTTGCTGCCGGCGTTACCACTGCTCGCGACTGCGGCAACGAATTCGAATTCATCACTGCCGTGCGTGAGGCCATCACTTCCGGCAGCGGTGTTGGCCCGCGCCTGCTACTTGCTGGTGTGGTGGACGGTTCGGGACCGATTGCGCTCGGAGTCGCTCGCGTGGACGCGCCCGAACAGGCTCGTGAATGGGTCCATCGCTACCACGATGCCGGTTTCCAGCAAATTAAAATCTACAGCTCAGTCAAAAAAGAGAATCTCGAAGTCGTCACCACCGAAGCTCACAAGTTGGGCATGACTGTGACCGGACATATCCCTGAAGGACTCACTGCATTTGATGGCGTGACTGCGGGCATGGATCAAATCAATCACATCAGCTATATCGTTCGAATGATGGCCCCGGGAATTCCTGGACGCGGCCCCGAGGCAAACCGGCCCGAAGCTCTGAAAGCTCTTCGCAATTTCGATCCAGATTCCGAACCGTCACGGAAGGCGATCGAATTCCTAAAATCTCATGGCACAGTGGTGGATCCAACGCTGGCGGTGTTTGAAATGTTCCAGCGAACGGGCCGAAAGCCCCTGGCAACCTTTGAGCCAGGCGCCACAAAAGTCGCTCCTGCACTTGCCACCCAGCTCCAAAACGTGGGACCCGGCTCAGCTGGAGCAGACTTGGGCGAAGCTAGGTTTGCGGCTTCTCTGAAAGCCGTTGCTGCTCTGCACCGTGCTGGAGTACCCATCGTCGTGGGCACGGATCAGACCGTGCCGGGCCACAGTGTGCACCGCGAAATGGAGCTTTACGTCGAAGCGGGTTTCACGCCCATGGAGGCTCTTCAGGCGGCTACGATAGTGCCGGCTCGGGTCATGGGCGTCGAAAAAGAGACTGGCACGCTCGAGCCCGGGAAAAGGGCGGACCTTGTGATTGTGGGCGCCAATCCACTAGACAACATCAGCAACATTCGTCGTACTGAGACAGTAGTCCAAGGTGGCGCCATTTATGACTGTGCGGCACTTTGGCGAAGCGTCGGCTTTCAGCCGTAGAGAAAAAGCAGCGAAACCGGATCGGCGACTCTGGGAAGATGACCGGTCAAGCGGCCCCGCTGAAGGTCGAAGCCGGATCGGGAGTCTGCATGCGAACGGCTACTCGATTACACGCGATAAACGCCGTAGTGTTTACGAACGCGCCGAACGTCCGACCCGTCTGATAAGAGATGTATGCCAAGCAGAGACACCGACCCGCAGACCGGGTGTCCTGGGTGTTCCGCGGCACTGACGCTCCATTTTCGGTCCAATTCAAGGGTGAGATAAGTGGCGGGTTGCCTCGTAAGCGACACCAGAAGCGGCACTTAGATTTTTGTACTCCGTGCCTTACAAGCAGAAGGGCAAAGGTTCGAGTCCTGCACTGCCCACCACTCCTCGAAATTTTCCCCTCGCGCTCCGCTCGTAGTGGATCTCTCGCAAGCGGGCATCCAATCTTCATTTTGCTGCCGGCTCACCTCCGCACGCTCTGCTTTCGCCAGAAAAGAAAAGATTACTTCGACTGCGGGCTGAGCGCCGATGTGCCGACAATCAGAAATTCGTAGCCCTGTCCGTTCACTTTGAGTTTCATCTTGTCTTTATCAATGACGAACTGGATCGGCGTATTCGCCGGAATAATCGCCTGGTCCTTCGGCTTTGGCTGCCGGACCTGATACTCCGTCGTCGACGTACGTACAACATACTGCTGGCAAACTACATCCGTCGACGATTTCTTCCCTTTGTTCTTCGTTCCGCAGTCAACCGATTGCTCCGAGACGACTGTTCCACTCTGGGGAGTCGTGCCGGCCAGACAGGTGAAGCCGTAAAGCACGGCGGCTGCGAGCGTCAAGACCTTGGTTCTCATTGCCCTCTCCCTCTGAAGTCGCGTTCGCAAGCGGCTCGGGCGAAGTGCCGTCTTTCAACGCTTGTCCTGCAAGCGCACCCATTCTATTCTCGAGGGTACTTGCGTCAAGGGCCGAATCCGAACCGCCGTCACGTTATGATGCATCGCGTCCGCGAAGCACGTCGTCAGAAACAAGAGAGAAGAAAGACGAAGCGTAATCCGTGCTAGGCTTTGCGGGGCACCTTCCAAAGCCCTTTTGCACAGTCTTACTTGTCGCTTCCACAATTGGGGACGTCGTTCAGTTGCCTAGAACCCCGCCCCGTCATTCGCTAGAATCCCGCACCGTCACGGCAGATGACGCCCACCCACGGAGCTAGCAATGAAGCCACCAATTTTCAGCGGCGAGCGAGCCTTTCTCAGTTTTGAGAAACCAAGAAGTGGCCTTCAGTCTGCTTGAATGGCACACCGAGAGGTTTCGCACGCCGACTCCGATCGGCTGTCCTTTTTGTGGGCGGCATCGACTCTGCTATCTTGGCCCTGTTTCCGAGGTGCGCCCGTGCAAGATCAGCTTCTGGCAATGCTCCGCAACCAACTCGTTACCATCACGTCCGGAGCTGTTTTCCTGTTCATCGGGCTGGCTTCCTGTTCCCTCGCTGCAGTTCGCCGTCGAGGGGGAGTGCGCATCTTTGTCTGGTTGGGTATATGGAGTGGGTCATGGGGGGCCCGCCTTTTGGCTGAATCGCCGGCTGTAGTCGCTGCTTTGCCGCATTGGGTTCAGACCTGTGTTCCCTTCCTGCGGATTGTCGTCACTTACCTACTTCTTTCTGTCGCTTCACTCGCATGGCTGGAGCTGAGCGCCGGCAAATTTCGTCAATTTCTTCGCGCCTTGGTTTTCGTCAGTCTGGCCATTGGTGTCGCCGGAATTGGAGTGTTTGTTATAACTGGCTCTGGCGACAAGTTGATCCCTTACAATAACCTACTGGCCGCTGCTGCCCTCCTCGTCTTGGTAATTATCGTCTCGGTGCCAGCACTTTCCCACAAGTTCCTGGCTCTTCCCAATCGCGCTGTCATGATCGTCGGCACACTCGTTTTCGCTGCGGAAGCCCTATATTTCAGCCTATCGCGCCTCCTTCACTACCACACACCGACCACACGCTTCACAGGCTCTCTAGGGTTGGCTGTTCTCCTCTTCTCGTTTGGGTACGTGGGTGTGCAAACCGTATTGGCGAGCGAACGCCGGTTGCTGTCAATTGAAAACGAACTCGCGATTGCCCATGAGATTCAGACCTCCATTCTTCCGGGAGGTAGTCCAAGAATTAAGAACCTTCGTGTCGCTGCGGCCTATTGTCCGATGACGGAAGTCGCTGGCGATTTCTATGAGTTCATCCCCGTGGGTCACAATTGCATTGGCTTCCTCGTGGCGGACGTCACCGGACATGGTATTCCGGCCGCGCTTATCGCCGCGATGATCAAAGTGGCGATGCAATCTCTCGTGCCTTATGCGCACGACCCGCGAGAGGTGCTGCGCGGGTTGAACGGCGTCCTTGCGGCGCAGATGGGTCCGCAACTCGTTTCAGCGGCCTATCTTTGGATCGACGCGGAAAATCGCACCGCGCTCTATTCGGCCGCCGGGCATCCGCCACTTCTCCACTGCCGCGGAGGCGAGCTACATCGCGTCGAAAGCAATGGTCTGCTGCTCGGAGTGCTTCCGGAATCCGATTACCCCCTTTACGACATGGCCATCCTCCCAGGTGACCGTTTCCTGCTTTATACTGACGGCGTCAGTGAGCCCGAAAATGCCCTCGGCGATTCTTTTGGCGAGTTTAAGTTTGAACAAGTCGTTCGTACGAATCAGTCGCGCCCACCCTCTGAGTTGCTGGATCAACTGCTGGCGGAGATTCGTCAATGGCAACCCGCTTCTAAAGCTCAGCACGACGACATTACTCTGATCGTCATCGATGTGCTGTAGTGATGGCAGGCGCTTACTGATGCAACTCAGGAAGCCACACTCGCGCCCGACCGCATTCTGAAAGTATCGTCGGCAATACTGAGTTGAGTCTCGCATTGGGAGTTTCAACTCTCAACTGACGGATTGCCCGTCAGAACGAAGCCGCCCGTGCGGCAGACGCTACGCGTGAGGCGAACAGAGCAGTGGTTGCTTGTTGAAGTAAGTTGTGGGTCACAAGGAGGTCCCTGTGACCCATCTACGAAAAATTATGCTGGAGGAGCTCCAGCGTCGTCATTATTCAGAGGCTACCACACAACGTTACATTCGCTTCATCGAGCGATTCGCCCAGCACTTCCATCGCTCGCCCGATCGCCTGGGACGGCAGCACGTCCGTGAGTACCAAGCTCAACTCTTCAGCGTGCACAAGCTGACTCCCGGTTCGGTGACCAA
>Ga0310912_10001073_pt1 | contig 14676 bp, 15 predicted proteins | sample GREbulkMGOX080_FD_203443 | JGI IMG/M metagenome (GOLD analysis project Ga0310912, IMG submission 203443) | Lab enrichment of tropical soil microbial communities from Luquillo Experimental Forest, Puerto Rico - GRE.bulkMG.OX080 | ecosystem: Environmental > Terrestrial > Soil > Tropical forest >...
TCGTTCACGTCGACATCGAAGCCCGCGCAGGCAACGCTTTGGTGGCGATCGGGGAGGCGCAGCAGGCAGTAGAGCACCAGCACGCAGACGCGGTCGAGATTGCGCTTGGCACCATGGCGCGCGCGTTGGAAGGCATGTACCAGACGCTGGCCCGAATGCCGGAACACTGTGACCCGCACGTGTATTACCGGCGGGTGCGCCCCTACATTCACGGCTGGAAGAACAATCCGGCCTTGCCCGACGGGCTGATCTACGAGGGCGTCTTCGCCGGGACTCCGCAGCAATTCGCAGGCGAGACCGGCGCACAGAGCACGATTATCCCCGCGCTCGACGCGGCATTGGGTGTGTGGCACGGCGATGATCCGCTGCGCCCGTACCTCCTCGACATGCGTAACTACATGCCGCCACGTCATCGCGCCTTTCTCGCCGCGATCGAAGCAGGTCCGTCGATCCGCGATTACGTCTACCAGCACCGTGCAGACGAGGGTTTGCGCGAGGCCTACAACACCTGCATCACCTGGATCGAACGATTCAGATCACGACACCTCGGATACGCCGCGGAGTACGTATTCGAGCAGGCGCAGTCCAGTCCGGCCAATCCCACCACGATCGGCACCGGTAGTACGCCATTTCTGCCATACCTGCGCAAGCACCGGGACGAAACCGCCGCGTCGCTGATCTGAAGGCATGTCGATGGCGATGGTTGAGTCAGCCTTGGGCGCGGTGCCGATGTTGCCATCGGTCCGTTTCGTCCGGGCCGCTCGCCGAACGCGCCGTGCGAGTTTCCACGCAACGGGCTCGCCACTGTGTCTGTCGTCAGGCGGGGTCGGCCAGGATCCAGGGGTTGGGGATCTGGGCGCCGCGACACCGGTATGGGGTGATCGGGACCTTGGCGAGGTTGAACAGCTCGACCCCATCCGCCGAGGGTCGCGCTCGGCGGCCGTTGCGGCCAGTGTGGTGTCGGCGGACGTCCTTCCATCTCCAGCGGTGCGGATCACCTTGTGCCACAAGAAGTTTTCCAGGGAGCTCGTGGTGTATTTAGCGACTGCATGCTTGAAGTAGTTCGACCAGCCGCGCATGATTTGGTTGAAACGCTGGTAGCACGTACGGGAGGCACGTAATGGATGTGCAACTCCTCGGGTTCGGATCGATCGAGGTCGAGGGACGGGCCTACGAGCACGACATCGTCATCGACGGAGGTGCCGTGCGCAAACGGAGCAAGAAACCCTCCAAGCCATACCGCGCCAAGTTCGGACACACCCCGCTCTCGATCGACGAGGACCTCCCATGGGGCGGACCCCGGTTGATCATCGGCACCGGGGCCCACGGCAACTTGCCGATCATGCCCGAGGTGGTGGCGGAGGCCGCGCGCCGAAACATTGACCTTGTCGCTGTCCCGACAGACCAGGCCTGCCGGCTAATCGCGGGCCTCAAGCGACGGCAGGTCAGCGCAGTCCTTCACGTCACCTGCTGAGCCGGCGATCTGGAGCGGGAGCGGGCGGCGCACGCGGTCGCGCAATTCGCCCAGACTGGCGGCACGCCAATGCCGTTGGCCCCGCCCGAACGTCTGGTCGTCAACGGGTTCAACCGCCACGTGCGCAACCCGATGTACGTCGGACTCTTGATCGCAATCCCGGGTCAGGCGTTGCTGTTTGGCAGTCTGGGCCTCGTGCAGTACGCCGCTGCCGTGTGGATCATTACCGCGTCGTTCGTCCGCTGGTACGAGGAACCCGCCCTGTCAGTTCGACACACCACCGAATACGAGGGATACCGGCACAACGTGCCTGCCCGGCTCTCCCGCTGGCGTCCGTGGAGACCCCGGTGATCACCTCCGCGTCACCGTGCAGCGGACGGGACCTTTTCTGGCCGGCCACGCGTCACCGCCTACTGGATCACTACCGGCATCCTCGCCACCGAGTGCGTCGCCCTGACACGGCAGGGTCACACGCCGCTGCGTGCTGACGCCACAACTTGTCGGTTCCCGTCGGTGTTCACGGCATGGTCTAGGTTTTCCGTGCACGGCGGTAGATCGTCTGTCGCTTTTCTGCTGCCAACAATGCTGCCGAGTTCACGCGGTCGGCGCACAATGCGCCTAATGATGAGTCATCGACTCGGCCCGTTGATCTTTCTTTGTGGCGATGTGATGACCGGGCGTGGAGTTGATCAGATACTGCCGCATCGGGGAGACCCGCAGTTGCGGGAGCCCGTTGTCGATGACGCCCGGGTCTATGTCTCGCTCGCCGAGCAGGTCAACGGTGAGGTTCCAGCGCCTGCCGAATTCGCGTGGCCGTGGGGGGAAGCGCTGGACATCCTGGATTGGTTCGCACCCGATGTCCGGTTGATCAATTTGGAAACGACAATCACCGCCGCCGGCGAGTTCATGCGCGGCAAAGCGGTGCACTATCGGATGCACCCGGACAACATTGGGTGCCTGACCGCAATCCGACCCGACGTCTGCGCCCTGGCTAACAACCACATCCTCGATTTCGGAACCCAAGGACTGGCCGACACGCTGCAGGCGCTGACCGGGGCAGGCATTCGTGGTCTCGGCGCAGGCCTCGATGCCGAACGCGCACAACGCCCGGCCATGGTCGCGGTACCCGATGGCGGCTGCATCGTGATCGCTTCGTGTGGCATGGAATCCAGCGGCATCCCACGCCGCTGGGCGGCGGGGAAAAGCCAGCCCGGCGTTGCCCTTGTTCCTGACCTGTCCGACAGCAGTGCCATTGCGACTGCCGAGCGCGTGGTCGCCATGAAACGGCCCGGCGACATCGCCATCGTGTCGGTGCACTGGGGCTCGAATTGGGGGTACGACGTCGAACAACGCCAGGTTGATTTCGCCCACCGGCTGATTGACGCCGGCGTCGACATCGTGCACGGGCACTCGTCGCACCATCCGCGGCCGATCGAGGTGTACCGCGGGAAGTTGATCCTGTACGGATGCGGGGACACGGTCGACGATTACGAAGGCATCAGGGTCGTCGATGTTTTCCGACATGAACTGCGGCTGTTGTACTTTGCAACGATCGACCGCAACAGCGGCTACCTCGCCACCTTGCGTATGACGCCCATGCGGATGAGGCGAATGCGGCTTGAGCAGGTCTCGTCCGACGACGCCGAATGGTTGCGTTCGAAACTCGAGCACATCAGCGGCCGATTTGGCACGCGCGTCGAGACAATCGACGGCGTCCTGACCGTCCGTGCGTGATGAGCCCGTGGTCCCAAACCGGCGGTATGTCGAGTGTCCAACGGTTGGAGTGTAAGCCGAGGAGCGGGCCGAGTTTCGGTGTCATGCAACGACTCGTGGGCGGGAGCCACGCCAGCGATACGCCGATAAATAGCGAGGCGGGCAGCCCATCGGACCACCCGCCCCGTTTCGGGGAGGCTCAAAGGTCGAGCGTCTGTGCCGCGTAGGTCTGCCAGGTCGCGAGCTTCCCGGCCTCCCGCAGCAGCGCCTGCGCCTTGGGGTCGCCGAAGAACGCCTCCTGGACCTGGCCGTACTTGCTCCAGTTCTCGGCGCTGGTGAGGAACACCAGCTGGTTCGTCGCCTCGCCGCCGACGATAGTGGCCAGCACCGTGGTGTTCTCGCCGCCCTTCTTCACGACCATCGCCTTGATGCGCTTGAGCACCTTCTGCAGGTCGTCCCACGCCTCGGCTGAGCGCGGCTGGATCGTTGTCGCAGTCAGAATCGCCATTCGATCGCTCCTTTCCAGCGGGTTCAGGATTGGCCGAGTGCCCATCCATACGTGAGTGTGAATTCGCGCGTTCGCGCGGGCATAGAGTGTTTCGGCCTCGTTGGGCGGAGGCAGAAGTCCCAAGGGGGTTGGGGCGCTCAAAGTCGAAGGCGGCGATGAGCAGTGTGGGAGCACCTGGCTGCCTACGTAGGCACCAAGAATTCATAGAGAATCCTGCAAGAATCCTGCAAGCGCGGCCTTGGAGTCTGAAGTCGCCCGGAAAACCGGAGCAGACCAAGATCACAGAGAAATCCGAGGACAGTCGTGACCACCGTGCAATTGCCGCCAAATGGGCAGCCGCCCATTCCCCCAAGGAATTACGACGCGGCGCCCGGCATGTCGCCGGCTTACGGGGGCTACCCGGCGCGACCCAAGCGTCACCCCTGGGAGATCGGGCTTCTTGTCCTGGTCATCGTGTTCAGCGTGGTGCTCTATTTGCTCACGATCGCCATCGTGCTGTCGGGTCACCACAACATGCTGTGGCTGTTGATCCTGGCCACGCCGATCCTGCTGTACATCGGGCGTGGGCTGATGATGGGCCGGCAACGGGTGAACGGCGTCAAGATGTCGCCCACCCAATTTCCCGAGGGCTACCGTCTGGTCGTCGAGGCGGCGCAGCGGTTCGGGCTTAGCGAGGTGCCCGACGCCTATGTCGTGCTGGGCAACGGCCAGATCAACGCCTTCGCCAACGGGCACGGCTTCCGCCGGTATGTCGTCGTCTACAGCGACCTGTTCGAAATCGGTGGCCAGGCCCGCGATCCCGAGGCGCTGGCTTTCATCATCGGCCACGAGGTCGGTCACATCGCGGCGGGACACGCCTCCTACTGGCGCCAGTTGAGCCAGCTGGCCACGCGGATCCCGTTCCTGGGTATGGCACTGTCGCGGTCGATGGAATACACGGCCGACAACCACGGATACGCCCTCCGGCCCGAGGGTGCGCGCAAAGCCATCGGCGTGCTCAGCGCAGGAAAGTACCTGCTCAGGTCGGTGGACTTCGACGCCATGGCCGACCGGGCCAACTCGGAGCGCGGGTTCTTCCCCTGGCTAGCCAACATGTTGAACTCGCACCCGGTGCACACCTGGCGCGCGGCGGCGCTGCGCAACCGTGCCATCGCGGGCTCGCTGTTCTTCCGGCCCAAGCAGCTGGTGCCGATGGTGCCGCCCGGACCGGCGAACGACAACCGTGCCTGGATGCGCTACCCCGGCGCCGAAGGTGGATTTGCCTAACGCCTGCCCGCGCTGCGGGTGCACGGATCGTCTACCGCCGCGATGACTTTGGGGAGCGGGTACAGCGGAAGGCGCTACAGATCACCGAGACCGGGTGCCGGTGCCAGGCGTGTCAGACGTACTGGCCACGAGAACGGCTGACGTGGCTGGCGCGACTGCTCCTCGAGGACGGATCTGCCAGTCGGTCACCGGCACAGTGTGCGCTCGACTGCGCGCTTCGCCGGGTAGCGCGCGGGCGGCGTGCCGTGGGCCGCTGCGTCTCGCAGGCGTCTCGCAGCAGCTTCAACGGAGATTCGCGCAACCATCAGAGCCAACCGCCCTGAGCTGCAGTTTCCTTGCACAGCCAACACAGCTAACTGTGACAAACGCCGAGAGACTAGTTCAGGTTGTAGAAGCGCTGCGCGTTCAACCCGCCGATCTTTTCGCGGGCCTCCTCGCTGATGTCCGCGCGGGTTCGCAGATGTTTGGTGCTCTCCGGCCATTCGCCGTCCCAATGCGGGTAGTCGCTGGCGAACATGATGAAGTCGGCGCCGAGTACGTCGATCACGCCGGGCAGGATCGGTTCCTCCGGTTCACAGGTCACCCAGATGTTGCCGGCGGCCAGATACTCGTGCGGATCGCGGCGCCAGCCGTGCTCGACCCAATCTCCCCGCTTTTCGTAATGCTCGTGCAGGCGGTCGATGAAGAACGGGACCCAGCCCGCGCCTGCCTCGAGGAAGGCCACCCGCAACTGAGGATGGCGCTCGAAGACGCCGCCCGAAACCAGCGCTGTCATGGCCGTCATCTGGTCGAACGGAAAGCTGATGCAGTGCACCTGGATGTAGTTGGTGAAGCGGTCCACGCCGATCTTCGGCAGGTGTATGCCGGGGGCGCCGTGAATGCCCAGGGGCATCCCGAGTTCGACGGCGGCGGCGTAGAACGGATCGAGGTCGGGGTGGTCGAGGTTGCGGGTTTTTAGCGCCGGCGGCACGAGAGTCGACACCAGCCCGAGGTCTTTGGCCTCGGTCATGACGTCGATCGCCAGCTGGCCGTGCTCGACGGGCGCCACGGCGACGCCACGCAACCGGCCGCCCGACGGGGCGCAGTAATCCGCGATCCACTGGTTGTAGAGCCGGCAGAATCCCGCCGCGAACTCGGGGTCCTCGAGACTGGGCGCGCACAGCCCCAGGCTCGGGTACAGCACCATCGTGTCGATGTGATCGCGGTCGGCGTCGCCCAGCACGCCTTCGGCCGATCGGCAATTGATGTCGGGAGCCTTGCTGATCCCGTGCTCGGGCGGACAACCCGCACCGGGGCCTTGGTCCTCGGGGTAATTGCGGCCTTCGAACGTCAACCGCAGTCGCCCGTCGGTGCTCGGCTTGACGTGTTCCGGCCAGCGCTTGATTGCTTCGATCGCCAGCGAGGAGTTTTCGGCGACGTGTCCGTCGGCGTCGATGATTCGCATGTATCCGGAACTTACCCTCGCGGATCGCCGCCGGGTACTGCACGATGCTCAGGTGACCACACAACGGTTGACCGGCGATCAGCGAAACTCGTTCATTGCGGCGATGTTGGGCTGGACCATGGACGCCTTCGATTACTTCATCGTGGTGTTCGTCTATGCCGATATCGCAAAGACGTTCCACCACAGCAAGGCCGAAGTCGCGTTCATCACCACCGCGACCCTGGCCATGCGCCCGGTGGGCGCGCTGCTGTTCGGTCTGTGGGCCGACCGGGTCGGTCGGCGTCTCCCGCTGATGGTGGACGTGATCTTCTACTCGATCGTCGGGTTCCTGTGCGCGTTCGCGCCCAATTTCACCGTGCTGGTGATCCTGCGGTTGCTGTACGGCATCGGCATGGGCGGCGAATGGGGGCTGGGGGCCGCGCTGGCCATGGAGAAGGTTCCCACCGAGCGGCGCGGGTTTTTCTCCGGCCTGCTGCAGGAGGGTTACGCCTTCGGCTACCTGCTGGCCAGCGTGGGAGCGCTGGTGGTGTTGGACTGGCTGGGGTTGTCGTGGCGCTGGTTGTTCGGTCTGTCCATCATTCCGGCGCTGATCAGCTTGATCATCCGGTACCGCGTGCAGGAGTCCGAAGTCTGGGAGGCCGCGCAGGACCGGATGAAGCTGACCAACACCAGGGTTCGCGACGTGCTGCGCGACCGCGCGATCATCCGCCGGTTCATCTACCTGGTGCTGCTGATGACCGCCTTCAACTGGATGAGCCACGGTACCCAGGACGTCTACCCCACCTTCCTGGGGGCGACCGCCAACCATGGTGCCGGCCTGGCCAGCACGACCGTCAAGTGGATCGTCATCGTCTACAACCTCGGCGCCATCATCGGCGGGCTGTTCTTCGGCACGCTGTCGCAGCGATTCAGCAGGCGCTACACCGTCGTCTTCTGCGCGCTGTTGGGGCTGCCAATCGTGCCGCTGTTCGCGTACTCGCGCACCGCGGCGATGTTGTGCCTGGGGTCGTTCCTGATGCAGGTCTGCGTGCAGGGCGCCTGGGGCGTGATTCCCGCGCACCTGACCGAGCTGTCGCCGGATGCCATCCGCGGGCTGTATCCGGGCGTGACCTACCAGCTCGGCAATCTGCTGGCGGCGTTCAACTTACCCATCCAGGAACGTCTGGCCGAGTCGCACGGCTATCCCTTCGCCTTGACGGCGACGATCGTGCCGGTGCTGATCGCCGTGGCGTTCCTCACGCTGATTGGCAAGGATGCCACGGGAATCCGCTTCGGCACTAGCGAAACAGCTTTCCTGCCAACCGAAGTAAGGTGACTTTATTCGGTATTGCTGAGTGCGCGCCGCAACATGTGCATGGCCACCGTCGTCGCGCGTTCCCGGATGTCCGACCGGTTTCCGGGCAGCCGCAGTGTGCGGGTGTGGGTGCGGCCGCCGTCGAGCATCACCGTGAAACAGACTGTGCCGACGGGCTTTTCCGGCGTTCCCCCGCCGGGGCCGGCGATTCCGGTGATCGCGACGGCGGTATCGGCGCCGAAGCGCTTTAACGCGCCTACCGCCATCGCTTCGGCGACCGGCTCGGACACCGCGCCGTGTGCCTCGATCAGCGCCGGGTCGACACCGAGCAGCTGGGTTTTGGCCTCGTTGGAATAGGCGACCACGCCGCCCGCCACATAGTCGGATGAACCGGGCCGGTCGGTCAGCCGCGCCGCCAGCAGGCCAGCGGTGCAGGATTCCGCCGTCGCAATCCAGTGGCCGGACAACGATTGTGCGACCAGATCGTCCACCCGCGAGCCGTCTTCTGAGTAAATCTCGCGCCTGTGTTTTTCGCGCAGGAGCCGCGTTAGCTGCGCGTAGGCGTCCGCGGCGTCCGGTTCGAAGCGCGTGACGATTTCGAGTTCGCCCCGCCGCAGGCAGGTGGTGATCTCGAGGGAGTTGAACCCGGGGATGGATGCCTCGGCCCCGCGCAGCGTTTCGGCCAGCCCCGACTCGGGCAGCCCGAACATCCGAATGGTGTTCTGCCGGTAGGTGGTTCGGCCGGCAATAGCTTGCCGGGCCGCGGAGGTTTCGATCGCTCTGCCCCACATCGGCTGAAGCTCGCGCGGCGGCCCCGGAAGCACGATCACCGTCGGCTTCCCGGGCACCACCACACCCGGCGCGGTGCCCTCCGGATCGAGCGCCTGCGAACCGGCGGGGATCATGGCCTGCTTGCGGTTGGCGGCGCGCACGGCGTCGAAGTCGACGCCATCGAAGCGCGCCATAAAGGATTTGAGGATCGCGGCGATCTTGTTCTCGACCTCGGTGTCCAGCACCAAGTCGCGGCCGCAGAAGCGCGCCACCACCTCGACGGTCATGTCGTCGGCCGTGGGCCCCAAGCCGCCGCTGGTGACGATCAGGTCGACGCCCTGGTCGGCCATGAAGCGCAGCTGCGCCTCGATGTCGGAAGGGCGGTCACCGCAGATGGTGATGTGCGCAAGCTCGACGCCCAACTCCAGCAGGCGATCGGCGATCCAGGGGCCGTTTGCATCTTGAACCCGTCCGGTGAGGACTTCGGTTCCGGTCACCACGATGCCCGCGCGTGCGCTCACCGCCATGAGCCTACGCATGAACTAGATTGAGGCCGTGGCGCAGGCTCCGCGGACTCGCTACGCCAGGTGCGGCGACATCGACATCGCCTACCAGGTCATCGGCGATGGCCCAATGGACCTCGTCGTGCTTCCCGGGCCGTCCATTCCGATCGACTCCATTGATGCCGAGCCGTCGATGCACCGGTTCCATCGGCGGCTGGCGTCCTTCAGCCGGGTGATCCGGTTCGATCTGCGCGGAATGGGTCTGTCCTCGCTAGTCCCCACTCGGGAGGTCCTGGGACCGGAGTTCTGGGCCGAGGACGCGATTTCGGTGATGGATGCGGTCGGATGCGAGCAGGCGTCGATCCTCGCGCCGGGTTACGGCTCGATGACCGGCCTTGCTCTCGCCGCCGAACATCCAGAGCGGGTGCGCAGCCTCGTGGTCATCAACGGCACGGCACGCATGATCTGGGCGCCCGACTATCCGGTCGGCGCGCAGCTAAGCAGCGCCGATCCGTTTATGACGGTCGCGATGGAGACCGATGCCGTCGAGCGCGGCTTCGACGTTTTGGGGATCGTCGCGCCTACCGTTGCCGGCGATGAGGCTTTCCGCGCGTGGTGGGATCTTGCCGGGAACCGTGCCGCATCGCCGAGCATGGCCCGCGCCGTCGGCAAAGTCGTGGCAGGCGCCGATGTCCGCGACGCGCTCGCGCACATTTCCGCGCCGACGTTGGTCCTGCATCGAATCAACGCGAGCTTCATCCCGGTTGGGCACGGTCGCTACGTCGCCGAGCACATCGCGGGATCGCGCTACATCGAGCTACCCGGTGCCGATTCCCTGTATTGGGTCGGTGACACCGCGCCACTGCTCGACCAGATCGAGGAGTTCATCACCGGCGTGCGCGGTGGCTCCGATGCCGAGCGGGTCCTCGCCACGATCGTGTTCACCGACATCGTCGGCTCCACCGAGCGGGCGGCGGTCCTCGGCGACGACCGGTGGCGCGACACGTTGGACAACCACGACACCATCGTGCGTCACGAGCTGCAGCGGTTCGGCGGTCGCGAAGTGAACACCGCTGGAGACGGATTTGTCGCGACGTTCGCTAGCCCGAGCGCGGCGATCGCATGTGCGGACGAAATCGTCGACGCGGTGCGGGCTTTGGGCATCGAGGTGCGGGTGGGCATACATGCCGGCGAGGTGGAGGTTCGGGGCGCGGACGTCGCGGGCTTGGCGGTGCACATCGGTGCCAGGGTGGCGGCGGTGGCCGGACCCAGCGAGGTGATGGTGTCCTCGACGGTACGCGACATCGTCAGCGGGTCGCGGCACCGGTTCGCCGAGCGCGGCGAGTACGAGCTCAAAGGTGTGCCGGACCAATGGCGGCTGTATTCGCTGGTACGGGAGCAGGCACCTATTACGCCGTAGCGGCTCGTCGCGGCCGACTTGCGGCGGCCGTCGGATCCGCGCGAACTTCCTTAGCGGCCGGGGCTGCCCGGCTGGCCGGGCTGCCCGGGTTGGCCAGGCTGACCCGGCTTCCCGGGTTCGCCGCCGGGGCCGGGCGCGCCGCCCGCGCCACCCTCGCCGCCCGCGCCGGGCTGACCGCCGGGGGCGCCGCCCTTGCCGCCCTCGCCTCCTCGTCCGCCTTCACCACCTTGACCGCCGACTTCCCCCCAACCGCCGGCCCCCCCGGTTCCACCAGCACCGCCGGCTCCACCAGCACCGCCGGCTCCGCCAGCCCCGCCTGCTCCGCCAGGCCCTCCAGCCCCGCCAGGCCCTCCAGCCCCGCCGGGCCCTCCAGCCCCGCCAGACCCTCCAGTCCCGCCAATACCGCCGTTGGTGGGCGAGTCGCTGCTCATGCCGTGCGCACCTGCCTCCCGTAAAAGCCACTAACCTTCCGCAGTGGGCGTCAAGCGCGAGTTTAGGCGGACCGTCTGCAAAAGAACCCGTTCGTCGAAATCCCCGCGTAGCCCGTTGGCACGCGCGACCCCTGCTCATCGGCTGTGCGCCAGCAGCCCAGCGCGGCGATTCGTCCCATATCGCGAGACAATGAGCCGATGATCGAGTTAGACGTATTGCAGGCCGACGTAACCAAGCTCGAAATCGACGCGATCACCAACGCCGCAAATACTCAACTTCGGCACGGCGGCGGTGTTGCCGCGGCAATCTCTCGCGCCGGCGGCCCCGAGGTGCAACGCGAATCGAACGAGAAGGCGCCCATCGGGCTCGGGGAGGCGGTCGAGACCACGGCCGGCGACATGCCGGCGCGTTACGTCATTCACGCGGCGACGATGGAGCTCGGTGGCCCGACGTCGGCCGACATCATTACCCGGGCCACCGATTCCACTCTGCGGAAGGCGGACGAACTCGGTTGCCGCTCGCTGGCGCTGGTGGCGTTCGGCACCGGTGTCGGCGGCTTCCCTCTCGACGATGCCGCGCGGCTGATGGTCGATGCCGTCCGGCAACACCCGGCGAGCTCGCTCGAGAAGGTGGTGTTCGCGGTCCACGGCGACGCGGCCGAGAGGGCGTTCCGCGACGCGGTACAGGGCTAATCGTCTGACAGATAACGCTCGACGGAGGCGACCTTCTGCGTCATCGCGTCGGTGGCACCCGCCCGCCAGTCCGCCTTGATCACCGTGCTGACCCGGGGCGCGCGAGCGGCCACCACCTCGACCGCGCGCTGCACGACGGCCATCACTTCTTGCCAGGTATCGCCTTCGATCACGGTGAACATCGAATCCGTCTTATTGGGCAGGCCGGATTCGCGAACCACTCGAACCGCTTCGGCGACGATCTCGCCAACCCCCTCACCCACGCCCAGCGGGGTGACGGAAAACGCGACTAGTACGGACACCTGACGAGCGTACCCAGCCGTCCTGGCAGCATCGAGGGCCATGCGGGTTCTGGTGCAACGGGTCTCATCAGCGGCGGTGTCGGTCGATGGCGAGGTGGTGGGCGCTATCCGGCCCGACGGCCAGGGCCTGCTCGCGTTCGTCGGTGTCACCCACAGCGACGATGTCGACACGGCAAGGCGGCTCGCCGAAAAGCTCTGGAACTTAAGGATTCTCGCCGACGAACGATCCGCGGCCGACGTCGATGCGCCGATATTGGTCGTTAGCCAGTTCACCCTGTACGCAGACACCGCGAAGGGCCGGCGTCCCTCCTGGAACGCGGCCGCCCCCGGCGTCGTCGCCGAACCCCTGGTTACGGCCTTCGCGGAGGCGTTGCAACGGCTCGGTGCCCACGTGCAATCCGGCGTGTTCGGGGCGAACATGCAGGTCGAATTGGTGAACGACGGCCCCGTGACAGTTTTTCTGGAGCTGTGACGGCGCCACCGCAGGTACTTTGGTTATGACGGGAGGGGCAGCCATGGATACGGCGCCAGAGTTTGGTTCGCTCCGTTCCGACGATGACCAGTGGGACATCGTCAGCAGCGTGGGCTACACCGCGCTGCTGGTGGCGGGATGGCGGGCGTTGCATGCCATGAGCCCGCGCCCGCTGGTCCGGGACGAGTACGCGAAGGCTTTCATCGCCGCCTCACAGGACCCGTATCTGGTGGGCCTGCTGGCCAATCCGGGAACCTCCGAAGACGAGACGGCCTTTCCCCGGCTGTACGGCGTGCAAACCCGGTTCTTCGACGACTTCTTTGCTTCCGCCGGCGACGCGGGCATACGACAGGCGGTGATCGTCGCCGCCGGATTGGATTCCCGGGCGTATCGTCTGAAATGGTCGGACGGCACAACGGTTTTCGAAGTCGACCTGCCGAAAGTCCTGCAATTCAAAGCGCGCGTGCTGGGCGAGCAGGGCGCTGCGCCCAAGGCGCGCAGGATCGCGGTCGCAGCCGATCTGCGCACCGACTGGCCGACGCCGTTGAAGGCGGCCGCGTTCGACCCGCAACGCCCCAGCGCCTGGTCGGTGGAGGGAGTGCTGCCCTACTTGACCGACGACGCGCAAACCACGCTGTTCACCCGGATCACCGAGCTGTGTGCACCGGGCAGCCGAGTCGCGGTGGGCGCGCTGGGATCCCGCCTAGACCGCGAACAGCTCGCCGCTTTGGAAGCGGACCACCCCGGGGTCAGCATGGCGGGTGACGTCGACTTCTCCGCATTGACCTATGAGCGGAGAACCGATCCGGCGGAATGGCTGGCCGCGCGCGGCTGGGATGTCGAACCCGTCCGCAACACGCTTGAGCTGCAGGCCCGTTACGGAATGACCCCGCCTGAAGTGGACGCCAAGATCGACGGTTTTATGCAATCCCAATACATAACGGCAATCCGGTTTTAGTGTGGTTAACATGGCTGCGCTCACGCGGCTCTCCCCCGCCGACGCCATCGCCGAGATCGGCGCCAGTACACCGGGACCCGGAATCGGCGCCTTCTTCGACCTCGACGGCACGTTGGTCGACGGCTTCACGGCAGCGGCTCACGTCGGGGATCGGATCCGGCGGCGGCAGGCCAACATTGGTGAGCTCCTCGGAGTGCTGGAAGGCGCGCTACGGTATCGATTCGGTCGCCTGGAGTTCGAGCACCTCATTGTCCGGGCCGCGGGTTATCTGCGCGGCGAATCGCTCGCCGACCTCGACGAGTTGGGTGAGCGGCTGTTTGTCGAACGTGTTGCCTCGCGGCTGTACTCGCACATGCACGAGATCGTCCAGGCCCATCAGGACCGCGGGCACACCGTCGTGCTGAGTTCTTCGGCGCTCTCCATCCAGGCACTGCCGGTCGCACGCTTTTTTGGCATTGCCAACGTGCAGTGCAACCATTTTGAACTCGACGGGCAGGGGCGCCTGACCGGCGGAATCGTCAAACCGATCGTGTGGGGGGCGACGAAGGCCGCCGCTGTCGAACAGTTCTGCTCCGACAATGATGTTGCGGTGGAACGCAGTTACTTCTACGCCGACGGCGATGAGGATGCGGCATCGATGTCGCTCGTCGGCTACCCGCGACCGGTGAATCCGCGCTCAGGGCTCGCCGCGGCGGCCGCGGCACATGGATGGCCGGTCATGTGCCTTACCTCCGGCCGCCGGGGGCCGGTAAGGGCGTTGCGTTATCTGGCGAGACATGTCCGACGGGACAGAAACTAAGGCCTCAGCAGGATCTTCACCTCGTCGCCGGACCGCGACTCCGCGGTCGCGTAACCTTTTGCCGCTTCGTCCAATGGCAGTGTCGTGGTGAAGATGCCGTCGACGTCGAGCCGGCCGGACCGCAGCAGCGGGATCAATTCCGGCCAGGTGCGCTGCACCGGCGCTGTGGTCATGCGCAATGTGATACTGCGAATAATGCAGCCGAGGGCGTTGAGCGGAAACGGATTCATATCGTGCACACCGACAACCGAGACCGTGCCGCCGGGCCGCACCGCATTGAGCGCGTCTGTCAGAGATGCGTCCGAGGCAACGGCATCAATCACGGCGTCGGCGCCGCGGCCTCCCGTCGCGGCGAGGATCGCGTCGACCGCCGGCGGTTTGACCGGAGTTGCTCCCCATTGGGCAGCACGGTCCAAACGGCCGTCAACGTGATCGACTGCGAAAATTGTTGCAACACCTTGAAAGAACGCGCTGCGCAGCGAACACAGGCCAACCGCCCCTAGGCCGATCACCGCCACCGTGCCGCCGAAGGGAATATCAGCTCGCTGGGCCGCCGCCCACCCGGTGGCCAGGTTGTCGGTGAGTAGCAGCGCCTGTTCGGTGCCGATCCCCTCCGGTATCTTGAGCA
>Ga0310912_10001074_pt1 | contig 14667 bp, 15 predicted proteins | sample GREbulkMGOX080_FD_203443 | JGI IMG/M metagenome (GOLD analysis project Ga0310912, IMG submission 203443) | Lab enrichment of tropical soil microbial communities from Luquillo Experimental Forest, Puerto Rico - GRE.bulkMG.OX080 | ecosystem: Environmental > Terrestrial > Soil > Tropical forest >...
GCGCCTAATGAATCGAGAACACCCAACTGGCACCGAGCGAAAACCGCTCATATAAGAGTGCGGATGGAAGGGTGGCGACAGAGGCGGCTTGGCTGAACGGAAAAAAATTTGTGAACGGAAGAAATTGTGGAAAAGAGCAAAAAAACTCTTGACAGGGATCGGCCTTCTCATGGAAGAACTTTCGGCCACAACTTCCGGATTGCCGACCAATCGTCCAGAATGCGCTGATCGCAGACCTCCTTTCTGCGTTTTCTGGGAACGACGAGGAAGAGCGAAGCGCATGTGTCTCTGAGAACTTATTGCTGGAATCCAACTTTTCGCAACAGCTCCTGAAATCGCACGTCTGACCGGAGTGAGTTTAGTCTGGGATCAACTTTCAAGTCTGGCATACAAGTGGAGCGCGCCTCGTAGGCCTTTCGCAAGCAGGCGATGGCCTGGTCTTTGTCGCCGAGAATCGCATAGGCCGTGCCCATCTCGTAAGCGCATACATAGCGTTTCTTCGAGATAGTATTAAGCTTTGCCAAGACACGCTCCGCATCCGTTCTTTTGCCCGCCGCTGCATAAGAGCCGGCTAGGGCGGCAAGGTTCACCGTACTCTCATCTGTCACTTTCTCTTCCGGCGATTCCTTGAGAACTTTGCGGAATTCAGCTTTTTGCAAATAAGCAGCCCAAACCGAGGTATGGAGTATCGCGAAGTTGGGCGCCAAATCGAGGGCCTCTCCCCACTCCTCAATGGCTTCCTTCTCTTTTCTCGCAAGGTAAAAGACCCACCCTGCCTGCCCATGCACGACCAGAGAGAGTGGATCAAGCGCCTCGGCCCGCTGCATTTCAGAGATGGCTTGTCCGCTCCGCCCCATCTGGGCCAGGAACTCCGCGTACCACATGTGGGCGTCGGATGAACCAGGATTCAATTCGATGGCTCGCTTCATCTCCTTTTCCGCCCCTGCCCAGTCCCAATCGTGGAGAAAATGCACCGCGCCGAGCGAAGTATGGGCTTCGGCGAGGTCGGGGTCCAGGTCCACTGCTTTCTGCGCTGCTTCCCGAGCCTTGGGCATCGTTTCCCATGGCGCTTCATAGAAATCGTCCAGCGCCAGGTACGAATCGGCCAGCCCGGCATAACTTCGCGCGTCTCGTGGATACTTGCCAATTGCTCGCTGGAAGTATTCGCTTGCCTTCCGAATCTCTGTTGATCCCCCGTTGTTTAGATGATAGCGACCCCGCAGGTAATCCTCCTGGACTGCGGGATCCACTCGGGCCAATTTGCTGAGGTTTTTCTGCTCCTGGGGTGTGAGCTTCAGCTTAATCTCCTCGGCTATCGCACGGGACATCTCGCTCTGAAGGGCCAGCAGATCGTTAGAGTCACGCTCATAGCTTTGTGCCCAGAGATGCTGATCATTGGCCGCGTCAACCAATTGGGCCGAAATGCGGACGCGCTGGCCGGAACGCACCACCGAACCTTCTACGACCGCGTCGACATTGAGTTCACGGGCGACCTGCGGCAGAAGTTTCTTCGTGCCCTTGTATTGCATGACCGAGGTCCTGGAGATCACACGCACGTTTCCGAGCTGCGCCAGGTTGGTGATTAGTTGGTCGGTCATTCCGTCAGCGAAATATTCCTGAGAGGGGTCCCCCGAGAGGTTTTCCAGAGGTAATACCGCCAACGAGTGCATCGGACGATTGCTCTGCCGCCGAAGCCACTGACGCGCACCCCCAACGTCGAAACCCAGGAAAGTCCCGACAAGCAGTGCGCCAACGAGGAGACCCACAGCGATAGTGAAACTCAACCGCTGAAGCTGAGATGCACGCGGAAGGGCTTGGCCCGGAGTCTGAGAGACATTCTCTACTGAGGCCAGAAAGCGGTAGCCACGGCCAGGGACCGTTTCGACGAAACGCGGGTTCTGTGCCGAATCACTCAGCGCCTGACGCAGCTTCGCGATGGCTGTGCCCAGACTGTGGTCGAAGTCCACGAAGGTGTCTGCGGGCCAAAGCTTTTCCCGCAGTTCGTCGCGCGTAATGAGTTCTCCCGGATGTTCGAGCAGCAAGGCCAGGAGTTTTAAAGGCTTCTCCTGAAGCTTGATCCTGACACCACTCTTGCGAAGCTCCCCAACGCGAAGATCGACGTCAAAGGCGGCGAATCGCAGGGTCTGGGGCGGTGTGGTTGCAGACATTTCAAGCCTACACCGGGACGCGAGGAGCTTACCCCGTGGGTTCGCAGGGGGTCAAGGCCAGGAGAAGTCATGTGCTAAATCTTTGTCGTCCTTTGCATTAGCCGGAATACGAAAGATGAAGGGCAAATGATCTGCCGTGCATGGACACCTTTTCTATCCGCTAGTAAACGAGCGGCTGCCGAACATGGTGCCCGGAGAGGGCACTCGACAAGGAGAAAAAGTAAAGGAGAAGTTCTCATGAAACCTAAATTACGTATCGCTCTCGGAGTGCCTGCCTTGGCCGGCGCATTAATTCTGGCTGCGAAACCGGCTTCCGCACAGTACAGACAAAAGAACCTCGTTTCCGACAAACGAGGACTCGCGCTACACACAGACCCGAATTTGCTCGATGCCTGGGGAATGGCCGAGCTCCCGGATGGCGGCTTCATCGTTGCTAACGCGCTGAGCGGAACTGTCACCTTCTACTCACGGGATGGCAGGACGTTGCGGCCCCCAGTTATTGTTCCTCCCGCGCCTGGTCTGCCGCCGGGAACTCCCGGATCGCCAGCCGGTTTAGTTGCCAACCCCACTCACGAATTCGTAATCTCCAAGAATGGTAAGTCCGCACCTGCTCTGTACCTGTTTTCCACTTTGGACGGCTTGATCTGCGGCTGGAATCCTAAGGTGGATCCGGACAAAGCGGTCATAATTATCGACAACTCGACCCTCACACCTTTCCCCGCGAGCTATGACGATTTGACCATGGCACGCAACAAGTACGGCCAGATGGTCATCTACGTGACCGATTCTGGCATCAGCGCCACGCAATCGAATAACGATGTGGAGATCTACGACGGCAAATTCCACCTCCTGAGCCGCTTCACGGACCCCAGCGCTCCTTCCAATATGACCGCGTACTCTGCTCGGATCGTGGACGGCAAGGTTTTTGTTACTTACGCCGCATTCACGCCGCTGCAGGGAGGCGTTGTGGACATTTTCGATACCGAAGGAAACATGCTGCGCCGCTTCGCAAGCAACCCTCCTGGCGGTCCGCTGGAGGCCCCTTGGGAGGCCGTCCTGGCCCCGGAGGGATTTGGATGGGCCAATCACCAACTGCTGATCGGCGAAGTTGAGAGCGGGGAGATCAGCGTTTTCAATCCACGCACTGGTGCATACCTTGGCCGACTCACCGACCCTAACGGGAAGCCTATACTGGTCGATGGAGTGTGGGCCCTCATTTTTGCCAGCGCAGAGTCCGGCGGTAGCTCACCCCGGCTGTATTTTGCCGCCGGCTGCGCATTCCCGCCCGATTACTCACCTAGCCTGTTCGGGGTGATTACAGTGGGTGATGGCGATGGGGAGAAATAGGCAGCAGTCGGTCTGTCACAAGTCTCACCAAGCGGGAAGTGGCAGCCAGACGTGGTGCTTGAGCTACTGCGTTCTCCTGGGTGCGCCGCCTCAGAATCTGCGTGCTTTTCGTACCATGCTACAAAGTTGAGAAGGAGAGCAACTGAGACGTGTCCCGAAAAACCATGGTGACCCTGCTTCTGATCATTGTCTCGGCGCTTCTCGCAGTCGCGCTGTTCATCGCGGGCGCCATCTGGCGAGGTAGATTCGCTGTACGATCATCAGTCGCGCACTCAGGACGATCTCTTGTGTTGGCTGAACTCACTCCATCAGTTCCCGGCATTTGGAAGGAGCACTGCACAGCGGGAAAACGGTGTGTGGCGGATGCAGTGTTGGTTAATCTGCTTTGCGAGTGCGCAGGTTCGACGTTCGCGAAACCTAATTCAAAGAAAAGAGGCCCTGTTTAAGGTCTAATTGAAGATCGCCCCTGCAGGTAGGCTTCCTCAAAAGTATTACGGAATGAACCGATTCGATGGGTGTTGCATCGACCGTCTGAGCCGGCAGGACAAACCGGGCACTACTTCCGGGTTGGTCGTCATCCAACCATAATCCGGACGGCCATCTCGGTTGTGAATGTAAATCGCCGGAGGAATGCCCCTATTGAAACTCTTGCACTTAGACGTCGAGCTGGTGTTGCGTTGACCTATAGAATCCACCCCGCAAACCGGAAACTTGGAGGCTAGTACCGAGGATGCCCGCTGATAGGCCGTGAGTGGAAGGGAAGCTGGGCTCTAATGAATCCGGCGAGCAGCTTCAGGTGGGGGTGGGACGAAGCCTTTCGACAGTCGTGGATGATCAATCTGATAATCGCAAAAGGCCTGGAGCGATATGATTTGTAGTCGGAACAAATCGCGGTTACGGAATATTCTCGCTTTGGACACGTCGGTTTTCTGGCTGTCAGATGCCGCGCCGGTTTGACGATCCTGCGGGGGGATCCCTAGCCATCTGCTCAGGTCACATCCGGTTGCGCGCTCCAGACGGTCCACAATGCCGTTGAGCTCGGTGATGTATTTCTCTTCCACAACGGGGTCGAGAGACAACTGAGCCTTCATTACGTGCAGCTGGTTAAGTACCTCGGCGACCTCCTTTTGGCTCTCCGTAAGTTCCTCTGGCTCGGAATGGTGTACAGGAGCGATCGGCGGCGCGGCGGCCGGTCTCATCATAGGGCGCACTGGAGCTGCCTCGCGGAGCCGAACGTTGCGCGCTCTCTCCTCGGCCTGCCTTTGTGCCGACTCCAGCTCGTGAGTGCGCCGCTCAAGAAGGGTGACCCTCCTCCGGAGCGCCGCGGTTTCGTCGGAGGCTTCCGTGATGCTCCTACGCACGCGCAGAAACACAGCCACCGCCACGGCCAGAATGGCGGGAGCAAATCCAAGCAGCGTTTCTTCCATGGGCTCACTGTACCCTCTGAACGGGCGCGTTCATCGAGATTTTAGCTCGGTGTAGTGAAAGCGCCACGGCCCGTCGAACGGGGCCGACGAATCGAGGGAATGACCGGAGACACAGAGCCCAAAACTTTGGGCAACTCAAAAACACCCATCACGTCGGAAGAAGCAACCGAGGTCGTGAGACCGCCATACGACTTCGGTTTCACATCTGGTGCTGAGCCATCTCATCCTACTCTTAGCCAGAAGCCAATGATTGTCCCAATTATTCCAAACGCCCAGTGTTTGTCCACCGACTCATACTTTTTGGAGAGCACAATAAACAAGCTGGCTCCCAATACCGCCAACGACACGGTTACCTGCATCGCATCGGGGCGCCTAGCAAATCGCTCGACTTCAGGCGTTTCCCGAAGATAGTAAAGATATTGAAAATGGTTAAGCCCAAGAAGCACGAGGACACCAGCAAATGCAAAGTTTATAGGCAGCTTTCTCATTTTTGATCTCTGACCCGAAAGAAACGGCCTGGTTGGCCTGTGGCCGTAATCACATCGCCACCTGCCTGCGGATTATATGATGGCGAGAGGCCGTTCAGGTAGACGATATGACCGTGAGGCGACGATGAGAACTTTCCTGTTGGCGACAGCCATGCTGCTGTCAGTTGTGAGCCCCGCGTCTGCGAAGCTGAGTGTACTAGGATTTACTGAACCATTTTTCAACTGCGTTGTTTGAGCTCGCCCTCTGCTGGCTCCGGCGTTTTCCTTACAGTACGACGTTGTATCATCAAACGCTGCCCAGTGGGTGTAATTGACCAAAATAAAGCCTTCCCTCCCGTTGTTGTTTCGGCGTACTGCGTGTTGACGAGATTGAGCGCTTTCAATTGTAGAGCGATGGTCCGAAACATCTGATCATCCAAAACGGGACCGTCGCCGTGCGATTGCTCCCAACCGCAAAGCGCGAACGCTGCATCTGTCAAAACGCTCCTAACATACGTGTCAGTCGGAACAGTTTCCAAATATGGAGCGATACAACAGAAGACTTGTGACCACGAAAGCTCAAGAGACCAGGAGCGTCTTGCGTTATATGACCTATTCATATAGTTTCCGAAGAGCTTCACTTTGTCCTCTAGGCCAGCGAGATCTTCTACTGGTGGCGGCGAGTTGAACTCCGCCACCTTCTTTTGCAGCTCGACTACTTGCTTGCGGTAAATTTCACCTTGCTTACGAAGATCATTCATTTCCGTCAACGCCTGTTCGTTGGCTAAGGTGTTTGGCCTTACCCATGCCCGTTCTTGCGATGGGCTACTTCACCGGAATGAGGCAGGGAGAAATTCTGCCCCTACGCTGGGAGCAAGTAAGCTTCCGGGACAGTCAAGTGTTACTCGATCCCGGAACAACCAAGAATGACGAGCCCCGAATCGTTCCGCTCACGGGCGAACTGCGTGCCATTCTTGAAATGCAATTTGACCGACACAAAATGGACTGCCCGGAATGCCCGTATGTCTTCTTTTACAGGGGAAGAAAGATCGGAACGTTCCGAAAGGCATGGCGGAACACATGCGTCCGTGTGGGCCTTGCCCGCTTTGTTTGCGTCCACTGGGGAGAGCCAAGTGTCGGAACCAAGAGGTGTTCTTCATGTTCGAAGCTAAGGAGGAACGACATACGGCGTTATGAGAGTCTGCTGTTTCACGATCTGCGACGCACCGGAGTGCGCAACTTGGTTCGTGCCGGGGTGCCTGAACGCGTCGCCATGGACGTCTCCGGCCACAAAACCAGGGCGGTGTTTGATCGCTACAATATCGTAGACGAGCGCGACCTGAGAGACGCGGCCCTGAAACTCAGCCGCTACCTGTCTGCATAGTTTGGGCATAGGGCCTATTCGCGAAGGGGAAACGGGATCCGAGGAAAAAGCCAAGTCATTCACGGGAAAGGAGAAAATTTGGCTGGGAGGCCTGGACTCGAACCAGGATAGCCAGATCCAGAGTCTGGAGTCCTACCAATTGGACGACCTCCCAGCCGATAGGAGCCTTGCTGGATGTGAAGCGAGCAAAGGAACCACTCCTACAGTCCAACGTCCTAAGAGTAATCGGGACTACGGGTTCAGTCAACTCGGGTTGCATGGTTGCAGGGTTGTGCTCCGCAAGAACCCCGCCCGAACCGGAATTCATACGCCACCAATGGTACGCAGTCTCACGGTATCTTGTTGATTTTGAAATCGGTTGGAGTTTTCGGGAACCACAGGTATCAGCATAAGCGCGGCGTCCGCTTGGACACCGCTGGGCGTGGGCTTGACACCCAACCCAGCAAGCGTTGGCCTGATGGTCGCGGATGTGGTCACGGTACGCTGGCAAATCTACTACGGTGACACTCAGGGCTGGTCTAACTGTACCCCGGAGGTTATCCAGCCTAGGGAGCTTGACCTGCAACGGCTTCCTCAGCAACACCTCCACACAGTGTTTTAGCCTTGCCAGTGGCGCCGTCGGGCGCTTCAGCGGCGGGCCCGAGGCAGACATCCTCTTGTGGTCCTATAACGGTCAGGGCGCGTCAGCGCTCTGGAACTCCCGTGGTGAAAGCGGGGCTCCATACCGGCTGAGTGCGCCAGACGTAGACGGGCACTGACAAAACTAGCCAACCTCGGCAATGTGTCGCGGTTTAGTTTGATCGGCGCCTTCTAACGCCGAACCGGAGATTAGCCGCGGCCCTCGAATGATTCCCTTGTGGAGCGTTATGTCCCCCAAGAGCCATCGTCTCTTCTAAATGAATACCCAAGGCGTGTGAGGCTTGAGCGCACGACGACCGTCGGATTTTTGAAGGAGGACCTGCAAATCTTACGAGTTCAGGCTGGCGGACATCGCGTTGCCAATGCGTCAGTCGAAATGTATCCCCAGCAAGAACTAAAGGGAGGATACGCAGTGAAGATGCTTCATCAGCCCAAATTCGATTTCAGGGACGGCCTGATACAACCCGGTGAGCACTATCGCGGTGCACCTGCGCTGCGAGCGGGCATTGATGAGAACGGCGACGTGAAGCATCTCGAACTCACGAACTCTTCGGACATTCAGAGATTGGACGCCGAGGTGTTGAGCGAAGTTGGTAAATGGAAATACACTTTCGCATCCTGCTGACTGTGGCGAGATTCAGGCCGATATTGTCGTAGTTGTTGACGGGATAACGGTGCTCCAAGGGAAATCGAGTCCGACTGCGTGGTTAACGCCGAAATGGATTTCGGCTCAAGGACTTTACGGATTCCCGGACGAATCGGGACTTGAATCAGTGGCGCCATGAAGTCCTCGGTTGCACGAAGAGGCTTACTGCTGAACCAATCCAGGGTGGTGGCGGCCGGCGTCGAGAGTGTGATGCGGACCTCTCCCAACCACAGCCGGTGAGGGGATTCCGGGGTAGCTAAGTTTGGATTTGAACAAATTTCGGCTTTCTGGTTGGGCTAGACCGGCCATTAATCCATCGCGGCAGTTCACTCGAGCGCGGACGGAAGCGGTTCACTACAAGACCAATCCCGATTGAACGCAAGATGAAATGATTAATCTTCAACGGTCCCATAATCTTCAGCGTCCGAATCCAATGCAAACCACTGCTGATGGCGCAGCCGCATTGAGAGCAATCGGGTGTACCACCAAAAACGCAAGGCTCGACTCGACTCTCTAGATCTGCCGAGAAATTTGTGGACATTTTTGCAAACAGGCACTCATCTGGACTTTTTGGCGCATTAATGAAAGCCGCGGCGATGCCCTGGTTCATCAAGAGTTTCGGATAACGGGCCGTCAATGCTGGCAATTCCAATGACAACAAGCGGCGATTTTCGAGCGTCAACTTTTCAGGGCTTTGCTCGCCGACTTGAGGAGTGTAGAGGCTCACCCAAATGTGGTTTACCTCGGCTTGAGCGCTCCAGAAGCTTAAGTATTCCTCCAGATAGCTGGGTCGCCTGAGCATGGGTCTTGTAATTACCCAGTGAATGTTGACCTCGCGCCCTTCAATGTTCTTTAGAATGCGCTGGTAGGTCGCTGGCTTACGACGAATGTCGTGATCCTCGGGCAATCCATCGACGGAAACCGCGACGCGCAGTCGCGGAATTTTCATCCACGCTGCGGGAATCGGCAGGACTGCGCTCGTCACAACCAACGCGAATACACCCATGTCGCCAAGGACTGGCAGAATGCGACTCAGCTCGCGATGCCGAATTAGGGGCTCGCCCCCGACCAAGGAAATGTGCATCGGCTTGTGTCTTCGCACTAGCGTTAGGACACCCTCTACCAGAGCGTCGCCACGCAAATCGCTAAGTTCTCGGAGTCTGACATTACCTCCCAAGTGCGTGTTCCCGTAGGCATAGCACCCAGGACACCGGAGCGGACATTCCTTTGTGATCTCAATCGACAGGAGCGGCAACCGGCCCCCGAGGACTCGTCCCCAAGCAGTCACTAACTCCCGCCAGGTGAAACTGGGTTTCGGCAATTTTGAAGTCACGGTCAACTAGTCCAGAGACTGTTAGATGCCGAAAGAAGATGACGCGTATAAGCAGATTGCCTTCGAGCAAGCAAAGAACGTCATGCCGATTTGGAGGTCCGGCTTGCAGGGCAGACCGCCACGGAGACGACGGCGAAGATCTCAGGTCTTATTCCGGTCGGCAACTCGCGAAACAACCCCGGAGGTATCAAATTCAATGGACAAGAGTCAGCAAGTCGACAGACTACCTAAGGAGTCGTGGAGGGAAGATTCTCCATCCTGGCAGCACCAGTTTTGTTTCCTTTTCCACCCCGCATCCTCTATATTATCGAAAGCCCCGATGAAACAAGGTCGTTCAAGGACGAGAAAGGCCGTGCCATGTCTTCAACTTCCACATCCACACCGCACCCCGAGTCAAATCCAGCCCAGCAGATCTTACAGCTTGCCACTGGCTACATGCCTTCTTCCGCCCTGTTCGCGATCACAGCACTGAATGTTCCTGACTTTCTGAAAACGGGCCCGCAAGCGGTTTCGACGCTCGCCGCAAAAACCGGCTCGAATGAGGACGCCCTTTATCGGATTCTTCGTGCGCTTTCCTCGGTCGGAGTATTCTACGAAGACCCGGCCAGAACGTTTGCGCTTACTCCCATATCGGAGCTACTCTGTAGGGGCCAGCGTGAGCGCGACATGGTCCTCTGGCTGAGCGATCCCTTCCATCTTCAGGTCTACCAGGAAGCCGCACACGCCATCCACACTGGCGAAACGGTGCCGGAAAAAATCTTTGGCCTGCCCTGCTTCGACTACCTGGCGCAGAACAAAGAAGTCAGTGAAAGGTTCAACAACGCCATGACCGGCTTCAGTGCCATGCTGATCGGCGCCGCACTGGACGCCTATGATTTCAGCTGGCTCGCCGGTAAAACGCTGGTCGACGTCGCCGGCGGTCAGGGCATGGTCCTCACCGAAATCCTGAGAAAATATCCTTCGGCGCGCGGCATCCTTTTTGATCAAGAACAGGTTGTTGCCGGCGCCAAGCCTCTTATCGAATCGAACGGACTCGCCGACCGCTGCGCGGTGGCCCACGGCGACTTTTTTGCAGCGGTTCCCGAAGGCGACGCCTACATCATGAAGCACGTCATTCATGACTGGAACGATGACCGTGCTGGGATCATCCTGCGCTCCATCCATCGTGCCGCGCGGCCTTCTGCAAGAGTGATCCTGATCGAATGCATCCTCGCGCCCGGCAACGAACCGCATTTCGCCAAATGGATGGACATGGAAATGCTGCTTCTCCCCGGCGGCCGCGAACGCACCGAAGACGAATTCGGCAAACTCTTTGCCGACAATGGCTTCAAGATGACACGCATCGTTCCGACCGAGTCACTGATCCACGTCATCGAATCCGTGCGACAAAGCTAAACGCAGGCGAGCCTCCAGCTGCCGCCGGCAATATGTTACACGCTCTAGAGACCGCTAAGGTCTGGTAACGCGGTAACCGGACATTTTTCACTCCGTCAACCGGGCAAACTGCTTTGCGCGCCCCGAAGCCTATCGAGGCACAGAGTCAAGCAGAATTGGTTGCGGGATTGGTTGAGCCATGATATTTTCCCTGCACATTGAGCCTTCTGACTGCGGGTGGTTGTGTCTGTCTAAAAGACAAGAACTCTCCAGGTTTCAATCCCTTGAAGTTTAGGGAACCAGAGGCGGATTCGGCCCCCACCGATTGCTATCCGGTCTTACTGTGTTCGATGTTGCATGCCGGACCCGAGGAGGCACATGGAGGGCTAAAATGCCGCAAATCCTCTCTCATTTGCGCTGGCTGGCATCTTTGCTAGCGGGTGTTTTTTTAAGCGTTTCGCCGAGCGCCTATGGGCAAAAGCCTGCCGGCGCGGGATCGGGAAACAGAAGTTTGCCGGATTCCCCGCAGCCGAAACAGCCAGCCATCGTCGAGTCAAGCGCCGGGACGGCACAGAGATTCATCGGGTATGTGTCCAACAAGTCCTTCGTCTTCCCCGATATCGCCACAAGCGAAGGGCCACTCCCTGTCAGCGCAAGATTCAAGATCTTTATCAATCAAAGCATTTCACCACCCTATATTCTTGCGGCGGCGTTCAATGCAGGCGTCAGTCAAGCCCGCAACGTTCCCGAGGCCTACGGGCAGGGCTGGGACGCTTATGGCGGACGCTTCGGAGCGGCTATGGCGAGGGCGTCCTCAACCAGCTTCTTCAGCACTTTTGCTCTTGCATCGGCCCTACATCAGGATCCGCGCTTCTTTCCCCAGAGCCATCCGTCCGTATGGAGCAGCATAAAATACTCTACTGTGCGCTTGTTCGTCACTCGCAACGATTCGGGGCGCGATGGTTTCAACACCTCCGGCCTCGTTGGCACACTGGCTGCGGAAACTCTCGCTAACGTCTATTTGCCGGTCTCGGAGCAGACCGGAGCAAAAACAGCGGAACGCTTCGGTATCGATCTGGCGTGGCGCTTCGCCGGCAACATGTTCAAGAACTACTGGCCGACGATATTTCGAAGCATGGGTTTGAACCGGCTAAAAGTGTTGCCGACTCCCCACCCCTCGACACCGACCGTCGACAATGGCCCTCACTGATTTCGGCGAGCGCTGCACCGACTGCCGGAAACGCTACTCCTTTTGGAGCTGTTTTCTCGCTGCCGCCAATTCTTTGAGCTCCTTGTCGTTCAACTTCGGGTACTCCAGGTCCAGGCTCGTCAGCGCATCCACGATTGTCGCCACCACAACCAGGCGCGTGAACCACTTGTTGTCGGCAGGTACGACCACCCATGGCGCGTACTCCGATGCGGTGTTTCGAATCATTTTTTCGTAAGCATCTTGATAGTCGTCCCAGCGTTTCCGCTCGCGAATGTCTGCGGCCGAGAACTTCCAGTGCTTCCTCGGATCTTCTAGGCGTTCCAGGAGTCGCCGCTTCTGCTCTTTCTTCGAAACATTTAGAAAGAACTTCAGGATGGCAATGCCATTCCGCGTGAGGTAGTGTTCAAAGGCTTGGATATCTTCGAACCGATGCCGCCAGAAGTGTTCCCCGCGTAGTTTGTCGGGGATGCGCTGTTTCTCGAGCAGTTCCGGGTGCACCCGCACCACCAGGACCTCTTCATAGTAAGAACGGTTGAAGATTCCGATTTTTCCTCGTGCAGGCAGGCACCGGTTGGTACGCCAGAGAAAGTCGTGCGACATCTCCTCACTCGAAGGAGGCCTGAAGGAAAAGACATCCACGCCCTGCGGGTTCACACCGGACATCACATGCCTGATCGTGCTGTCTTTTCCCGCGGCATCCATGGCCTGAAAAATCAGCAGCAACCCCCAGCTGGATTGCGCGTAGAGAACTTCTTGAAGTTCCGCCAGCATCCTCACGCTTTCTTCGACCAACCTCTTGGCCTCGGGTTTGTCTTCTGAATTCAGGTGATGCATGTCTCCTGGGTCATGATTCTTCAGAATGAATTTCTTACCCGATACAACAACGTAGGGCTTGATGAAGTTGTGGATATTTGCCGCTTTTGGCGTTGGCATCGCTAAACTCCTGTTCCGCGACTGCCCCTGGTAAGTTCCCACTCGCGAATCACGGACTAAAGGAACGCTCTTCTTCCATTTCGCCTTTGTGAATGGTGTATTCGACCCCGCCCCAGTTCACGCGGTTCGAAGCAAACCCTGCGATCCACACGACAAAGTGGATTGCGTCGCGCAGTGGCACGAGCCACAGTGCGCGCTTCAGGAGCTCATCGCCGACTCCCCAAACGCCGACGACCCAGGCCATTGAAAGCCGGAGAATCAAATACGCTGCCGGATATATTGCTCCCAGCCAAACAGCAGGCGCCACAGCAGCGGCCAACAGGGCCCACGGCAAACCATGCGTGAACATCAGCCCAAAGAAGGAGGCCGGGCGCACCGTCCGCACCGTTCGCGCCCAACGAAGTTGATGATCCCAGAACCCCTTGAGCGTTTGCGCAGGGTACATCGTCCAGACCGGTTCCCGGCAGAGCAGGACCTTGCCGCCGGCTTTGTGGATGCGGTTTCCGATTTCATAATCATCCGCGAGCAGCTTGGCGAGCGCCTCGTAGCCTCCGATTTTCGCGAGCCAGGACTTGTGGGTCGCGACCGATGCCCCTAGCGCGAACGTAGTTCCTTCGAGCCAATCCGCCACCAATGCACCCGCGAAGAAGTCGCTAGCGGCCCCGACACCTTCCAGTTCGGCTCCCAGATTTGGTTCTGCGATTCCCCGATAAAAGCAGCTCACGAGGCCGACGTCGGGATCTGCCAACGGCGCGAGTACTTCCCGCAAATAATTTGGACCGACACGCACGTCGCCATCGCTCTGCACAACGAATTCGTATCGCGCCGCTTTGGTCAGGAGCACCAGGTTATTTACTTTTCGGTTGGCGCCGAGTTGGGTCGCGCCTGAGAGTAGGCGTATTCGGCGCTTCGGAAATTCGGACATGACCGCCCGGACAACAGCGACGGCGGGGTCTGACATTTCGTTCACGCAAAACAGGACCTCGTATTCGGGATAGTCTTGTCTGCAAAAGCTCGAAAAATTCTCGAATGAGGCAAAATCGACTCCGCGGACCGGCTTCAGGACGCTGACCGGAGGTGTGAAATCAGGTAGCCGCTTGGCGCGTTCGCGGAGGAAAAACCGAACAGCAGCGAGGATTGCGACCAGGTAGTAGGCGAGCGGGGCGATCGCCAAAAGCAGGATCACCACGCGCCAAATGGAGAGGTGGGGCATCGCTCGATTGTATTAAAGCAGAAATTTTGAGTATTACGACGGAAAAGCGCCGGTGGCTTGGCAATTGCAGCTAGGCTTGTCTCGCGGAGGTGTTTTCGCCAATGGGGGGAACCGGTTCGAGGAAGGGCCCGCGCAGCTTGTACGGTACTCCTCGCCACTCTACCTTGTTCGAGAAAAAACTCGCGAAATACACCGCCAGATTCAAAGCGTCCCGTACAAGGGCCAGCCACGGTCTTCTGCGCACCGTGGGGTCTTCGAGAACCCAGACGCCGATGACCCAGGCAACCGACAGCCGCAGAGCGGCATACGCGGCTAGATAGGCCACGACAATTTTCCAGGAAGAGGCGATCGCTACAACCAGAAGCAACCAAGCAAAGCCAAATGTAAGGAACATTCCCAGATAGCCCATCAATCGAAGGTTTCTCAGCTGGATCAGCCAGCGCAATTCGTGCGCCAGGAACTGCCCAATAGACTCCTGGGGAAAGACCATCCAGACCGGGTTGCGCATCAACTCGACGCGGTAACC
>Ga0310912_10001106_pt1 | contig 14485 bp, 9 predicted proteins | sample GREbulkMGOX080_FD_203443 | JGI IMG/M metagenome (GOLD analysis project Ga0310912, IMG submission 203443) | Lab enrichment of tropical soil microbial communities from Luquillo Experimental Forest, Puerto Rico - GRE.bulkMG.OX080 | ecosystem: Environmental > Terrestrial > Soil > Tropical forest >...
TGGGCTTGGCGAATATGTGAAAAAGAGAGCCGAGAGTCTGGCCACGCGTAAAGACATTGGGGCCCTGACCAAAGAAGTAGAAGGCATAAAAGCCGAAATCTCCAAGGGTGAATGGAACCGCCAGAAGCGCTGGGAACTGAAACGCGAAGTATTGCTTGAAGCTACAGAAAGGCTCGCTGAGGTTATCGAAGCTCTGCGTCTGCTTAGCGTGAGCAACCCCGACCGTGTTACTGAAAGACTTCAAGCATGGCATCGGACTTCACTGGATCTTGCCAAGACACAAGAACGAGTGGCGATTGTATGCGGGAAGGAAACATATGATTGCTTACATGCCTTCAGGCTACTTGGCAACGAGATGGCGCTAAAGTTGGAGGTTGGCAAACGACTCACGTTTGAAGAATTAGAGGCGCGTGTTTCTGCCGCACGGGCCGCAATACGCAAAGAATTGGGAATTGACAATGCGTCATGAGGCGGTGGCCAGCGCCGCCTCTTGCTCTCCGTCACAGGCTGGAAGTCTTGCAGGAACTTCCATTGCGGCACCGTGCCATCGAAGGGATGATAGATCGCTCTGTAGGACACCTCGCGGTCGGTCGAGTTTGGCTACCTCTCCGCCTCGAATTCGGGTCCTACCGACAGGCTGAGCTTCTAAATTAGTGTTTGAGTCCATCGACGCTAACGCTAAGCTGAACCTCGCATTGCTGGCCCAGCGAGTCTTGCGGGTTCCGGTTGACTTCCGGGGACTGACTTGGAGTCCTCGTTCTCTGGAAGAATCGAAGATCAGTCAAAACTCACAGCGCTTCGTGACGTTGGTCACATCGCACTAGGTTGTGGCGATGTACGGTAGAATCAAGCCGATGGCTCCATGTGCCAAATTCGCTGCATTGGTTCTGGCTTGGACACTAGGGACCTTCCCTTCAATGGTGTTTGCCTGCGCGGGCTCGACAATGCAGTCATGCCATCCCTGCTGCGGTCATGATGGGGCGCCGCAAGTAGTTGCAATGAACACTGGGGTGATTCCTCCACCGCCCTGCTGTGCTCTTTCATCGGGAAGACAATCACCAAGAACAGAGACACAGGTTCCAACTTATACGGCGGTCTCCGCCAAACCGGTTGCAAAGGTTGCGCACCTTGAAACGCCTTCTCAAGACTCAACGATAGCCGAAGATCGATATCCACTAGCGAATCACCGCCCCGCGCAGTCTTCTCTTTGTACCTTTCTGATCTGATCCCTCCTCGTAGTGTCTTTGTCGTTCGGGCGCTCTGCGCCTGGTCACATCTTCTTTTTTGACATGACGAGAGTGATTTATGAGCAGGATTGGAGTCTTTCTCCTCGTGATTTCGCTGGCTCTGCCGGCGGTCGCACAGGGGGCCGAGGCGTCTAAAGCAGCCCGGCATACAGACAACGCAAAAGGTGAACCTGAGCCGTCGCCGGTCCTCGAACTGACAGAGGTGCTGCGCGAAGCGTTAGAGAGAAACCCCGCCATTCAGAGTGCTCTGCACACTGTCGAGGGGCAGCGGCACAAGGTTCCCCAGGCAAAGAGTCTGCCCGATCCCGAGGTTTCCGTTGGCTGGATGGGTAACCTCACGCCCTTCAGCGTACAGGAGGGCGATCCGTCCAGTTATCGCGGCGTTGGAGTCATGCAGAGCCTTCCGTACCCCGGCAAGTTGAAGCTCCGAGGCGAAGTGGCCAGCCAGGATGTGCAGATGGCGCAGTGGGACTACGAAGCTGTGCGCAGGCGGATTACGGCCGACGTAAAGGACGCGTATTACGAGTATTTCTTCTACGACAAGGCGCTGGAAATCACCCGCAAGAACAAAGACCTGTTGCAAAAGCTGTCCAGCATATCGGAGGCGCGTTATCGCGTTGGCAAGGCCATGCAACAGGATGTGCTGAAGTCCCAGGTCGAAGTCTCGCTGTTATTGCAGAAGATTACGGTGCTCGAACAACAGCGGGCGACGGCGCAAGCCAGGCTGAATACATCGATGTCCCGCCTGCCTGATTCGCCACTGCCTCCACCAGCCATTGTTCAACCAGCGGCCCTAAATGAATCCCTCGATACACTGTACGCCGCTGCGAAGGCACAGGACCCCGGTTTGCAACGGGAAATGGTCGCGATCAGGCGTAGCCAACTCTCAACCGATCTTGCGCGCAAGGACTACCTGCCTGACTTTTCGATTGCCTACATGTTCGAGCAACGTCCCCTGATGCCGGATATGAATGGGATGACATTCACGGTCAATGTGCCTGTCTTCTACAAGACCAAGCAGCGTGAGCAGGTAAAGCAGGCACAGGAAGAGGTCCTTAGCGCAGAGCGCAGCCGGGACAATCGCGCCAACGAACTTCAGTTCGAGCTGAAGCAACAGTACCTGGCCGCGCAGGCTGCCAAACAGTTGCTCGACCTCTACACGAAGGCCGTGGTTCCGCAAGCCTCGCTGGCTCTGGAGTCGTCGATGTCGGCTTATGAAGTCGGCAATGTGGACTTCTTAACGATGCTAGCGAATTTCACTACGGTGCTGGACTACGAAGTGGACTACTACCGTGAGCTGGCTGACTACCAGACCGCACTGGCGCGGATGGAACCTCTGGTCGGCATGGACTTGACCTCGGCCCAGCCGCCTGACAACGGTGCAAAGCAAAAGGAGTAAGGAGTCATGAGCAGGAAATCACTACGCATTACGGCCCTGGTACTAGCGCTGATTGTGGCGCTCGGAGCGATTTACGGCCGACGCATTCTTGAATGGCAGAGTTCCCGGGGCAGCCATCGCCATTCCGAGACGACCTCGACACAGCGCAAGGTCCTCTATTACTACGATGCGATGAATCCGCAGAACCACTATGACAAGCCCGGCAAGGCCCCGGACGGGATGGATCTGGTCCCGCAGTATGCAGAGCAAGGCACGACAGGTGCAGGACCTTCCAGCACGAACACCGCATCTGGGGAGCGGGAGATTTTGTACTGGTATGACCCAATGCACCCGGCCTACAAGTCGGACAAGCCCGGCATCGCCCCGGATTGCGGGATGCAACTCGTGCCGAAGTATGCTGACGAGCAGATGAGCATGGCCAGCATGCCGGCCGGCACGGTGACGATCTCGGCTGAGAAGCAGCAGTTGATCGGCGTCCGCACTGCCAAAGCCGAAAGGCAGCGCCTCGCGCGGACGGTGCGCACCACCGCGCAACTTACCGCCGACGAAACCAAGATCGCTCACATCCACGTGAAGGTCAGAGGCTACATCGACAGGGTCTTCGTCGATTACGTCGGCCAACTGGTCAAAAAGGGCCAGCCTCTGTTTACGCTCTACAGCCCCGACCTGGTAGCTACACAAGAGGAATACCTGATTTCGAAGCGCGGCGAGAAGTACCTCGGCAACGCCCCCTACAAAGAGGTTTCTGCCGGAGCCAACTCGCTGCTCGCTGCTTCGCGCGACCGGCTGAAGCTGTGGGACATCAGCGACGAGCAGATTAAGAGACTCGATGAGACCGGCGAGGTCAGCAAGACCATGACCTTCTTTTCGCCCATCACGGGCTTCGTGACCGACCGCAAAGCGTTTCCGCAGACCTCGGTCACCCCGGACACGGAACTATACACGGTCTCTGATCTCTCGACGGTCTGGGTGAACGCCGACATATTCGAGTACGAAGTGCCCTATGTACAGGTCGGCCAGAGGGCGACGATGGAGCTTAGCTACTATCCCGGCCATGCCTGGACAGGTCAGGTCAGCTACATCTACCCAACCGTCGATCCGGTTGCGCGGACCGTGAAGGTGCGGATCGAATTTTCGAACCCGAGTTTCGAGCTGAAGCCACAGATGTTTGCAGACGTACAGCTCAATATCAACTACGGCGACAAACTGGTCGTGCCCAAAGAGGCCGTGCTTGATTCCGGCGCCGAGCAGGTCGTCTTCGTCGCACACGAAAACGGAATGTTCGAGCCACGCCGGATCTCCGTGGGTCCCCAGATGGATGGCCGGGTTGTAGTGCTCGCGGGATTGAAGCCCGGCGAGACCATCGTCACCTCAGGCAACTTCTTGATCGACTCGGAGAGCCGCCTGAAGAACGCGATGGCAGGGATGCAGCATTGAGGAGGGTGAGATGAGCGCACAACACAAAGCCGGCCCTGCAGTATTCGCATTGATTGTAGCCGGCCTTCTGGCGGTGGGCGGCTACGAATGGAAGCAGGCACAGACTCCACAAGCCTGCGGCTTCTGCCAGCGTCCTCTGCACGACAGGTTGTGGGTGCTGGCAGAAATCGACGGCGACCGGCGGCGGGTCTGCTGTCCGCAATGCGCGGTCAGCGAATCGCGCCAGGAGCACAAGCCGGTCCGGTTGATCATGGTCCACGATTACGCAAGCGGAAGAGAACTCGATCCCAAGCAGGCATGGTACGTCAACGAAAGCCGCGCCGTAGCCTGTAGCCACGACGGTATGCGCATGGATGAGATGAAGCACACCGAAACCGTGACATTTGACCGGTGTTCGCCCGGCGCATTCGCATTCGCTCGCAAAGAGGATGCTCAGGCTTTCATCGCGCAAAACGGCGGGCAGCTCTTGAGCCTTGAGCAACTGTTCGGGGAGGCAAAGCAGTGATTAACAAGATCATCGAATTTTCGGCGCACCGCAAGTTCCTCGTGTATCTGTTCATCGGCGTTGCTCTGCTGTTTGGCTGGCAGGCGATGAAGAACACGAAGCTGGATGCCATTCCCGACCTCTCCGACACGCAGGTGATCGTTTACTCCAAGTGGGACCGCAGCCCCGACATCATGGAAGACCAGGTGACCTACCCCATCACCTCGGCGCTGCTGGGTATGCCCAAGGTCAAAGACATCCGTGGCTTCAGCGACTTTGGATTTTCCTACGTGTACATCATCTTCGACGAAGGGACGGACATTTATTGGGCGCGTTCCCGCACGCTGGAATACCTGAACTCTGTTATTCCGCGGCTCCCCAAGGGCGTTAGCGTTGAGCTGGCGAAAGATGCTACGGCAGTTGGTTGGATTTACCAGTATGCACTGGTGGATACAACTAGACAGTACAGCTTGGAGCAAATGCGCAGCTACCAGGACTGGTACCTGCGCTATGCGCTGCAATCGGTGCCTGGAGTGGCCGAAGTCGCGCCGGTAGGAGGATTCGTCCGCGAATATCAGGTTAATGTCGATCCCAACAAGCTGCTCGGCTACAAGATTCCCATCAACATGGTGGTGGATGCCGTCCAGAAGGGCAACAACGATGTGGGTGCCCGATTGGTCGAGATGACGGGCCGGGAATACATGGTACGCGGGCGGGGATACATCAAGTCTCTCGACGACATTGGGAAGATCGTCGTCATGACAAATCCGCAGACCGGTACGCCCGTGATGGTGCGCGACATCGCAACCGTCACTTTCGGCCCGGAGATGCGCCGTGGCGTGAGCGATCTCGACGGCGAAGGTGAAGCGGTAGGTGGTGTGGTCATCATGCGCTTCGGCGAGAACGCCGAAAAGACCATTGGGCGCGTAAAGGCCAAGCTGGCTGACATTACGCCGACGCTCCCCAAAGGACTGAAGATCGTCACCACCTACGACCGCTCGGAGTTGATCGAACGCTCGGTTGACAACCTGGAACACACGCTCATCGAAGAGCTTCTCATCGTCAGCCTGGTGATCATGATCTTTCTCTGGCATTTCCCCAGTGCCGTCATTCCAATCATCACCATCCCCATCACTGTGATTCTGGTGTTTATTCCCATTCAGCTTAGCGGCATGACCGCCAACATCATGTCGCTGGGCGGAATCGCGGTTGCCATTGGCGCGATGGTGGACGCGGCGGTGGTCGTCGTGGAGCAGACGCACAAGAAGCTGGAGCATTGGCAAGCCGAAGGGCGCCCGGGCGACTATCACACAGTGGTGATTTCCGCCGTCAAGGAAGTGGGCGGCCCGAGCTTCTTTGCGCTGTTGGTGATCGCCGTTTCGTTCCTGCCCGTGTTCACGCTGGAGGCACAGGAAGGCCGGCTGTTCAAGCCTCTGGCGTTCACCAAGAACTTTGCTATGGCGATAGCGGCGCTTCTGGCGATAACACTCGACCCGGCCATGCGGCTGCTGTTCACCCGCATGGACAACTTCACCTTTCGTCCGCGCTGGCTGGCAAGAATCACCAATGCCCTGCTGGTAGGCAAGATTCACAGCGAGGAAAATCATCCCATCAGCCGTCCGCTGATGAAGCTCTATCATCCCGTCGTCGAGTTCGTGCTCGAACACAAATGGAAGACGATCGCCCTCGCCGTTCTCGCCATGGCGGTGACGGTACCTGTGTTCTTCAAGTTGGGTTCGGAGTTCATGCCTCCACTGGACGAAGGCACGCTGCTGTACATGCCCTCTACGCTGCCGGGTATCTCAGTGACCGAGGCCAGCCGCCTGTTGCAGGTGCAGGACAAGCTCATACGGCGGTTCCCGGAAGTTGATCGGGTCTTCGGCAAGGCGGGACGGGTAGAAAGTGCAACCGACCCCGCGCCGTACTCGATGATGGAGACCGTTATCGTGCTCAAGCCGCAAGACCAATGGCCTAAGCAGCCGCGTTGGTATTCGGACTGGGCACCGTCGTGGTTGCAGAAAATCTTGCGGCGCGCATGGCCTGACCATATCAGCACGCAGGACCTGATGTACGGACCCGGAGGCCTCAACGACGCGCTGCAAATCCCCGGCACTGCCAACGCCTGGACGATGCCCATCAAAGCTCGCATCGACATGCTCACAACTGGTGTCCGCACCCCCATCGGGATTAAGGTACTCGGCTCCGATCTCAGCGAGATCCAGAAGATCGGCGAGCAGGTCGAGATGGCGCTGAAAGACGTGAAAGGCACAACGAGCGTCTTTGCTGAACGCACTACCGGGGGATACTTCCTCGACTTCACGCTCAAGCGCGACGAACTGGCGCGGTACGGCTTGACCATCGACGCCGCCAACGACGTTCTGATGTCAGCCGTGGGGGGCGAGCCGGTCACCACCACCGTGGAAGGACGCGAACGTTATCCGGTGAATGTGCGCTATCTGCGCGATTACCGTACCGATCTTGCCGCCCTCCAACGCGTACTTGTCTCGACGCCCACGGGGGCGCAGATTCCTCTTGCACAAATTGCCGACATCATGGTGAAAACCGGCCCAGGCATGATCCGCGATGAAGACGGCAGGCTGAGCGGCTACGTCTACGTCGATGTCTCGGGCCGTGATATCGGCAGCTACATCGGCGATGCCAAGGGAGCGGTGGCTGACAAGGTCAGCGTCCCAGCGGGTTACCAACTGGTCTGGAGTGGCCAGTATGAAGCAATGGAGCGGGTCAAGGAGAGACTCAAGCTCGTTCTGCCAATCACCCTGTTTATCGTCTTCCTCTTGCTGTATTTCAACACAGGCTCGGTGGTGAAGACCTTCATCATTCTGCTGGCTGTGCCGTTCTCCGCTATCGGCGCCATCTGGCTTCTGTATTTCCTGAACTACAACATGAGTATTGCGGTGTGGGTGGGCCTCATCGCGCTGCTGGGAGTGGACGCGGAGACCGCTGTCTTCATGCTGCTGTACCTCGACCTCGCCTATCACGATGCCATTCGCAAAGGCGAGATGCGCAATTGGGACGACTTGCGCGAGTCAATTGTCAACGGAGCCGTCAAACGGCTGCGCCCGAAGGTAATGACCGTAGCCTGCATGCTGTTCGGTCTGCTTCCCATCCTGTGGTCGAACGGCACCGGCGCTGACGTGATGAAGCGGATCGCCGCCCCGATGGTTGGAGGAATCATCACCTCGTTCCTCATGGAACTGGTGATTTATCCGCCGGTGTTTGCGATCTGGAAGTGGAACTGGGAGGTAAAGCCTTCGCTGAAGAGGCACCCGGTGAACGCCGACCTGACTCCGGCAAACGAGGTCGCGCATGGGTAAGGTACTCAGCTTCGCCGGAGTTTTCATGCTCATGGCTGCATGCCCCGCCCTGGCTCAGGCTGAGTCGGCTTACAACGGAGGCTTGGCCCAGGGAGACCAGAGTCCCTTCGCAGCTTTCCATGCAGATCTGGATCGCGCTGCAGACAGCGCGCTGTCAGACGCTGTTCAGCGCATGGCCTCCGCAGCCGACGACCGCGGTCGCAACCTGCACCCGCCTTCGCCAGAATCGCTGGTCGTCAGATTCGATCAGCAGTTTCGGCAAGGCGCTACACCGAACTTGAGCGTAGCGATGCGCCGTCTCGACCAATTACGTCCCGTGGTGGAGCCGATTCTCCAAAACGAAGGTATCCCACTAGAGTTGGCCTCGGTTGTAGTGGTCGAAAGCGGTGGAAGGGCGGACGCGCTTTCGGCCAGGGGCGCTCGCGGTCTGTGGCAGCTCATGCCTGAGACAGCTCGGCGGTATGGACTGGAAGTAACCGCAACTAAGGATGAGCGGTTGAGTCCCGAAAAATCTACCCGTGCCGCTGCCCAATATTTGCGCGACCTCTACCAGCAGTTTGGTTCCTGGCCGCTCGCCTTGGCCGGTTATAACGCCGGCGAACAAGCCCTGCACCGTGCTGCCGAGCGCGCTGGCTCTTCCGATTTCTTGCAATTGAGTACTCTGCGACTTCTGCCGCAGGAAACCCGTAACTATGTGCCGGCAGTGCTGTCCGCGATGCAACTGCTCGGCGCTCGTCAACTACCAAATGCACCTCAGGCACTGAGACACAGTGGTTCAAGCGAACTTATTTTCGCACTCCCGGGTGCACAACCATAAAACGGGCACTAAGTCTCTCCAAAAAGGAGGACATATGAAAACAGCATTGATTTCACTGTTAGTTGTAACTGCGATGATTGCGACGGGATTGGCGGCGGTCGGACCTCAGGCTGTCGCGCCGGTTGACGTGAGTCATCTATCGCACAAGCAGGTAAAGAAGCTGATCGCCACCGCAAGTACGGCGCAAGATCACCTCGTGCTAGCCGAATATTTCCGCCGGGAAGCTGGAAAAATGAAACAAAAAGAGCAGTACCACTTGGAAATGGCGGAAATCTACCGTCTTCACCCGCTGTCCTTTGACAGCAAACTACCCATGCCGATGCAGGCACATTGCAAATATTTTGCAGAAAAGGCGCACGAAGCTGCCAATGCCGACGAAGAGCTTGCTGCCGCTCACGAACATATCGCCCAGCAGCTCTCGCAGACGAAGTAATAAGTGCGACAGTGGTGCCGGTCAGCCTGCACTACCGCCGTTCGAGGTTATCAAATCCCCGGGAATTGGGTTGAATACGACAGCATTGAGGCAGCAGAACCGGGTTTGACAGGAGTGCACCCATGAAGGTATGAGCCACTCAACATGGATTCGTTATCTTGCGCGTGGGCCTTCTTGTGACGCAGCGGAGTCTTCTCATTGCATTGTTCAGCACGATCCTCGCTCTCGCAGGTTCAGCCTTTGCCCAAAAGGCATCCGTTCCGAAGCAGCAGGATAGAGCTACGCTCGCCAGCCCGCACGTTCAGGAGTTGCTACTCCTGATGGATACGGACAAGAACGGCAAGGTATCCAAGCAGGAATGGATGAAGTTCATGGAGGCGGAGTTCAACAGATTGGACAAGGACAAGAGCGGTGAGCTCACTCCTCAGGAATTCGAACTGTCGAAGGTGAGGGTCCGCAGCAAGAGTTTCGCCGCCGTGGGCAAGTGAGCCTTCTCCCTGGCTCGTGGAAGTCGGAAAACGATACCGGGGCGACAGCCGCATGCCGATCAGTTCAGTGGGTGAGGGCTGTCTTTCGGATTGTGAACGCTCCTGTCTATACGGGGATGGCACGCAGATTTAGTCGGCGAAGCAGCTGTGCATTCGCGGCGACAATAATTGTCGAAAGACTCATCGCAACCGCGCCAATACTCATCGGAAGGTCGAATCCCCACCGAACGAACAGCCCTGCCGCCACGGGGATGGCAACAAGGTTATAAGCGGTCGCCCAAACCAGATTTTGGATCATCTTGCGATAGGTGGCGCGAGATAGCTCAATTGCTCCCACAACGTCACGCGGATCGCTACGAACCAGCACGATTCCGGCTGACTCGATTGCCACATCAGTTCCCGCGCCAATAGCGATGCCGACATCGGCGGTTGCCAGTGCTGGCGCGTCGTTGACGCCGTCACCAACCATTGCGACCTCCTTGCCGCCAGCCTGGAATTGCTTGACCGCCGATGCCTTGTCGGCGGGAAGAACCTCGGCCGCGACCTCATCGATCCCAATCCGTCGGGCGACAGACTCGGCTACAGTCTTGGAATCGCCAGTGATCATTGCGACCTGGATGCCAAGCCTATGAAGGCTCGCAACGGCCTCATGAGATTCAGGACGAATCTCGTCTTCTGCGGCAAGGGCGCCAACTAGCCGTCCCTGCTCGATAACATAGAGGACCGTCTTCCCCTCGGAATCCCAGCCGGCTGTCAGCTTTTCAATTTCAGGTGGCATATCTATCTTTGACTCGCTCAACAAATGTGGTCCACCAACTGCGACTTTCTTGCCGGCCACGTTTGCCTGCGCCCCTCGCCCTGCCATTGCTTCGAAGTTCTCGGCAGGCGATAAGCGGAGGTTTCGGCGCTTGGCATCGGCGACGATGGCTTGAGCGAGTGGATGTTCAGAATTAGCCTCCACAGAAGCGGCACGAGCAATCAAGTAGTCTTCGTCACTTCCTGAGACGACAGCGACTTCGGACAACACAGGGGAACCGCGCGTGAGGGTTCCAGTCTTGTCGAAGATCACCATCTCCAGATTGCGGGCCTGTTCCAGCGCGAACCTGTCTTTGACGAGGAGGCCATTTTGCGCACCGAGTGACGTGGAAATTGCGATCACGAGTGGAATCGCAAGTCCCAGGGCGTGCGGACAAGCAATAATAAGGACAGTTGCTGTCCTTATTAGGGCGTGTTCCCGGTCCCCTGCAAACCACCAGTATGCGAAAGTAATGACCCCCGACGCGACAGCCACATAGAAGAGGATTGCCGCTGCACGGTCGGCAAGCGCTTGTGTTCGAGACCCAGAAGCTTGTGCAGCGGCCACCAGCCGCATGATGCCCGACAGGGCAGTCTCCTCGCCCACTGCCGTGATACGCACTCTCAGGCTGCCACCACTTGCAACCGTTCCCGCGATGACAGTTGAGCCCGGCGCCTTCGAGACCGCCCGGGACTCGCCGGTAATCATCGACTCGTCAACGTCAGCCGAGCCTTCGATGACTGCTCCATCTGCGGGCACTCGGGTTCCTGGCCGCACCAGGACAATGTCGCCAACACGCAACTCGGAAAGTGGAACAGTTTGTACTTCTCCATCACGGATACGTTCGGCCGTATCGGGCAGTAAGGCAGCGAGTGCGTTGAGCGCGCCGCGCGCCTGAGAAATGGCACGCATTTCGAGCCAATGTCCAAGGATCATGATTGTGATCAGAGACGCGAGTTCCCACCAGACCTCTACCTCAAAGAGGCCGAAAGCTGCAGCGAGGGACGTCGCAAACGCGACCGTAATGGCCAAGCTAATAAGGGTCATCATCCCGGGCTTATGGTCTGCGAGCTCGCTCCATGCTCCGCGGATGAAAACTAGACCACCGTAAACGAAGACGACTGTCGCGAGAACGGGAGGAATCAACTTTGAACCGGGAAAGGTAGGTGCAGTGTATCCGAGCCAATGCTGGACATCAGCGGACCAGAACACGACTGGAATCGTTAGAGCAAGACTCAACCAAAACTTGTCACGAAACATCGCCACTGAGTGTCCGGCGTGCCGGTCGCGACTCCCGTTTATCTCCGGCATCTGGTGATCGGCATCCGGCAGAGCCGTATGTCTGTGAGCGGAATGTGTCGTGTGGTCCATCGTTCAGCTCCGGTGTCAGTTTTCCTAACATAGATGCGCGATCATCGAGACGGTGCTTGGCACAGCAGCAGTTCTTGGTCGACCAGATGAAGGCGATACCGCATACCGATTTTAGCGATGAAGATGCTATGCGCGTTCTTGCTATCATCGCATTCTATGCGGCTCACCAAACAGCCAACTCGGAAGTCAACAAGCCGGCACGGTCCCCTGAAGTCGCGGCGGCGGTCCCAGCAAGACAGCAGTTTTACGTTCAACAAGACTGCAACGTATATCACACGATTGCTGGCGAAAGGACATACTGGGGGTCCCGCGCTTGACAATGTGGCTCGAATCCGGTGCCCGGAGCAACTGACTCAAAAGATGACAGCAATACTCGCAGGTACGGTCACCTCAATGGCTCCCATGGCCTGCCACGACAACCGACGAACAGATTTAACCATTAGTGGCCTACTGTCGAGCCTGGCGTAACGGTAGCCACTCCCGGCCCGTATGTCACCAAGTTCGTCCCACGTACACATTGAAGTTTCGCAGGACGCCGTTCAGGTTCGGGTTCCAATAGTCCCGATAGCTGCCGTAGTAGAACACGAGTCCTCCCTCGAACTTGCGCGGGAGAAGGTAGTACACCTTGGATTGGCCGATCCACTGCGGCACGATAACCTGCGAAATCTGGGTCGAGGTAAATAGCAGGTTGTTCGTCGCCGATGGGAATAGTCCATTGGGATCGAAAATGCCTTGCTGGATCAGCGAGGCATTACCGAGTTGGGCAGCATCGTTGGGGTTGACGTTGGGCTGCATGCCGCTGCGCGCGGAGTTGTACGTGATTCGCACATTGATTCCTAGGCGCTGTTTGACCATGTAGGCCGTTTCGCCCCAATAAGTCTGGCTGATCTGCTTGTACGGGACATTGGGGTCATCGTATACGTAGCCTGTGGTGGCGTCGTTTTGAAACGCCATGTAGGTCTTCAGATTGTTCTGCTGATACGAATACCCCAGTCCAAGATCCCATCCCGCCAGAGGGCGCAAGGTAAAGCTGGCTGTCTCGGAATACAGACGGTTCCGGCGCTGAAAATTGCCTGGCGTATTCGGAAGCGGCACGGCGGCAAAGTCATTCTGGACGAGAGCACTGAAGTCGTTCGTGAAGCTTAGCCAAGGAGCAGGTGTGTAAGTAACGTCTGCAAAGACACGGTTGTTACTTTGCGGCACGATCAGGTAGCCAGGATCGCCAGTGCCGGTCCATTCGTATCCGGCCCGCGCAGTCCAAGTGCCGCCATGGTGATAACGCAACGCGGTACCGAGCGTATTGCTGTGTGACGATGGCTGTAGGAAATAAAGATCAGTGTTGTTGATGGAATAGAACTGAGGCCACAACGAAGAATTCGAGCGGGTGATGTTGCCGTAGCGGTAGTACACGTCGGCATCGAAGCCTGCGGGCAGTTGGTAATCCCCGCGGACACCTAGGGAGTACTTGTGGTACGACATGTTCCCATAGAACGTGTAATACGGCATGAACTCATTGATAAGGTTTTGCTGATCGTAATCGGCGGTCAGCAGCAGACGGTTGATGGGGCGCCAATTCAGCGTCTCGTCGGAGCCGAACGTGTTCTGCCGGTTGTTGGTAAAAGTGTTGGTCAGGCGGGCATAAATCAAGTTTCCGTTGAAGATGAGATTGGGAGATGCCGTCCAAACCAGGTTCAACTGGTCGGTATTCCCCTGATTAGGCGAGGGGATGTCGAGGTAGTAATTTCCTTCCGAAAACTCGTTCAGGTTGGGATCGGGTCCAATTGAAGGCGTTGGTAGCGGTCCCTCTCCACTAGGAAGGAAGCCGCCCATATAGTTCCCAGTGGGGAACGTGAGCCGGTCATTGAAGTTGGTGTAGTTGTGTTGATAGGTCAAACGTACCGGACCCAGATCAACATCCACTCCTCCTCCGATGTTTCGTGTCGTATAGTTGGTCCGGACGAGCTGGGAAGTGTGGTGGCATTGTTCGTTGCAGGTGTTTGTGGCGTTCTCATCGATATACGAAGCCGAGCACATGATGATTGTGGGATCCAATTTGCACGCCCCCGATCAACAAATCGCTCTGTTAGACGAGGAGACGGGCGAGTTGCGAGTTTCCCTTTATTCCGTCAGTTTTGCATGCGCCCGCAGCGCAACCCGCTCGGGGATGCGCAACAACACTGAGTGCCGCTTGCGACGGTTTCGTAGTAACGGTCCGACCGTGAGCAGCGCTTGGCCAGCTCGCTGACGGTATAGTGCTGATCGTGCGTCGGCGATTCCCCTTCCGATCGAGTAATGGCGTTCGCCACCAACATCATGTCCATGACGCTGACCAACAGCAACGGGACACCCACGCCGGTTATCTCGGGATCGACGCCGATGGAGATGATGCACCTCGCCGGCACCATGCAACCGATCAATGTCCTGAGCATTCCGCAGGGCACCTACACCGGCACCAGCATCACCTTGTCATCCACGGTCGTTACCTTCATGGATCCAACGACCCACACGATCATGCAGAAGACGGTTGCCGGGCCGAGCACGACCAACATCTCCTTTAGTTCGCCAATGACAGTGGGCAGCACACCAATGGTGCTCAGCTTCGACATGGATATGGCGAACTCGGTTGCCATCGATAGCTTAGGAAATGTGGGCATCACGCCAACGTGTCACACGGTGGC
>Ga0310912_10001112_pt1 | contig 14415 bp, 29 predicted proteins | sample GREbulkMGOX080_FD_203443 | JGI IMG/M metagenome (GOLD analysis project Ga0310912, IMG submission 203443) | Lab enrichment of tropical soil microbial communities from Luquillo Experimental Forest, Puerto Rico - GRE.bulkMG.OX080 | ecosystem: Environmental > Terrestrial > Soil > Tropical forest >...
GTATGAACTCGTCGTACGCACTGAGAAGGAACCTCTAAAGTATTTCGGTCGTGCATGCAAAGACGTAGTTAAAGGCGGTTGGGTCCTCGCGAAAGGCGACCGCCCAGGCGCGCTAAAGTGACCGGTGTCCGCAATTGCCAAGAGAACTGTAGAGCTTTCTATGTCCGCTTTACCCCCCAAAGCGGACATGTGCAGTGCAACTAGTGATGTCCGCTTTGAGCCAATCGAGGACATTCATTTGGAGGCTGCCATTTAGGGGGCGCTACCGCGCTAAACGCCGCAATCATTCGGTCATTTCGGCCATTGGGGCAAAAGCGGTCAGATCAAATCATCTTCAGCAATCTACGGCCAGTAATAACGCCCGGCCGTTCCACATAATGGTAGTTGGCCCAAGCGAGCGGAGTGATGACGGCGACGGAGACGAAGAAAAGACCAAATGCAACAACTAACTTAGGTATACCCCATGTTATCATTGCACCGAGTGTTTCTGGCATCTTCCAAATTACCAGTAGAGTCAGCGGATGTAGCAGAAAAAAGCTGTATGAAATCCGGCCGTAAAATCTAACAATACCTAAGTCGAATACGCGGCCGAGTTGACCTAGGCGGCCGAAAGCCAAGAAACCAACAATGACCCCTGCGATCAAGGCTTCAGCAAATATTGTCCAGGTTGAAAACCATCCGATCAAGGGACGGCAAGCCAAAAATGCGACGACTGCTATCGTGAACAGGATGGGAGTTCGATCTGCCCATTGATCAATAAGTCGTTGTCCGGCTACGAATGCTATTATGCCAGGTATAAACGCGTAGATCATTCCTAAATTAGCAAGCCCAAGAGCATGATTCCAGCTTTGTGCAAACGACAGCGGAACCATAACGCAAAGAGCAGATATGGGAACAACAGCTCCCCAGCGCTTCTGACCCAAGAACATTAGGAGGATGAGAGGGACCGCCAAGAGCTCGATCTGCAAAGTCCACATTACGCCGTTAATTGAAGCGTCCAAAAGCAATAAATTTCGCAATAAAGCGAATGGCCGATACGCCTCTGGACTACCGAGATAAGTACCATTTGCAAAAAACAAAGTTGCGAAAATGAGAATCGTTACAACGGATGCAGGATAAATTCGAAATACACGCGCTATGAAAAACTTCAAAGATCGCGCTACATGTGGTGGAGAGCTACGACTCAGTGAGCCGGAAAGTACAAAGCCGCTTATAGCAAAGAATAGCACAACCGCGCCAACCCCGTTTCCGAGACCTCGCAGTAATGTCGCACTTAGGTCGTGCAGCCAGCCATTCTTGTCTTGAGGAAGATTGAATTGTTGTAAATGCCCCGCGGCGTCCAGCCACTGCGCCTGTCCGCAATGAAATAGGGCAACGAGTAGAGCTGCAATTCCTCGTAGTGCCTCAAGGCGTGGATAGAAAGCCGTTCTTGGGTCTCGCCACCCGTCCCGGCCTGAAGATTGCGTCGACCGAGCTTCTATGACCACTAGTTGCCAGCCCTCACTGAGTGGTCCGTTTGGAGTTCTTTCGACTTACACCCTTGACCGGCCGTCCGTTTTCAACGCGTCGCTGCATGTCGCCCCTCCGGGGGATCACCGCGATGCGCGATTTTATTGGAGTTCCGACGGCCACGCTATGTCCGCTTTGGGTCAAAAGCAGACATGCGCGGTGCAAAACCGGATGTCCGCTAGGGACCAAAAGCGGAGACGTGCAACGCAATCGAAGTGAAAACTTGTGCTGTGTCGTGCTGGCGCTGGACGGGTTTCGTCATGAGAGAGCGTGAAGCCATCGCCGAGTAAATTTGGTCATCCGCATTTGTCCAAAACAAAGGCCCCGCCCGAAGCGGGGCCAATGAAAACGCGGGTGTGGAGCTCCACGGCGAACTTACAGAGCGTTGCTGCGAACGGCTTGTCTCTCTAGTAGCAGGGCGGGTACGGATAATAGCCGCAAGCAGCATTGTAGTACCGGCCTGCCGCCGCTGCACCGACCGCTGCGGTACCGACACCGGGACGCCAACCGGCGTCATAGACGCCGCCGCGATAGGCGCCAGCATAGGCGCCACCGTGATATACGCGATTAACACCGGCGCGATTGACCACTGGCGCGATTAACACCGGCGCGATTGACACCGGCGGCATGGACTCCGCTGGCATGGAATCCGCCAACTCGGCCGCCGCCCCGCGCCGAGGCGGCATCAGTGACAAAGGCCATGCCAACAATGGTGGCAGCAATGATGAACTTGGTGCGATATTGCATGGGGGTCTCCTTATTTCGGGAACCCCCCAGCTCTAGCTGATTGCAAACCTATGTCGCGCCGCGATCATATTGACCTTTGGGGCAATTTTCATCCATATGCGCGTGATGAACTCGCGTGCCCCATTGCCCCCCGAGGCACAGTTACGGAACGGTAGCAACCTGCGCATCGCGCACGCACCGCGCTCGCTCCGCGCACAGCGAGACGCGATCAAGAAACGACTCAATAGGAAGCTCGCTGGTGCGTTAATCGGATTCCCCGAAGGGAATCGTCCAATGAATATCATTAACGAATTTTGATTCTAAATCGTCGCGAGCAACAATTTGTTAAGGCGTTGCACTCAGCCTAGCCACCGTGCGCGTGTGTTAGGAGTTTTCGCAAATGTCTATGAGGGACGAGTACCGGACGAGAGCTGCGGAATTTCAAGCCAGAGCGCTCTATGCATCCGATGAGACGGCGCGGCATCACTTCAACACGATGGCAGATCATTATTTGCAACTGGCTGAAATAGAGAGGCAGCTAGACTGTCTCCGCGATGCTACCCAAGAGGCGCAATTTAAGCACGCGTCCTAGGCTGTCAGAGCGGACGCTGCCGCCAGGGTAGATGCCGCCCTCTGGGCAGCTAAGAAACCAAAATAGACGGCTCGCGCCATCTTTGGGACATAGCGAGCACGAATTGGGGCATTGATTTTCGGAAAATGTTAGCAAACGGCCTTTGGCAGTGGTTTGCGAAACACCAAAAACGTAATTAAATCAAGCGCAGAGAAGGGTGGCCGAGTAGTTTAAGGCACCGGTCTTGAAAGACGGGCTGCAGTGTTTCGCCGAGTGCCGACGCGTAACACGCAGTCCGAAAATTCAACTACTTCCGAAAACCGCCAGTCCGTCTAGTGTCGTTGTGTTTCGGCTAGTTTCGGAGAGTTTGGGTCCAAAATTGGGTCCAAGAATTTAATGGCCGGCCCTCTCGCTGTAACTCAACTTCAATCCCAGCAGGACCGTCAGTTACTTGGACCCCCGACTTTAGCGGAATCCAGCTCCCGGTCTCACGCTCATGCTTGGCGATCTCTTGGCCGTCGAAATAGACGGTCATCCCGTTACGGTCGTGGGTGATGCGAATCCGGTCAGCGGTCATGGCTTATTGAGCAAGCTTGAGAACGCTCATCGTTCCGAACACAACAGCACCATGCCCGGCACCGTCAATAGAACGAGCAAATAGAGGATGAGGTCGTCACTCAGCATTGCAGCTAGACGAGCTTAAACTCGCATATAAAGATCGGCAATAATGATGATTGTAGGCGCTATTGGTTAAAATACCCTTGAGAGAGGCGATGACGCAGGCAGGCGCAAGGTATCGAGCCGTAGTGTCGCGGAAACCACTGCGAAGAATTTGTTCTGCAGCAGTGCGTGTCGCGTGTGACCACTGGACGCACAGTGCTGTTCAGTGTTCTTGGCTAACGTCGATTCGGTCATGACGCACGATCCTATTGCATGTGCGTTGTGGCATCCGGCGGCTGCGCCCATGGGATTCCTGTTCATTTTAGGAATCAAATTATCTTCTCAAGCCTCGCTCGATGTACAATCAAGTGCGTATTCGGGGCCGGGTCGGACTATGCCAATTCTTAATGCTATGCGGTTTGCCGCCACGGCCTGTTGCGTTCTTGGCGTTGGGGGCTGCGGCACTGCGGCCAAATTAGACGCAGGACAAGTGGCATTAGACTATCAAAGCTCGGTCGCAGACTATCGCAAATGTCTGGCTGCTTTCCCAAACAACCCGAAAGCTTGTGAAGGTAGACGACTCATCGTGGAAACCAACGAACGCAATCAAAATCATGGCGCGGTGGCTGTCAGCGACACAACAACAGGGCGCTAACGGCGAGGCCGCGCCGACTTTTGGGCCCCCGACACCTCAGTTGCCCGACAAGGTGTCGAGAGCAGACACCCTCGACGCAAGGACGAAGGCACGAGAGTTGTCCAACTCTATTGAAAACCTTGAAAGTTGTTTCGAGATGGCCCTGTTGCGGCGAAAACTAGGCGACGAAGTCGATTCAACGAGTTGCGGCGCCGTCTAAAACGTCCCGTCGATGGCTCAAGTAACTGAGCGTTCACTCAAGCTTGGTGTGGGAGGCGAATATGGCTGAGACACCTAAACTTGAAATCGTTGATGTACAGCCGATTATTCTGAAATTAGCAGGGCCATTTTTTGGTATCCGTGTTCACACTAAGGATACCCAATATCCGGAGATTGATCTGGTGGTGCAAAGACGATTTCTTAGCTCGCTGAAAGATGAAATCATTGAAATGCTGGAAGACTTCCCCGAACAGGCCGGAGATTAAAGGCAAAATAAGGAGCTCACGGCTTGTTAGTCTTTCATCGCACAACGCAAACCGCTGCGGAGCAAATCCTTCGCACATGTTGCAACCTGTTCTCCTTTAATTCCAACGACTCAACTCCATGCGACATGGATGCGACATGCCGGGGCTGCCGCCTGCGCTAGAATCGTCGTTTTTGTGATGCACAACACAGTCCGGAGCGTCTTCTTGTGATGCACGGCACAGCGGGAGCCGACAATCGAAACTAGTGTGAGGACATTTCGAGAGCGAAAGCTTTCTTCCGCAAAGCCAGAGGAGACCTCACATGCGCACCCTGTTCGGCATCGGACTCGCGATATTCGCAGTCGCTCTTCTAATCACCACTTGGTCAGTTAAACCGACCGTTGGGAAAACTCCTACCCTTTCCGTAGACCCATTTGCTCTGACGGCCACCACGACCAATCTCCCGCAAGCGCACTACCAAGATTTTAGCACCATCTACTAACAGATCGACGGTCATCCCTGGCAACTCGCCCTGGCCGGGTTTTCCTCCACCGACCAGGCATCTTTTTTGCTCTAAGGCTAACGCGCGTGAGCTTTGTTGATTCAGCGGCTGCCGAACCCGTCCCCACCCCTGAAGAACGGTCGGTGGCTGAGGTCGCCGCTTTGCCGCCAATGGCGGTGGCCTCTTTGATGACGGCGATCAGGGCTCCGGCAGTAGCTCCGGCGGAATTGTCTTGCCGCCTTTCGGCATAGAGACATGAACGATGCCGTAGTGGAAACTGGCTCCCGATCTATTCCATCGTGGGGCAGTTTCGTTTTTGGAAGTGGCAATGGCATTGAGGGCCGACGCAGTCAGCACGATCGCAACACTTGTAACCGCTAAGGCCACCAAAGCGATGCGCACCTGAGCCTCCTTGCAGGATAGCCCTTCTCGCACCACAGGTTCGCTCGATTCATTCAAGATGTGTGTGAACTACTTCACACTGGCCGCAATCCACTGGCCTGACGGTTGTCCTCCCTTACGGGCCTTTATCTTTTGTGAACGCTCAGAAGCGCGGAACTAAGTCGCCATAACGAACCGTGCAGGCGTCGTGCGTCAAAATGGCAACTTAAAAGCCTGCAGCCCCATGTCAGTATAGAGCTGTTCAAGTGCGAATCCTGACCTTGGCCTGCCTCACATCGTTGCGGGCCGTTTTTTTTGCGCCACGATGGAACAAAGAGACCCCAACTGAGTTGCACGAGCGGGACGCCGAATCACGGTACGATACGACGAGAATTGCAGGTGTGCTCGAAGGAGGACGCCATGAAATCTCTAATCATTAAACGCACGGTTACAGTTGGCGGACAAAAAACCAGCATCACCCTTGAAGATGCATTCTGGAGCGAGCTGAAGGAGATCGCGCAGGCCCAGGGTGCGTCGTTGGCACAAACGGTTACAGAAATCGACACGAGGCGCCAACGGAATAATGAGAATAATCTGTCCTCGGCGATCCGCTTGTACGTACTTGGCCATATTCGCGATCAGAAAATGAGAGTCGGCACTCATCAACCAATTTCGGTTTTGGAAACTAGATCGACATAACGAACCATGCAGGCGTGGTGCATTTGTCCAGGACGCCTGCACTGTGCAATTTCCTGCCGTAGATCAGGCAGCCGAATATCGGCTCCGTAGCGTTCAATTAATTTCTGTTTTCGGTGCCGGCCCGAACGTCCACATTTCTCACAGGACAGGCGAACCATGTCGCCGGGTATTCGCTAAGAATGAGGGAACCAGTCATTGCTGAGGTTTGTTCGGTGTAGTCGCGTTTTCCCTGGCTCTCATCACGTCGCCATACATCTCTAAACAAGCAGCAAGTTCAGTGTAGGTCGGACTAAACCATTCTATTGATTTGATACACCTTGTTCGCTCTTCGGCAGGAAACGTCGACCAATCGGCAGCAAGTTTTTCACGTGTTCTTTTTTCGTCCTCTATACAGGATTTTTCTCTTTCGCTGGCGTCTTGAGTGTACGCTACCTTTGCAGCAGCGCGACAACTCGACGACACGTCCCAATTGGGAACGCCGTTACCCTTGCTCACTTTCCCCGCGCTCCGAGCCTGCGCGTACACAGGCATGGCGGCGATCAGCAAGATGGAAACAACTACCTTCATGGTCATTAGAATGTACCATCAATCGCCCGAGTTGCGGCGGGTGACTTCGGATCTTCGGCTAGAACTTTTCATATCTTGCGACAAGCCAGCCAGAGCCAGTCGAAGCTCATGAACGTTTGCTGGGACACTTCGGAATAGTTCGTCTGGTTTCCGCATGAATGCACCGCACAAAACATGGAACCCGTGTTGATCCTTTTAAATTGGAACGCAAAGCGATGGTCTTGTGTTGGACTCATAACACAAGAAAAAGGGAGGCCAGCATGAGACGGGAGGACGAATATAGGCAATTGGCTAACGACGTGTTGCGCCGAGCGTCTGGCGAGCGAAGTGCGCAGCTTAGGGCTCAATGGGAGATTCTGGGCGCACGATACATGGAACTTGCCGACCAATCGAAGAAGATCACGCCCGACACTGAGTATGACCCAATCCCGTGGGATCGTCGGAAGGATTCCTGAAGATGAACCAACACGACCAGGAACTTTTGGAAAAGCAATTGTGGGGAGTAAGTCGCAGTCGCTCTCCAAGCGATGGCGTAATACTGGGTCTCGCCTTGGTGACAGTGTTCCTAATCGGCTTGTCCGTCGGCGGCACCCTATTTGGTCCGGCAAGCCATCAGCTTAATCCGCAAGACGCGACTATGCAGATCGCGGAGCTTGGAAGGTGACGCGACTTTTTCCGTCACCGGACAATCTCGACGTGAGCGTCCGGATTTCCCATCGGGGTATTCAGAAAGTTGAAGCGAGCCGTTCATGTGACGCAGGATTGGAACCAATATTGGATTCTGGTGTTCGTAGCATAACAGTCAGCGAAAGTATGTCAGTGCCATTGGGAACCAAATTTATAACCACCCTCATTGGGGTTCTTATAGTGCTGACGCAAACGCCCGCCAGCGCTCAGAATTCGGTCGATCTCGGCGGCACTGATTGCGGTTCGCTTTCTCCTCAGCAGTGCAGGGCGACTCAGATTTTGCGTGCCCAATCACTGTTACAAAGCTGGCGGGTCTACGGGGCGCAGCCGCAGCTCACGGTACCGGCATTAAGCGGTATGCTTGCAACTGGCAATTCGGCTTATGCTTACTCTCCCTCAGTGAGCCGTCACACGAAGGACAAACAGCAGCGGACCCACTATCCGCGTAATTTGCGATCTTCGGCTGAATAAAGGGGCGATGTTTGCAGTTTCAGAGTCCCGCTTTCCAAAAGCTTCGTAATTCGTTCGTAATCCTCTGCGACCCCAACCATTATGAGCTTGGTTTTGGGGTCTTCCATCTTATCGGCGATGGTACGCATTTCCTCAGCGCGAAAACGCCAATGGTCTAAGAGGCACATCTAATTCACCCAATTGCGATGGGTTGCCCCTGCGGCCTCCTTATCTCGAAATTATCATTTAAAAAGACATGCCTCGCGCTTTTTAGTCGCCCTATGTTTTGCCAAAATAATTGTGAGTTCCACGAGAGTTTTATCGCTTCCACCTGGGTACAAATCTACCGTAACAGCACTTTTCATGGACGGAGAGTGTTGTCATGTTGCTTTCGGTCGCGGGCGTTTTGACCATTCCGTTACTGATCGGATTCGCCCTTGGATATGGTGCCAGGGAGATGATTTCACGTCGTCGTCGTGAGGCCGCACGTCTCCGCCACGTAAACGACTAGACCGCCTGCACTAGCACCTGCACCCCGGCCCGCCGTCGCCGGGATGGTTGAAGCGAGCCATTCATCGCTGAGGCTTGTCCGGTGCGTCACTATCAAATTGGCCAGTCAGTTTCTCGATATTCTTTAGCGCCTCAGAGGCAATCAAAACTGGATCGGATACACCCTCCGTCAGCTGGCTGCGGATAGCGTCATGGAGGAACGTAGTTATATTTGGATACTCACGCTTCTGACGCTCAGAAATGTGCTTCCACGCCAGTCTGTAGGCCGAATTGTATAGCTCAATATTTCGCGCAACCCCGGCCATCAGAAGCCCCAGGTCCTAGTCCACCGTCAGTGTCTAAGTCGCTGATGCCTGAAGAAGTTCCCACTTACCGCATTTAAGTTGCCAAGGAGTGCTAAAAATAGTGGCCACCGATGCTTAGCTCCACTGCTCCACAGTTCGGTGGCGAGGGCCGCTGCTTTTTCACTCTCGCGGCGGCCCTTTTGCTGATCGGGAACGGATACTGAAATGATGGGTATTGATTGGCTTCATATGACCGAACTGTCCGCACTCATTTTCTTTTCGATAGTGATTGTCACGCTGGCGCTAATGTTTGGCGCGGGCTTACTGTTCTGGACCCGCTATCCGCGTGACTGGCGATCTTCGGCTGAATAAGTAGGCGGCGTTATTGCCTAGGGACTAAATCGACATAACGAACCATGCGGGCGTCGTGCAGGAAGAAGCGCCGTCGCCGAGACCGCACAGCGAGCGACCGGTGTATGCAATTTGTTCGGTGCATATAAGAAATGGCCGCAACGCTGTACGGTCGCTGCACATATACTCTCCTACGCCGCGCCTTGCCCCACTAGCATATTTGCCGGATAGTTGGAACCATGACATATGCGAAGAAGCTTTATCTGATCGCGGTGGGCGCAATTATCGTTTTGTCCACGGGTACTGCCTCGGCCCAGTTTCAGATGCCGGGCATTGATCTGGGGAATCTGGGGAAAGAAAATCGCCCCCTAGACCCTGAGGAGGAAGCGAAGCGAAAAGCGGTTGATGATGCCTATAAGTCGACGATGAAAAAACTCCCCGATCAAAAAAAATCAAACGACCCTTGGGGAAACATTCGTTCGACAACAAAAACATCTCCGAAGCAGTGATAAGCGCGCTTCCCACTCGCGCCGCGTCCGCGTGATGTTGTCGCAGATTTCATCGTTGCGTGCGTTGTAGCCCATGCCGACAAACTACCACCAATAACGACTGTAGCCGGGGTACCAATAACGACGGTAGAAATTGCCGGGGTAGCCATAGGAATAGCTGGGGTAGCCACCGTAGTAGTAGCGGTAGCCACGGTAATCGCAATAGCCACCGTTACCGTAATAGCCACCGTAGTAGCCACGACGACAGGCTCGCCCGAATAAGTAAGCCTTTTGTAGCTCAGCCGCGGGAGCACTTGCGCCTGGTATGTTTCCGCTTATTGGCACTGCTGAGGCACCGAAGGTCCCGCCAAGTCCAATGCCAGCCGCAGCGAGTGCCGCCAGAATGTATCGTCTCATTTTTGCATACTCCATCCACTGCCGGGTGCGTTGCTAAACATCACTCGCTTGCGAGGCACCGCATTGATGCAGGTCAATGTAGAAGGGACGGCGCAATGACGAAACCGCTGCGCGTTTTCATTCGAAAGCAAGGCAACCATTTTCGCGTCGTGTATCAGCGTTATTATGCGAATGACGTGCTCGAAGAAGTCGTGCTGACGCAGCGGTTCGAGAGCGAAGCCGACGCGCAAAATTGTGCCGACGCTGGCCTACGCGCTCAGCGTATCTACCGCGCCTTGACGGAGCATCGGTCAACAAGCATTAACGGGCCACGACGCCCCTGACCTCAATTCTGCCGCACTTGTCGCACTGGAAGGTGAATAAGTTGCGAACATCGGTTTCTGGTTCGATGCCAAGTAGGCGCATCTCTACCTTGCAAGCCGGGCAAAGAATTAAAGATTGGACGGATGAAGGTTCAGAATCGGGCATACGTCAACCGTAACGTACTTGATCGCCGCCCATGCGGTTCCTGTGCCCTGATCAAAACGATGCGTCTATAAAATTTGACATGGTGCGGGCGACTTACGGCACGTAGTGAAGGCCCATGCTAATGACAAACAACGCGATGCCGATACACATTGCAATGAACCATCATTGGGTCTGTGCATCCATGTTTTAGAACCGCCACCCATACAAACCGGCGAAAATTGCGATGCGCGCCAAAATAATTACGACCAAACCGAGCACCGCGCCGCTCGTACCATGCGTGTCCATGTGCCACCCAAGACCCACACAGCTACGCGATCAACTTTGAACCTGTAAGCAACTATAGGAACAACTTTATTCGGCTGCTGCGGCGTTGGACCTTGGTCCAACGACAAGCCATAAACACATAGCCGCGCGGCCAGAGTTGCCAAAAAGATGATACTGGACCTTCATGATGGAGGATTAGCATTAAGCAATCCTTCGGTTGGGACGGCCAATGTCACTTCCCATTGCAAACGAACACCATGAGGTGGGTCGCATAACGCTCTTTGCCGTCGCGACGGTCGTGCTCTTGATTTTCGCGCTGACGTATGTCGTCGACTGACGTGACGTGCAAGCGAGTGTACTGCCCATCATTTGTCCGCCTGTAGTTTTCGGCGGTGATAGGCCTGCAGCAAAAACGATTGTTATTCGATCACCTCGTCGGCGCGGGCGAGCACGGACGGCGGCACGGTGAGGTCTAGCGCTTTGGCGGTCTTTAGGTTGATTACTAGTTCAAATTGCGTCGGTGCTTGTACTGGTAGATCGCCGGGCCGTTCGCCATGAAGAATGCGGTTCACATAACCGGCTGCACCTCGAAATGGCTCAACTCGGTTATTGCCGTAGGCCAACAACCCGCCGTCTTGAGCGAAGAAGCGATATGGATACACGGCGGGCACGCGATGCTGAGCGGCTGATCGGATAATCACTTCTCGATGACTGCTTGTGAAGCTATCAGTCATGACCACGACGCCGCTGTGTGGGACCATGCCGTAACTGGCAATAACCGCTTCAATGTCCTGATCGTTGGTCACAGGTGCCGCGCGAGCGACAATACCCAACGATGCGCCCGCGCTAATGAAACTCGGCATGTAGAAATTGGCGTAAGTGGCAGTCGCGGGATTGAATAGAAAGCCGACTTCGTGAACGTCCGGCACAATCTCTTTTAACAGTTCGAGCCACTTCCCGCCCATTGAAGCGTCTAGATTAGTAAACCCTGTGGCGTTCCCGCCCGGCTTCGCAAAGGTGCTGACAAATCCGCTTCCGATCGGGTCTGACACGATCGCGAAGACCACTGGGATAGTACGAGTTGCTCTTAGGAGAGCAGCGGTAGTTGGCGTGCTAGAAGAGAGAATCACACCCGGTCGCCATTTGACCAATTCTTTTGCGGCTTGCTCTATTTCAGGCAACTCTGAACCAGCCCAATGCATGGTCATCGAAATGTTGATACCTTCGGTCCAGCCCAACTGTTTAAGCGTATCCCAAAATACCGATAGGTATTTTTGCGCTTCGGCATCATCCTCTCGGTAGGCCATCAGCACGCCAATGCGGCGAAGTTCGCTCTGCGCTCTCGTTAATTGAGGCCACGCCGCGGCCGCGCTTCCGATAAGCGTGATGAACTCGCGCCGCTTCATTGCCGCCCCGCGGGCTCAGGACGGGGCATCGTAGCGGCTTAAACCTGCCTACTGGAAGGGGCTATCGATGTCCGCTTTACCCCCAAAAGCGGACATCGGACCTGTAATGAAGAATAGCTAAAGAGGCCGCAAACATATGCAGCCTCCGAAAGGCGCGTTAGATCCGCGGAATAGCCGCCCCTAAGCTATTTTATAACGAGCGCCGGCAGCCAAAGGGATAGCGCCGGTATGTAAGTGACCAGCATCAGCACCGCGAACATTACGGCGTAGAACGGCCAGATTTTGCGCATGACTTGTTCGATAGTGACCTTTCCGACTGCGCAGCCGACGAAAAGAATCGCCCCCACGGGTGGATGGCACAATCCGATGCCGAGATTGAGCATCATGATCATGCCGAAATGCACCGGATCGACGCCGAAATTGATCATGACCGGCAACAGAATCGGTGTGCAGATCAAAATCGACGGCGCCATGTCGACCAATGTGCCGAGTATGAGCAGCAACATATTGATCAGGAACAGGATGACATATTTGTTGCTCGAAATGGTCAGAAAGAATGCCGTGATCTTCGCCGGCATCTGCGTCAACGCCATCACGTAGCCGACGCTGGACGCACAAGCGATCAGCGTCATCACCATAGCGACGGTGCGCAAGGTGCGGTGGACGAGGGCCGGCAGATCGCGCCATTTGTAGTCGCGATAAATGAACATGGTGACGAAGAAGGCCCACACGCAGGCTACCGCTCCCGCCTCGATTGCGGTGAACACGCCGCCAAGTATCCCGCCAAGAATAATAACTAGCGTGATCAGGCCCCAAGCAGCGTCGATAGTAATCTTGACGGCCTCGCGCAGTGGCACGGCGGTGCCTCTCGGATGTCCGTCGCGATAGGCGATTACCAGGCACAACACCATGATCGAAAAGCCGAGCAACAGCCCCGGCACCACGCCCGCCATGAACAGGCTGATGATCGAAATCGTGCCGCCGGTCGCCAATGAATAGATCACCGCGTTGTGGCTGGGCGGCACGAGCAGGGCCTGCACCGATGCGGTGATCGTCACATTGGTGGCGAAAACGCGCGGGTAGCCACTTTTTTCCATCTGCGGGATCATGACGGAGCCGATCGCCGAAGTGTCGGCGACGGCCGAACCGGAAATGCCGCTTAGAAACGTTGTGGCGAGCACGTTGACGACCGAGAGGCCCCCGCGCACGCGCGTAAAGCCCACCAGCACGTCGGCAAAGGCAACCATGCGCCGTGCCATGCCGCCCTCCGCCATGATCGCGCCGGCCAGCACGAAGAATGGAATCGTCAGCATCGCGACCTTGCTCACACCGTCGGAGATTTTCAGCATCACCGCTTCGAGCGGAATACCGATCCACAGACAGCCAGCGATGGCCGCAAGCGCGAGCGAGTAGGCGATCGGAACACCGATGAAAAAGCAGAAGAACATCGTGAACAGGAGAACGGCGATGTCCATTGCGGTTGTCTGGTCTTTGCCGTCAGTGATGGCTCGCCGGAGCGGCCAAAGTTTCGCAGAACATTCGCTCGACGACAAACAGAAACAGGATCGCGCCGCCAAGCGGGATCGGCAGATAGGTCACGCCGACCGACAAGCCGGGGAAGTCGGCGATGGAGTTTTGCCAGGTCGCGATGACGAGCTTCGCGCCAAAGACCGTCATGAAAATTGACATCGCCACCATGGCAAGTCCGGCCAGCGCATCAAAGAAACGCTGCCAGAACACCGGCATCAACATCACGAAGAACGAAACATTCATGTGAAAGCGCAGCCGGTAGCAGGCAGCCGCGCCGAAAAAGGTCAGCCAGATCGTGAGCAGAACTGCTGTTGGTTCGGGCCATGACGCCGCGCTGTTTAGAACGTAGCGCGTGTAGACACCCCAGGGAATGACGGCCGAGATCAGCACCAGCGCCGTGCCGGCGATCATCACGCAGAAGAGATAGGCCCAGTCCATCGCTTTGCGATACAAAGCGGCCATGGCATTCCTTTCTGTGCGATGAAGTTCTCCCGAGGACCGCGGCCGCGAACAAGGCGTCGGCCCCGCGTAAAAGTTTAGAGTGAAACACGTAAATTCGGCCTCAATAATTGTCTGCATAGATGTCCGCTTGGGTCATTAGCGGACATTGCGACATGCCCGAGCCATGTCCGCTTTGGGCCAAAAGCGGACATATGCGGTGCAGCAAATTGCAGGCTATTCGATCACCTCGTCGGCAATCGAGAGCACCCCTGACGGCACCTCTTTGTCGCCCAGTAAAGCTTCACATTGGGCAAAGTGTGGGCGGGTAGTTGCCGGCGCAGGCAGCGACCGTGCCTCGAGCCAAATCCATTCAGGACACGACCGCAAGCGGTGGCATTTCCGGCCG
>Ga0310912_10001114_pt1 | contig 14413 bp, 12 predicted proteins | sample GREbulkMGOX080_FD_203443 | JGI IMG/M metagenome (GOLD analysis project Ga0310912, IMG submission 203443) | Lab enrichment of tropical soil microbial communities from Luquillo Experimental Forest, Puerto Rico - GRE.bulkMG.OX080 | ecosystem: Environmental > Terrestrial > Soil > Tropical forest >...
CCCTTCGCCTGCCACGCCCGCGGCCAGCGAGGTGGTCGCTCACGCCACGCGGTCTGTGTCTCAGCCGGAGAGGTCGTCGTCGAATTCGTGCATCGCGGCGGCGTTGAATGCGTGTGGATCCACGTCGCGATCTTCGGCCGCCGCGCGCGGTCATTGTGCGGCTCGCAACTCGCGCGCTCAAGGCGCTGCGCATCCTCGATTTCGCTCCGCCCGCGCTGCGCGCGGCTGACGGCCTTGACCGTGCGAATCGCGAGCCGGTTTTGGCAACTATCGACGGCCGCCAGACACAGACGTGCTTGACGACGTTCAGCGACGGCGCTACTGTCTGATCATCTTCGCCGGCTGCACTCGCGGCCCCCCCCACATCGCCCGGTGTGGAGCATGTTCGAATCGGCGGTTTCAGACCACGGTTCGTTCTCCATTTCTCAACTCGGTTCCTTGTTATCTGCTCGTGCGACGTCACGTCCGCGAAGCCGACAACAGACTCGGACTACGGCTCGGTCCCAGGCCAGGCGCAGATCCGACCGTGTATCCACACGTCCAATCATCACGCTGCCACGGCGGTACGCCTGTCAGAAGTCGATGCGTCGGGAGATGCGCTCAGCGCGCCCATTCACTGTGAACAACAGCGGCATCGACGCTCGGAATGGGCAGGCTTATCATGGCCGACAGACGATCGCGACGAAGGGGGCGCCGACGACGACATTGGGTACGCGGGCAACCGAGGAACCGCACCGACAATGCCGGCGCGGACGACGATGCCCTTCGCGCGTTCGTTCGGGTGCTCGCGCGCCAGGCCGCACGCGAGTGCTTCGAGCGAGAACTGAAGCATCGATCGCCAGGAGTTCAATGAAGTAAAGGCCGTGAAAGTCGCCCTCTACGCGCGGTACTCGTCGGACAACCAGCGGGACGCGTCGATCGCCGATCAACTGCGCGTGTGCCGCGCGTTTTCAGAGCGGCAAGGCTGGTCGATCTGCGAGGAGTACACGGACCACGCGGTGTCCGGCGCCACGCTTCTGCGCGCGGGCTTCCAGGCGTTGATGCGCGACGCCTTGAACCGCCGGTTCGACATCGTGCTCGCCGAGTCGTTGGATCGCTTCAGTCGCGACCAGGAAGACACCGCCGGGCTCTTCAAGCGTCTCACCTTCGCCGGCGTCAACATCGTCACGCTCGCCGAGGGCGACATCACCCACCTCCACATCGGATTCAAGGGCACGATGAACGCCCTGTTCCTGAAGGATCTCGCCGAGAAGACACATCGTGGACTCCGCGGTCGCGTCGAGGACGGCAAGTCGGCCGGCGGCCTCTGCTACGGCTACCGTGTCGTGAAGACACTCAACGGTGCGACCGTCACGACTGGCGAGCGCGAAATCGTGTCCGATGAAGCACGCGTCGTCGAGCGGATCTTTCGCGAGTTCGTCGCTGGTGTGTCGCCGAAGCAGATCGCGAAGAACCTGAATCGTGAAGGCATTGCCGGGCCGTTCGACGGTGCGTGGAGTCCCAGCACGATTTACGGCAACGGCAAGCGCGGCACTGGGATTCTGAACAACGAGCTGTACATCGGCCGGCTGGTCTGGAATCGCCTCCGCTACGTGAAGAATCCCGACACCGGCAAGCGCGTGTCGCGCCTCAACCCTGAAGCGGAGTGGATGCGCAAGGAAGTGCCGGAGCTGCGCATCGTATCCGACGAGTTGTGGGCGAGCGCGAAACAGCGTCAGAACGTCGGCCGACAGGCAGTCCGGTCCGCGGGCAATCCGGGCGGTGCGAGGCGCCGCATTATCTGTTCTCGGGTCTCACGAAATGCGGCGTGTGCGGCGCCGGATTCATCATGACCGGCAAGCATCGCCTCGGCTGCTTTGGCGCACGCGATCAGGGACGGTGCGACAACCGTCTGACCATCAGGCGCGACGAAGTCGAGGCGCGCGTGCTCAAGGCCCTGCAAGAGAAGCTGCTGAACCAGGAACTGTTCGAGGAGTTCTGCGACGAGTTCACATGCGAGATGAGCCGGCTTCGGATGGAGCGACGCGCCAGCCTGTCGTCAGCAAAGCGCGAGGTCGAGCGGATCGGCGTCCGCGTTAAGAAACTGCTGAATCTGCTGTTGGACGACGAGATCGCGGTCGACGAAGGCAAGGCTGAGATCAAGGCGCTGGATGCCCGTCGCAAAGAGCTGCAGGCTCAGCTCGAGACCGCCGACGAACCGTCTCCGCTTCTCCATCCCGAGATGGCGGCGCTATTCCGCCAGAAGGTCACGACGCTGGCGCAGGCGCTGCAGCATCCAGAGACCCGCGTGGAGGCGACTGAGGCGCTCCGGGGCCTGATCGACACCATCGTCATGACGCCCGACGAGGGCGCCCTGAAAATCGAACTGAAAGGCAACCTGGCGGCGATGCTTGGAGCGACCGTACAAAGCAAAAGGTCGCCAGAAACGGGCGACCTTCTGCTGCAAGTATCGATGGTTGCGGGGGCCTGCAATGCACCGAAGCCGCCACCTTGGTTCTGCCGTTTCGGTATAGTCTCGCTCGCGAGGTGGCGGCATGAACCCAAATTTCGGACGTGGGTTCGATTCCCATCGCCCGCTCCAGAAACCCGATCCCAATACCTTTACTGGCCTAACCCCCTTCAAAACTGGCCTGAAACACCCCGAGCTTGGACGCGGTTGGACGCGGTTCTGCTGCAAAATGGTGCAGTTGGACGCGGCGTTTCTCGTCGAATCTCACGCAGCCGTTTTCCGAATTTCTGTTTGAGCGTAGCCACTTGGAAGGTAACCGTCGCTCTAATCCTTCGAGCAACCTGACCGAAAAAAATGGCATTGACACGCAAAGACACGAAGAGTAGAAGAACTAGGTTCGATTTTCCATAGAGCAGTAGACCGACCCATGGCGAGTGCACTGGACACCAGATTCTGCAGCTCAGAGGAGGAGGTGTGTGCTATGTCGCTCGTTCGAGTAGTCCTTCTAGTTGGTATGGCTCTTAGCTTGTTGATGTTCTCCCCAGCTTCACAGGCTCAGTCGTTCAATCCCGTAGGCGGTTTGGATTGTAATGGCTACAGCAAGATTCAAAAACCGCTCAGGCCGCAGGACGCTTGCACTGACTTTCGCGATGAATACGGTGGCCGCGGCTATGACAACGGGCATTACATCGGGCATGACGAGCCGAGTATCGGCTTCTTCTCGGCAGTTCCTCACTCAGGCAACGATATGCAGTGGGAACTCACACTTCCGCGTGAGCGCCCTCGGCCGGCTACACAGTCTTTCCAAAACTTCAGCACTTTCTGGCTTGGTATGGCACTCTGCGATCCCGGCTCATTTCCCAATGGTCCATGCATCCCGGATAGCGACGAAAACACGCCATTCCTTGCTGGCTCTGCGTTCCTCGAGATGCAGTTCTATCCCCCAGGCTATCCCCCATTCATCACTCGGATCAGTTGCGATCTAACACACTGGTGCGCCTCGCTTCACATCAACAGCTTAGAAGTCATGAGCAATGGGCAACTCAATCCGAATTGCGCAGAAACCACGAACTTTGCATTTATCCAGCGCGATGGGATTCCTACCGGTCCTCCTGGTCCAAATAACATCAACGCCTCGAGCGTCACTCCGAATGCTCAAACCTTGTTGATGAACCAGGGCGACCGGCTCCGCGTAACGATTAAAGACGTACCGGGAGATCTCTCTGGAGGAGTACTCACCCTTATCGAGGATCTGAGTACGGGTCAGTCGGGGTTCATGACAGCAAGCGCCCAAAACGGTTACCAAACCACAGATCCGAACACGTGCGCCGGAACGAACTTTAGCTTCCATCCGGAGTACGGCACCGCCAAGTTTGGAAACTTTGTTCCCTGGGCTGCCAACCAAGTGAATATCAACTTCTCCATGGAAGTCGGACACTTCGAGGCCCCCGATGGTGATGCCGACGATAACTTCTGTTTCCCCGGACCGGGGGTCGCTGGCTGTCTCGATTCGGACATTGATTTTGACGGCACGTCCTACCAGCGCGACTGGCCCGACGGGACAAAGAATCATGCGACGTCGGTTGCGATCAGTTCTGTCCTTGGAAACGGCATCGGCCCTGTGAGTCTGTCTGACGGGACTCGCAATTATGACCAACCCTATCCAATCATTCAGCTCGAGACGGAGGTTGCAGCCTCGGATGTGCAATGCACCCCAAGTGGGGTCGGCTGCGTAGTTCCGCCGCACGGTGCGCAGTTCTATCCGTTTTATGCGTTGAGTACTGGCCCAAACAATCAAGGCCAGCAGAACAATCAAGGCCAGCAGAACAATCAAGGCCAGCAGAACGGACAAGGCCAGCAGAACGGGCAAGGCCCGCAGAACGGAAAATTCTGCGCGCTCCTCTTTGGCAACTTCAGTGGCCATGGCATCAACAATTTTGGCGGGGACGCGCAATATGGCACTCCAAACCTGTATTGGTTCTTCGCTCAGAACAGCGCTGGACCGCAGAGCAATCCTTGCATCCCCGAATCCTAAACGTGAGGATTAAGAATCGTATTGATGTGGGCTGATCAGGATTACAAGCAAAGACAGTTGCAAACTGCCTTCATCTGGGCCAGAGCGTTGTCTATTGCTGTGTTTGCTTTGCCTAGACTCAAACGTCCCGTCGACAAAATTGCCAACCCCTCAGGAACAGAATCTTGACTGGAGCGAGGGCGGGGGTAAGCGAGGGTTGCGGGGCGTCTTGATTAATGCAGCCGACTATGCTGCTGGGCGTGATTTTTGTCCGGCGAGCTCAGCTGCGAGGTTCCATGGCAGCAGTTCCTCGATGCGGTTGACAGGATGGTCGGCGATTCGCGAGAGCACTTCGCGCAGGTAGGCTTCCGGGTCCAAGCCGTTCAATTTTGCCGTTCCGATCAACCCATAAATCGCCGCTGCGCGTTCACCGCCAGCATCCGATCCACAGAATAGGAAATTTTTCCTGCCTAAAACGACTCCTCGTAAACTTCTCTCGGCTGCATTGTTGTCGATTTCGAGTTGACCATCGTCGCAGTAACGCGTCAATGCCTCCCAGCGGTCCAACGCATAGTTAATGGCCCTGGTGGTATCAGATTTCTTCGACAACTTTCCTAAAGTCTCTTCGAACCACTTCTTCAGCGACTCCAGCAACGGCTTGCTGTGCTCGTTACGCACCGCACGCCGTTCTTCGGCGGAACGTCCGCGGATCGCTTCCTCGATGGCGTACAGGGCCGCGATGCGTTCCAGCGCTTCTTTCGCCACCGCCGATTTGTGCGCCTCGTACAGATCGAAGAACGGCCGACGCACATGCGACATGCACAAGGCTTCGCGCACTCGTCCACCTTTATAGATTCCCTCGTATCCGGGATAAGCATCCGCCTGCAGCGTGCCGCGGAACGCACTCAAGTGCGCCTGCGGATGTTCCCCCTTGCGATCCGGCGTGTAGGCGTACCACACTGCCGGTGGCGTTTGATCTCCCCAGGGCCGGTCATCCCGCACGTAGGTCCACAAGCGCCCGGTCTTGGTTTTGCCACGGCCGGGCGCCAGCACCGGCACCGGGGTGTCATCGGTATGCAGTTTCGTCGCGCTCATCACGTGACGTCGTAGCGCTTCCACCAACGGCTGCAACAATCGGCTGCAGCCTCCTACCCACTCCGCCATGGTCGAGCGATCCAGCTCCACCCCTTCGCGTGCATAGATCTCTGCCTGACGATACAACGGTAAATGATCACAATATTTTGAAACGAGTACGTGGGCCAGCAGCCCTGGGCCCGCTATACCGCGCTCGATAGGACGGCTTGGTGCCTCCGCTTGCACGATCTTGTCGCAGCCCGCACAAGCCAGCTTCACCCGAACCTGCCGGATCACTTTGAAATGTTCTGGCACATACTCCAGTATTTCCGAAACATCCTCACCCAGGGGCTTCAGAGTACCGGCGCAGTCCGGGCAGGCTCCCTGTTTCGGCAAGATCTTGTGCGTTTCGCGAGGGAGATGCGCTGGCAGCGGCTGCCGCGCACGTTTCGTCTCCCGATTCACATCCGAAGCTGTCAGCGGAGACCGCGAAGCGACCGCCTGCTCGGCACGGCTCGCTTGCAGTTCGTCCAGCTTCAACTCTAATTGCTCGAGCTCCCAGTCCAGCTTTTCCGACTTGCGTCCGAATTCTATCCGGCGCAGCTTGGCGATTAACAGCTTCAGCCGCTCGATCTCCTCGTCGCGCGAGGTCAACTGCTCATCTTTGTGGAGAAGTTGCTCGTCTTTGGAAAGAAGTTGTTCGTGCTGTGCGACGATCAGGGCCTTCAGTGCTTCGTAATTTAGCGTATCGAGATCAGGAAGGCCCGCGCGATGTGTCATCGTGCGCGCAGTATGCCATGACTAAATTTTGTGGCAAATGAATTCTTTATCAACTGTGCATCCGCTGGCCTAAACAGCCAGCTGCGGTGTCTGTGTACGCACCGGCCGACGCCAATCGATCCCTTCGAGCAACATCGAAAGCTGCGCCGGCGTCAGCGATACCGTTCCGTTCGAGGCCTGTGGCCAAATAAATCGCCCGCGCTCCAATCGTTTCGCGAAAAGACAAAGTCCGTCACCATCGAACCACAGCACTTTGATCAAATCTCCGCGCCTGCCGCGGAAAATATACACCTGACCGGAGAATGGATTTTCCTGCAGCGTCGTCTGCACCATCCCGCTTAGCCCTACAAAACCGCGACGCATGTCCGTTACCCCGGCCACGATCCAGATGCGTGTTCCTACTGCCAGGCCGATCATACCGCCAACTTCTCCAGCACCACCCGCAGCGCATCGATGTCCACGCGTCCGTTGATGCGCAAATGCCCGTTGGGAAGTTCGACCTGAATCACGCCCAAGGGGGTACACGAAGCACTTCTCGATCGCGTCGCTTGGTTCGCCTCTTCGATGACATGAACGGGCAAAAGCCCAGCTACCTTACCGCTCGCCCTTTCCAGCAGTCCTTGCCGATACAGCCGTCGCCATGTGAAGACTTGATTCGCATTTATCCCGTGTGCTCGCGCCACCCGCGCTACCGATGCGCCAGGTTTTAGCGTCTCTTCGACAACTCCCTGCTTCTCCTCCATCGAATGCCGCCGACGTTGCAGCACTCTCTTAACTATTCCTCGCTCCGAAGTGTCCACATCTCCCCCAAGTGGGCACTTCGTAAGTGCCCACTTGAGTCATCTTCCTCAACTAAACAAAATCCGTCACCACGGCCTTCAGATGACGCTTACGAGACGAGCATCTGGTGCAGTTGACAATCGCTCGGCGAAACTGGTGAATTAATTCAATTGTTAGCAAGGCCCGTTTTGGCAAAAAGGAAAAAACAAGTTGTGAGGAATCAATTGGTTTGGTAGGGGCGGTGGGGATCGAAACTGCATCCCCACTTCTAAGCCTCACTGGCGAAAGACGTTACCAGCCGCACTCGATTTCCAATTGCTAGAATGGAAAACGGGCGTGACGGGGGCGTGGTGCGCCTGCTACGTCCTTTTCTCAACTGCGGCTCTTCTAGTCACTCCTTGGCTGGCCATTGGAGAGTCCCATGTCCGTAAAGGAGTACTCCGGCCAACCTTGGAATCAATAAGCACAACAACGTCCTCGTTCACTGTCCGCTAGAAGGGCTGTGGTGATGTTTGCTTTTCTTGGTCTTCTTTGTTTTAGCTTTTCTTTTGAGTTGTTCGTTCTCCTGTTTTAGCGCCGCATTCTCCTGAGTTAACTCGTCAACTCGATTACCCAAGCTGCCATTTTCCTTAACCAACTCCGCCACGTGTACTTTCAGCTGTTCGTTTTCTTGCCGCGCTTTAGTATCCTCACACCCAATCAGTGACAGAACCAATGCGATGCCGAGTAGCAGACTGACCACCGTGTTCTTACGCATACTTCTCTCCGTTACAGGCCTGGGCGTTCGACTCCTGCCCAAAACAACCGGGGTACCCTCGGAACAACTCCTGACTCACAAGGCCTGCTCAGGTGCGGCAGGAGCGCGTCTAACATGCTATACCCGATCTTGCGCGGCAACTCGTTGATTATAGTGATATTATTTTGAAGCGAATCGAGAAAACTGTGCTCGCCTTGCAGCGGGCAATGGCGTTTCGTCGAATTCTATCGGATCCGGAATCGGCGATTCCGTCCGGCTGCTTTTCACATCTAATTAATGCATTCGGCAAGTCCTATTGCCAAGTGCGCTGAGCACCCCGAGTCTTGGCAGTAGGAGAAAAAATGCCCAAGTGGAAGGCAGTCGCAATCATCAGTGTTCTTCTCTTAATCGCAGTCGCCAGTTTGCTGACACCGGCGATGCGTACTTCTGGTGCCGGGGCAATCCCGTCCACTCGGGCGTGTGAGTATTCTGAAAAATGCCTGACTGGCGAGGTTCCCGCAGGCATCGCAGAAACGGCGGAAACCGGCGTACGCGCATTTAACAACGATTTTGCACATAGGGAGTTGGCTTGTAGCAGACTTTTCTTGAGATACCGGGGGGATACGTCCTATATAAAGCCGAATGGAGAGTACATGACGCGAGACGAGATTGACGCCCTTGAAAAGCGCATTTACGAGGGGCATCCCGAGTGTCGGATCGACAATAACGCGTGGTGGGAGGCGCGCTGGGACGAAGGGAGCAAATTAATGGAATCGGCCGAACAGATTAAGCGCCTCGAGGCGACACCCTTCGTTTCTCAAGATGGTATCTCTGTGCCGCCTCTCGACGAGCGACGAAAGCGTCTCAAACTCGCGTACGACAAGTGGCACGCAGAGATTGCGAATCGCCAAGCAGCTGCTCACGCTACGTCGTATTGAAACTACCCCTCACGGGGAACTGCTGAAGCTGGGGTCTGAGCTATTAGCTTACTCCTTTGGCGATTTCTCTTCGGGCCGTGCCGGGTCATTACAAGCCCGCCAAGACCGCCACAACCTGATTCCCGCGGTTTCAATATGCAGTGATGCAATGCAGTAGGATCATGCATCATGCGCAATCCCGCTTAAGACCGCTACCGATCACGTGTGACACCTGTGACGGGAGCCGAGAGTCTTAAGGCTAGAATCAACCAGCCTGTGCAACAAGACGCTTTCGAGTGGATACGGCGTTGAAGAAATGAGAGACGAGCTTCGCGAACTCGCTGGGTTCGCCACTGTGGCAGAACAACGAAGCTTCACACGCGCCACTGCTAGACTGTGGCTTGCGAAGGTTACGACTCACCGCGGAGCAGCGGCTTTCTGGCGTAGTCCGTTGGCACAGACTCAATGGGGTCGGCCAGCTTCACATTGTCCTGGCGGCGGCCCAGCAAGCGAACGTAACCGAGGTTCGTGCCATGGTCCGCTTCAAGGGCTTTTATTTCCGATTGATTGTCGGGAGCTATCACCTTGATCCAGTCGAGCCATAGCTGCCAGCCGTCGGGCATGGCGTCGCACACGTCTACCTGCACAATACCGGTTCGCTCCCAATGTCGGCGCCACCACGGTGCTGTATGCAGGCACCAGAGATCCGGCGTCCACCATTCGCGAAGATGCTCGGGAACACGATCCTCTATCTCTCGCGTCAAGCCGGCACCCGCGATTCCCAAAAGCCCGCCGTTTTTCACAAACCGGGCGATGTAGCTCAGATACAAATCATCCGTGCCGAAGTAAGGAAAACAATCAATGCAAACGATGGCGTCGAAGAACTCGGGGGCGAAAGGCAGAAACCGTGCGTCGGCATGGATTGGAAACACCCCGTCCTCAACGCCCGCATCCCGGATGCGCTGCAGGTTTTCGGCAACACTGAACCAGAGATCTGTCGCCCAAACCTGTACGTCATATTCCCGCCGCAAAAAGATTGAGGACGCTGCCCGTCCGCAGCCAAGGTCCAATACACGCATGCCGGGTCGGAAGTTGATAGCCTCGGCGAGCCACTCGCTCAGCCACAACGGATTGGCAGAGCCGCTAACGCTTGCGAGAATCCACGTGGGATGATATTTCGCAGCTCGTGGAAAGCGTCGCAACACCAGCTGCCCGTCGCTTGTCATGCCAATTGCTCCATCTGGCTACTCCCTACTTCTGGGAAGCCCGACCAGATCACCCAGCGGATTATATCCGTTGTATGCAGTCAACGAATCGACTTCGATTCTGACCCGACGCCGAGATAAGGGAGAGACATCCTGGTAAGTTGGCGCGCCAGTAGTTCATCGTCGATCGCCCGGGATGGCTTCAAACAGGTGTGCTCGATTGAACCGGAGCAGCTCGCGACAAAGCCCACAAGCGGTACCGAGTGTCAATCCCTTATCTCGTTCCGGCAACCCGGCACTACGTCCGAACGCCTATTCTTCAATCGTCCGGCGTGATGTGCGCCGTGGTCGTACCGCTGTCGTCGCCAATGGTCAGGCCCACGGTAACGGGTGGCGCAATTCCCACGAAGCTTGTTCCGTGACCTGCAGCATGGAAGCTGTAGTGTCTTGCGCTGAGCGATCTGATCTGCATCTTTAGGCTCAGGCCATTGACCACACCCTCGAACGAATATCCCTCCTGTTCGCTGGTGAAGGAGCCGACGGGAAGGGTCACGGTATAGCTATTCAACTGTAGGGTTACCACTGACTTCGGCGGGTTGATTCCATTCGAGGAGGCCCCAAGCGTGAAGCTCCCCTGAAGCGAAAATGAATCCGCCGACTCTTCGTTCAGACGCAGCGCTGCATTGAAAACAGAAAATTCCACCGCGGCGTGCGTGACGGCCTCGAAATATCCGGTTGGGCATGGATGCGGGGCTACTCCACAGGGCCCATATTGATTCACCAACAAAGTCGAGCCCGAGGTCATCACCAGGGCAATGGGAGCACCGCACGGAATCTCCGTATTGTCGACACACGACAGAGCCACATACCCTTGGCCGTTAACAGAAGTACAGGTTAGGCCCTGCGGTTGACATAATTGAAAGTCACTTTTGAGGTCATAAGTTCGGAGCGGACCTGGCGCGGGAAAGTTGGGGGCACCGGTAATAGCGTACGGGTAGATCGGCTGCCCAAATGAAGTCGCACTCGGATTCGCCACTCCAAATGACCCGAAGCCGATCCCCTGGTTGAGGTTATCGACACTGACGAAGATGCCGTCCTCGGGGGCGAACGTCGCTCGCGCCAAAACCGTGCCGCTCGTGTGGTCGATGACTTCCACTGACGCACTGCCTGAACGAATCTGATAACCAGACGTGAGATAGGTCGCAACAAAAGCCCACGAAGCCACTTCTTGAGTGTCGCCTTGGAAAGTAAACCGGAGGTAATGGTTAAGCGGGTCGATCGTCAGAGAGCCGAGTTGGCCCGAGGCATGCTCAATGATCATCGTGTAGGTGATCGGGACGGCGTGGACTCTCGGCGAAAAAGCCGGCAACAACAAAAACAAGAACAAGGCGAGCTTCGGCAGGCGTGTGGTCCAGCGCGCAACGCTCATGGTAGTCATTCCTCCGAGTTGAGTGGTGCGTGAATCAACGATTCGCCCCGAGGGGACTCCAGGGGCAAAGAGTGTGTGTGCTTGTATGAAGTGTCCGATACCATTGCAAGTTAATTTTTGGTGTCTAGCATACCTAACCGAAGGTCAGCTCCTTTTGACGCAAGTGACCCTCGCGCAATCGCTGACACGTACAAAGGGGGTACCCCTCCCCGTCCGTCAACGGCTCAATCGTCCTTCATGACTGCAAAGACGGCACATTGTTCTGGCGCAAGGTTGGAACTCAGGAGCAGCTTGTACTGCCCGGCAGGGTAAAAGCCGCGCAGTCTCAGGTCATAGAGCTGATGCTCCGGATCGTACGTGAAATCCAAGGGCGAGTTCGTCGATGTCACGGTGGGCTCGATCGTGCCGCTGAAGTCGGCGCAGCCGGTGTTGTTGGTGTCGAGGAGCACGCTGTAGCCGACATGATTCGGTGCCTGCGTGCCGATGCCTGCCGGGCTGTCGGGACTCAACTTGAATCTCACAGAAATCCCATCGCCTTGTTCGAAGTGAGCGGTCTCGGTCGAACTGAGCGGCGGCAAAAAAGACACCGTGTACGCGTAGCTGGGCGTGGCCGGATAGGCCACCACGAAATCGTTGAAGTGCAGCGTGCGGCCTCCGATTCCGTTGTCTACGCCGACGTAGTTGCCGGTCGGCTTGTAGTAGGTCGTGATATCAAAGACGAACTGATGATTCACGCCGTAGGGCGGATCGTCAGGGTCGTCGAACAAGCGGGGATTGTTGGCGTTATAGAAGGCAGGCGGGGTGTAGGAGGTATTGTTCCAGGCGATGTATTCGAGGATCCCGGGGCTGTAATAGCTCTCCTGGGGAGTGTTCGACACGCGGTAGATGACGCAGTTCCCGTTGGAGTACGGGTTGCACTGGGGCACGACGATATCGCCGTTGGGATTCTGTTGCAGGGTGAAGTTGTCGACGAAGCGACAGTCGAAGTCGGTGGCTTCGGTATGGCCGGCTTCGCAGATACCGTTGGCTTCGGAAGCGGGCACTTCGACGGAAGTGACGGTGAGGGTGAAGCCAGTACTCACGGCGGGGACGGTGAGTTTGAGAGAGTGGGCGTTGGGATCCGTGCAAGGGACGGTGCCCGAAGGGCAGTTGAGGACAGCGCTGTTCGAAACCGGAGCGGGACTGGCGTTGAAAGTCACTGGCGTTACGACGGTTTTGGGCCAGGTAGCGGGAGAGTTGGAGTTGGAGGCACTGCCCTGCGGGGCGACGATGGTGAAGGAGTCGGCGACATTGTCGGGCTCATTGTTGGTGACGATGGAGAAGTTCGCGTTGGAAAGAGAGATGGCCCAACTCGTGATGTAGCCACTCGCGTCGGTGGAAATGCCGGCGAAGATGACGGAAGTGACGTTAGCTTGGTTGAGGTTGGTGGTGCCCACGGTGAAGCTGAACGAAGCCGGCGTGATCGTAGCGTTCGAAAGATTCGGAGGCAGCGGTTGCGACAGAGTGAACGATCCGGAAATGCTGCAGTCCGGCGGGCAAGAAGCAGAACCAGTGAACAGAGTGAAAGGATTGCCCGTGATGTTGTAGGTGGTGGAAGCTACGACCGGCTCATCCACGCCCGTACCTGTGAGGGGGACGGATTGCTGCGAACCGGGGACGTTGCCTTGATTAGCGGTGATGTTGAGGGCGGCGGAACGGGCACCGTAGGCCGTGGGTGCAAAGGTAACGAAGATCTGGCAGTTTTGACCCGGGCCGAGACCAGTCGGCGCGAGGGGGCAGTTGTTGGCTTGGGGGAAATCGGCGGGATTAATGCCGCTGACGACGATCGAGGAAATCAGGAGGGGAGCGGTTCCGGTACTCGTGATGGTTACAGCCTGCGGAGTGCTCGACGTTGTCACTACCTGATTGCCGAACGCTAGAGATGTAGGCTGAATGGTCGCAGAAGCCGTGCCGGTCCCAGCAGGAGCGATAGTGACTGTGAAAGTCTGGGTCGCAGTACCCGAGGCGCTGTCGGAGAGTTGTACTGTGAAGTTGTAGGTACCAGCCGTGGTCGGCGTGCCAGACAGCACACCTGAGGTTGCCAGCGTAACGCCGGCGGGGACAGGTCCACTGGTTACAGTCCAGGTGTAAGGAGGAGTACCACCCGTGGCTTCAAAGGTGGCTGAGTAACCGACACCCACCTCGCCCGAGGGCAATGCGACCGCAGTGATCGCAAGCGCATTGTTCCTGGCCGCAGATCGTATCCGGAAAATACGCTGTGAGTTAACTGCCGCCACGTACAGATTTCCCGTTCCGTCCAGAGCCACTCCACGCGGAGTTACGATGCTCGTCTTCGTGCCGGGTAGCCCATCAGGGCTGAGCGACGTCCCACCCGTCCCGGCGACCGTCGCAATTGTTCCACTTCCTGCGGCGACACGCCGGATTCGGTGGTCGAGAAGATCGGCGATAAACAAGTTCCCCGCTGGGTCCATGGCCAGACCCTCTGGGAAACACAATGCCGCGCTGGTTGCGGCACCTCCGTCTCCCAATTGTCCCTGATTACATGAGATAGTGCTCCCTGCCACCGTCTCAATCGTTCCTGTGGCTGCATCCACGCGCCGGACCCGATGATTGCTGGTGTCAGAAATGAAAAGATTCCCGGACGCATCTATGGCCATTCCGCCTGCACCACTCCACGCCGCTGTGAGATTGAAAGACGGCGCTGTGAGATTAAGGGACGCAGCTGTCGCGGGGCCTCCGTCGCCGGCGAATCCAGGTGTTCCGTTTCCTGCGACCGTCGTGATGGTACCTGTAACCGCATCCACCCGACGAACACGCTGGTTGTTCGAGTCAGCGATAAATAGATTGCCCTGACGATCAAAGGCCAACGCGGAGGGAAAGTTCAAGCTGGCACTTGCGGCTGGCCCCAAGTCGCCGGCAAAACCTGACGTGCCGTTCCCGACGACAGTGGTTATGATTCCAGTGAGCGCGTCGATTCGCCGGACACGATGATTAGAGGACTCAGCAATAAAGATGCTGTTCGAGCTGTC
>Ga0310912_10001118_pt1 | contig 14404 bp, 18 predicted proteins | sample GREbulkMGOX080_FD_203443 | JGI IMG/M metagenome (GOLD analysis project Ga0310912, IMG submission 203443) | Lab enrichment of tropical soil microbial communities from Luquillo Experimental Forest, Puerto Rico - GRE.bulkMG.OX080 | ecosystem: Environmental > Terrestrial > Soil > Tropical forest >...
AGGGCATGTAACCCGCGATCGACCCGCTCGCCTCGACCTCGAGCCTACTCGACCCGCGCCTCGTCGGTGGCGTGCATTACCGTACCGCCCAGGATGTTCGCAAAACCATCGCCCATTACCGAGAGCTGCAGGAGATCATCGCGCTGCTCGGCATCGAGGAGCTGAGCGTGGCCGATCGTGCCGCAGTCAAGCGTGCCCGCCACTTGATGCGGTTTCTGACCCAGCCCTTTATGGTGACCGTGGCTTTCACGGGAAAGCCGGGCCGCACGGTCGAGCTCGAGGCTACGCTGACCGGCTGCAGGGCAATTCTCGATGGCGAAGCCGACGATTGGGCAGAGAGCTCGCTTTACATGGTCGGTGATCTGGAGGAGGCGCGGGAGCGGGAAGCTTCAGCGAAAGGGGGGACGCCGTGAGACTTACCGTCGCTACCCCGCTCGCCATCGTCATAGAGGTCAGCGATGTAGCGCACCTCCGGGCCGAAGATGATACTGGAGCGTTCGGCATCTTGCCTGGCCACGCCGATTTCCTGACGGCGCTCGCCGTGTCGGTGGCGAGCTGGCGCGACGATCGCGGCGTCGAGCATCATGTCGCGGTACGCGGCGGCATGCTCGAAGTGCGCGATGGTGAAGCGATAGCGATCGCAACGCCGGAGGCAGTTCCGGGTGACGACCTGCATCGTCTCGAATCCGAGGTGCTCGCCAATTTCCGCCGCCAGCTCGATGAGGAGCAGGCGGCCCGCACCGACGCGCAGCGCCTCTACCTCACGGCGATCCGCCAGATCGCGCGCTATCTCCGCGCCGAAAAAGCCCCCACAATGCCTGCAGCGCCCATGGTCGGGCCCGGCGACGGGTTCGCGCCGTGACGCCGCCGCCCACGGCAGAGCGGTCCGATCACCCCGAGGGTCTCGACGAGGCGGTCAGGCTCCGGCGCAGCCGGCGGAAGCGTTGGGAGCGCGAAGGCGAGCGATCGGTGGGGCAGAACCTGGCGATGATCGGGGCGCTCGGCTGGACCATCGTGACGCCGACCTTGATCGGCATTTTTGCCGGCCGCTGGCTCGACCGTGCGTTCGGGTCCGGGGTCTTTTGGACGCTGGGATTGCTCGTCGCTGGCCTTGCTCTCGGCTGCACACTGGCATGGAAGAGGGTCCATCGGGAATGACCGGCGTCTCCATCGCGTCCGCGGCTGCACTTGTCGGGCTGGTTGTCGGTCTTGTTTATTTCGCGGTGTTGCGGCGAACTGTCGAGCTTTACACAAAAGGCCGCAGCGGCTTCACAGTGATAGCACCCACCCTGGGCCGTATCGCGGGGGCGATTGCATTCTTCGGCCTCACCGCGAGGCTCGGCGCCCTGCCTTTGCTGTCGTCCTTTCTCGGCTTTCTCTCAGCACGCATGCTTGCACTGCGTGTAGCGCGGCGGACCGCGTGATGGCCTCCTCGCCGCTCGCAAGCACGATCCTGTTTCGTCTCGGTCCATTCGCCATCACGCGGCCGGTAGTGACGACCTGGACGATCATCGCGGTGCTTACCACGGTCTCCTGGCTCATGACAAGGCGGCTGAGGCTCCATCCGGATCGGCGGCAGACTGTATTGGAGCTGATCGTCACCGGGATCATGAGTAAGATAGACGAGGTAATCCGGAAAAACCCGCGTCCGTTTCTGCCACTGCTTGGGACGCTGTTCATCTTTCTCGTTGCCGCCAACCTTTCCGGGATATTACCGGGTGTCGAAGCGCCGACCGGCAAGCTCGAGACACCGGCGGCACTAGCGCTGATCGTCTTTGTGGCCGTGCATTATTTCGGCGTGCGCGCCCGCGGTCCGTTCGGCTATCTCGCGAGCTTCGCCAAGCCAAAGCTAATCATGCTGCCGTTGAACATCGTTTCCGAGGTGACGCGCACCTTCTCGCTGATGGTCCGCCTTTTTGGCAATGTGATGAGCGGCGAGTTCGTCATTGCGTTGGTCGTGGCGCTTGCCGGGCTGTTCGTGCCCATCCCGCTGATGGCCCTGGAGATTCTCGTCGGGCTGGTGCAGGCCTACATCTTCACCGTCCTCGCCACGGTCTTCATCGGCGCTGCGGTCGATACGTTTAAGCCCGAGTGAGCAGGGTCATGGACGTCAAACTCATCAGCATCGCCGCCGCAGCACTCGCCGTCTCGATCGGGTCGATCGGCCCCGCCTTGGCCGAAGGCCGCTCGGTTGCTGCGGCAATGGACGCGATTGCCCGCCAGCCGGAGGCAGCCGGGACGATCTCACGCACGCTGTTCGTTGGTCTGGCGATGATCGAGACGATGGCGATCTACTGTCTGGTTGTCGCCCTCTTGCTGCTCTTCGCCAACCCCTATGCTGGGTGACCATGCATTTCGACTGGTTCACCTTCGCGCTACAGACGGTCAATTTTGCTATCCTCGTCTGGCTACTGCATCGGTTTCTCTATCGGCCGGTGCTTCGCCTGATCGACAGACGTCGCGCCGAAATCGACAAGCAGTACGCCGAGGCGCACAGGGCCGAGGCTAAGGCGAAGGCCGAGCTTGCGGCCCTCGAGGCCGAGCGCGGTGCCATCGCAGCCGAGCGCGCGGCGGCCTTGGCGCAGGCTTCGGCGCAAGCGGCAGAAGCGTCAGCAGCGCAGTGTGCTCAGGCGGAGCACGAGGCAGCAGAACTTCTTGACGCCGCGCGGAAGACGCTTGCCACCGAACGCGGCTTGGCGATGGCCGAGGCGAGGCGGGCTGCTCTCGATCTCGGTACAGACATCGCGGGACGTTTGCTCGATCAGGTGCCGATAAAACTGTGTGCCGAGGCCTGGCTCGCGCGCATCGAGGAGCATTTAGCCGCGCTGCCGCAGACGGAAAAGGATGTCCTCGCGCGGCAGCTCGTCGATGGTGCGCAGCTCACAGTAGTAACCGCAACGGCGCTCTCGGCCGAAGCCAATAAAATCTGGCGTGCACGGCTCCAGAAAACGTTTGGCGACCGGGTGGCTATAGGCTTCGACACAGACCGCCATCTCGTCGCCGGCGCGGAGCTGCACTTCCCCAGTGCTGTTCTGCGTTTTTCCTGGCAGAGCGCGCTGGCTCAGATACGGGCGGAAATCGCCGGTGATGGCGACGCTCGCTGAGGATCTGCAGACCTGGCTTAGTCAAAGCCGGCAGCGCATCGAGAATCTGGCGCTCGAGCCTCGACTGGAGCAAGTCGGCCGCGTTGCCCAGATTGGTGATGGAGTCGCGACGATCACTGGGTTGCCCGAAACACGGCTCGACGAGCTCCTGGTTTTCGATGGAGGGGTGCGCGGTCTCGCTGTCGATCTCGGCGAAGAGGCGATCGGCTGCGTGCTGCTCGGCGACACCGCCGGAATTGCCGCGGGTAGCATGGTCCGCGGCACAGGCGAGGTGGCGCGGGTACCGGTCGGCGATATGCTGCTCGGGCGCACCGTCGACGCACTCGGGACACCGCTTGATGGCGGCGCGCCTATTGCTGCCCAGACCTTTGCTGCGGTCGAGCAGCCGGCACCGGCGATCGTCGATCGGACATTGGTGACACGCCCGTTGGCGACGGGGCTTCTGATTGTCGACGCGATGATCCCACTGGGTCGTGGTCAGCGGGAACTGATTATCGGCGACCGCGGTACCGGCAAGACGTCAATCGCCGTGGATACCATAATCAATCAGCGGTGGACCGACGTGATTTGTGTCTATGCCGCGATCGGACAAAAGGCCTCGTCGGTTGCCCAGGTCATCGAAGCGGTGCGCCAGTATGGCGTGCCGGAGCGGTGCCTCTTTGTCATCGGTGAGGCTGACGCGGCGCCGGGGTTGCAGTGGCTGACACCCTATAGCGCCTGCAGCATGGCCGAGCACTTCATGGCAAGTGGTCGCGATGTGTTGCTGATCCTCGACGACCTCACCAAGCACGCCGCCGCGTACCGCCAGCTCTCACTGCTACTGCGCCGGCCGCCGGGTCGCGAGGCCTATCCTGGCGATATCTTTTTCATTCATTCGCGCCTCTTGGAACGGGCGGCAAAGCTCGCGCCCGAGCGTGGTGGCGGCTCGCTTACGGCATTGCCAATCGCCGAGACCCAGGCCGGCAATATCAGCGCCTATATCCCGACAAATCTGATCTCGATCACCGACGGGCAGATCTATCTCGATCCGCGTCTTTTCTACGAGGATCACAAGCCGGCAGTCGATGTCGGCAAGAGCGTTTCGCGCGTCGGTGGCAAGACGCAGGCGCCAGTCTTGCAAGCGCTCTCGGAAAGTCTGCGTCTCGAATATGCGCAATTTGTTGAGCTCGAAGTGTTTACCCGCTTCGGAACCATAGTCGACCAGCGCACGCGCAAGGTCATAGAGCGTGGGCGGCGCATTCGCGCAGTGCTGCGCCAGCCTCAGTTCGCACCGCTGACATTGGGTCAAGAGGTAGCGCTTTTGCTCGCTGTATCCCAGGGCGTGCTCGACGAGGTTCCCCTCGACAGGGTTGATGCGTTTCGTGCTCGTCTCAGTACCTGGCTCGGTGAGCACTGTCCTGAGGCCGTTGCACTCGACGATCGGACGGCAATGCTTTCTGGGGATTTGCACGACCGCCTGACGAAGGCACTCGACGCGCTGGCGCGTTCAGTCGCAATGCCGACGGCTGGTGAGCCGCCATGACTCGGCTTGTCGAAATCGAAGCCCATATTCTCAGCATGGGCGAGCTTCTTGATATCGTTGGTGCAATGCGTTCGCTCGCCAGCATGCGTGTACAGGAAGCGCAACGCGCGCTTCCGGCCATTCGCCGCTATGCGCAGACGATGGCAGAGGCGATCGGCGCCGCTCTGCTGCTCCTGCCCGAATCAACATCCGTGAGTTACGCAGCAACGGCGCGGCAAGCGCTCGTCCTGTGCACGGCCGAACATGGCTTTGTCGCCGGTTTCAACGAGCGTGTGCTCGACGCCGCCGAGACTTTTTTCAAGTCTAATGATGCGCTTTTCGTTATTGGCAGCCGCGGCGCGGCATCGGCGCGGGAGCGAGGCTGGCCGATGGCGTGGGTTCATCCAATGGCGACCCGACCGGAAGGCGTGCCCGAAACAATCAGACACCTGACGGCGGAGCTTTACGCCTGGTTGGCGCGTGCCGAGCTCGCCCGCATCGAAGTGATGTTCGCTAGCCATCGCCATAGCACCGGTACGACGATCGAGAGGAAGCTGTTGTTTCCCGTTGATCTAAAATCCCTTACCCTGGGCCAGCCGCAACTGTCGCCGCTGCACAACCTGGCGCCAGCTACGCTGCTGGAAAAGCTGATCGCGGATTATGTCTTTGGGCTGCTGACCGAGGCGGCGATCGAAGCGATCGCTGCCGAAAACGCAGCACGTTTTGCAGCAATGAACTCCGCCCGTGAAAATGTCTCGAAGAAGCTAGAACAACTGCGCCAAGATGCGCGGCAAGCCCGCCAAGACGAGATCACGACAGAGTTGCTGGATCTCATAACCGGGATAGAAGCAATGCATGGCTGACCGCCTAGTCCTTGCTTCAGAAACACTATCTACTCGAAGAAGGAGGTAGTTGGTGGAGCACCATGCCGAGGTGCTGAAGGGCGGAGTTTGGCACCAGCGAATTCCGAGCTGGAGGGATCTTCTTGCGGCGCTGTTAATCTTAGGTACAGTTATCTTGCTGGGTACCGGTGCGCGTCAAATGGTGGCCCCGTTCGTCGCGGCGCATCAGCCCGAAATCTCACTCTCACCGGCGGCCCTGCCGTTTTATACGCTCCGCACAGTTATGCGGATGCTGGCCGCCCTAGTTCTATCGCTGGCTTTCACCCTCACATATGCGACCTTGGCCGGCAAGAGCCGCCGCGCCGAAATGGTGTTAATACCAGTGCTGGACGTGCTCCAGTCGGTGCCAATCCTCGGTTACCTCTCCTTTACCGTCGTATTCTTTATCTCGCTCTTTCCCGGTAACACCCTCGGGCCGGAGCTTGCCGCGATCTTTGCGATCTTCACGAGCCAAGCCTGGAACATGGCCTTCAGCTTCTATCAGGCGCTCCGCACCGTCCCGCGCGATCTCGACGAGGCGAGCCGGAGCATTCGCTCTTCCGCCTGGCGACGTTTCTGGCGGCTCGAAGTACCCTTCGCGATGCCGGGGCTTATCTGGAACATGATGATGTCGATGTCCGGCGGGTGGTTCTTCGTCGTTGCATCGGAGGCGATCTCGGTCGGGGACATTCAGATCGCGCTTCCCGGCGTTGGCTCGTATGTCGCCAGCGCCATCCAGGAACGGGATCTTGCAGCCGTCGGATGGGCGATCGTCGCAATGACCATCGCCATTATCATTTATGATCAGCTGCTGTTCCGTCCGATGGTCGCCTGGGCTGACAAGTTCCGGTTTGAGCAGACCGCGGCACAAATCGTGCCCAAGAGCATGGTGCTCGAACTGTTTCGCGGGTCGCGGCTATTAAAGTGGCTCGTCACGCCGGTCAGGATGGGTTCACACAAGGCCGCGCGAGCGCGACTCGCCTTGCCTCGACGCTTCCATCGCATGACCCGCTGGCCTTCGCTCGCGCGCCTGGTCGACTTTGTCTGGTATGGCCTTCTCGCGGCGGTCCTCGTCTTCATCGGTTGGCACCTAGGGCAATATGCCCGATCTACGCTCTCGTGGAGCGACTTTAAGATTGCCGCCGTCAATGGCGCTCTGACACTGCTGCGTGTCAGCTGTTTTGATTACTCTTGCATCTGCCATCTGGGTTCCGGTCGGCGTCGCGGTCGGGCTGCGCCCGAAATTGACGGAGAGGGTCCAGCCCACCGCCCAGTTTCTTGCCGCCTTTCCGGCCAACCTGCTGTTTCCAGTCGCGGTCTTTCTGATCGTACGGTTCGATCTTGCTCCGGAAATCTGGCTTAGTCCGCTGATGATCCTTGGAACACAATGGTACATTCTCTTCAACGTCATTGCCGGAGCAAGCGCATTTCCGGGCGATTTCAGAGAAGTGGCTGCAAGCTTCCGGGTTCGTCCTTGGCGCTGGTGGTACCGGGTCATTCTTCCTGGAATCTTCCCCTATTACGTCACTGGGGCAATCACCGCCTCTGGCGGCGCTTGGAACGCGAGCATCGTTTCGGAGGCCGTGAGTTGGGGATCGCAAAGATTGGACGCCTCGGGCTTGGGCTCTTACATCGCGCAGATGACACAGGCAGGCGACTATCCCCGGATTGCGCTCGGTATCGCCGTCATGTCGGTACTTGTGATCTCGACCAATCGGCTGCTCTGGCGGCCCCTCTATACTTTCGCCGAACGCCGGACGCGACTCGATTAGGGGCACATTATGACGGGTCTTGCGGCATCCCCGGTGATCGATATCCGTAAGGTCTGCATGGCCTTCGCAAAGGCGTCAGGAGAGCCTCTGCCGGTACTCGCGGACATTGACATCACGCTGTCCGAGGGTGAGATCCTAGGCCTTCTCGGCCGCTCCGGGTCGGGCAAGTCGACCTTGCTTCGCATCGCCGGCGGGCTCATGAAGCCAAGCTCTGGCGAGGTATTGTACCGCGGGAGGCCCCTCGCCGGACCGGCCGAGGGGATCGCCGTGGTGTTCCAGTCATTCGCGCTCTATCCCTGGCTGACCGTCCTCGAAAACGTCGAGCTCGGTCTCGACGCGCTGCACCTGTCGCTCGACGAGGCAACCCGTCGGGCAATGTCTGCCATCGATCTGATCGGCCTTGATGGCTTTCAGTCGGCCTACCCCCGCGAGCTTTCGGGCGGCATGCGCCAGCGCGTGGGTTTTGCAAGGGCAATCGTCAGCAATCCCCTTTTGCTTCTTATGGACGAGCCCTTTTTCGCGCTCGATGTGCTGACGGCCGAAACCTTGCGAACCGACTTCCTCGACCTTTGGATCGAGCACCAGCTGCCGACCAAAGCAGTGCTGATGGTAACGCACAACATCGACGAGGCGGTGCTGATGTGCGACCGGATTCTTGTTCTCGCCTCAAATCCCGGGCATATCGCCGCGGAGATCCGAGTGCCACTGCCGCAGCCGCGCAATAGGCTCGATGCCGCCTTCCACGACGTGGTAGACGAAATCTATTCGATCCTGACCTCGCGCATGACGGAGTCGATCGGGCGGCAAGCCCGGATCCACGGGGGTTTGGTTCAGATCCTGCCGCCGATTTCGCCCAATCGCATCGGCGGGTTCCTCGAAACTCTGGCTTCGCCCGCATATGGAGGTCATGCCGGCCTGGCTGATATCGCTCGTCCGCTTGCCCTCGAGATAAACGATCTGTTTCCGATTGCCGAGGCATTGCATATGTTGGAGTTTGCAGAGCTCAAGGACGGCGCGATCAAGCTTACCGCCGCCGGTCGTGTTTTCGCACAGACCGACACCGAGGAACGCAAACGGCTATTCCGAGAACATCTGATCCGCTTTGTGCCGCTCGCCGCCCATATCCGGCATGTTCTGGATGAGCGTGAGCAGCACCAAGCTCCCCGGGCGCGGTTCGAGTTCGAGCTCCAGGACCATTTGAACCAGCGCGATTCCGAGAAGACCCTGCGGGCTGCCATCGACTGGGGACGCTATGCCGAACTCTTCAGCTATGATGACCAAAAGCGGATGTTTGGTCTCGACCACGCCAAATAATAGAGGTCGACGGGCGATCCCCGCTGGAGGCGCGCCATCGCGCCATGAAGCGGACGTGAGGGGCCAAAAATATCAGCTGTCGGCAGCCGGCTCACGGCGGGAGATCCATTATTGCCCCTCTGGTCCGTACGTCTCTCACCGCCTTATCCTCCTCTTCCCTCAGTCCTCGTTGATAGCTTCCAGAGTGAAACGGTCGAGGAGCGTGACCGAGTGCGAGTCGACCTCGATCGCGCCGCGGCGCTTTAGATCTGACAACACACGGCACACTGTCTCGACGGTAACCCCGAGATAATCGCCGATGTCGCAGCGGCCCATCGGGAGCTCGACGCATCTTTCGTCGTCGTTACGCTGGGACAGTTCAAGAAGGAATGAGACAACGCGCTCGGTCGCCGTCATCCGGGCGAGGATCATCAAACGGGCTTGCGCAGCCGCGAGGCTCTTCAGCGTCATGTCGCGCAGTAGCTGAGCCACTGCCGGGTTCTCTTCGGCAAGCCGCTCGGTCGCCGCGCGCGGATACCGCATCACCGTGACATCCTCGACTGCTTCGGCCGAAAAGCTGCGCTCCGCGCCGCTCTCGAAGCCGAAGTCGTCACCGCTAAAGCAGAACTCAGCGATATGCCGCCGTCCATCTGTCCGCAGCTTGCTAATGCGCACGGTGCCAGAGACGACTTTGTACCAACAATAGCCGCCGCTCTCCCCCTGGCCATAGATCTCCTGATTGCGGGAAAACCGCAACCGGGTCCCGATCTGCTCGAGCGCGATCAAGGCGTCGAGCTGACCCGAGCGTGCAATATCTGGGATACTTGAACCGTTATTCGGTAATTGGGATGTGCTCTTCAGTTGTCCATACATTTCGTCCTCCTGAGCCTAGCCAGAGGGAAACATGGCCAGCTAGCGGGAGGTCGCGAAATCCGGAATCATACGTACGTAAAACTACGTATGTGCCGAGGACCGGTTGCGGTGTCTCGAGTGAAGCGTTTCTTGCGTGGGGCGAAATTGATCCAGATCATCGAAGCCGACCCTAGTCGCGTCAGTATGGGATTAGAAATGGAATGGGAAACCGACAGATGCCGAGCTATCGCGTGTGTTTCATGAATGAAATCCCGCAAGCCGATAAGCTTTTCCGCTGTTGTCAGCGGTCGATCGTCGTTCGGTCGGCGCCTAGCGCTGAACAGGCGGTCGAAGTGGCCAAGAAACAATTCGCCGAGCTCGAGAGGATTCGGGATTGGAAAATTCATGCTGCGCTGATTGAGGTCGAAGCAATAGACCACACGGCTCAACCGGACTTCTCCACACTCGAGCATAGGGCCTAAAATAATGCGAAAGATATCGGACATGGTCAGGAACCAGGATCCGGTCACGCTTCCCCCGAGCGCGACGGTAAGAGAGGCCTGCCGATATATGCGCGAGCGGCGAGTCGGCGCCGTGCTTGTTACCGAGGCCGATAACCGCCTGTTGGGCATTTTCACGGGACGTGATGCCGTTCATCGCGTGCTGGCAGAGGGCAAGAGCGCGGGGAGGACGAAGCTGGCTGAGGTGATGACACCCGAACCCGACACAATGCCGCCCGGCAACACGGCGATCGAAGCGCTGCGGCTGATGGAGCATGGGCGCTACCGTCACATGCCGGTTGTCGATGGGGGTAGGGTCGTGGGCATTGTTTCCCGCTTCGATTTCAGCGGCATCGAACTGGATCGCCTGGACGAGGAGACGGGTCTGTGGGAGAGGATCTGACGCCTGAAATCAACGAACGCCGACTGCGGAGCCGGAACCGCGACTGACCAACTTCTGCCCAACGCTGCCGAAGAGTAGGCCGACGAGCCCAACGATGGTTCACGGCTGTCCACGAGTTATTGCCGGGACGGGCGATGCTGATCACACAGCTCAACAGGACATACAGCGCGACTGAATATCCTGATCCGGTCCAGGCGAGGAGCGCCGTCGCGATCAGCGACGCCGGGCCGCCGGCGATGATCGAGGCTAGGTGGAAACCGAGTGAGGAGCCGCTATACCGCAACCGCGCCGGAAAGCATTCAGCAATTAGCGCTGCCTGCGGCCCATAAGCTATGTCGTGCGGAATGAAAGACAGGATGATAGCGGCGAAGATCACGGCAGGAATTGTCGTATTCAACAGCGCGAAGTAGACGAAGGTGAAAATCCCAATTCCTGCGATGCCAATGAGGTACATCCGCTTGCAGCCAAAGCGGTCGGAAAGGTGCCCGGCGAGTGGGATGGTGACCGCCGACAGCGCGGTGGCGCACATTACTGCAGCCAGCAGCAGGTCGCGCGAACTGTGCAACATCGTCGTGCCGTAGGTGAAGATAAAGGCGGCGAAGATGTAAAATGGGCCCTGTTGAACCGTCCGGGCCAAGGCGGTCAGCGCGACAAAGCTGGAACCGTGGACAGCCACGTGGGCTTCCGTGTCGCTCGTACGCTTAGCCCGTAAATCTTTACCTCTTTACCCCTGGTCGCGACGGCCTGCTGCATTTGGTGTGCCGCATGGGGCGAGCTTATCGGCAAGCCTCTGCACCATTACGGCAGGGCGCCCAAATGTCCGAGTTGGGTCAGCAACCGAACGAAGCGCAGCACTCGTGCCAACGATGGCGACGGGTCGACGGCTAGGCTCTCGGAAGGTGACACTACTATCCAATCCTTCCTCGATACCTATCGCGAGCGCCTCGCGCATGAACTCCACCCGATCCAAGCGACGTCGACGGCACAACCGTGATCAGATTATTGCCGAGACCATCGCCTGCTTGATTACGGTCAGTTCCGGTCATTGATCCCGCCCCAATCCCATTCACCGCGGCCGGCGTAGCAGCCTGCTTCTGTCCGAACGTATCATCGCGAGGCGGAACAGGTCGGGACGCCTTCACGAACGCCATCTTCCTCGCTCAGGCCCGTTTGGCCGGGTCTGCGTTCGTTGGCGGGCGACCCAAATTGCGGTACTCGACGATTGGCATAACGGGCTACGCGCCACTCCATCATGACGGCATCATCTACAGTACGGGTCCGATGGCGATGGTCTGCTTGCCGCCCTGGATTGGGTGCGCTGTAATACTGGCATCGAGGGTTTGCGGCGCGCCTTGCCAGATCATGAACAAGGCCAGCAGCAGGCTGACCGGAAGCAAAACCCGCGTCGTGAACCGCACCAGGTCGCGATAAAAGTTGCCGAGATTGGTGCCCCCGTCCTTGACAATGAACGCCCGGATGAAGGCCATGGCCACGACAAAGCCGGTGGTGGCCGAGGTGAACATTGGGAAGGTGATCGCCGTCATCTGGCTGAAATTGGATAGGGTGGTCTCGCCGCCATAGCTCTGCCAATCGGTGTTGGTGATGGAGCTGATGGCGGTGTTGAATGCTAGCACCGGCTCCATCCCGAGGAGCTTCAACGGGTTCAGCGGCAAATAATCCTGGAGCACGAGGATCAAGTAGATCAACAGCGCCATGAACAGATTGGTCGCCAGCATGTGGAAGGTATAAGCCTTCCAGTTCATCGGTCGGCGTATGGCCTCCCGGCCGATCAGCCAATATATGGCCCCGTCGACCGGGTCGAAGACCGGATCCAACCGGGTCTTCCGATCCATGACGATGTCTGCAAGATACCGGCCGACCGGGATGCTGAGCAGGAAGACGATCAGCAATATCAGTCCGATCTGTAGCCCGATTTGCGCGGTCATTAAAGCACGCTCCGGCCGCCAACTTTAAAAGTGCTCCGGGTGAATCACCGCATAAAACAAGTAAATTACCACTAAGGCCAGTAACACCATTAATATATCGAGCGCCATATCACACCCCGTCGCCGTGGCCGACGTGGCCTTGGGACCCGATAACGCGCCCCGCGAAGCCAACGAGTGCGGCGCAAGAGAGGAAAGCCGCGACCAGGAGCAGTACCATCACGAGACCGAGGAACATGGCCTGGTTGACGAGTTTCCTGTCACGCCACCTTGATCAAAGTCTACGGTGTTTATACCCCCAAGCACCCCGGATGCGTTGATCTAGGTCAATTCGCGCGATTCCCCAGACACTAAAGTCTGGCATAGGCCGTTCCAGCTCGCTTACCGCAGGAGACTGTGCGGAGGACAAGCATGAAACGAAGTGTCAGAAACCGATGGCGACACCATGAGCACTTACAGAGTTCCCATGGCCCCGATCGCGACACGCTGCCATGCTCTCTGCTGCTCTAACCTGGCCGGTTTTGCGTGCCGCACGGCCTCTGGAGCAACTTTCGTGGTTATCGCGACTCTCAAATCGTTCGACCGTGGCCACGGTCTTGCCGTTCTGAAACTCAACGACTCGCAATCCGAGCTCGTGGTTCGTGTGACGGGTAGCGACCGCACCGTCATGTCGTCTGTCGTGCCGGGCCAAAGAATTCGCTTCGACGTCCGCCGTGATCGACGAGGAAGAACCCTCGCGGTTGATGTAAGACCAGCGGGCAGCATTGCGGATTGAGCTTCGCGTGGCCGCGCACCAGTCCGCTGAGATCGTGCCGCGTCAGGGGGCTGAGCACCCCGTTGCCAGGCTCGAGCGCCTCCGCAGGCGGGTCCTGGTGGTCACGACGGTAGGTTATATCGGCTGCTTTGCGGTATGGACGATCTTCGCGATCATCGGGGTCGAAATCCAGCGACAGTACGGCCTTTCGGACACGGAGTTCGGGCTGCTCCTCGGCGTCCCGTTCCTATCCGGCTCCCTGATGCGCGTCGTGCTTGGCGTGTGGGCGGACCGGCACGGCGGAAGACGGCTTTTTTTCGGTGTGATGGTTGTCGCGGCGGTCGCGACCTGGTTCGTCGCCGATGCCACCACCGTGCCGACGATACTCGTGGCGGGACTCGGCACCGGCTTTGCCGGGGGTTGCTCCGCCGTCGGACTGTCGTACATCACGCGATGGTATCCGAGAGAACGTCATGGCACGGCGCTGGGCATATTGGGCGCGGGCAATGCGGGTTCAGCGATCACCAAGCTCGGCGCCCCGTGGGTGATGCTCGCTTATGGCTGGCAGGGCGTCGCTCGCTTGTGGGCGCTGATGCTGCTTTGCACTGCCGCGGTCTTCTGGCTCGGCTCGGCTGAAGATCCCAAGCAGGCGGCACGCCGCGCAGCAGGCGAGCCGGCGGCGCTGCTGAAGAGGCAAATCGAGCCGCTGCGCCGTCTGCAGGTTTGGCGCTTCGGCCTTTACTACTTCTTCGCCTTTGGCGGCTACGTCGCGCTCACGGTATGGCTGCCGCGGTATCTGATCGGCGTCTACAGCCTCGACATCCGGATGGCTGCGGCGATCGCTGTCGCCTTCTCACTGCCTGCCGGCCTACTTCGCGTGTTGGGCGGGGTTCTTTCCGACCGCTACGGCGCTCGCACGGTGATGTACTGGTCGTTCATCGGCTCGCTGGTCTGCACCTTCATACTATCCTACCCGGCAACCGATTACACCGTCCACGGCCTGCACGGCGAGCTTCGCTTCACCATCGCCACCGGACTCCCGGTGTTCATTATCATGTTGATGGTCCTGGGCTTCTTCATGGCGCTCGGTAAGGCCGCCGTCTTCAAGCACATCCCGGTCTATTACCCGGATCAGGTTGGCGTCGTGGGCGGTGCTGTCGGCGCGATTGGCGGGCTCGGCGGTTTCGTGCTGCCGTTGACCTTCGGCCTGATGACCGACTTGGCCGATGTGTGGACGAGCTGTTTCATGCTGTTGTTCGGCATCGCATCGGTGAATCTTTTTTGGATGCACTTCGCGATCAGACGCCAGGAGTGGGCGGCGGCACCCGAGATTGCGGATTTCCGATTCCTTCCCGAATTGCAGCCGACCTCGGAACTCGGCGGCAAGCAGCCTTAGGGCCG
>Ga0310912_10001121_pt1 | contig 14380 bp, 13 predicted proteins | sample GREbulkMGOX080_FD_203443 | JGI IMG/M metagenome (GOLD analysis project Ga0310912, IMG submission 203443) | Lab enrichment of tropical soil microbial communities from Luquillo Experimental Forest, Puerto Rico - GRE.bulkMG.OX080 | ecosystem: Environmental > Terrestrial > Soil > Tropical forest >...
CATCATCGCCCGCATTCTCCTCTTCTACCTCGGGGCACTCTTCATCATCATGTCGCTCGTCCCCTGGACCGAGCTCGACCCGAGGATGAGCCCGTTCGTGTTCGTCTTCAGCAAGCTCGGCCTGCCTGGTGCGGGCACCATCATCAATCTCGTGGTCATCACCGCGGCCGCCTCCTCCTGCAACAGCGGACTCTTCAGCACCGGCCGCATGCTGTGGACGCTCGGGCAGCGCGGCCAGGCACCGCGTGTCTTCGCAGCGTTGAATTCGCAGCAGGTGCCGGCGGCCGGCATCCATGCTTCCGCGGCCGTGATGATGATCGGCGTGGCGCTGAACTACCTGGTTCCCGAACGCGTGTTCACCATCGTGACGAGCGTGGCGCTCATCGGCACACTCTGGACCTGGGGAGTGATTCTCGTGTCGCACGCCAACTACCGGCGGGCAGTTGCCGCCGGCCGGGCGAAGGCGGCACCCTTCCGCATGCCCGGAGCGCCGTTCGCCAACTGGATCGTGCTGGCGTTCCTGGTGCTGGTCGCCGCGTTGCTGTGGGCGCGGCCTGACACGCGTGTGGCGCTGTACGTCGCTCCCCTGTGGTTCGGGCTGCTGGTCCTGGGTTATCTGCTGACGCGCGCGCGCACCGCGCGCGCACAGCCCGCCTGAGCCGGCTCGACCGCGCCGGCCTTTTCGCTACATGGGCGACTCGCCCCCGCCGATGAGGCCGCCGCCATCGACGACCACCGTCTGCCCGGTCATGAAGTTGCCGGCGCGCGAGGCGAGCATCACCGCGATGCCTGCGACATCATCCGGCTCACCGAGACGACGCAGTGGATAACGGCGCGCCAATGCCGCCGCGCGCTGCGGATCCGCCCACAATGCCTTGGCGAAGTGGGTGCGAATGACGCCTGGGGCGATGCAGTTGACCCGGATGTTGTGCGGGCCCCACTCCACCGCGAGATTGCGCGCCAGCTGCATGTCGGCCGCCTTGGAGATGGCATAGGCACCGAGCAGGTTGGTGCCGTAGAAGCCCGCCACGGAGGAGATGATGATCACCACGCCGTCCTTGCGCTCGGCCATGCCCGGCAAGGTGAGGTTGCACAGCCAGATGTTGCTGTAGAGGTTGGTCTGGATCACCTTTTCGAGCGCCGCGTCAGTAATCGAGATCGAGGGGCCGAAGTGGGGATTGGCGGCGGCGTTGCACACCAGCACGTCGATGTGGCCCCACCGGGTGATGGTCGCATCAACCAGCCCCCTGAGCTCCTCCTTGTGCCCGACGTGAGCGGCCTGCGCGACCGCCGTGCCGCCGGCAGCCGTGATCTCCGCCACCACCGCCTCGCAGCTCTCGGCCTTGCGGCTCGAGATCACGACGCGCGCGCCGTGCAACGCCAGCTGCATGGCGATCGCCTTGCCGATGCCACGGCTCGAGCCGGTGACGACGGCAACCTTGCCCGCGAGGTCGAACATGCTCATGCGAGTGGCTCCCGAAACGCCGCCGCGTGCGACCCTGGCTCATGGCAGCATACCATCGTCGCGGCAGTGGCTATCGGGGTCAGCGCGTGCCTCAGACTATCCGCGACCGGCTCAGGCGGCGCATGCTGTGGTCGAACACGATCCTGATTGCGATCGCCTTTCTCGGTTTCGCGCTCCCGCCGTTGATGCCGCTCGAGCCCGACGCGCGTCGTTTGACGATAGCCGTCGCAGCCGTGTCGCTGGTCGCTTGGGCAGCGTTTGCGCGACGATTCCCTTGCCCCAGATGCGAACGGGACATCGGCGGAATGTTCGGCAACCGCGCCAGCGGCTTTGCTCCATCCGGCCGGGGCGACAAGCCCACCGATCGTTGTCCGCACTGCGGCGTCAGTCTCGATGAGCCCTGCCCGTGATTTCGTGATTGACCGCGGCTGGTGCCGCATCGCGACGCCGGCGCACGTGCTGAAGCACGCCGACGACCGGCGGCAATCAATCAGGATCCTGGGACAGGAGCGCGTGAGCGTCCAGCCTGGATCGCAGGCTCGCCAGGTTGCGGCTGTTCTTTGCCTTTTGTGTCGCCTCTTGTGCCGCGTGACGGTCGCGCGCGCGCTGCAGAAGCATCGCCGCCACTAACTCGCGGGCGCTGTCGTCGCTGGTACCGGGCGGAAGTTCGAACACTTCTGAGGCATCAAATGGGTTGCGGAATTGCACCGGGGGCTGCGGCAGCTCTGCCGGCAGTGTTGCCGCTGGCGGCGTATCTGTCCTTACAGTGTGGATGCGATCTGCAGCGACCCCCAACGCGACACCAATTGCCACTCCCAATAGCGATGCCGGAAGCACGAGACGCCATCTGTCAGGCCGCAGGTACTGGCGTCGAAGGTAAGTGCTCGTCACGGCCTCCGACTCATCGAGGATTGCCACGGCCTGTCGTTCCTCGGCGGCTTGCGCCAGCGCGAGCGTGTCCTCCGCAGTCAGCGGGATCTCGATGGTGTCATCGGCATCGAGGCGTGTGACCTCGGTGGACGGTAGTCGGAGGCTTTGTTCTTCGCTCATGGGTCGCAGCTCTCTGGCTGGCCGGCGATGAGCATGCGCCCACGCCACGGATGCGGCAAGTCGCTCAGGGGCCGTTCATCTGTACCATCCCGACAGATCGCGGTTCAGCAGAGCCGACTGAGCATGTCCGCATCGGGTTCGAATTTAGCGCTGCCGTGGTACGGGCTCATGATCTTCACTGTCGTCTTCGTCACTGCCCGCTTGCCGAGCCTGTTCACTGTGGTCGGAATCTGCCTGGGACTCCCGGGCCTGCTGCTTGGCCTGGTGGGATTGGTGCTGGCTGAGGTGAAGCGTCGGCGCGCCGGTCTCGAGGCGGATGACCGCACAATCCAGGCGTTGTGGATCCAAAGGGCGGTAATCGGGTCTCCGGTCGCGGGTTTCTTCGCTTCCATCAGCGCCATCACGATCTTCTATCCCCGTGACGGTGATGACTCCTCAATCGAATGTGGTCGAGTCAAAACCCCGGATGACCGTTCGGCGCTGAACTACGCTCCGTCGAACTTCGCCGAGTCAAAGACGGCCGCTGACGGCGGAGAGGTGCCACCACCTCCACTACCCGAGCCGCCCCCGCCGCCTCCGCACCCAAAGAGGAGCAGACAAGCAAAGACAGCGGCGGCGCTCCGCCTGTTCATTTCTCAAACACGTAAATGAAATAGTTTGTTGCAGCGATTGGTGTCGTACAGGCAAGAGTTAACACGTCGCCCGGTGAGAAAGGCACAGTAAGACCAACAAACTGAGGGTAAGCGCTGGCGAGAGGCATGATCACCGTACCATTATCAAGCAAAGAGCAACTGCCAGAGGTCACGACCTGTCTGAGCAAATATGGGCGAGTAGCGCTCGATGGGACGGTGATAACACCTTGCCGCGAATCTCGTGCCAACAGGAGAGTGAGCGCCGGCGGCGTCGCAGCAAGACCGCTCGGTGTTGGGACCAGCACCACTCCCGCCAACGCGCTCACGGCCGGCAAGACGAGAGCTGCCCCGCCAACCCAACGTCCAGCGTGGCTGCAAGATTCATCAGAATCGGAATGTCACTGACCAGCGACAGCAGGTTCGACAGCGTTGCGGTCGAATGGGCGTATCTCATCGCTGTCGACGTATCGAGCTGTTGTGTACCGGCAGAAGATACCGCGTAGAATGTTGGTTGCGTTTACGGACCGCGATCGGCGGCCGGAAGAAGCCCGTTTCAATCGAGGAGCTACTAAGATGCGCGACAAATGGAGTTCAAATGCCATGTTCTGTGTGGTGGCGGCCGCATTGGCGGGCCCGTTATACGCACAATCTGCCACGCCCAAGTCCGAAGATCCTTGTCTGCAGATCCAGAAGGCGTGCATTGCCGCTGGCTACAAGGAGGGTGAGGCTAAGGAAAGTGAGGGTCTCTGGTATGACTGCTTTGACCCGATCATGAAGGGCCAAAAGGCGACGGGTAAGAAGCAACCTGCTGGCGTGAGTTCGGAGATGATCGCCGCCTGCAAGGCCAAGGAGGCGAAGGGCAAGCCCAAAACACCCAAGACGTAGAAGCAGGCTGGTATCAAAACGTGCGCCCCGGGCTTGCAGTGCCTGGGGCCGTTGGGCATGTATGTTCACGCCCGAGCGGCGGCGTTGCGCAGTGCTGCTCAGGAAGCCCAAGACTGCAGCAAGCCCGAGCCAAACAACACCAGCGCGAGCGTGTTGAGTGCGGTGATGGTCAATGGAAACCGGACGCCATGGCTCACATTTGGCTCACATGACGATGCGACCTCAGCAACACACGCACGTAACTTTTGATTTAATGGCGCGCCCGGAGAGATTCGAACTCCCGACCCTCAGGTTCGAAGCCTGATGCTCTATCCAACTGAGCTACGGGCGCGAGGCGCGGATTCTACTACGGGCGGCTGCGCACATCCGGCGCTGTCGTCGGCCACATGCGCCGCAGCAGTCGGTCGCGCCACACGAACTGGTGCCAGAGAGCGGCCAGCACGTGAATGCCTATGAGCGCAAACAGGGTGTACGCCAGGTAGCCGTGGAGGTCCTCGGTCGGATGAAAGATCGCGGGATTCTTGCGCACCCCGAAGTCCACCCGGAACAGTCCGAAGTCGAACGCGCGGCCGTGCCAGATGAAGGTGACGATGCCAACGAGCGGCGTGACCAATACCAGCAGGTACAGCAGCAGGTGCACGGCGTGGGAGAGCCGGCGCGGGAGTACTCCGATCTGCGGCGGCAGCGCCGGCGGCGGGTGAGTGAGGCGCCACCATAGCCGCAGTACGATGAGCCCCCAGACGGTGAGCCCGATGAGAGCGTGCAGGTTGATCCAGAACGCCTGCGTGCGGCGCGGCCACGAGTCGTGCAGCAGACCGAGTGTCCCCACCACCACGATCAGCACGGCCACGATCCAATGAAAGGCGATCGCCGTGCGGTCGTAGCGCAGCGCGGCGGGCACGGCACGCGCCGGAGACGCGGGGAAACTCATGGCCGGGTCACTCATGGCTGGGTCATTCCTTGCGAGGTTCGGCGCTAGGGCAAGTCGTGATATCGAAGGCACACGGATCGATCAGGCGGAGCGAGTTCATTCTGCAATAAGGGCCGCCGGCTCGACCACACGAAATCCGGCGAGACGCACCGTCAGATGCCGCATCTCGTCGAGGCGCGCCACCCTGCCAATGAACTCTAGCCGCACAATCCGCTCTCGCTCAAGGTGAGTTAGTGCAAAATTTTTCCGGCGACGAAACGTTGGGCCTGATTAAGGAACGGATTACAGGTGATCGATCAGGTCGGTATTGAACGAGTGCGCGTGGCGTTTGATGCCGTGCAGCTCGTAACCCTTGCGCAACAGAAACTCGGCCAGGCAGGCGTCGTCCTGACCGGTGATACCGGTGATTAAGGCTCGTTTTGCCATGGCTGTGATTATCCAATGTCTATCCGCCCTGGCGCAGCTGACAGTCGTCCGGCGCGACAGCTATTTCGTCTGATGGCAAAATCAGCGGCATGAATAGCGGCGATCAGGCAATATCTTTCACTATCTTAACGGCGACGTATAACCGAGCGCATACGATCGGACGGGTATATCGCTCACTGTGTCTGCAATCGCGCCGCGATTTCGAATGGGTGGTGGTCGACGACGGTTCGACGGACAACACCCGTGAGCTCATTGAAGCCTGGAAACGTCATGCGCCATTCACTGTCCGCTATTTCTGGCAGCCTAACCAGCATAAGAAGAGTGCGTTCAACCGCGGCGTCCGCGAATCCCGGGGCGAATGGATCGTTGCCCTGGACAGCGATGACGAGCTTGAACCACGCGCGCTGCAGCGGATGGGAGAGATCTGGTTAGAAATCGCGCCCGAGGAACGCGAGCGCTATGTCGGTGTCACGGGCCTGTGTGCGCGTGCCGACGGAACTGTGGTGGGCGACCGTTTCCCCAGGGATACCATGGATGCCACCTCGCTCGACATGCATTTTCGCCATCACGTGCGCGGAGAAAAATTCGGCTGTCAGCGCGCCAGCGTATTGAGGAAATTTCCGTTCCGCGAGGATACAGCCGGATTTGTTCCCGAGGGCTCGGTTTGGGGCGCGATCGCACGTGCCGGCTATCTCACCCGCTACGTCAACGAGGTGTTCCGGGTTTATCACGACAGCACGGATAGTTACTCGCGCCAGGTGTCTGCGGCCAACGCGGCCGGATTGCTGCTCATTGCCCACGAGACGCTGGAACACAACGTCGCCTGGTTCCGGTACCGCCCGTCCGCGTTTTTGATGGCTGCGGCACGCTACACGCGCTTCTCCATTCACGTCGTCGAAAATGCATCCCCGAGGCCGGTCGGCATGCACCTGACCCATCCGCTTTCCAAAGTGCTGGTGGCCGCGATGGCTCCGGTGGGGGTGGCGCTTTATCTGCGTGATCGCCGAACCTGGCGCAACCGCTCCACGCGGCCACCCATGTCCGGGTGAACACTAATTCGTTGCACCCATGCGGCCTCGGCAGGTCTTTAGCTCGATCCGCGTAAATCCGCGATCGCGGAAGAATCGCAGGATGCAGCGGGCGTACACCCCCCGCGTCCCTGCACCGGAAATTCGGCCCTCAGCCTGAATTGTCGAGTCGTGATTTCGAAGGTACACGGATCGATCAGGCGGAGCGTCTTCATTCTGCAATAAGGCCGCCGGCTACAGCGCACGAAATCCGGCGAGACGCACCGTCAGGTGCCGCATCTCGTCGAGATCGAGGGCGAGCGTGAGCCCGAGCACGCGACACAGGCTTCCAACCACCCACAGGCCCAGACCCAGTCCCTGGGCGTCGCCAGCTCTTTTCCCGGGTGCTCCGCGCCAGAAACGATCGGTCAGACGCGGCAGGTCCTCGCGAGCCAGCTGGGGGGCCGCGTTGCGCACCTGCAGCGCACCGCTGGCGCCGCTGCCTTCCGCCAGCCACTCGATCTCGATCGGCGTCCCCGGAGCGCCGTGCTGCATCGCGTTCGCCAACAGGTTGAGCAACATCGCATCGAAGAGACGCGGGTCGGAGTGGATCCACAGCCCCTCCGAGACCCGCGAGACGATCCTCGAGGAGTCCTCGGGCGCGGTGATACGCAGGCGTTCGATACGAGAGCGAACGGCTGCGGACACCGACATGGGCTCGAGGGCCTGCTGCACTGCCGCCCGATCGGCGCGCGCCACCGCAAGGAGCGACTCGATCACGCTCTGCATGCCGACGGCAGCGGCCGTCATCTGCCGCAAAAACTCGTGGAGACCCGCGACATCCTGACGCGCCAGGCCGGCCTCGCCCAGGGTGCGGATCTCGGCGAGCGGTGTCCGCAGCTCGTGTGCGAGGTCGGCCCCGAAGCGCCGCTCGTGCTCGAGAGCGTCCGTCAAACGCTCGATGAGCTGATTGAAGCGCTCGCCGAGCGGCTGAATCTCGGCCGGTACATCGCTGAGCGGCAGGGCGCGTGCGTGCTGATCGATCGAGATCTCCTGCGCGGCGCTCGCCACCCGCTCGAGCGGCTTCAGTCCCTGGCGCACCGAGACCACCGTGACGAGCGCACAGACGCCGAGGACCGTTACGACACCCCCCAACAGAATGACATCGACCTCGCGCATCAGCTGGTCCCGTTGCGCCGCATCGACCGCCTGGGCACTGAAGCTGCGCTCGATGTAACGGTCGACCAGCCGGTCGACGACCACCTGAAACGCCGCGAGGCTCAGTCCCACGCCGAGCAGCAGCGACACCAGCAGCCGCCGCTGCAGGGAGCGGCCAACCCACTCACGGAACACGATAGCCAAAGCCTCGCCGGGTCTCGATGAGCTCACGGATACCGGCGCTCGCGAGCTTGGTGCGCAGAGTGCTCACGATGACCTCGACGACGCGGTCAGAGGCTTCGCTCAGACCGTCGTAGAGTCGCTCGAAGAGCGCCACGCGCGTGAAGCTCCTGCCACGGTGACGCAGCAGCGTCTCGAGCAGCGCGTACTCCTTGGGAGTCAGTGGCAGCGGCGATCCCCGCACCGTCGCGAGCCGGGCGTTGGTGTCGAGTGTCAGCTCGCCGTGCGCCAGCACCCCGGAGGTCTCCCCGTAGCGGCGACGCAGGAGCGCGAGCGTGCGCGCCTTCAACTCGCTCAGGTCGAAGGGCTTCACCAGATAGTCGTCGGCTCCGAGGTTCAGCGCCGCGACCCGGTCCTCGGTCTGGTCGCGGGCCGAGAGGACGAGCACGCGCGTCGGCGCCCGCGACGCCCGCAGGGCGCGCAACACTTCGAGCCCGGAGACGCGGGGCAGCATCAGATCGAGAATCACCAAATCGTACTCGTGCGCTTCGATCTGCCCCAGCGCGGCCTGGCCGTCGCCGGCATGGTCCACGGCGAATCCTTCCCTGCGAAAGTCGGAGGTGAGTGCGGCGGAGAGCCGCGCGGAGTCCTCGACGATCAGCAGTTTCATCGGCGAAGTGTAACTCGGTGCGCCGCGCTTTAAGCGAAACCAAAGCTTTCCTCCGGCATCATGCGCAGGCACGCAGGTCGTGCAGATGGCATTGAATTCAGCCGCGCATGTCACGGTCATACTTCGGTTCCCGGCCGACCTGGCAGGCGAGAAGCTCTTCTCCTGCACAAGGCAAAGGTGCGGCTTGCGGCCGCTGGCTGACAACAGCCGCGTTGTCTGCCGCGGTGGTCTGCGGCTGTGCCACCGAGAGCGCGCCGCAGCCGCCGGCCGTCACGCCTGCCGCGTTCGAGCACCACGCCGCGGCAGCGGGCGCCGCTTGGCCCGCCCAGGACTGGTACCGCGGCTTCGGTAGCGATGAGCTCAATGCCCTGGTGGATGAGGCCGTGCGCGACAACACGGATCTGACGGGCGCCCGCGAGCGTGTCGCCCAGGCGGACGCGCGCGCACGCCAGGCTGGCGCGGCGATCCTGCCGAAGGTCGGCATCGATGGAAACGCCACCTATCTGTCGGGGCATTCAAGTCAGGGAAGCGGTCACGAGTTGGACTGGTTCGCGATGCTCTCCGCCAGCTATGAGGTCGACTTCTGGGGAAAGAACCGCGCCATCGCCGACGCAGCACGGCTCCAGGCCGGTGCGTCGCGCGGAGAGCGCGACACCGTGGCGCTCACGCTTCTCGGCGGCGTGGCGGGGCAGTATTTCCAGGTGCTGGCGTTGCGTGAGCGTCTGGCGATCGCGCGAGCCAACCGGGACGCCGCCAAGAAGATCCTCGAAGCCGTGCAGGCACGCTTCGACGCCGGAGTCGCCAGTCCCACCGAGCTCGCCTCGCAGAAGGCTGCCTGGTACACGGCGCAAATCGCCATCTCCGACCTGGAGCAACTGGAGATGGAGGCGCGCGCCGCGCTCGCGCTGCTCCTCGGACGTCCTCCCGAGAACTTCGAGATCCGCGCAAGCGATCTCGACTCGCTGCGCGAGCCGGCAGTCGCCGCAGGACTGCCGTCGGAGCTCCTGACCCGCCGGCCCGACCTGCTGGTGGCCGAGTCGAATCTGCGCGCCGCGCACGCGAACCTCGCGGCAGCGCGCGCTGCGATGTTCCCGAGTCTGACGCTCACCGCCGCCGGCGGTGTACAGAATCCGGCGCTGCCGGCCACCGTCCTCACCATCCCGGGCGTGGGTCCCTCGTATTCGGCCATCGCCGGCCTGACGCAGCCGATCTTCGATCACGGCCGTCTGGCGGCGCAAAGGGACGAAGCGCTGGCCAGGGAGCAGGAGCTGCTCGCGACCTATCGCGCGGCGATCATCGCATCGCTGGTGGATGTCGAGAAGGCGCTGGCCGCCGTGCAGCACCTCGATGCGGTGCGCGAATTCCAACAGGGGAGCGTCACGGAGAGCGAACGCGCCTTCGAGGGAGCGCAGCTGCGCTACCAGCGAGGATCCGGGGACTTTCTCACGCTGCTGGAATCGCAGCGTACGCTGTACGCGGCCCGCGATCAGTATGCGCAGTACCGGCTGGCGCGCCTGCAGGCGCTGGTTGCACTGTGCAAGGCGCTGGGCGGCGGCTGGAGTGCATCTCCCGGCGCGACGCCCGGGCCACAGGCAGCGCCCGCGGCTGCGCGCGCTGGCGCGGCGGCCTCCTCATGAAGTTAGCCTCAGCGCCCCTACCCGTACGAAAGGCCTGCCGATGAACCCTGCCCGCCTCTCTCTCCGCACCCTGCGCGCACGCATGCGCCCCGGGGAGTCGGCGGTGATTCTGTTGATCGTGGCTGCGGGCATCACCGCCTTGTCGGTTGCGGGCTGCCAGCGCACGCCCCCGGCGGTGGAAGCCCCGGCGGCCGAAGCGAAGGACAAGGGCGCTCCGGAGGCCGAAGGCGTAACACTCAAGCCCGAGGAGATCGAAAAGGCCGGCATCAGGACCACTGCGCTCGCAGCCGTGAGCCACGCACCCGAGAGCACCGGGTACGCGCTCGTGGCGACGCGCGAAACGATCGCGCAGGCGCTTGCGGACCTCGCCAGCGCCGCCGCGGTCGAGCGGCAGAGCCGCTCGGCGCTGGCTCGCGCCCGCAGTCTCGCCGGCACCCCCGGGGCCATGCCGATCGAAGTGCAGGAGGCGGCCGAGCGCCAGGCCGCTGTCGATCATGCCGCCTTCGTGCTCGCCGAGAGACGTCTGGCGGCAAGCTATGGTCAGAACGCCCCGTGGAAAGAGAACTACGACAGTCCGCTCCTGGGATCGCTCGCCCGCGGTGACACCAAGCTGGCGCGTGTGACGTTCCCTCTGGGCGCACTGGGATCGGCAGTGCCCACGAAGCTGCGGCTGACACGCATCGGCGAGACTCAGGGCTCGAAGAGCATCGACACGCTGGCGGTGTGGGGCGCACCGGCCGACGCCACCATTCCCGGGAGGAGCTTCTTCGCCATACTGAAGGGCGGCGATGTCAGCGAAGGAGAGCGCCTCATTGCACACGCCGCCGTCGGCGCCGCCGAGAGTGGCGTCGTCGTGCCCTACTCTGCGGCGGTCATCAGCGGCGGCAAGTACTGGGGCTATGTCGAAGAGAAGCCCGGCCTGTTCGTGCGTGCCGAGATAGATCCCAGCATGCCGACCGATGACGGCTACTTCGTGAAGGAAGGTATCGCGCCGGGTGCGCAAGTCGTCACGAGCTCGGCTGGGCTGCTGCTCGCGCACGAAACCAACCCCAGCACCGAGGCGGATTGAGCCATGATGCGCGCACTGGTCGCACTCTGCGTGCGGCATTTCGGCACCGTCACCGCGCTGACGCTCGTGGCGCTGGTGCTGGGCTCATGGAGTGCGCTGCGCTCGCCGCTCGATGTCTTCCCGGAGTTTGTCCCTACCCAGGTCACCATCCAGACCGAAGCACCGGGGTTCGCCCCGCAGCAGGTCGAGGAGTTGGTCACCAAGCCCATAGAGAACGCCGTGAACGGCGCGGCTGGACTCGCGACCCTGCGCTCGGAATCCATTCCGGGGCTTTCGGTGGTGAACATCACCTTCACCCGGGATGTCGATGTGCACGTCGCACGCCAGGGGATTTCCGAGCGCCTGTCGGAGCTCGGCAGCACCCTGCCTTCTGGCGTCGGGACACCGAAGCTCTCGCCGCTGGTGTCCTCCACCATGGACCTGCTCAAGATCGGGCTGCTGTCGGACAAAGTCGATGCCTACACGCTGCGCGACACCGCCGACTGGGTGATCAAGCCACGCCTCCTTGCAGTGCCCGGGGTCGCGCACGTCATCGTGTTTGGCGGCCAGGTGCGGCAGATTCAGATTCTGCCCGATACCCGTAAGCTGGCGAGCTACAACATCACCATGAGCGAGGTCGCGGACGCCGCGCGTACCGCGCTCTCCCTGCGCGGCGCGGGCTTCATCGATCTCGCCGCGCAACGTGTGTTGATCAGATCTCCCACGCCCGAGCCTGACATCGCGGCTATCAGCGAGGCCGTGATCGCGGTGCGCAACGGCACACCGGTGCTGCTGCGGGATGTCGCCACGGTGGAACAGGCACCGGCGTTGCGCTTCGGTGACGCCCTCGTCATGGGCAAGCCGGGGGTGTTCCTGTCGCTCGCCAGCCAGTACGGAGCCAACACTCTCAGTGTCACCCTCGCGGTCGAACGGGCGCTCGCCGCGCTCGAGCCGGCACTCAGGGCCCAGGGCATCACCGTTTATCCGGCGCTGCACCGCCCGGCCAACTTCATCGAGCGCGCGCTCGGCAATCTCAAGGAATCGCTGGCGCTCGCCGCGGTGCTCATTCTCGCCGTGCTGTACCTGTTCCTGCGCGACTGGCGTGCGGCGCTGATCGCGTTCACGGCAATACCCCTGTCGCTGCTCGCCGCGGTGGCGGTCCTCGACCGCATGGGACTCACCCTCAACACCATGACCCTCGGCGGTTTTGCGGTTGCACTCGGCGTGCTGGTCGATGACGCCATCATCGGCATCGAGAACATCATGCGGCGCCTGCGCGAGAACGCCCAACTGGAAGCCCCCAGGCCGCGCCTCGAGATCATTCGCGACGCCTCGCTCGAGGTGCGCGGCCCGGTCATCTACGCCACCGCGGTGGTGATCGTGGTGTTTCTGCCGGTCCTGTTCACCTCGAGCGTCCAGGGACGTTTCGTGGGCCCGCTCGCGCTTTCCTTCATTTTCGCGGTGGTGGCCTCACTGGTCGTGGCACTGACCTCGACCCCGGCGCTGTGCGCTCTGCTGCTGCGCCGCCACGAGGAGCGCCCGGAAGCGCGCTGGCTGCAAACCCTCAAGGTGTGGCAGCGCGAGTCGGTAGAGCGCATCGGCGCACACCTGAAGCTCATGATGCTGGTGTTGATCGGACTGGTCGTGGCCGCGGTGGCCGCGCTGCCATTTCTCGGCGGCACCTTCATGCCGGATTTTCGCGAGGGGCACTTCGTCCTGCAGGTATCGAGCTCGATCCCCGGGACCTCGCTCGATGAGATGCTGGCCCTCGGCAAACGCATCAGCGCCGAAGTGCTCGCGCTCCCCTACGTGAAGAGCATCAATCAGCAGGTCGGGCGCGCCGAGCTGGGCGAGGACACCTGGGGACCGCACCGCAGCGAGTTCCACGTCGAGTTGAAACCCGACGCGCAGGTCGATCAGGAAGAGGCACAGGAAGCGCTGCGCGGCATCCTCGCGCACTACCCGGGCACACAGAGCGAGGTCGTCACCTTTCTCGGCGACCGTATCAGTGAGAGCCTGAGCGGCGAGACGGCGCAGGTCGCCATCAAGGTGTTCGGCGACGACCTGGACGCGCTCGATGCGACCGGCGACAAGGTGGTCGCGGCTCTCGGCAAGGTCAAGGGCATCGTCGATCTGCAGTTCAAGCGACAGAGCGGCACTCCCGCGCTCGCAATCCAGCTCTCCCCGCAGGCACTCGCCGCAACCGGCCTCAGGGTCCAGGACGTTCTCGACACCGTCGAAACCGCTTACGCGGGTGCGCGCGTCGGGCAGACGTTCCGCGGCACGCGCACGGTCGATGTGGTCGTGCTGCTGCCGGAAGCCGCGCGCCATCAGTCGGCGCAGCTCGCGCGGCTCATGATCGCGAGCCCGCTCGGACCTGTGCCGCTCTCACAGGTCGCCCGCATCGATGTCAGCCAGGACCGCTACAGCATCGAGCACGACGGCGGGCAGCGGCGCATCAGCGTGACGTTCAACGTTCGCGGGGCGTCGCTCCAGAGCGTGGTGCGGGAAGCCCAGCGCGCCATTGCCAGCTCGGTCAAGCTGCCCGCGGGCGTCTATCTCGAGTTCACCGGCGCGGCGGCGGCGGAGCAGCAGACCCGTAACGAGCTCATGTTGTATTCCGCGCTGGCGCTGGCGCTGATTCTCGTCATCCTGTTGGCCTCATTCCACTGGCGCATCAATGCCTGGCTGGTGTTGGCCAATCTGCCCTTCAGCCTGATCGGCAGTGTGCTGGCGATCGCGGTGACCGGGCTCGGCATTTCCCTCGGCACCGTCGTCGGCCTCGTCACGGTCTTCGGTGTGAGTGCCCGCAACTCGATACTGCAGCTCGCCCACTACGAGCACCTGGTCGAAGTCGAGGGCGAGCCGTGGACTGCGGGGCTCGTCCTGCGCGGCGCCAACGAGCGGCTGATCCCCATCCTCATGACCGCCGCTGTGACCGCGCTCGGCCTGGCGCCGCTCGCCTTCGGCCTCAATCGTCCGGGCATGGAGATCGAGGGGCCGATGGCGGTGACCGTGCTGGGCGGCCTGCTGTCGTCCACGCTGCTGAACCTCCTGGTGCTGCCGGCCCTGGCGCAGCGCTACGTGCGCGTTACCACCCCCGCGGGCGTTGCGACGCCCGCCTGAGCGGCGCCCCGCCGCAGTCGCTGCCATCCTGCGGACTCTGTCATGATGCCCCGCACTGTCTCGCTGCAGCGGCGGGCGAGGAAGCCGACGATGACCAAAAAACGCACGGCGCGGCCGCGGCGCGCCGCGCCGGGGCTGGGCGATGGCCGCCGGCGCTGTTGGTGG
>Ga0310912_10001132_pt1 | contig 14339 bp, 8 predicted proteins | sample GREbulkMGOX080_FD_203443 | JGI IMG/M metagenome (GOLD analysis project Ga0310912, IMG submission 203443) | Lab enrichment of tropical soil microbial communities from Luquillo Experimental Forest, Puerto Rico - GRE.bulkMG.OX080 | ecosystem: Environmental > Terrestrial > Soil > Tropical forest >...
TTCGAGCCTTGGCGGTGATGTCGGACCAGCGCGTGCCCGAATACGCCGATGTGCCAACCCTCACCGAGCTCGGCTATGCCAATGCCAAGGGCTTGTGGTCGGCGTTATATGCGCCCGCCGCCACGCCGCGCGACGTGCTCGAGATCGTGCGCAAGGCGGCCGTGCAGGCGCTCAATTCCGAGCAGGTGGCGACCGCCTTCAAGCAGCTGATGATCAGGCCTCTTCCCAGCGCGTCGATCGAAGAAGCGCAAGCATGGAACAAGGCCGAGGTGGCGTACTGGAAGAAGGTCACCGATGAGGTGAAGGTCGAGCTGCCGGATTGAGCGGCGGCAAGAGCGGGCGTGCAGCGGGGAGACAACAGCAATGAAGATCGAGCCTGCTCCCGGCGTGCCGGTCTACGGCATCGTCGTCGAAAAAGACGTCGACGTCCCGATGCGGGACGGTGCGCGCCTCAAAGCCGATGTGTTCCGGCCGGATGATTCCGGCACCTTCCCCGCCATCTTGAATTTGGGTCCTTATCAGAAGGACAAGCTGTGGATTCCGCCGGGCAACCTGGAGGAAAAGCCGAACCCGCTGATGAACTGGGAGACGGTCAACCCGCAATGGTGGGTGCCCAACGGCTACGCCGCGGTGCGCGTCGACGGCCGCGGCAGCGGGAAATCCCCCGGCGCGTGCGAGCCGTGGTCGCTCGCGGAATCGATCGATCTCTACGACGCGATCGAGTGGGCGGCGGCGCAGCCCTGGTGCTCGGGCAAGGTCGGCCTGTCCGGCATATCGTATTTTGCCATCAACCAGTGGTTCGTCGCCAATCATCAGCCGCCGTCACTGGCGGCGATCGTTCCTTGGGAAGGTTTCGCCGATCTCTACCGCGACGCCCTGTTCCACGGCGGACTGCTCAGCCTGTTCATGCCGAATTGGTATATGGCGCACTTGATGCACCACGTCGCCGGTCGGGCGTCCCGGCACCATCCGAACAGGTGGCAGACCAATACGCTGCATTTCTGGTTGCACAACAATCTCGACAGCGGCGCCTTCCGTGGCGCGCAGGCGCAATGGGACAAGATCAAGGTGCCGATGTTCAGCGTCGGCAATTGGTCGGGCATGGGATTGCATCTGCGCGGGAACACCGAGGCCTTCATGCGGGCGGCGACGCCGCACAAGAAGCTTCGCATCCACGCCGGCACGCATGTGCATCCGTTCTACTCCGAGGACGGACGGCGCGATCAGCTGCGTTTCTTCGACTACTGGCTCAAAGGCATCGACAACGGCGTGATGGCGGAGCCGCCGGTGAAGCTCGCGATCCGTAAGGGCCGCGACCAAGTGGAGTGGCGCTTCGAACACGAATGGCCGCTCGCACGCACGCAATGGACCAAGTTCTATTTCGATCTGTCGCAGCCCGCGCCGGGCGCCGCCGCGAATGCCGGCCGCCTCCTCGCCGCCAATCCGCAGACCTGCGGCTCGCGCACCTATCCGGCCACCAGCCTGGGGTCCATGGGCTCGACATCGGCGGCCTCGTCGCAAGTGATGGGCGGTGCCATCCCGCCCGGCATGGGGGTCGCGCTCGAGACGCCGCCGCTCGCGCAGGACGTCGAGGTCACCGGGCCGGTCGCCGCTGTGCTGTGGGTTGCGAGCTCGACCGAGGACATGGATCTGTTTCTCACCATCCGCAACATCGACGGCGACGGCAACGAAGTGCTGGAGACCGGCCAGCAAGGGACGCCGGTGCCGGTGGCGAAAGGATGGCTGCGCGTGTCGCACCGTGAACTGGATGCGGAGCTGTCGCTGCCCTATCGCCCCTATCATCGCCACCAGCGGCGGCTCTATCTGACGCCCGGCGAGATCGTGAAGGTCGAGGTCGAGATCTGGCCAACCTCGATGGTGTTCAGAAAAGGTCACCGCATTCGCCTCGACATTCAACCCCGCGACGGCGTCGGCAGTAGCGCCTACATGCACTACCACGCCGACTACAACACCGGGACGAACACGATCTATGCCGGCGGCGAGAAGGAATCCTATCTGCTGCTGCCAGTCATTCCGGCGAATCCGTAGCGGTGGACCAAATCGCTTGCCGAGGGGCGGACAGTTCGCACTGGTCCCGTGCGATGCTGCCCGCGCGAACGGACGGGCATTGCGTCGGCGCAACGTGTGCGGATAGAACCGAAACGCGCGATGCCCACGCTGCGGGTTCTGCGCCGAACTGACGATCGGAATGGGGAGCGGCAGATGAGCCTCGGCGAGGGACAGAGCAACTTGCTCGTTCCGTTCCTGCGCGTGCTCGTGCGCAGGGACGTGCTGGCGGGCCTGCTCTTCATCGCCGTGGCGGCGCTCGGCCTGTGGCTGTCGCGCGATTATCCCATCGGCACTGCCTTGCGCATGGGTACCGGCTACGTGCCGCGGCTGTTATGCTGGCTCCTGCTCGGCCTTGGCGTCATCGTTCTCGTGCAAGGGCTGCGCGAAGCCCAGGATGCGCGGCCGCTGTCGGCGGACGACATCTCGGCTTTGCGGCCGGTCATTTTCGTCACCGCAAGCCTGGTGATTTTCGGCCTCAGCATCGAGCGCCTCGGGCTCGTGGTTTCGATCCTGCTGCTGATCGGCGTGGGCGCGGTCGCGGCGCGCGGGTTGCGGCCGCTCGAGACGCTCGCGGCGGCTCTCGTGCTGATCGCTCTCTCTTGGGGCATCTTCATCCTCGGGCTGGGATTGACCATCCCGGTCTGGCCGGAGTGGTAGATGGAGCTTCTGCACAATCTCGCGGTCGGATTCGGCATTGCGCTGACGCCGGCAAATCTTTTCTTCGCGCTTGCCGGCGCGCTGATCGGGACATTGATCGGCGTTCTCCCCGGCATCGGCCCGATCGCGACCATCGCGATGCTGTTGCCGTTGACCTTCCATCTCGAGCCGACATCGGGCCTGATCATGCTCGCGGGCATCTTCTACGGCGCGCAGTATGGCGGCTCGACCACGGCCATTCTGGTGAACCTGCCGGGCGAGACTTCGTCGGTCGTTACCTGCATCGACGGCCACCAGATGGCGCGACAGGGCCGCGCCGGCGCCGCGCTGGCGGTGGCGGCGCTCGGCTCGTTTTTCGCGGGCTGCGTTTCGACCACGCTGATCGCCACGTTCGCGCCGCCGCTGGCCAAAGTGGGCCAGTCGTTCGGAGCGCCGGAATATTTCTCGCTGATGGTGCTCGGCCTCATTGCTGCGGTCGTGCTCGCCCATGGCTCGGTGGTCAAGGCGATCGCCATGATCGTGCTCGGCCTCTTGGTCGGTCTCGTCGGCACCGACGGCAACACTGGCGGGACGCGCTTCACCTTCGGCATTACGGAACTGACCGACGGGATCGACGTCGCCACGCTCGCCATCGGCATATTCGGCATTGGCGAGATCATAACCAATTTGACGCAGCCGCGAGAAACGCGCTCGCTGGCGGCGCAGAAGATCACCCGGCTTTGGCCGACGCGCGAGGATTTCGAGCGCGCCTGGCCGGCGGCGTTGCGCGGCACGGCGCTCGGCTCCGTCCTCGGCGTGCTTCCGGGCGGCGGCGCGACGTTGAGCGCGTTCGCCGCCTATGCGCTTGAGAAACGGTGGTCGAAGAACTCTTCGCAATTCGGACACGGGGCGGTCGAGGGCGTGGCGGGACCTGAATCAGCCAACAATGCCGGCGCGCAGACCTCGTTCATCCCCATGCTGACCTTGGGGATCCCGGGCAACGCGGTGATGGCGCTGATGATCGGCGCGCTCACCATCCATGGCATCCAGCCTGGCCCGCAGATCATGAGCGAACGCCCCGGCATGTTCTGGGGCATGATCGCCAGCATGTGGATCGGCAATCTGATGCTGGTGATCATCAACCTGCCGCTCATCGGCATCTGGGTTCAGCTTTTGAAGGTGCCATACCGTTTTCTCTATCTCGCGATCCTGTTGTTTTGCGGCATCGGCGTCTACACCGTGAGCAACAGCCCCGCGGCGGTGCTGTTGGCGGCGTTCTTCGGCGTGCTCGGCTACGTCTTCACGCGGCTCGAATGCGAGGCAGCGCCGCTGATCCTTGGCTTCGTGCTCGGGCCGCTGATGGAGGAGAATCTCCGGCGCGCCATGCGCATTTCGAGCGGCGACCCGGCGATTTTCCTCGAGCGGCCGATCAGCCTCGGCTTGTTGATCGCAGCGTTCGCGCTGTGCGTGCTGGTCGCGCTGCCAGCCATTCGCAGCAAGCGCGAAGAGGCGTTCCAGGAATAGGTGTGGGCCGGGCCAGGTTGTTCGCGCGATCGCGCCCAATCTCGCCATGCCGTCGGCCCACCGTGACGCCGGGGACGACCTCGACCGCCAGTCCCGCGCCTCGGCAGGCCGCGATCTCCGCGGCAGCGCGGCCGAATATCGGGGAGCCGCCGCCCTTGAGCCGCAGCACGCGCGCGCCGGCCTTGGCGAGCGCGATCATCAGCGCAGCGACCTCGTTCTCCCGGCACGAAGGACCAGTCTTGCCGACCAGCACCGTCTTTGCCTCGCGGCGGGCGAAGTCGAGCATCTCCGGCGCGAGGTGATCATCGATCAGGACGACGTCGGCCGATTGCAGCGCGCGCACCGCGCGCAACGTAAGCAGCTCGGGATCGCCGGGGCCCGCGCCGACCAGCGTCACGCTGCCGGTGCCGGCGGCCGTGACTTGGTCCTTGGCCGTGCTCAGAAACGCATCGAAATCGGAAGACGCGGGTTCGCGTTGCGGATTGTTCATCGCAAAGCCCGCGAACGTCTGCCAGAACCGCCGCCGGGCGGATAACGAAAGCCCCGAGGATTGCACCGTTTTGCGCCAGCGGCGAGCGGCGTCGGCCCAGCGGGCAAAGCCGCGCGGGATCATCGCCTCGAGCCTGGCGCGGATCGCCTGACCGAAGAGGGGCGCCGCGCCGTCGGTCGAAATGCCGATGACGAGCGGGGAGCGGTTGACGATGGCGCCGAAGGAAAAATCACAATACGCGGACCGGTCGATCACATTGACCGGAATCCCGGCCGCGCGCGCGGCGCGGGCGAAGCGCTCGGCCTCCGCCTCATCGTCGAAGCCCCCGACGGCGACGGCGGCGCCGGTAAAGTCCTCGATCCGCCACGCCCGCTGCTGCAGCACGATCGCTGTGCGCGCGGCTTGCGTCGCGACGGCGCGCAGCTCCTCGCATGGGCGCTCGGCAAAGACCGCGACATCAGCGCCGGCCGCCGACAACAACTCGGCTTTCCACGCCACCGGCGGCCCGTCGCCGGCGATCAGCGCGCGCTTGCCGGTAAGCGCCAGGAAGATCGGCAGCCGCGCCAGCGCTTGCATGCGCGGCGGATGCGCTGTCGAGTGATCGCGTCCATCCTCGACCGTGGACATCAATAGACGTCCTGCTGATAGCGCCCGGATTTTTTCAGATTGGCGACGAACGCAATCGCCTCGTCGGTCGTGCGCGCACCGTGCGCGGCCACGATCTCGACCCATGCGCCCTCGACATCCCGGGCCATGCGTTTGGCATCGCCGCAGACATAGATGTGCGCGCCGTCGGCGAGCCAGGCCCAGAGGTCGCGGCCGACCTCGCGCATGCGATCCTGGACGTAGAACTTCTCGGTGCCGTCGCGCGACCAGGCGAGCGAAAGCCGGGTCAGCGCGCCCGCCGCCTTCATGCCGGCGAGCTCGTCCTCGTAGAAGAAATCGTAATCGCGGCGCTGGTGGCCGAAGAACAGCCAGTTGCGCCCGGGCGCTTTGCTCGCCATGCGTTCGTGCAGGAAGGCGCGAAACGGTGCGATGCCGGTGCCGGGGCCGATCATGATGATGGGCACGGACGGGTCGGCCGGCAGACCGAAGTGCTGCGCCTTCTGGACGTAGACGTTGACCTTGTCCCCGGGGCGCACGCGCTCGCCCAGGAAGGTCGACGCGACGCCGAGCCGCGTGCGGCCGTTGATCGGATAGCGCACCGCATCGACGCACAGCGCCATACGGTGGCGATCGATCCTGGGCGAGCACGCGATGGAATAGAGCCGCGGTTGCAACGGGTCGAGCGCCTCGACGAAGGCTTCCGGATCAGGGCGCACGCCGGAAAATTTCTTGATGGCGGCGAGCACGTCGAGCGCGGCGGCATCGCCGTCTGGATCCTCGCCGGCGGCGAGCGCCTTCGCCTTCTGCCGCCGCTCGCCGCCGGTGATGTAGGAGATGAGCTGAAACAGCATGTCGGGGGCGGCTCCGAGCGAAACGCCGTCGATCAAGACGTCGCGCAGCGCCCGGCCGGCAATGGGGAAATCCGGCGGCGCGTCGAGCGCCGCGATCACGGCGTCGGCGAGCGCGGGATCGTTGGTCGGGAAGACGCCGAAGGCATCGCCGACCGCATAGTCGATGCCGCTCGCCGTCAGGTCGAACTCAATATGCCAGGTCTCCTTCTCGGAGCCCGCCTTGTTGAGGCGCGTGCGCGACAGAAAGCACGCCTCGGTCGGGCACTCGCGCGAACATCCCGGCGCGGCGGCCGGTGCAACCGTAGCAGCGGCAGGCGTAAGGGTCTTGCTCGGCGTCTCGGCCGCCGCCGGCGCCTTGCCGAGCTCCTGGTGCAGCGCCTTGAGCGTGCGGGTGGTTTCTTTGCCACCGGGCACGCAGAGATTCAGCCGCTCTTCCTTTTTGAGAAAGATGGCGTCCGAATAGTCCTGACAATTGTATCCGCATTGTCCGCAGTCCTGTTGTCCCATCGCCGCCATCATCCGCCGGCGCAGCGGGCGGCCTTCGGCGAGCTTCATTCGATCGGCGAGTGGCATGGCCGGGTCGTGCCACGGTGCGCCGTCGTCCTCGCCGGTTGGGGTGGCTGGCCCCGTGAGATCGTGCGCGCCCGGCAGCAACGCCGCCGCCTGGTCCAACGACAGCGGCGTGATGCCGTGTTCGAGCGAGAGCAGCCCGGCGAACAGGCCGTTGAGCCACACGCGCTGCTCCGCGCTGAAGGGCGCGCTCTCCGGAATGAGCGATGGCAGGGGCGCGCGCGGGGGCAGGATCATCCGACCGCCTCGCCTTCGAAGAGAGACCGCAGCGCATCGATCTCGTGCCGGCGGGTGAAAGCGAGGAAGCTTTCCTGCGGCGAGACGCGGTGCGCGAGATAGGCCTTGAGCATGCGCTCGACGGTCTTCGGCGCATCCTCGGCTTTGACGTCGTGGTAGATCTCCGGCGCGATCGTCGCGTCAGGGCCGAAACCGCCGCCGACGTGAATGTGGTAGCCCTCGACCGCGTCGCCGTCTTCGGAGGTCTGCACTTTGCAGGCCAGCAAGCCGATGTCGCCGATGTAATGCTGCGCGCAGGAGTGATGGCATCCGGTGAGATGGATGTTGACCGGGCCGTCGAGCGCGACGCGGCTTTCGCACCAGCGCGCGATCTCCTCGGCATGCCCCTTGGTGTCGGAGGCGGCGAACTTGCAACCGACATTGCCGGTGCAGGCGACGAGTCCCGCGCGAATCGAGTTCGTGCTGGTGGTCAGGCCGAGCGCTTCGATCCTCGCTTGCGCCGCCTTCACGTTTTCCGAATGCACGCCCGAGATGATCAGGTTCTGCCAGACGGTGAGCCGAATATCGCCGTCGCCGATGTCGCGCGCGACCTGCGCGAGCCCGCGCATCTGTTCCGCGGTCATCTTGCCGACCGGGAGGACGACGCCGACCCAATGGTGGTCGGGCTGCTTCTGCGCATGCACGCCGATATGAGCGGCACGATCGAACGGCGGGCGCGGCGCGAGCGCGTCGCCGGCAACGCGGTCGAGCTTGCGGCCGAGTTTTTCCTCGACCAGCCCCAACACTTTGTCGAGGCCGAAGCGGTCGATGACGTATTTGAGCCGCGCCTTGGTACGGTCGGTGCGATCGCCGTGATCGATGAACACGCGCACGATGGCGTCGGCCACCTTGGTGGCGTCGGCGGGCTTGACCACCACGCCGGTCTCGCGCGCGAAGTCCTTGTGCCCGGTAATGCCGCCGATGATCAGGCGAAACCACACGCCGGGCGCGACCTCGCGGCCGTCCTTCACCTCGACCGCTTGGAAACCGATATCGTTGGTATCCTCGAGCACGGGAATGATGCCGCCGCCGTCGAAGCCGACATTGAACTTGCGCGGCAGGCCGTAGAGCGCGCGCTCGTTGAGGATGTGGAAATGCCATTCGCGGGCGTAGGGCCGGGTGTCGACCAGCTCCTGCGGATCGATGCCCGCGGTGGGCGAACCCGTGACGTTGCGAATATTGTCGGCACCCGAGCCGCGCGAGCACAGCCCGAGATCCTGCACCGCCTCGACCATGGCGACGGCGTTCTTGGCCTCGATCTCGCGCACCTGGAGGTTGGCGCGGGTGGTGACATGGGCATAGCCGCCGCCGTAGCGCTCGGCGAGATCGGCGACGCCGGCAAATTGCCAGTGCGCGAGGATGCCGTTCGGCATGCGCAGCCGGCACATATAGGAGTTCTGATTGGGCGCCACGTAGAACAGGCCGAAGAAGCGCCAGCGGAAATTGTCCGGCGGCTTGGGATATTCGTTGTTCGCCGCTTGCGCCTTGAGGCGTTCGTAGCCGTCGAAGGGATGCAGCTCGCGCTTGAATTTCTCCTGCTCGGAGAGCTTGCCGCCGGCGGCGAGGACGCGATCCTGCGCGCGCAAATGCGCGGCGTCGGGGCCGCTCGGCTCCGCGGTCTTTGCTCCCGCAGCGGCGGAAGCGCCGGCGCTCTCGCGCGCGGCCTTGGCGATCTGCAGGCCGGCGACGAAACCTTCGAGGTAACGCTTTTGCTCGGGGTTGAAATCGCCAGACATGGGTTGCGTTCGGCTCCTTTTCGAGCAGAGCGCGTGCCAAAGCACCGCGCGAACGGCCCCCGTTGGCCCGGTATGCTGCATAGCAGCAAAGACCGTGCCAAGCCGATTGTCGTTGATTTCGTTGATGTTTTTCGGTTCCGACAGCGGGCCTTCGCCGCTGTCCTGGGCAGCCGCCGCCGATTACGTCGAAATTCTATGCAGCCGCGTCGGTTGCGTAACCCCGATCCCTGCCGATCGCTGCGACGGCAAGGGAACTCGCCCGTTTTTAGCGCCGGTCATGCCGAAACGGCGGGCCAGCCGCGCGCTCCTTGCCGAGGGCGTACCGGTAGACATTTAAGGCCAAGGCATGTGACCGACCGGCATCATCTCCCGGCCGGCGGCACAAAAATCCCGGCACGTCGGCTGCAATGCCGGATGTCGCCAAGCACTCGAAGATCGAGGTGCAACCATGAATAAGATCGCCGTCCGACGCGCAGCGACTGGCGGCCTCTTGGGCGCGCTCCTCGTCATCGCACCGATGACCGGCGCGGTGGCGCAAGTCCAATCGGCGATGCACGCGCGCAGCCATGTCGCACAATTTTGCGCGCCCTCGGAGCAAGGCGTCGGGGCGCCCCGATTCTATTGCCGCAATGATCAGGGCTAGGCTCCGCACAAGCGCATCGTTGCGCCGCACGCAGGCTCATACCGTGGCAGCGGATCGGATGGTGGTGCGGTTCGGTTACGGCTGACCGGCTGATGCGGCGCGACCGAGACGGCCGGCCCCATATCGCCGTTGGGGGAATTTCGCGGGCTCGCCGCTCTCGGCGGGGACGAAGATCTTCTGCAGCACTTGCCGTTGCACCGGCTTCTTGACGATCGGCACGTAATCGAACCGGCTGTCAATGCTCTCAACGCCGTAGCCGGTGATGAAGACGAACGGAATGTTCCGCGCCGCCAGCACGTCGGCGACCGGGTAGACGAATTCTCCCCCGAGATTGACGTCGATGATGCCGGCGTCGATGTTGTCGTGTACAGCCGCGACCATGGCCTCGGCCAGGCGGCTGAAGGGTCCGATGACCGAAAATCCGAGCTCGGTCAGGATGTCCTTCATCATCATGGCGACCAAAATCTCATCTTCCACCAGCAGGACGCGGTTGCCGGTCTCGAGCTGAAGCGGAAGCGCCGGTCGCTCCTCGCCGATCGTCCAATGGGCGCCGGCGCGGTGCGCTAGCGGCTCGATGCTGTCGCCGCGGGGCACGCACAGGCTGCAGTAGAGGCCCTCCGGACGCCAATGGAAGGCGGCTTCGCCCGCGAGCTGGCGCTCGACGCTGGCGCTGATCATCCGGATGCCGAAGCCCGGCGCGGCCGGCGGCTGCGGGCATGGTCCGCCGCTCTCGGTCCAGCGCAGGAGAAGGCTGCGCGGCTGCAATTCCCAATTGACTTCGACGCGCCCCGACATCACCGACAGCGAGCCGTATTTGGCGGCGTTGGTGGAGAGCTCGTGCAGCGCGAGCGCGAGCGTCTGGGCGGTGCGCGGCTCGAGCGAAACGTCGGGGCCGGCAACCGCGATCCGCTCGCGGGCGTCGGCGCGATAGGGGGCGAGCTCTTCGTCGACGAGGCGAGCGAGATCGGCGCCCTGCCAGCGGCTCTGGGCCAGCAGCGTATGCGCGCGCGCCAGCGCGCCGATCCTCCCATCGACCGCGGCGATATAGGACTTGATGGTGTCTGCGCGGGTCAGGCGCACGATCGATTGCACGAGCGCCAAGGCGTTGCGCGCGCGGTGGTCGACCTCGCGCGCCAACAGCACCTGGCGCTCTTCGGCTTCCTTGCGGTCGGTGATGTCGACGGTCACGCCGCTGATGCGCACGATATTGTCGGTCGCGTCGACGCTGGCCACCGCCGTTCCGATGCACCAGCGCAGCTCGCCGTTCGGACGGCAGACGCGAAACTCGCTCTGAAAGCTCGGCGTGTTGGCCGCCGCCGGCTTGATCGCGTTCTGCAGATGCTTCCAGTCCTCGGGGTGGATGAGCGCCTTGATATTGTCGACGGTAAGATCGAAGCTCGCGGGATCGACCCCGAAAATCCGATATTGCCCGTCGTCCCAGACGAAGTGACCGTTGAGGGGATCCCATTCCCAGGACCCCATCTGACCGGCGGCGAGCGCCAAGCTGCGGCGCTCTTCGCTTTGCATCAGGCGTGCGGTCGAGGCCTCCAATTCCGCCGTTCGCTCCGCGACGCGACGCTCGAGCTCGTGGTTGAGCTGTTCGAGCTGCCTGGTCTTGCGATAGAGCTCGGCGAAGATCCTGACCTTGGCGCGCAGCACCTCCGGAATGACCGGCACCGGGACGTAATCGACTGCCCCCATCTCATAGGCGCGCAGGCGATCGACGTCGGTCAAATGGATGGCGGAAATGAAGATGATCGCAGTGCGCTGAAAGCGCGGGTGCTCGCGGATCATCGCCGCCAGTTGGAAGCCGTCGAGTTCGGGCATGCACACGTCCACGAGGATGACGGCAATGTCCTGCTTGAGGAGGTGTTCGAGCGCCTCTTTGGCCGAGGCAGCCTTGATGAGCCGCTCGCCCAGCTCGGCGAGGATCGTCTCGTAGCTCAAGAGCTTGGCCGGCTGATCGTCGACCAGCAGGATGTTGACCTTGTCGTCCGAAGCCATCGCCCCTCTCCGCCGCTAGCGATGCAGCCACATGCGCAGCGCCGATAGCAGCTGCTCGGTGTTAACGGGCTTGGCCAGATAGTCGGACGCGCCCGCCTCCATGCACTTCTCGCGGTCGCCCTTCATGGCTTTTGCCGTCAGCGCGACGATCGGCAGCCGCCGGAAGCCCGGCTTCTGCCGGATCACTCGAATGGTCTGGTAGCCATCCATCTCCGGCATCATGATGTCCATCAGGACGATCGCCAGATCGGGTGTCGTCTCGGCGAGCGCGATCGCCTCGCTGCCGGTCGTGGCGGTGAGCACGCGCATGCCGCGCCGTTCCAGCACGCTCGACAAGGCGAAAATGTTGCGGGCGTCATCATCGATCAGCAGCACGGTGCGACCGACCAGGTCCTCGTCGGAGCTGGTGAGGCGCTCGAGCATGCGCTGCTTGTCGGGCGGAAGGTCGGTGACGATGCGATGTAGGAACAAGGCGGTTTCGTCGAGCAGACGCTCGGGCGATTCGACGCCCTTGACCACGATGCTGCGCGCCATGGTGTGCAGCTCGGCATCTTCCTCCGCCGACAATTCGCGGCCCGTGAACACCACCACCGGCACGTCGGACAGGCTGGCGTCGCCGCGCAGCTCCTCCAGCACCTCGAAGCCGGACATGTCCGGCAGCCGCAGATCAAGCACGACGCAGTCGCAGGGGGCTCGGCGCAGAACGCGCAAGGCCTCGGCGCCGGTGCCGGCGGTCACGATTTCGATGTCGTCGTGGCCGAGCAGTTCCGCGATGCTCATCTGCTCGGCGCGGTCGTCTTCCACGACCAGGAGCCGCTTGCGGCGCGGCTTGGCGTATTCCTTGATGCGCGCCAAGGCGGCCTCCACCCCCTCGGGAGAAGTCGGCTTGGTGACGAAGGAGAAGGCGCCTCGCGCGAGGCCGTGCTGGCGGTCTTCGTCGAGGGTGATGATTTGCACCGGAATGTGCCGCGTCAGCGGGTTCTGCTTGAGCTGGCTGAGCACCGTCCAGCCCAGCATGTCGGGCAGGAACACGTCGAGCGACACGGCGGTCGGCTGGTACTGCTTGGCGAGGTCGAGCGCATCGGCGCCGCGCGCTGCGACCAGCACCTTGAAGCCCTTCTCGCGCGCCAGATCCACCATGATGCGGGCGTAGTGCGGATCGTCCTCGACCACGAGCAGGATCGAATCGCCGGGCTGGATTTCGAACCGATCGTCGGGGATCTGCTCGATCGGACGCTCCGGTACCGCATGGATGCTGGGCGCATGCATCGCCGCCTGCGCGGAGGCAACCGCCGACGGCTTGGGCGCCGTGCTCGGGCCGACGTATTTCAGCGGCAGATAGAGCGTGAAGGTGCTGCCCACGTTCGGCGAGCTGCGCAGCTGGATTTCGCCGCCGAGGAGGTTCGACAGCTCGCGGCTGATCGCAAGCCCCAGCCCGGTACCGCCGTATTTGCGGCTGGTGCTGGCGTCGGCCTGCATGAAGGCCTCGAAAATGACCTTCTGCTTGTCCTGCGGAATGCCGATGCCGGTGTCGGAGACTTCGAAGGCCACGACCGTCGGCGCCTGCTTGAGCACCGGGTGCCCGGCGCTCCAGCCGCTCTGGACCTCCGAAATGCTCAGCCGCACGCCGCCTTGCGTGGTGAACTTGAACGCGTTCGAGAGCAGGTTTTTGAGAACCTGCTGCAGGCGCTTGGAGTCGGTGTTGATGCTGCGTCCGAGATTGGGGTCGAGACTGACCTCGAACGAGAGTTGCCGCGTCTCGGCCTCGTGCCGGAACGGACGCGCGACCATGTCGAGAAGGTTCGCGAACGCGATGTCCTCGGCATCCACCGTCACGGTCCCGGATTCGATCTTGGATAGATCGAGAATGTCGCTGATCAGGTTCAGGAGGTCGGTGCCGGCGCCGTGAATGGTGCGGGCGAACTCGACCTGCTTGGGCATGAGATTGCCGTCCGGATTGTCCGCGAGCTGCTGTCCCAGGATCAGGATGCTGTTGAGTGGCGTGCGCAGCTCGTGCGACATGTTGGCGAGGAATTCCGATTTGTACTTGGAGGTGAGCGAGAGCTCGGTTGCCTTCTCCTCCAGCGCGCGGCGCGCCTGCTCGATTTCCTGGTTCTTGCGCTCCACCTCGACGTTGCGCTCGGCGAGCTGCTCGGCCTTCTGCTCGAGCTGCTCGTTGGTCTGCTGCAGCTCGCGCTGCTGCGCCTGCAATTCGCCGGCGAGCTGCTGCGATTGCTTGAGCAGTCCCTCCGTCTGCATCGTTGCCTCGATGCTGTTGAGCACGATGCCGATGTTGGTCGTAAGCTGCTCGAGGAACATCATCTGCAGCTCGGTGAATTCGCTGAGCGAGGCGAGCTCGATCACCGCCTTGACCTGATTTTCGAACAGCACCGGCAGCACCACGATATTGCGCGGAACCGCCTTGAACAGTGCCGATCCGATCGGAACGGCGCCCCTGGGCATTTCGCTGATCAGCATTCGCCGCCTGTCCGCGGCGCACTGCCCGATCAGCCCCTCGCCGACCAGAAGATGCTCGGGATGCCCATTGAGGCCGTCGTCGGCATAGGCCGAGAGCAGGTGCAGGCTCGGCACTTCCTCGCTCGTCGCCTGGTAGATGACGCCGAGCTGCGCGTTGACCAGCGGCGTGAGCTCGGACAACAGGAGCCGGCCGACGGTGACCAGATCGCGCTGGCCCTGCAACATGTTGGTGAACTTGGCGAGGTTGGTCTTCAACCAATCCTGTTCGGTGTTGCGGTCGGTGGTGAGCCGCAGGTTGTCGATCATCGTGTTGATGTTGTCCTTGAGCGTGGCCACCTCGCCGCGCGCGTCGACTTGAATCGAGCGGGTCAGGTCGCCCTTGGTCACGGCGGTCGCGACCTCGGCGATGGCGCGCACCTGCGTGGTCAAGTTCGCGGCCAACAGGTTGACGTTGC
>Ga0310912_10001136_pt1 | contig 14313 bp, 6 predicted proteins | sample GREbulkMGOX080_FD_203443 | JGI IMG/M metagenome (GOLD analysis project Ga0310912, IMG submission 203443) | Lab enrichment of tropical soil microbial communities from Luquillo Experimental Forest, Puerto Rico - GRE.bulkMG.OX080 | ecosystem: Environmental > Terrestrial > Soil > Tropical forest >...
TCATGAAGCTGCAGATCGAAGCGCCGGCGCAGCTCGTCGACATCACCCGCCTGCCCCTCGACCGGATTGAAGAAACGGCGGATGGCGGCTTGCGCATTGGCGCGCTGGTCAGCAACAGCGCAGCTGCGGCCGACATCCGGGTGCGCCGGCGGTATCCGCTGTTGGCACAGGCGATTCTGGCCGGCGCATCCACCCAGCTTCGCAACAAGGCGACGACCGGCGGCAACCTGCTGCAACGCACGCGCTGTTCCTATTTCTATGACACGAGCAAGCCCTGCAACAAGCGCGTCCCTGGATCGGGTTGCGCGGCGCTCGAGGGTCTCAACCGGATGAATGCGGTGCTCGGCGTGAGCGATAACTGCATCGCCGCGCATCCTTCCGACATGGCGGTGGCGATGACCGCGCTCGAGGCGGTGGTCGAGACTATCGCCCCTAACGGTTCAACCCGCGCTATTCCCATCGATGAGCTTTACCGTCCGCCCGGCGACATGCCGCATATCGAAACGGTGCTTGAGGGGGGCGAACTGATCGCGTCGGTGCTGCTGCCGCCGCCTCCCGCCGGTCGCCAGATCTATCGCAAAGTTCGTGACCGTGCGTCCTTCGCGTTCGCGCTGGTTTCGGTCGCGGCGATCCTTGATCTCGAAGGCGAGCGGGTGCGCGCGGCACGCGTTGCATTCGGCGGCTTGTCCTACAAGCCGTGGCGGTCGGCCGAGGCAGAGGCTGCTCTCGTCGGCGCATCGGCAACCCGCGCGACGTTCGATGCCGCCGCTGCCGCCGCGCTCCAAAACGCGCGCGGCTATGGCCGCAACGATTTTAAGATCCCGCTCGCCCGCCGCACGCTGCGCGCCACGCTGACGCAAGCGGCCGGCCTCGCGTAAGGAGACCTCCCATGGCGCAAAGCGATCTCGCTGCTCCGATCGGCCGCCCGCTCGACCGCGTGGACGGTCCGCTGAAGGTGACCGGTCGAGCGAAGTACGCCTTCGAATATGCGGCGCAAGGCGAAGCCGCCTATGGTTTCATCGTGTCGGCGCCGATAGCCAAGGGTCGTGTCCTCGGCGTGGATGTGCGCGCTGCCGAACGCGCGCCCGGTGTGCTGCTCGTTTTGACGCAGGACAACGCGCCGCCGCAGACCCCGTGGGGTCCGCTCGACCTGCCTGACCGTTTCGCGCGTGCGGAGCCTGCGCTCGATACCGATCAAGTGCGCTTTTTCGGCTTCCCCGTCGCTTTCGTGGTTGCCGAAACTTTCGAGCAAGCTCGCGGCGCCGCCGCTTTGGTCCGGCTTCACTACGCTCCAGAGAGCGGCGAGTATGACCTGCACGCGGCAGCGCCGCAGGCGAAGAAACCCGACACCATCGATGGCGGCGGCCCCCCCGATACTGCTGTCGGCGATTTTGACTCCGCCTTCGCCGCCGCGCCCGTGAAGATCGACGCCGTTTATACAACGCCTTACCAGCACTCGGCTCCGATGGAGCCGCACGCGAGCATGGCGTTCTGGGAGGGCGAGGTGCTGACCGTGTGCACGGCGGCGCAGTTGACGACGAGCCCGCGCGAGGGACTGGCTCGAACGCTCAAGGTTCCCCCGGAGAACGTGCGCATCATCACGCGCTATATCGGCGGCGGATTCGGCAACAAGTTGCCGTACTATGTGGACGCGACACTTGCCGCGATCGGCGCGCGCATGCTGCGCCGGCCGGTGAAGGTCGCAATGACGCGCCCGCAGGTGTTTCAGATTACCACGCATCGCTCCGCGTCTGAGCAGCGCATCCGCATCGGCGCCGACCGCGAGGGCCGACTGACTGCCTATGGGCAGGACGCCCTTGTGCAGTCCGCGCGGTTCGACACGTTCACCGAACCCGTCTCGCTGGCGGCACGCAGCCTCTATGCCGCGCCCAACCGCCTAACCCGGCATCGCTATGCGCCGCTGGACTTGCCGCGCTCGGACTCGATGCGCGCGCCCGGCGACGCGATCGGGCTCTTGGCGCTCGAATGTGCGATGGACGAACTGGCCGAGACTCTTGCGCTCGATCCCATCGAGTTGCGCCTGCGCAACGACACTCAGATCGAGCCGGAGCAGCACAAACCGTTTTCCTCACGCCACCTCGCTGAAGCGCTGCGCGAAGGCGCCGCCCGCTTCGGTTGGGATAAACGCGTCGCCAAACCGGCGAGCGTGCGTGACGGGCCCTGGCTCGTGGGTATGGGTGTCGCCTCCGCTATCCGCGGCGACCTGTTGAAGCACGCGAGCGCACGCGCGCGTCTGGAGAGCGATGGCCGATTGATCGTGGAGTTGGCGATGACCGACATCGGCACCGGCACCTACACGATCCTGACGCAGATCGCCGCCGAGACGATGGAGTTGCCGGTCGATCACGTCACCGTTCGCCTCGGCGACACGAATTTTCCACCGACCGACGGGTCGGGCGGCTCCTGGGGGGCGGCGACCTCTGGTGCGGCGGTGCTTGCGGCCTGCCGCAAGCTCAAGGCCGGGCTCGCCTCCGGCATCACCGAAGCGGAGGGATCGGTCACCCCGGCCGAGCTCGACAACAGCTACGCCCATGACGCCTTCGGCGCGCATTTCGCCGAAGTCGGCGTGCACCGGGATACAGGCGAGGTTCGCGTGCGGCGCATGCTCGGCGTGTTCGCGGCCGGCCGCATTCTCAACGCCAAGACCGCGCGCTCGCAGATGATCGGCGGCATGATCTGGGGCATCGGCTCGGCGCTGATGGAGGGAAATCAGGTGGACCTGCGCTACGGCTCGTTCATCAACCAGGATTTGGCGAGCTACCACGTCGCGGTAAACGCCGATATCGGCGCAATCGACGCCGTTCTTCTCGAGGAGGTGGACCCGCACGGCAGCCCCCTCGGCAGCAAGGGCTTGGGCGAGCTCGGCATCTGCGGGGCAGGAGCGGCGGTGATCAACGCCATTCATAACGCGACTGGCGCGCGCATCCGCGATTTCCCCGCCACGCCGGACAAGCTGCTTCTCGCGCTGGAGGCGCTGGACGACTAGCTTGGATGCCGCATCGAAGCGCTCGTCGAGCAGGGAGAGCGGTAGGAAGGGTGTGAAAGTTTGCCCGGTTGTTCGATGATGCCCACAAGCGCAGGTTCGGGCTGGTGGTTTTTTGGGCTCTGGACCGTTTAACCCGGGAACGAATGGCCCCACTATCGCTTACCTACAACGGCTGGCGTCCTATGGGTGCATTTCCATTCCTGTACCGAAGCCCATCTGAGCACCGATAATGAACTTGTGCGCGACCTCTTGCTGGCAGTGCTTTCGAGTTTAGCTCGGCAAGAATTAAACGAATATCGGAGAGGGTTAAGAGTGGGATGGGTCGTGCAGCAGCCCAAGGCAAGCATATGGGCCGACCACCGTTAGGGTAGGCAGCAACGGGTGGATAACTGTGTCTACAGCACAGAGAGATGATGAGACCGGCGAAGGCCCAGTCAGTCCCCGACATCGCGACCTACACATACAAAAACAGACAGGCCCCCTGTCGTTCCCCAGCACCAAGTCCAGGCTCAGCGTCTCAGTGTCCAAGTAAATGGACAACGCCTCCGAGTGCAAAGCTAGGCGTAGATCCGACAACGTAAGCCGTCGCTATTAGCATTACCGTAAAAACGCGCTTCATGATTACAACTCCTCCATTCGGATGACGCTAGTCACACTCGATCCATCACGGGATGTTGCAGCAAAATAGCTCAACTGGGAGCAAGAATGAATAAGTCGCGCGCGTTCGAGGTTTTGGGGACATGAGCCGTTCGCAATAACAGTTGAGCCGGGTCTGCGCGTCGGTAGCCTGCTCGCCCTTCACTCCCTGGACGACGAGCGCTGGCTGTGGCGGTGCGAGTGCGGTCGTGAGAGGGCCTTCCTCGTCGAAGAAGGTTGCGGCGCGGTAGAGATTTGGGCTGAAGCAGATCGGGTCGCGACGATTGGACCGTGGTGGGATGTTGGCCCAAGCGCCCTTCTGAGCCGCAAGGGGTCTGATCCAATCCGCATCATAGCCACGGTCAGCGAGTAGCATTGTTCCAAACTTCAAGCGAGATAGAAGCTTGCCTGCGAGCCTGTTGTCGTGCGCCTCACCAGCCGTTAGCGCGAGCCGGACTGGCAGGCCATTGGTATCCAGCACCGCGTGAATCTTGCTGGTCAACCCGCCGCGTGACCGTCCCATGGACTGCCTTCTATTCCGAGTGACGCAGGCACCGTGCTGATGCACGCGGACAATAGACGTATCGATCATCTGCACGGCAACGTCATGGGCGACAGCCAGCGCGTTCATGATCTTGGTCCAGACACCGGCACGTCGCCAGCGAACGAAGCGATTGTAGCAAGTGGTGTATGGTCCGAACTCCTGCGGCAGATCGCGCCATGGCGCCCCAGATCGCAACACCCAGAAGATGCCATTGAGGACACGACGGTCATTCACCCGTGGCACGCCGCGCGGCTTATTCGGCAGCATCGGCTTGATGGCGGTCCATTCCTCGTCGGTGAGTTCGTAACGCATGATTCGGCCCCTTCAGTCAGAGGCTTGAATCACGGCTCGGCAGTCGGCCTCACATGCCAGGCCAAGGGTCGCTCTGGTCGCGATGCACCCGAAAGCAGACCTATGATGCTCACGTTGAATTTTGTCGTTCATGACCCCTGAGCCGACATGAGCCGGATCGCAATCCCGCAGCGCAGCGCTGTCCTGGCGCGCGGCGAGGTGTTATTCTTTTGGTTGGAAGCTAGGGACGCGAGCAGGAGGAATCCTCATCCTGAGCGTGCCTTAAACCGGCCAAGCTGTCGGCCACGCTGGTCACGATTGCTGGCGCCTATGGTAGTGTAGAACCTTGTCGGCCGATGAGGAACGGCGGCCCGTGACGAGGAGTCTGATAGGTGAACCCATCCTCCTGGTTTGGCGCTGATGGGGGGCATGGCATTAAAGAAGTGTTGTGGGCGGACGACGAACGTGTCGTCTACAGGACAGCGCGCGGCGTTGATGGCGACCGGCCTGTTCTAGCCGTGCTTCCCGCCGCAGAGCACCCGACGCCTGACAACCTCAACTGTCTCACCCACGAGTATGGGCTGAGGGACGACCTTAGTGATGCGTGGGCGGCGCGACCGCTGGAACTCGTGCGCGAACACGGGCAAGTCATACTCGTGCTTAAGGATCCAGGTGGTGAGCCGCTCGACCGCCTTATCGGCCAACCCATGGAGACGGGAAGATTCCTGCGCCTCGCCGTCGCTCTATCGGTCACGCTCGGCTGGGTGCACCAGCGTAGTCTCATCCATAAGAACATCAAGCCGGCCAATGTGCTCGTCAATTCGGCGACCGGGCAGGTCTGGCTGACAGGCTTTGGTATTGCCTCGCGCCTTCCGCGCGAGCGTCAGTCACCGGAGCCTCCCGAGTTCATCGCGGGAACGCTCGCGTACATGGCGCCGGAGCAGACGGGACGAATGAATCGTTCGATCGATTCCCGGAGCGACCTCTATTCCCTCGGGGTCACCCTTTACGAAATGCTCACCGGCACTCTGCCCTTTATCGCCTCTGATCCGATGGAATGGGTTCACTGCCATATTGCGAGGCAGCCCGCGCCGCCAGTAGAGCGGTTGAGAGACTTGCCGGCACCTGTCTCGGCCCTCATCTGTAAGCTGCTCTGCAAGACGGCCGAGGCACGCTATCAGACGGCGGCCGGCGTCGAGAGTGATCTTCGCCGCTGCCTTGCGCAATGGGAACGACAGCGCCGCATTGAGGAGTTTCCGCTCGGCGAGAATGACACGTCAGACCTGCTGCGGATCCCCGAGAAATTGTATGGACGAGCACGCGAGATCGACACCTTGCTCGCCGCTTTCGATCGGGTCGCGGCAGATGGCGCGCCGGAATTGATGGTAATTTCCGGATATTCTGGGATCGGAAAATCGTCCGTTGTTAACGAGCTCCATAAGGTGCTGGTTCGACCACGCGGCCTCTTTGCAACGGGCAAATTTGACCAGTACAAGCGCGACATTCCTTACGCCACATTGGCGCAAGCATTTCGGAACCTGGTCCGGCGGCTGTTGGGTCAGAGTGAGGCCGAGCTCCAGCGTTGGCGCGAGGATTTTCAGCAAGCTTTGGACCCGAATGGGTCGCTCATTGTCGACCTCGTCCCTGAATTGAAATTCATCATCGGCGCGCAGCCGCCGGTGCCGGATCTTCCCCCACAGGACGCTCAGAATCGGTTTCAGCTGATATTCCGGCGCTTCATCAACGTATTCGCACGGCCGGAACACCCTCTGGCCCTGTTCCTCGACGATTTGCAATGGATAGATGCGGCAACGCTCGACCTCCTCGAGCATCTGCTAACGCAGTCGGAAGTGCGGCACCTGCTGCTGGTCGGCGCCTACCGGGACAACGAGCTCAGTCCCTCTCACCCGCTTCTGCGGACGTTGGGCGCGATCCGCAAAGCCGGAGCGCGGGTCGAGGAGATGGTCCTGGCGCCTCTCGTCCTCGACGATACCAGTCAGCTCGTCGCCGATGCCATGCATTGCGAGGTGGATCGTGTGCGGCCCTTGGCGCAACTGGTGCAGGAGAAGAGCGGCGGAAATCCGTTTTTTGCGATCCAATTCTTCACGGCGCTGGCCGAGGAGGGGCTGCTCGCGTTCGACGCAGCCACGCCGGCTTGGCAATGGAACATGGATCGCATCCGGGCCAAGAGTTACACCGACAACGTTGTGGATCTCATGGCCGGGAAGCTAAAGCGATTCTCGGCCACGACCCAGGAAGCCCTGAAACACCTCGCCTGCCTGGGCAATGTCGCGCCGATCGCCACCTTGGCCCTGGTCCACGAGACAACAGAGGAGGCGACACACGCGGCCCTCTCGGAAGCCGTCCACGCCGGGCTCGTCTTTCGCGAGGACGGCGCGTACAGGTTCCTGCACGACCGCATCCAGCAGGCGGCCTATTCGCTGATTGCCGACGAGCAACGTGCCGACGTCCACTTGCGCATCGGCCGTGCGCTGCTGGCGAGCATGACGGCGGACGAGCTCAGCGAGCATCTATTCGATGTGGCGAACCAATTCAATCGCGGCGTCGCACGGCTGGTCGACCGAGGCGAGAAACCGCAAGTGGCGGCGATCGACCTACGTGCCGGGCGAAAGGCCAAAGCGTCTGCGGCCTTTGAATCGGCATGCCTATATCTTGCGTCGGGCATGGCGATGTTGGACGAAAGAGACTGGAGCAGCCAGTATGAATTAATGTTCAGCCTGCGGCTCGAACGTGCGGAGTGTGAGTTTCTGACCGGTAACTTCGACACAGCCGAGCAACTGATTGTGGAGTTGCTCCAGCACGGGGCGTCGAAAGTCGACCAGGCCGCCGTCTACCACCTGAAGGTCCTGCTCCACACCGTGAAGTCGGAGAACGCGCAAGCCGTGGCCAGCGCGCTCACCTGCCTGCGCCTGTTCGGCATTGACATCCCGGCACATCCGACCTGGGAACAGGTCCAGGCTGAATATGAGGCGGTCTGGCAAATCCTCAATGGCCGCCCGATCGAGAGCCTGATCGATCTGCCGCTGATGACCGATCCCGAGCAGCAGGCCGCGATGCAGGTGCTCTCGACTCTGCTGGGCACCGCTTACTTTACCGAGCTTCACTTATTTTGCCTGCTCGTATGCCGCATGGTGAATGTCAGCGCGCAGTACGGGGTGTGTGGGGCATCCGCGCACGCCTGCGGCTATTGGGGGATAGTGCTCGGGCCGGTGTTTCACCGTTATCGGGAGGGGTATCATTCCGCCAAGCTTGCCTGTGACCTTGTCAAGAAACATGGCTTCATCGCCTACCGGGCGAAGGCCTTCCGTTCGATGGGGATCGCTGCTCTCTGGACACAGCCGATCACGACCGCGCTCGATTTCAATCGGGCGGCCTTTCGCGCCGCAAGCGAAACAGGGGATCTGACCTACGCCTGCTACAGCGTGGACCGATCCGTCTTAATCCTTCTCCTGCGGAACGACCCGCTCGACGCGGTGTGGCGCGAGTCGGAGGAGGGCTTGGACTTCGTCCGGAAGGCCGGGTACGGCGGCGTCGCGGACAACATAGTGAGCCAGCAACGCTTCATCGTGACCATGCAGGGCCGGACCGCGACCTTCCCGCCCTTCAGCGATGCGCAGTTCGACGAGGCGGCATTCGAGGCCGAACTGACGGCAAATCGGACGGCCATGATGGCCTGCTTTTACTGGATCATGAAACTGAAGACGCAGTTCCTGGCAGGGGACTACGCCAAGGCGCTTGCTGCAGCCGACAAGGCTAAAGCGCTGCTTTGGATCTCAACCGCGCATATCCAGTTACTTGACTACTTTTACTACACTGCGCTGACGGTGGCGGCGGTTTACGAGAAGGGTACCGCCGACGAGCAGAACAGGTGGCACGAGCTCCTGACGGCGCACGGGGAGCAACTGCGCGAGTGGGCGGAAAATTGTCCACCGACCTTCGGGGACAAGCACGCGCTGGTATTGGCCGAGATCGCCCGCCTCGAAGGGCGAGACGCCGATGCGATGCGTCTGTACGAGCGGGCTATTCTATTGGCTCGTGAAAACGGTTTCGTTCAGAACGAGGGCACGGCCCAGGAGGTGGCAGCGCGGTTCTACGCGGCGCACGGCGCTGAATCGATGGCGCACGCTTGTCTGCGGAGCGCGCGGCACTGTTATCTCCGCTGGGGTGCGGACGGCAAAGTCAGGCAGCTCGATCGGCTCTATCCGCGTTTGGCCGCCACGGAGGGCCACCGTCCCACGGATACAATCGGCTCCCCAGCCCAGCAGCTCGATCTTACGAGCGTCGTCAAAGCCTCTCAGGCGTTGTCCAGTGAGATCGTCCTCCCCAGGCTGGTCGAGCGACTGATGACGATCGCGCTCGAGAACGCCGGCGCGGATCGCGGCCTTCTGATACTGCCGGCGGAGGATGACCATTTGATTCAGGCACAGGCTCAGGGCAGCGGCGATAAGGTGGAAGTCGTCCTGTGCCAACAGGCAATCACCGGGCTCGCCTGTCCCGAATCCCTTGTCCGCTATGTCATTCGCACGCACGAAAGCGTGATTCTCGACGATACCTCCAGGCCCAACCTCTTTTTCGAGGACTATTATCTGCGCGGCCGCAAGGCTATGTCGATCCTCTGCGTCCCGCTACTCAAACAAGGTCGATTAACCGGGGTGCTGTACCTCGAAAACACGTTGGCCTCGTACGCGTTCACCCCGAATCGAGTCGCGGTCCTCGAGCTGCTCGCGGCGCAAGCGGCGATCTCGCTGGAGAACACGCGTCTCTACGGCGATCTGCAAGAGCGTGAGGCGAAGATCCGGCGGCTGATCGATGCCAATATCGTCGGGATCTCGGTCTGGGATTTTGAAGGCCGCATTATTGAGGCGAACGAAGCCTTTCTTGAGATCGTGGGATACAGCCGCGACGATCTCGTTTCGGATCGCGTGCACTGGACAGCCTTGACGCCCAGCGAATGGAGCGACGCCGTCCGACGTTCCCGGGAGGAGCTCCTGGCGACGGGAAGCTGCAAACCATATGAAAAGGAGTACTTTCGCAAAGACGGCACGCGTGTGCCTGTTCTTATCGGCGCGGCGACCTTCGGCGAACGCCGGGACCAGGGCGTCGCCTTCGTGCTCGATTTGACTGAACGCAAGCAGGTGGAGGAAAACCTCCGCGCGAGCGAGCGGCGGTACCGCGAAGCGCAGATGGCGCTCGCGCACGCCAATCGGGTCACGACGATGGGGCAGTTGACGGCCTCGATTGCGCATGAAGTCAACCAGCCGATCGCCGCGGCGGTCACCAATGCCCATGCCGCTTTGCGCTGGCTCGGCGGCCACCCCCCTGCTCTGCAGGAGGTCCGGCAGTCCCTCGATGCCATCATCAAGGACGGCAATCGAGCCGGCGACGTCATCGGCCGCATACGCGCCCTCATCAAGAAGGCGCCGCCACGGCATGATCAGGTGGACATCAACGAAGCGATCCTGGAGGTCATCGAGGTGACGCGGAGCGAACTGCTGCGGAATGGCATCTCGCTGCAGACAAAACTCGCCAAGAACTTGCCGCTCATTCGAGGCGATCGCATCGAACTGCAACAAGTAATCCTCAACTTGATCATGAACGCCGTTGAAGCGATGAGCGAGACCGGCAACGGGGCGCGCGAGGCGTCGCGCAACTTGCTGATCAGCACTGCGGAGGATGAATCGAGCGGCGTCCTCGTGGTTGTGCAAGATTCGGGCCCGGGACTAAGCCCGGAGAATCTCGAGCGCCTGTTTGACCCTTTCTACACAACCAAGCCCGGCGGCATGGGCATGGGACTATCGATCTGCCGTTCGATCATCGAGGCCCACGAGGGACGATTGTGGGCGTCAGCGAATGAACCTCGGGGTGCCGTCTTTCAGTTCACCCTGGCCAGATAACCTGGTGCTCGAGCAGAACGTCCCTGCGGTCAGGAATCGCAGTGGCCGCCCAGTGGATCGGGTTCACCCAGGAGTACTCGGCAGCGGAGGTCGTAAGCGTGATGTTCAACCGGAGTTGAGCGATCGGCGATCCCGACTTTGCAGTAAGAACGCCATCTGCGAAGACGCGATCTTCTTGCCGTCCTCGGTCGTAATTTCGGCGTGGAAGTGACGTTGGAGACGTCCGTCAGCACGCATGTTAGCGTAATCCACGCCCTTGACCGTGCCTTTGAGCTTCGGCCCAGTGACGGTACCATCAACGTATAGTCGAAGCGCGCTCCCCTGCGGGGCCGGCGCCGCCGCGCCCGACAGCAGCCCCTCAAAGCCACTCCGTACTCCGTCACTTGGCTGATTTGCACTGCGTGTTCGTAGATCAACTCGCCCGACATTCCTGCTTGTTCGCTCATCGTGAGCCTCCTTTAAGCCGAATTGACCGAAAGAGGTTCGCTATCGCCGCTGTCGCGCGATCCCACTTTCGGCAAGGCGTTCCGGTCGAGCATCGAGAGCCCTGGAAGATTGCAGGAAGGAATCCGGCTTCGTGCTGATCCCGTTCGGCCTGCAGCACCGTGGTGCTGACGGCGGTTTCAGACGCGCTCACCGCCAACGATCGCCGCAACCTCCTCATCGCTCAACGGCGGGCCGACGATGTCCATTCCGGCGGCAGATGCGACCTCGGCGAGCTCAGCTTGGTCCGCAAGGGTCAGGTTCCGTTCAGCGATGCGCTCGAAGAAGGTCTCGAACTCTCCGGGTGTCACAGTCACCTGGAACCGAATTGGATCGTCGCCATAGGCGCGCCAGGTGTGGGGCATAACCTTCGGTAGCATCACTACATCGCCTGGCCCAGCCGTGCGGCATTCGTGCGGTGTCCACAGGGCGATGGCGCCTTGCTCGATCAGGAAGATCTCATCATCCTGGCGATGCAGGTGGCGTGGCGGCCCGAAGCCTGCCGGGGCACGATAAAACAGCACCGCCAGCCGCCCCTCGGTCTCAGCGGCGCGAAGCCGCGGGCGGGCCTGTTCGCCCCAGGAAGTGGTCGCGAAGCCGGAGTCTGAGGGTGAGTCCACGAGTAGTGGCCGGGGAGCTGTCAGTTTATTCATGGTAATCTCCCAAGCTGAGAGGTGCTTTCGAGCTCGAGTCGCCTTGATGCGTTGAGACTGATGGCGGCACAGTCGGTGGACGTCATCAAGGTAGTTCGCAAGCTACTGACCAAGAGTGCGCCGCACGTCGGCCAGTGCCTGCTCGCATGCGGCCTTGTCGCCAGCGTCATCGGCTGCACGCGCACGCGCCATGGCTTGCCTAATAGCATTGACCGTCTGAGGCGATATTTCGCCCATCCTTTCCTCAACGGCTTCCAGCGAACGCGGTGTCGGTTGAGGGCTTGTTCCGGCCATGGCTTCGGCAGTCGCAGGTGGCCCGTCGGCAGCTTTTCTTTCGAGCACAGCATCGATCTTTGCCTGCACGGCGGAGAGGTCGTCCCAACATGGGCCGCCGTAACTCGCCGAAATCGAGGCGGCAAGCGCAGCGTGCACGCTGCTATCGATCGCATTCTCATAACTCTACCTCCGTTACTTGCGAGGTTTAGTTTAAGCACATCACTCGATCACCTCGTCGGCGAGAGAGAGTAGATCGTCGGAGATTTTGACGCCAAGCGCCTTGGCGGTCTTGAGGTTGATTACCAGCTCGAACTTGGTTGACTGCAACACCGGCAGCTCTGCGGGCTTAGCACCCTTGAGAATCTTCGCGGCATAGACGCCACACTGGCGATACGCCTCGGTGATGCTCACGCCATAGCTCAGAAGTCCGCCCGCAACCGCGTATTCGCGAAAATGGTAGATTGCCGGCAGTCGCTGCTGTGCCGCGAACCCAACTATCCGGTCGCGCCGCGTGTCGAAATAAGCATCAGCGGCGACCAGCAGCGCGCCAACACCCTCCCGCTTTAGCGATGCGAACGAGGCGTCCAATTCGGGATCGGTGCTGGCTTTGGCTATGAAGAGCCGCTGATTGATCGCACCCGCAGCCTCTTCGAGCTGCTGCAGTTGGCGCACCACCGCAGGGTAATTGGGATTGACGAGAGCTCCGAAGAGAAGGACCCCCGGCGCCAAGTCGCGCAACAGCCCGAGGCGTTTCGGATTCATCAGATCGGTCTCGAGTGCGAAACCGGTTACGTTGCCGCCCGGCCGGTTGAAACTCTCGACTAGGCCGGTGGTATCGGCGGAAAACGATGACACGATCGGGATGGTCGAGGTGGCGCGCTTCGCCGCGAGGGCCGAGGGAGGGCCGCCTAACGCGCTGATTACGTTTACCCGGCGACTCACGAGATCGGTGGCGAGCGTTGGCAGGCGGCTGTAATCGCCCCGCGCCCAGCGGAACTCGATCGCGACATTCTCGCCGTCGATGAAGCCGCCCTCTTTCAGGCCGCGATGAAACGCTTCGAGGAGATGCGCCGAGTCCTCCGGCGAGCGCGAGCTCATGAACCCAATGACGGGCATCGCCGACTCCTGCGCCCGCGCGGCGAGCGGCCACGCCGTCGCGCCGCCGAGCAGCGATATGAAGTCGCGTCGCTTCACTCGATCACCTCGTCGGCAAGGACTAGCAGCGTCGGGGGTATCGTCAGGCCGATCACCTCGTCGGCGCGGGCGAGCAGCGAAGGCGGCACGGCAACGGGTGCCGAATGACCGCACTAAACTGAAAGTTATCCATTTCATCTGATGCTGGGACTGATTCGATATGCGTGTAGGAATGCGGCATGACAAGAATGATGTGCGCTTGGCGGCAGGCCAACGCCTACATGCGATCCGGCGAACACGCGAAAGCGGTCTACTGGTTATCCCGGACACTCGCGATCCTCGATAACGAGCGACCCCGCCGACATCGCCTCGCAGGCATGGATACCGACTATCTGCTTGCCGCTCTATTCATCTCAGTCGTAGTCTGGATTGCGATCGTCAAGTTCTTGCCTTCGACATGGCCGGTTTCGGGCATGATGCGAACCATTGGCGCGATTTCCGATACCCATGGCCTGCTGCGGCCGCAGGCGCTTGCGGCGCTTGCCGGCTGCGATCCCATCATCCATGCCGGGGATGTTGGCAGCCCTGACGTACTTCAGAGGCTGGGCGCGCTCGCGCCGGTCCACGCCGTGCGCGGAAACGTCGATCACGCTGCCTGGAGCATGAAACTACCTGTGACGCAGCGGATCGAGATCGATGGCTTCCGCATTTACGTGCTACACATTTTGGCCGAGCTTGACCCCCAGGCCGCCGACAACGTCGACGCGGTGATCTATGGTCATTCGCACCAGCCCAAGATCGAGACAAAGAACGGCACACTCTTTTTCAATCCGGGCAGTGCCGGGCCGCGCCGCTTCCGCCTACCCATCACGGTCGGCCGCATGACCGCCGAGCATGGCAAGTTGCGTGCCGAAATCGTTGAGCTCAGCGTCGAGCGTTGACATCGGCTCCGCTCGCACTACTTGACTTGCCGCCCGCGCGCCGGATCTCCTTCACCTCTCGCGCTTTTCGGTCGGCCTTCCTTTGTCCCAACTGATCGTGCAGCACCCTCGTACCAACTGCTTGTTTTAAGCTTGGCCAGCCTAGCTAGCCTTTGTTCTCTTCGTTGCGATCACCAATGTCTTGACCTTTGGAGCACGTACTGAGGTCAGATCATTTTTGGACATAAATATTCGACCTCCGCTAGACAAGCGAACGCCAGCGTTCTTCGCCATGGCGAATGTGACTCGGAAGGTCCCGGTGGCAGTGGAATTCTCGCGTAAAGGTCTTGCCTCGAATCGGTTTTCTGGCGAGTGATTCACGCGGTGGAGTTCGGTGAGCGCATCGAGCTTCCCGTTCCCGAGCACGCACGGTCGAGTGGGTCATTACCACTCG
>Ga0310912_10001138_pt1 | contig 14310 bp, 16 predicted proteins | sample GREbulkMGOX080_FD_203443 | JGI IMG/M metagenome (GOLD analysis project Ga0310912, IMG submission 203443) | Lab enrichment of tropical soil microbial communities from Luquillo Experimental Forest, Puerto Rico - GRE.bulkMG.OX080 | ecosystem: Environmental > Terrestrial > Soil > Tropical forest >...
GCCATCAAGAGCGTGGTCGAAGGCGCGGGCGTGCGCGCGGACATGGCGGTGCTGGGCGGGACCGGACTCAAGATCACGCTCGGCAACCGCGGCCGCATCGACGTATTCGTGACGGTGAAGGGCGCGCCGTGTCATTCCTCGCGGCCGTGGGACGGCGTCAATGCCATCACCGGCGCGACCGAAGCGATCCGCCTGCTGCTCGCCAAGGTGAAGGTGGACAAGCGCCACCCGCAGCTTGGCAGGCAGTCGTTGACGGTCAACCACATCCGCAGCTTTCCGGACTCGACCCACACGGTGCAGGAGCGCTGCGAGTTCACGCTCGACCGCCGCACGCTGCCGGGAGACGACCCGAATGAAGCCTTCGCCGAGATCGAGCGCATCGCCAAGGAGGTCGAACGGATCGAGGATCCCGTCAGCGGCAAGACCTATGGCGTGGAGGTGCGGCTCGGGCCGTTCATGTATCCGTCGCTGGTGAGGACGGCTACCGGCTGTAACGCGGCGTCACCCGGCGTCACCCTGCGTCGCCCCTCTCGGCAAAAAACCCTTGTCCGCAGCGGCATTTATCGCCATCTTAGCGTCATCTGGCGCAACCCGGTGTCATCTCGCGTAATCCGTCGCGGCGCTACCACAGTGCTACCACGGAGGCAACGACGGATACACCGCTACCACGCGCTACCACGCAAGAGAGGGCCCATGAAACGCGCTCTATCCGATCGCTTGCTGCGCTCTCTGGCGCGGCCACGGACTGCACCACAAGAAATCTGGGACCAGCAACTTCGCGGCTTTGGCTGCCGCGCCAGCAAGCAGGGTGTCGTGAGCTTCTTCGCGATGCGCCGGCCACGCGGCAGCGCCAAGTCGATCCGGATCAAGGTCGGCGACTTTCCGGCGATGTCCCTGGTCGACGCGCGTCAGCGCGCGCGAGCCTTGCTGACGGAGATGCAGGACGGCGGCGATCCCCGCGCTCGCAAGGCCGAAGAGACCCGCCTCGCGGCCGTCGAGCGGGCGAGCACCTTCGGCACCGTGGCTGAAGCTTTCATCACTCGCCATGTTGCATCGAAGCGGGCTGCCCGCGAGATCGAGCGGCTCGTCCGGCGTGAACTGATTTCGCGCTGGGGTGAGCGACCGATTGCCAGCATCGCCCGCGCCGAGGTGATCGCTATGATCGACGAGATCGTCGATCGCGGTCACCCCGAGGCCGCCCGGCAGACATTGACCTATCTGCGGCGGCTGTTCGGCTGGGCGGTTCCTCGCTACGACCTTCAGTCCGCCCCTACCGATCATCTCAAGGGGAAGGACCTCATCGGTGCCAAGAAGCCGCGCCAGCGCGTCCTAAGCGACAGCGAGATCGCTCTGATCTGGCGCGCGACCGAGGGACCGGAAGCCGCCTACTACGGCCCCTTCATCCGGCTGCTCCTACTTCTGGGCGCCCGACGCTCCGAGCTCGGTCGTGCCCCCTGGTCGGAATTTGATCTCGATGCTGCGCTGTGGACGATCCCGCCCGGGCGGATGAAGTCGGACGAATCGCATGCGGTCCTGCTCCCGCCGGCGGCGGTCGAGATCTTGCGCGCGCTCCCCCAAGGCAAGGGTTACGTGCTCAATGGTGCGCAGATTCATTACGTGCGCGCCAAGGATCGGCTCGACGCTCGGATGACCAGGCTCAACGGCGGCAAGGCAATCCCGCATTGGACGCTGCATGATTTGCGCCGGACCTTCCGCACCGGGCTTTCGCGACTGAGCATCGCGCCGCATATCGCTGAGCTCTGCATCGGGCACCGGCAGCAAGGGCTGCATCGGATTTACGATCTGCACAAGTTCGACGCCGAGAAGCGGCACGCCTTCGAGGCTTGGGCCGCACACGTGAAGCGCGTTGTTGCGCCGCCGGAGGGGCGGGTGGTGCCGTTGCGGCCGGCGAGATAATGGAGTTGAAATAGGAAGCCCGGCGCCGAGTGGTCGTCCGCGCCGGGCTAGATGCATGTCTCCACCGCCAAGTGAAGGGTCACGCATGTGAGCGAGGATGATAAAGGCAAGCCCCCCGGCCCGCAACTCATCCCCCGTGCCCTTCGGGATCTCAAGCGGTCCCCGATCTGGCGGCGGTTACAGGAGGAAATTGCCAAGCTACGCGAGAGCTTGCCCCGGCCGCAGTACTTGCCAGAGCAGCTAAAGACGGCCCAACTGCCTACCGATCCCGTCGTTGATGCACTGGCCGAGCGAGCTCGGGTGGAGGCACAGCAGGAACTGGAGCCGGAGCAGGTGATCGAGCAACCGACCGAACCGGTCTCACCCGAACCGATTAAGCCCGAGCCGGACAATCTGCCACCGGCGAAGCAGGCGCCAGCTGAGGCATCGGAAACGATCACAGGGCTGACCCTTGAGCAGATCGAGAAGGAATTTGAGGCGCCCACGCGTCCGCGTCACCGTCCATCCATCAAGTTTCCGCACCTTAAAGATGCGCTGATAGATCTTCAGAACGAGCCGCGTTTCAAGCACATGCGGCCCAATGAGGAAGTCACTTTCGTCGCAAAACGGCTCAGCCACTACGGCGATCTGGTCGCGAACGACAAGGGGCCGTCCATGGACAAAACCATCAGTCGACGGATCCGCGACTGGCGCAGAGGCAGCCTGAAATTTGACTCCTGACTTTTGTCCTGACTTTTGTCCGCAGCCGACTTTTGTCCTGAGCGGGCCCTGAACTCGGCCCTGACTTGTGTCCTGAGTTCTGTCCAACTTCACTCTGTTATGTCTGTTTTGTCGCGCGCCTAGATGCGTAATCCGACGACACCACTCGTCGCCATGCGCATCAGAGGCGATCGTGGGACGACTCCTTACATTTCGCCAGCTGCGGACTGAGAAAGGCTGGCCACACTCCCGTCAATGGACCGGCAAGCTCGTCAAAGAGCGAAAGATCCCCGCTCCCAAGAAGCGCCCCGGCGGTTCTATCAATGTGTGGGACGAGACGGAGTGGGATAATTTTCAGGACACGTTCGTCCGCGCGCTCCCCCAGGCGATCCAGTTCGCGCTCACCACCGCGCTGGTAGAGGCGCTCTCCACCACTTCGATCGATAGCATCGTCGCCGCGATCGGTCAGCTGCGCGCCGTCCTCGAATCCGAAGGTGCGGCAGCGAGCGACGTGGTTGTCAGCCTAAAGGCAGGCCCCCCGACGTCGACACAAACGGCGAACGAGATCTCTACGCTTCCCGATACGACCTGAAATTTGGGCCTCGCGCTGTCGTCCAACAGCCGAGACCCGTGTTGCGTGCTGCCAGTCCCCTGGAAAAGAGAAAGGCGAACAGATGCTTTATAATCCCAAATCCTCCAAAGACGGAAGCCCCTCTAGAGCGCTTCGCGCCGTTCTCGAAGCGGCCTGCAAGAAGATCGATTGCGGCCTTGGCGAGCTCACGGTTTTGAGCGCCCAGGTCGATCCATATCGACTCGACACGCCGGCGGGCCACCGCGATGGTCAGTGGCTCGCTGACCATTTCAACCGGCTGGTCGGCCGGAATAAGAAAATCCACTGGCGCGGCCTACATTATGTACTGGTGTCGACGACGGCGATCGTCAAACCGAATGGGGAGCCCTATCGGAATGACGACGCGAACTGGACCTGGCTGATTGACACCGCCGGCAAGGCGGCGAGATGGTTAGGTTACATTCCCTTCGAGCGGATCACCGACAATCGCAATGCCGCACCGATCATTCATCGCAAGGCAAGGGTTAAGGCCGAAGCGTTTGTTCGGATCGGCATCGAAGTCACGATCCCCGATGCCAGCGACCTCGAGCCGACCCCAGACGCTGAAGGATTTGTGGGAAGGCAACCCTACTGCTTCGCCATCTTCGGTGAGAAGGCTAGCCTGGAAGATGTCCTTCTGCCGATCGCGCGCGCCAAGCACGCGGATCTCTACCTGCCGACCGGCGAAATCTCCGACACGCTGATCTTCAAGATTGCCGAGGACGCTGCCGCGGCGGCGATCGACGCGCAGGTTGATCCGGAGATCCTGGCCGGGTTGCGCACGGAGGCGGCCGAACGCCTCGCCGAGCTTGCGTCAGTAATCGCTGACATCAACGAACGCTTGCGGCTCGCCGCGGACAGTTTTCGCTTGCCGCCGCTCGAGGTCCCCCAAGCCGAAATCGACGAGGAAACTGAAAGGTACGCCTTGGTGTCCTTTGAGGACAACTGGGTGAAGGCGACGCGCGCGCTGATCGCTCGGAAACGGTACGGCAACGGTCACGACTAATGGGCGCAGAAGAAAACCGCACACACTCTATACCGAGCGCCGCGCTCGGTAGCGCCGAGCGTTCGCCGCGCTCGGCATCAGCGTCGGTACGTCTCGTGCAATGCGGGACCACTGCCGGCGTAGGGGCCGTCGACGTCGGGCTGCCAGGTCCGTTCGACGGCCCCGCCAATTTAACGCGGTCCAACGGGAAGAGGAAGTCATGAACGTCATCCTGGCCGATCGCATCTTGCTCGATTTGATCGAGCGGCTTGACCGCGTCCGCGAGGACCACGAGCGGGCCGGCGATCATGAACTCGCGGGTCTGCGGATGCTGATCGACAACGCATTGCGTGCAGCGAGGGACCATCTCGTCGACCTGCGTGAAGCGCGCCACACGGAGGCCGAGTGATGAGCGACAACGTGCGGACACTCACTACGCGCCATCAGCAGCTCCTCGATGCATACAAACGGATGTGGGAGAGCATTCCGTTCGATGCTGACGGATGCAAACACGCTCCCGTCTGCAATGACGAGATGCCCGGCTACCTCGGTCGTTTGATCGGTCGCACCGTCACCGCCGCCGAATGGCAGGCGGCACAGCGGTGGGAATGGGAGCAGGCGGTCGGCGGCAAGATCGTCGCAGCACCGTCACGCCCTGCCGAGGTGTCGGTTCAGGTCGAGGACTATCAAGACGCACTCCGACGGTTAACCAAATGCCTTGTGCGGCTGCTCGGACATCCCGCGATCTCAAACTTGGTGTTCGACGATTACAAATTTAACGAAGACCAATATTGGCTGCACACGTTGGGCGAATTGGAAGAGCACGCAAAGCTGATGCTCGAATTTGTGCAACAAGCACCAGCAGCGCTGCACGTTATGCGCGATAGGTTTGAAAGCCTTGTGTTGGCGCCCAACTTGGTGATGGACGAGGCGACGCGGACTGCATACCGCGACACGATCGAAGCACTCGACCGCACGCAAGCAACGCTCGGCGTTGCTCTTGCTAAGCGCAGCAAACATTTCGAGTTGAAGCGCGTTCGTGGTGCGCCGGCGGCGGTAGCGCTGCCGAACACCAATCCGGAATTGCAACAGATGAGTGCTGACGAACTACGTGCCGCCCTTACTGATGCTCGAATACGTTCGCAAGCAATCGAAACTGAAATCGGTCGGCGAGCGACCGCCAACGCACAGGCTCTGGCCGCCATGCTTATCACCGCGCGTGAGCCGCCCGCATCTGGAAAGTGATGACATTATGTTCGCCCCTTCCGATCATCGCCCGCTCGGCGCACACATCTGGGACAGAGAGCCGGACGGCTTCTATGTCGAACCGTTTTGGGTTAGCGAACGGCTGTTCGAGGTCGAGAAATTCACCACATCGGTTTGGGACCCTTGTTGCGGCATTGGCCATATCGCCGAATCCGCATGTCGTGCCGGCTATGACGTCTTCGCCAGCGATATCGTCGACCGCGGCTATCAACACCAGCGCGCTTGTCTCGATTTCCTTCAATGTGACCGACCCCATGGCGCCAATTTCGTTTTCAATCCGCCGTTCGATCATTGCGAAGAATTCGCGCGCCACGCGCTCTCGATGATTGGCAGGAATGACAAAAGCAAGGTAGCGACGATCTTTCTGCAGCGCCGATTGAATGCAGCACACTGGCTCGCCGACCTACCCCTAGCTCGCGTTTATTTACTGACCCCGCGTCCATCGATGCCTCCTGGGCATGTGATCCTCGCCGGTGAAAAGCCCGGCGGGGGCACGCAGGATTTCTGCTGGTTGATTTTTTCTCGCACCCACAAAGGGCCGCCGGAATTGCGCTGGCTGCATAGAGATGGGGGGCGGGCATGAAAATCCTCGGGGTTGATGTAGGTCTGACCGGCGCCTGCGCCGTCGTCGAACTCAGTGCAAATGGTCCACATGTCATCGCCGTCACCGACATGCCGGTTACTGGCGTTGGTGCGCGACGTCGCGTCGATGCCATCGCGTTGCAGGAGTGGCTGCTCGAAACCAAGCCTAATCACGCAATCGTCGAAGCCTCCCAGGCATTCCCTCGACAGGGCACGGCATCAATCTTCCGTTATGGGCGTGCTGCCGGCGTAGCCGAAGGCGTCATCGCGGCTTGTGGCATCTCGATCGAACACGTTTCACCGGCACATTGGAAGCGTGCCTTTCACTTAAGCGCGGACAAAGAAGCTAGCCGCGCGCTCGCGATTGCACGGTTCCCGGACGCACACGCCTATTTCAAGCGCAAACGGGATCACGGCGCAGCCGAAGCGTGTCTGTTGGCGCTTTACGGCGCTCAGACCGTGCTCCGCATCAAGCCCGACGTCGAAGCCTCAACGGCGACAGAGGCGGTGTCATGAGACGCCTAGGCAGCATGAGTGACCGCCTCACCCTCGTGCGTGAGCACAAGCTGTTCGAGCTGGTGCGCGATCTCTGGGAGGTGCGCAGCGTACTGGGGCGCATCAAGTTCGTCAGTGGCGGGGAAGGCTTCGCACTTTGCGAAGCGTACGAGATTACAAACGCTCTCAATACAATCGACGAGGCTATTGCCCATCTCGACGATGATGTTCGCTGGGGAGAGTAGCCGTGCTTAGTCAATCCAAGAAGGACAAGAAGCTCGCCGACGACGCCCGTTTAATGCGGTGGTGGTCAGCTTGGCACCGTGAGCAGCTCGAGCAAGCGCTCGACGGAATGCACGGCGACATCATGCGCGGACTGATGGCGCAGCTGAAGGACCTGCATTCCGCCCGTGCACTGGTCGACTTCATCAGTGCACGCGATTGGAGTCGCGTCGACGCCAACACTCGTATGATCGCATTGCACGAGATCAACCGTGCAATCGCCGCGCTGCGATCGAAATCGGGCCTGCCTTTTGTTGACGATCTGCTGCCCGGTCAACCGGACAATGCGTACCGGATCATCAAGAACCTGTTCAACAGTTTCCCGCAGCCGCGGGAGAGCCCGTCGGAGCATTCCGACAAACAGTGAGGCTAGTCATGAGTAACGAAATCGATAAAGCCCAGAAAGCCGCGCAAGCGTTGGACGGGTTCGAAGGCTATGAAAGCGGAATCGAAGGAAAGGAGGCGCAGTTCCAGTCGGACAGGGGACTCTCAGGAGTGAAACTAAAGTTCCTCAATGGTGTTTGGCTCGACCCGAACGAGCAGGAAGTCAAAGCCGAGCTGGTCGTCCTCGACGTGCAGCGCAAGGTGCAGAAGTGGCTGACCGACGAGGGCCCGGCTGAAACCATCGTGCTCGCGCCGGGAGCGAGGTGGCCCGACATCGACGCGATGAACGCCGAATGCCCACAAAGCGAGTGGCGCGAAAAATTCGGCAAAATGACGGGGCCATGGCAGGGTGAGCACGTCGTCCTGTTCGTCGATCCCGCCACGATGGAGCGCTACTGGTGGCCGTCTCCAGTCACCACCATCGGCAGTGCCGTCTGCGTACGGAACCTGGTCTCGCAGGTGAAGCTGATGCGACAGTTCAGGGGTGCACTCGTGTACCCCGTCGTCGAACTGTCGCACACGTTCATGAACACGGCCTTCGGTGGGCGTGAGCGGCCGCACCTCGAGATCAAGCGCTGGATCACCTTCGGTAGCTCTGGACCGGTGTTGCCAGCGCCGAACGCACCTGTAATCGAGGCGGCGCCTAGCAGCGTCAGGGTGCAGGCGGTCGAGAAGCCCACCGCGAAAGAAGTGACCGGGGACGAGATTCCGTTCTGATCCTTAACCCGCGATCGCCGCTCGATGCTGCTCGCCCGGGAAGGGCAGCATCCGGAGGCGATTACAGAGTGCCCCCGATGTCCGACTGGCAGCCCTTGTCGGCACTACCCGACCTACGCCGCGTGGGCACCATCGCGCTGGACACCGAAACCAAGGACAAAGGACTGCGCGACAAACGCGGTCCAGGGTGGCCGTGGCGCGGAGGCTACATCATCGGTATCAGCATCGCCTGGCGCACCGACAGTGGCATTCGCGCGATCTATATTCCACTGCGCCATCCCGATAGCGCGAACTTCGATCGCGAGCAAGTCATCCGCTGGCTGCGTGCCCTGGTCGAATCCGGTGCGAAGATCGTCACCAAGAACGGTTTATACGACTGGGGGTGGCTGTGGGCTGATTTCGGCATCGAAATGCCCCCGGCCGAGCAGCTCGAAGAAATCGACGCGCTCGCCACCATGGTGGACGAGAATCGCTACAAGTACAGTCTCGACGCGCTATGCGCTTGGCGTGGATTTCCCGGCAAGGACGAGACGCTACTGCTGGAAGGCTGCAATGCGCTCGGATTGATCCCGGCGCGGAAGCGCAAAGGGTTCAAACCCCAATCCGTCCTGTGGCAATTGCCCGCGCACTACGTCGGCCCCTATGCCGAGACCGACGCTGTCCGCACGCTAGAACTGTCCGATAGCTTGAACCCGATCCTCGATCGCGAAGGTACGCGCGAAGCCTATCGGCTCGAAATCGGGCTATTGCCGATGGTGCACAAGATGCGCCGGCGCGGTATTCGCGTCGACATTTCTGCGGCCAAGCAGGCGTGCGATCTTTTACTCCGCAGACGTGATGCTGTGCTCGCCCAAATCTCCGAAAAGCTCAACACCGGCGTCGGTATGGACGAAATCAACGGCCGCAAGTGGCTGATTGCCGCCTTCGATCGGCTCGGCATCAAGTATCCGCGCACTAAGAAGGGGAACCCGTCGTTCAAACGTGGCAAGCGCGGCTGGATGCAGCACTCCGAGCATTGGTTGCCGCCATTGATCGCAGCGGCTGATCAACTCGACCAGTACGGCAACAATTTCTTGCAGCAGCAAATTCTCGGACACGTCGAGAACGGCCGCGTCTATGGCGAGATACATCCGCACCGCTCCGATTTCGGCGGCACGCGCTCGCTCCGCTTCTCGTATTCGCATCCGCCACTGCAGCAAATGCCAAAGCACGACGAAGAACTGGCGCCGCTGATTCGTGGTGTATTTCTGCCAGAGGAGGGTGAGACCTGGGCGAGCTGCGACTACAGCCAACAGGAGTTCAGGCTCGTCGTCCACTTCGCGGCGAGAAAAAATTTCCGTGGCGCCACAGCGGCGCGCGATCGCTACATCAACGACTCGGATTTCGACATTCACGCCTACGCCTCTGAGCTGACTGGTGGCAAGATTAGCCGGCAGGACGGCAAGACATTCAACTTCATGACGATCTACGGCGCCGGCCCGGAGACTACGTCTGAGCAAATCAAAAAGTCGTTGAGCGAAACCAAGACGCTGCTCGCCCTGTACAACGAGAAGATGCCGTTCATTTCGCAACTGGCGGCCGCGTGCAAGAACGCTGCGCATCGGGACGGTTTCTTCACACTGTTCAATAGTGCGCGACGGCACTTCAATCTGTGGGCGCCTGGTGGGCAATACGAGGAAGGCGCCGGGCCTTGCGAGCGCGAAGAAGCTGAGCGCCGAGCGCGCACGCCTGGACATCCTTGGTATGGCCGCCGGCTCTGGCGCGCCGAGACCTACAAAGCGTTGAATGTGCTGATTCAGAGTGCAGCTGCGGTTCAGACCAAGGAGTGGATGCGCGCGTGCTTCCGCGAAGGTGTCGTTCCGCTCCTACAGATGCACGACAGTCTCGATCTGTCGGTGACTTCGCCAAAAGTGGCCGAGATGGTGGCTCGTCTCGGCGAGGAAGTGGTCAAGCTCGAAGTTCCGATGAAGGTCGATGTGAAGTACGGCCGCACCTGGGGCGACGCCAAGCACACATGGACCGAACTGCACACTGAGACAAGTCCTCGCGTCGAGCCGGTCGAGGAAATATCCGGCGCGTTGGAACGAACAGCGCCAAAGGCCCCAAAATTCTCCAAGGATTCTGACGACGAGCCCGATTCCGTTCCGGCGGAAGACATCGTCATGGTGATGCTGAATGAGATTTCCAGCACGCCAAAGACCGAGCAGCCGCCATGGGAAGGAGCGTCGGGATTCTCTGCAACAGCGCATACGTCCGAGTCCAAGCCCGATTCCGCTCATAGCGGCGACGGCTTCGCCGGATTTACCGCCGATCGCGAGGGCGTAGAATCTGGCAAAATCCTCTGCCCGTTCCACGAGGAAAAGACGCCGAGCTGTCACCTCTACGCTGACGGGCACTACTACTGCTTTGGCTGTAAGGCCCATGGGTGGATTGACGAAGACCTCGACCTCCCCGCTGACGTGCTTGCGCGCGTCACGAACGCGGAGGAAGACAGCCACACACTCGAACGCGGATTCGAGCTGTGGGGTGAGAGTAAATCGGTCGTCGGCACATTGGCCGCGCGGTACCTCGCCGAGACCCGCAAGCTCGACCTTACTGCATTCCCCGCCACCATCGACGAGGTGCTGCGATTCCATCCGCACTGCCCGTTCGGCGCCAACGGCGCGCGGCATCCGTGCCTGTTGGCGCTGTTTCGTGACGTCGAGACCGATGCGCCGGCCGGCATTCACCGTATCGGCCTGACGCCGAACGCGGCCAAGATCAAGCGCCTCACGCTCGGTCGCTGGCCCAGCCCGCGCGCGATCAAGTTGTGGCCGGTCACGCACAAGCTGACGATCGGCGAGGGGATCGAAACCGTGCTCGGTGCTATCCGCTGCGGCGCGATCACGCCGCCAGCATGGGCAATGGGGCCGAAGACCGACATCGCAAACTTTCCGGTCTTGCCCGGGGTCAAGGCGATCACCGTGCTGGTGGATCGCGGCGATCCTGCAGCGCTCGACGGCGCTGAGGCGTGTGCCGCGCGCTACGTCGCCGCCGGCATCCCTGCCCGGTGGCTGCGCACGGTGGGTGTCAAGGACTTCAATGACCTGGTGCGATCATGAAGATCACGCACATCGACCACGGCGAGTGGACCGAGAAGCGGTTCGAGCCGGACGTCGCACCGACCGGCAATGGCAAAGATCACGGCGCCGACACCGCCACCACAGCTGACACGTGGCCGGTATTGGGCGCAGCGGCCTACCACGGTCTTTCCGGCAAGGTGGTGACGACGCTCTCGCCGCACACTGAGAGCGATCCCGTCGCGCTCCTGGTACAGTTTCTCGTGAGCTTCGGGAACATGGTGGGCCGACAGCCTTATTATCAGGTCGAAGGGGCAAAGCATTTTCCGAATCTATATGTCCTGCTTGCCGGCCCGACGGCGAAAGGACGCAAGGGCACCGCTGCGCAACATGTTCGCCGGATCATTGAACTCGCCGATCCCAGCTGGGCCGAGAACAATGTCGCCAGCGGTATTAGTTCAGGTGAGGGTATCTTGCACGCAATCCGCGACCCGAGCTTCGGGACCGACAAGAAGACCGGCGCGCAAGTGCTGCTCGATGCCGGCGTCGACGACAAACGCCTCATGCTCGACGAGCGCGAGTTCTCGTCGGCGCTCGACAGCATGAAGCGCGAGGGCAACGTCGTCAGCCGAATCATCCGCGACGCCTGGGACTGCCCCAAAGTGCTGCGGACGCTGACCAAGCATTCGCCGCTGCGGGTAACGGAACCATTCATCTCCATCAGCGGTCACATCACGATCGCGGAGATACAACAGAAGCTCGACCAGACCTCGGTCGCCAACGGGTTTGCTAATCGATTCCTGTTCGCCTGTAGTCGGCGCGACAAGGTCTTAGCGCACGGCGGAACGATGGATGCCAATGCTATCGATCTGCTCGGGGCAGAAACGTTGCAGGCAGCCGTCGCTGCCCGCGCATTCGAACGGATCACGATGACGCCTGAAGCAGCGCGCCTGTGGGAGGATGTCTACCCACGACTGTCGGAGGGCGTCCCCGGGATGCTCGGCGCTATCATCGCCCGGGCCGAAGCGCAGGCCGTCCGGCTCGGCCTGCTCTACGCGCTGCTTGACGGCTCCCGGCAGATCGAGCGCGTGCACCTCGACGCGGCACTCGCGCTGTGGGCATTCTGTGAGGCTTCCGCGCGCTACATCTTCGCAGACTTTACCGGGGACACGGTCGCCGACGCCATCCTGCGGCGGCTGCGTAGCGCCGGCACCGACGGCATGGATCGTACTGCGATGTACAGTTCCTTCGGCCGCAACATAGCCGCCAACAGGCTCGAGATCGCGCTCAGCAAGCTCGTTGCCGACGGCAAGGTTCGATGCGTGAAGCAAAAGGCTAACGGCCCAGGACGGCCACGAGAGACATGGTTTGCAGTCTGATAGGAGTACAACCGAACACCGCTTTTTAGTTGAATCGGACGCGACGGCCCAGTTCCCGAATTTAATTAATTCGTAAGGCCCCCCTGTTTTTGGGCATGTCGACGCGGAAAGCCAAAAATCTAAGTATATGATATTATTATATTATTTAGTTTACATATAGACACGAGCCTGAATGCAGAGGAGCGCAACGAAAGAACGAAAGAAACGAATAAATTCTAGGTTGTAATTTTCTCCGTCGTCGTCGTCCTCTCTCGTGAGCCATCTAGCGCATGCTGAGCCTTCGCACAGGCTCTCCGACCGGTTTCAGAACCCAGGGGGGGACTATTTCAAAATCTGCGAGCGAAATGGGTCGCGGCGCGCGCTGCCACTGCGGCATAGTTTGTTCATCCTCATCAAAGATTTCGCGCGAACACGCCGAGGTCATCCGTGGCTTAGTTTGACAGGCGCTAACCGGGCTTTTTCCCGTGCTTCTGCAGCAGCATCGAGCAATTCCGTGACCAGCCCCACATCAACCCGTCGGCGTTTCAAAGCTTCACGCGCCTTCTGCTCGAATTCCTCTGCAGCCATGAGAGCGGCTTTTGTGTCCCACTCACTCCAATCGTCGGGATATGGTCTTGCTAGACGGCTCTCGCGAACTTGGCGTTCTTGTTCAAGCTGCGACAGTCTTTTAGTCATTATTATTCTCCTTCCCGTTGTCTTGGGCGGTGGCCGCGTTATGGCCTGCGTCGCCTGCAATAGCGTACCCGTTGCATTGATCCAAGAACCGGTACTAACCTCGCTCCACTCCGGATCAACCTCGAATCTCCCATGGGCGGTACGTCCATCGAGTACCTGACTGGCCGCCTCCGGCGGGCAGAACGCTTCGATCTGCTTGAGGCGATCGCACGCGGACAAATCAGCACCTATGCCGCGGCCGAGGCGGCGGGCTTTCTCAAAAGGCGACCGGTGACCGGTGGTGGCTCCCCCAATGCGGCCAAGCGGCGAGCCTTTGCCCTACGACAGGCGGTGAGGCGGTGAGGAAAGGCAGTCCAATGGGGCGCATCGTCGTTAGCGAGGACATCGACAACTGCGGTCTGACCTACAGCCAACTGATGGAGCTTTGGTTAGGTCCTGGTCCCGATGGTTCGCTGTTCGACGGTACGGAACACCTGCGCGACGCCTGGACGAGCTGCCGCGCTCTCGTGATGCGGCTGTGGGGCCAGCACGGTCGTCGACCGCAAATTTGGTGGTTCCTCGACGCGCCCGGCCTGGGCCTGAAGTGGCCTGGGTATGACCGCGAGCAGAGCTACCTTTTCGAGATGGGCATCCTCACGGAAGCGGAACGCGCCGAGCTTCTGGATCGTTGGCGGCGTGAATTCGACTGTGATCCTAGACCTGCCCACCTCGATTGGGCCGATGTCCCCGACAGCTTGCGCCGGCAATGGCAAGCCGAGCGCCGGCGCCGCGGGCGGCAGCCAGCGCCATTGGAGGAGGCGGCGGCAGCCAAATAGAACGCCTCCGCGGTCGGGACCGGAGGAACCGCGGAGGCGTTAACCCTCAAACCGTAAGTCACGAAACGGCCCCACGCTCTCATGGAGTGCCGTCGATGGCAACATCTTACGATCTGGATCCTGAGCCGCTGATTTCCCGCCTTGCTGGTCCGCTTTTACCGGCTGATCGTCAAGCGTTCCGCGAAGCTGCCTTGGATGCGCTGACGCGCGTTCCGTGCGCGGGGGAGGGCAGCATTTATCGGGCGGTTGCGACGTTGCAGCGGCAATTTTTTCATCCGCCGGCTGAGACCCATCATGGGGTCGGGTCGCGGCGGCCTTCCAAGCTTACGGACGGCCCGCCGATCGGCGCCGAGGACCCGAGAACCGGCGGCCGCAACCGCCACCGGTTCAAGGCGGTGGAATGAGCCGATGTACTGGACCTGCGCGCGGCTCGAGCCGCACCGTG
>Ga0310912_10001151_pt1 | contig 14256 bp, 15 predicted proteins | sample GREbulkMGOX080_FD_203443 | JGI IMG/M metagenome (GOLD analysis project Ga0310912, IMG submission 203443) | Lab enrichment of tropical soil microbial communities from Luquillo Experimental Forest, Puerto Rico - GRE.bulkMG.OX080 | ecosystem: Environmental > Terrestrial > Soil > Tropical forest >...
CCGACGGCGCCGACGGCGGCGCAGGAAGCGCGACCGATCCCGCCGGCGCGATGATCGATGCGACGACCTTCGCAAAGATGCGGTCGCAACGGCTCGACCCGCGTGCCTATCTCGACAATAACGACGCGACCGCGTTCTTCGCCGCCACCGGCGATCTCCTGCTGACCGGGCCGACGTTGACCAATGTCAACGATATCCGGGTGATTTTGGTCGAGTGATTGCAGTTCGGCTCGCGCCGTCAGCAGGAATCAAAATTCCTGCGCGATCTTGGTCAGCATCGCGAGCAGCGCGGCACGATTGGGTGCACCCAACAGCTCATTCAGGCGCGCCTCGTGCTTTGTGGCGACGAGTTTCTTGGCACGCGCCAGCACGGCCTTGCCCTTGTCGGTCAGCAGCAGAACGTGGGAGCGGCGGTCGTTGGTGGAGCGCACGCGCGTGCAGAGATCGCGACTTTCGAGGCCGTCGAGCATCGCCACGAAATTCGGTCGCAGGATACCGAGCGTGTTGGCGATCTCGGTCTGGTTACGGCCGGGGTTTTTGTCGAGCAGCAGCAGCACGGAAAACTGCGCCGGCGTCAGTTGCAACGGCGCGACACAGCGCAGGAAGTCCTCGAAGATCCTGAGTTGCGCGCGCTTGAGCGAATAGCCGAGCAATTCCGACAACTCGCCGAGCTGCAGCGCGCTGCCTTCGCCGGCCCCGTCGACGGCCTCCTTGCGGGTGCGTGCCCCGTCGGCAAAAGCGGTCTTGGAAACAGTCATCGCGTGCGGCTCAAAGTCCCGGTAGGTTGAAACGCGGCCGCGCTTCTCGGCCTTGAGATTATATTCGATAATTGTTATCCACCATATCAAATGTCGGCGGAGCATTTCAACTGCTGCCAACGGCTGGCGCCTTCGATGTTGCGACCGGTCGAACCGGCTTGAGGGGGAGCGTCCGGTCTTGAACTCCACGATCATGCTGTTCCTGATCCAGGACGGCATCACCAACGGCGCAATCTATGCGCTGCTCGGGCTGGCGCTGGTTCTGGTATTCGCCGTGACGCGCGTGATCCTGATTCCGCAGGGCGAGTTCGTCACCTATGGCGCGCTGACCTATGCCTCGCTGTCGTCGGGCCAGATGCCCGGCACCGCAAAGCTTGCGATGGCGATGGGCGCGGCCGCATTCGTCTTCGACCTCATCGCGGCGCGCCGCGCCCTCGACGGCAAACGGATCGCGCGGGCCTTCGCAGTCGACATCTTGCTGCCCGGCGCCGTGCTCGCGGCGACGCTTTCGGTCGTCAGCCGCCATCCGCCGATCGGGGTCTCGATCGCGCTTTCGCTTGCGATCGTGGCTTGCATCGGGCTGTTCCTCTACCGCCTCGCCTTTCAACCGCTCGCGCATACTTCGGTCCTTGTGCTGCTGATTGCCTCGGTCGGTTGCCATCTGGCGATGCAGGGCCTGGGGCTGTTGTTCTTCGGCGCGGAGGGTCAGCGCGGGCCAGCGGTCGCGGACATCGCGCTTACTTTCGGGCCGCTGCGTTTCACCGGCCAGAGCCTTGCCGTCTATGCCTTCACCATCGGCTTCATCGTTGCGCTCTGGCTGTTCTTCGGGTTCTCGCTGTACGGCAAGGCGTTGCGCGCGACCGCCGTCAACCGGCTCGGGGCGCGGCTCGCCGGCATCAGGACCACGTTGTCGGGCCAGATCGCCTTCCTGCTGGCCGCGCTGATCGGGGCGCTGTCAGGCATCCTGATCGTGCCGATCACGACCCTCTATTACGACACCGGATTCCTGATCGGGTTGAAGGGCTTCATCGCCGCGATCATCGGCGGCCTCGTCAGCTACCCCTTGACCGCCATCGCGGCGCTCGTCGTCGGCACGGTGGAAGCCTTCTCCTCGTTCTATGCCTCCAATTTCAAGGAGGTCATCGTCTTTACGCTTCTGGTGCCGGTGCTGCTGTTGCGATCGCTGGCCGCTCCAGCGGTCGAGGAAGAGAAGGACTGACGCGCAATGCGGGAGCGTCTTCCGGTCCTCTTCTTCGCTGTGGTGATGGCCGCGATTCCCTTTGTGCCCGGGATACCGCCATTCTGGATCGTGCTGCTCGACAATATCGGCCTTGCCGCGCTGGTTGCGATGGGGCTCGTGCTGCTGACCGGCGTCGGCGGGCTGACCTCGTTCGGACAGGCGGCATTCTGCGGTTTTGGCGCCTACACCACGGCAGTACTGACCACCGCTTTTGGCCTCTCGCCATGGCTGGCGCTGCCGGCCTCGCTTTTGGTCAGCGGAATTGCTGCGGTCCTGCTCGGCCTCGTCACCGTACGCCTCTCCGGTCATTATCTGCCGCTTGGCACCATCGCCTGGGGCCTTGGCCTGTTCTACCTCTTCAGCAAGCTCGAATTTTTGGGCCGCAACGACGGCATCTCCGGCATCCCGCCGCTCTCAATCGGCTCGTTCAAGATGATCGATCCCGGCACGATCTATTATGCGATCTGGACCGCCGTGCTGATCTCCGCACTTCTCACGATGAACCTGCTGGATTCCCGCACCGGCCGCGCCATCCGGGCGCTCCGGCGCGGGCATATCGCGGCCGAAGCCTTCGGCGTGCGGACGCCGCGCACCAAACTTCTCGTCTTCATTTATGCGGCGGTCCTGGCCGGGCTCTCCGGCTGGCTCTATGCGCATTTCCAGCGCGCCACCAATCCGACGCCGTTCGGCGCGCAGGCCGGCATCGAATATCTCTTCATCGCAGTGGTCGGCGGGGCCGGCTATGTCTGGGGCGGCGTGCTGGGCGCCGCCATCGTCGTCATCCTCAAGGAAGTGCTGCAGAGCTATTTGCCGATGCTGCTGCACGGCGAAGGCCAGCTCGAAACCATCGTGTTCGGCATCCTGCTTGTCGTGCTGCTGCAGCTCGCGCCGAGCGGCGTCTGGCCATGGCTGATGTCGCTGGTGCCGCTCAAGCCGCGCCGCACGTCCACCGATACCACGCTTGCGCTCCCTGCCCGACTGCCGGCGGCGGGCGCACAAGGCGCACTCCTCGAGGTCAAAAACGCGCGCAAGGAATTTGGCGGCGTGATCGCGGTCAACGACGTGTCGTTCGACGTACGGCCTCACGAGATCGTGGCGCTCATCGGCCCCAACGGCGCCGGCAAGAGCACGACCTTCAACCTCATCACCGGCGTACTGCGCGCAACGGCCGGCTCCATCTCCGTGCTCGGCAGGAAGACGTTCAACGCGCCGCCGCAGGACATCGTCAGGCTGGGTATTTCCCGAACCTTCCAGCATGTGAAGCTTGTACCCGACATGAGCGTGCTGGAGAATGTCGCGATCGGCGCGCATCTGCGCGGGCACGCTGGCGCGCTCAAGAGCATGTTTCGCCTCGACCGCACCGATGAAGCGAAATTGCTGGCGGAAGCCGCGCGTCAGATCGAGCGCGTCGGCCTGTCCAGCCAGATCGACCAGCCTGCGGGCTCGCTCTCGCTCGGCCAGCAGCGCATCGTCGAGATCGCGCGCGCCCTCTGCGTCGACCCCATGCTGCTTCTGCTCGACGAGCCGGCGGCCGGCTTGCGGCACATGGAGAAGCAGCGGCTGGCCGCCCTGCTGCGCGAACTGCGCGACGGCGGCATGTCGGTGCTGCTGGTCGAGCACGACATGGGGTTCGTCATGAATCTCGCCGATCGCGTCGTCGTGCTCGATTTCGGCACCAAGATCGCCGAAGGGACGCCGCAGGCGATCAAGACCAACCCCGAAGTGATCAAGGCCTATCTCGGGGTGACGGCATGAGCGCGCTGCTGCGGGTCTCCGACGTGCACATCTCCTACGGCAAGGTCGAAGCCGTGCGCGGCGCATCGCTCGAGGTCGGCGAGAACGAGATCGTCACCATCATCGGCGCCAATGGCGCCGGCAAGACCACGCTGCTCAACAGCATCATGGGAATCCTGCCGCTCCGGGGCCGCGTCGATTTTGCCGGGCAAGACCTCGGCCGGCGCGAGATCGAGGACCGGGTCGCTCTCGGGGTGAGCCTCGTGCCGGAGCATCGCGAGCTGTTCGCCACCATGAATGTCGAGGACAATCTTCTGCTCGGGGCCTTTCGCGCGGAAAGAGCTGTCGTCGCAACCTCGTTCGAGCGCGTCTATGCGCTGTTCCCGCGGTTGAAGGAACGGCGCCGGCAGCTTGCCGGCACGCTTTCCGGCGGCGAGCAGCAGATGCTTGCGATGGGCCGCGCGCTGATGGGCGCCCCGAAACTCCTGATGCTGGACGAGCCAAGCCTCGGGCTTGCGCCGATCATCGTCGCCGATATTTTCAGAACCATCGGCGAATTGCGTTCTTCGGGCGTTTCGGTGCTCCTGGTCGAGCAGAATGCACAAGCCGCGCTTGCCGTCGCCGACCGCGCCTATGTGATGGAGCTCGGCGAACTCGTGCTCGAGGGCAAGGCTTCGGAGATGGCGACGAATGAGCGCGTCGCCGCAAGCTATCTCGGCTTCCAGCATGAGGGACAAAGCGCGGTCTGAACGAAATGTACGCAACACTCCCGCAAGTGTGAAGCGCGCGACCGCTTTACTTTTCGCGCAACCGCACGCACTCTGTGCTGACGGAAAAGCAGGGATTGTCGCGTGATAAACAGGACTGCGATAAAGCTCGCAATCTTTGCCTGCATTGCGATCCTGATCGAGACGTTGGCTGCCTCGCGAGCTTTGGCCGAGCCGCCCGATTTCAGCGGCGTCTGGCTTCCCGACATCAGAGACCAGAAGCGCCAGGAGACGGCGAATATGCCGCCCTGGAAACCGGAAATCCTCAAGCAGGTCCAGCATTTGATTGCCGAGGAGAAAGCAGGCCGGCCCTTCCTCGTTCTCAGTCACTGCCTGCCGCACGGCATGCCGACCTGGATGCTGATCACGCACAATGCGTTCGAGCTTCTGGTCACGCCCGGCCGCATCACCATGCTGGGCGAGGTCGACGGCAACCGCATGCGGCGCATCTACATGGATGGCCGTCAGCATCCCGAAGATCCCGATTTGACGCTGCACGGCCATTCGATCGGCCATTGGGAAGGCGATACGCTCGTGATCGACACCACCGCGATCGTGCCGCAGGCCTATATCGCGATCAGCGAGGCGGTCGGCATCCCCAACAATGGCGACATGCATATCGTCGAGCGGCTGCATTTGACGGCGCCGAACGTGCTCTCCGACGAGATGGAAATCACGGCGCCAAAGGTTCTCTCCACCACCTGGAAAACGACGCGAAATTTCCGCCGCTATCCCGATCGCCACTATGAAATCACCGAAGGCGAATGCGAGCAGGAGGATCTGATCCCGGGAAAAGACCAGTTCGGCAACGACATATTCGTCCCGAACGCGCAGCAAGCCTATGGAACGGTCCACACAGTCAAATAGGGATGATCCCAGATGCCGCGGAAGGTCGTTGTTCTCGCTGCTGCGCTGATGCTGTGCTTCGCAGGTGCCGCGCCGGCGCACCATTCCAACGCCGCCTACGATCTTGAACACCAGCAGACCGTGGAAGCCACCGTCAAGCAGGTCAACTGGACCAACCCCCACATCTCTTTCGTGGTCGAGACCGACGCCAAGGACGGCAAGCCGACCGAAACCTGGGTGTTCGAAGTGTCCTCGCCGGGGGTTCTGACGCGCTCGGGCTGGAACAAGCGTTCGCTGCAGGTCGGCGATCACGCACTCTTCCAGTATGCGCCGCTTCGGGACGGCAGGCCCGGCGGATTTTTGCGAAAAGTGACGCTGCCAAGCGGCCAGGAACTGACCTACAGCCTGCAGCCAGAGGAACAATGATCCGATCATGACTGCGGTGCTGAGCGCGCTTTCGAAGTGGCTGGCTGCGACTTCGCTCAGCCATACCATCCAGTCCGTCGGCTGGATCATTCCAACGCTTCAGACCATTCACATCCTCTGCGTGGCCGTGGTGTTTTCCTCCGCAGTGCTGGTCGATTTTCGGATCTATCGGCTGTTCGAGCGCGACGTGCCGCTGGCGGAGATTTCGCGGCGATTTCTCCGCGCGATCTGGCCGGTGCTGCTGGTTTTGCTCGTGACCGGAAGTCTGCTGATCATCGGCGAGCCGCGCCGTTCGTTGCTCAATTCCACCTTTTATATCAAAATGAGCTTGCTCCTGGCCGCGGTGCTGCTGACCGCCGCTTTGCAGGGCTCAGTCGCGGCCTCGCCGGGCTTTTGGGAAAAGGATCGCGGCCGACGGATGGCAGGCAAGGCTCTCGCGACGCTGTCGATCGTGATCTGGTGCGGCATCCTGTTCGCCGGCCGCTGGATTGCCTACACGCAGGCCGGATGATGTCTCTATTTCTTGACGTCATTGGCTATTTCGAGAACAGCACCGTTGCCGACGCCATCCGCGAAAACGACGTGCTGTTCCCGACAATCGAATCCGTTCATGTTGTCGCGATCTGCCTCGTGGTCGGCTCAATTCTCGTGCTGGACCTGAGACTGCTCGGCTTCGCCTCGCTCCAACGGCCGGTGAGCCGGCTTGCGGGTGCGATCCTGCCGATAACCTGGGGCGCGTTCACGCTGGCTGCGGTTTCCGGCTTTCTGCTTTTCATGTCCAACGCGACAAAATATCTTGCGAACGGTTACTTTGTCGCAAAGATGTTTTTGATCTGCGCCGCAGGCGCAAACATGATTATCTTCCACTTGATCAGTGCGCGCGATCTGCCGCAATGGGAGAAGGACGCCTCCCCGCCACTGCTCGTGCGAACGGCAGGCGCGCTCTCCATTCTGCTCTGGATCTCGGTCGTCGCCTGCGGGCGCTGGATCGGGTTCACCATGCGGCCGCTCTGAGATGGGCAGCCTCTCCCGCCCCTCAGGCTTTGCGGCCGCGATCGTCGTCGCAAGCCTGGCCGCATCGCCATCGCTGTCCGAGCCGCCCCCGACGGCGCCTTTCCGGGCGCATGTCGACATGAAGGCCTTCATGGAGCACGTCCTTCAGCCTGCCGCGAGCCTGATCTGGACCGTGAACGGCGTGATGATCGACGAAAAGGGCGAGCACGACCTCGGCCCGAAAAGCGACGACGATTGGGAGAAGCTCGTCAGCGCCGCGGCCACGCTCGCCGAGGCAACCAACGCGCTGATGATCCCGCAGCGGGCGCTCGATCCTGACTGGAACCGCTATGTCGAAAGACTCGCCGATGCGGCCGACAAGGCCTACCGCGCCGCGGAGGCGCATGACCTGAAATCCATTTCGGAGGTCAGCGACCGCCTCGACGGCATTTGCGCGGCCTGCCACCGCCATTACGGCGTCGAGTAGAGGCGCCGGCGACGCCGTAATCACCCGCTTTCGCGGGTGGCGGCGCCAGCGGACTGAAAACGGCCCGGCTCAATTCGCCGGGATGTATTTGCCGTCCTTCACCGTGAGGATGATCCGCGAGCGGTCGTCGAGACCGTAGCGGTCCTTCTCGGTGAAATTGTAGACGCCCTGGCTTGCGGGAATTTCGCGCTCGGTGAGGAAGGCCTGGCGGATCGCCTCGCGAAATTCGGGCGTGCCGGGCTTTGCGGTCTTCAGCGCGGTCGGAATGACGCGCTTGAGGACTTCAAAGGCGTCGTAGGAATGGCCGGCGAACTGGCTGCGGCTGTTCGGGCCATACTTCGCCTCATAGGCGGTGTCGAGCGCAAGTCCCGGCTTTTTGGTGAGCGCCGTATCGGGCTGCGTCTCCGGAGACATCACCGGGCCCGAAGCCATGATCACGCCTTCGGCCGCTTTGCCTGCAATACGGATGAAATCCATGCTGGCGGCGCCATGGGTCTGATAGATCAGGCCCTTGTAACCGCGGTCGCGCAGTTCGGTCTGCGGCAGCGCCGCGGCAGTGCCGGACGCGCCAACCAGAATGGCGTCGGGATTGGCCGCGATCAGCTTCAATACCTGTCCGGTGACCGAGGTGTCAGGCCGCGCAAAGCGCTCTTCGTCGACGACGGTCATCCCCATCGGCACGCCCTGGTTCTTGAAGTCGTTGAACCAGAGATCGCCGTAGGAATCGGAATAGCCGATATAGCCGACGGTCTTGATGTTGTGTGCCTTCATGTGCTCGTAGAGCACCTTGCCCATGATCGGCACCGGCTGCGGCATGTCGACCGACCACTTCCCGCGCGCCTCCGTGATCGGAAAGGGCGCGAGCCCGATATGCGGAATGCCGGCCTCATTGGCGACGTTGGACACCGCGATGGTCGGCGGCGTGGTCGAAGAGCCCATGATGATGTCGGCCTTCGATTCCGTGACAAAGCGGCGCGCATTGGTGGTGGCGTTGGTCGGATCGCCGCCGTCGTCGAGCACGATCACCTTCAGCGGGATGCCTGCGATCTCCTTCGGCACGAATTCCAGCGCATTGCGCTCGGGGATGCCGAGCGCCGCCGCCGGCCCCGTGGTGGTGATGGTAATGCCGATGGTGATGTCGCTGGTCTGGGCCGACGCGCCGGAGCCCGGTAGCGCAAGCGCGGCCGCAAGCGCCACAGCCGACAGAAAAACCTTTTTCATTCGTTCCTCCCTGAAAAGCTCTTGAGCAGTCCAGATCAAATTTCGGACGCTCGTTCAACTTTCTTTTTCTTATGCCAAGCTGCTCAGCCGTTCATGAATTTGGCAATGATCTCTTTCGGCATCGGCGCAGACTTCAGCTTGTCGGGATCGTCCGGATGCCGCCCGACCAGTACCCGCGTCTCAAAGGCCTCGATCGCAAGCTGATCGCCCTTGAACACCTTGTGGATGACCTCGAAGCTCGAGCGCTTGAATCTCTCGATCCGGCTTTCGATGGCAATCCAGTCGCCATGGGTCGAGGCGATGTAGAATTTCGCCCTGGTGTCGACCATGGGAATGCCGACCAGGCCGTATTTCTTCACGAGGTCCTGCTTGGAGAAGCCGGCGGCCTCGAACATGATCGAGGTCGAATCGTCGAACATCGCGAAGTAGCGCGGGTAGTAGACGATATTGGCGGGATCGCAATCGCCCCACTGGATCTGGACGTCGCGCCGGTGCACGAACATGCGGTTGCCGCCTTACTTCGGCGCCATGCGCAGCGAGGCGTCGAGCCGCACCACCTCGCCGTTTAGATAGGCATTGTCGATCATGTGGAGAGCGAGTGCGGCGAACTCCTCGGGCTGCCCGAGCCGGTGCGGGAACGGAATCGCGGCGGCAAGCGAGTCCTGTGCTTCCTGCGGCAGGCCGCCGAGCAGCGGCGTGAGGAAGAGGCCCGGCGCGATGGTGAGCACGCGAATGCCGAATTGCGCGAGTTCGCGCGCGATCGGCAAGGTCATGCCGACGATGCCGCCCTTTGACGCGGAATAGGCAGCCTGCCCGATCTGGCCGTCGAAGGCTGCAACGGAAGCGGTGTTGATCACGACACCGCGCTCGCCGGTCGACAGCGGCTCGAGCTTCGACATCGCCGCGGCTGCAAGCCGCAGCATGTTGAAGGAGCCGATCAGATTGACCTTGATGACCTTCTCGAAATCGCCGAGCGGCATCGGCCCGTCGCGGCCGACCACGCGCTTGGCGACGCCGATGCCGGCGCAATTGACCAGCACGCGCGCCGGGCCGTGCGCCTTGGCCGCCTGAGCCACCGCCGCTTCGGCCGATGCGGCATCGGTGACGTCGCAAGCCACGGCCGTGCCCTTGATCTCGGCAGCGACGCTCTCGGCAAGCTTTGCGTTGAGGTCGCAGACCGCAACCTTCGCGCCCTGTGCAGCCAGTTTTCGCGCGGTGGCCGCGCCGAGCCCCGAAGCGCCACCGGTGACGATTGCGGCCTGATCCTTCAACTGCATGACTTACTCCTTTGGCAAGAATTCTCGGAAGGGTCCAAGCGCTCGGTGCAGCCCCTTCTCTTTACTGCGACAAGGCCGTCGCATTGGTTGATTTCACCCCGAGCACGATATGATTCCCTCCCCCTGTAAGGGGGAGGGTTAGGGAGGGGGTCCTTTCAGGGGGAGGTGAAGAGGCAGAAGGTTGAGCGAGGAGACGGCCAATCCACATCGACTTCACCCTTGCCTATCCAAGCACAATGACGCGCGCCGACGGCTCCGGCGCATAAAGCTCATCGATCAGCTCCTTGCGATGCTCGAGCACCGCACGCTGGTTGATCGAGCCCTTGTCGGTGACCTCGCCGCGATCGATCGACAGCGGCAGATCGAGCAGGATGGCGCGGGTGACCCGGGTCGATGAACCCGTAGCCGTCGAGAGAAATTTCGTGAACCGCTCGACAAACGCGCCGAGGATCAGCGGATCGGCAGCGGTCGCCACCATATCGTCCAGCGGAAGCGTCGGATTGATCAGGCGACAGCCGTCGAGATCGAGCACGACGACGGCTGCGATCTCGTCGCGGTTGATGCCCGCGATCACGACGTCGCGCACCAGCGGCGCGCAAGCCGCAATGAAGCGCGCGCGCAACGGCCCGACGCTGACCCAGGTGCCGCTCGCAAGCTTGAAGTCCTCGGCAATGCGGCCGTCGAAATCGAAGCCGGCGTGAAGATCCTGTGCATTCGCCGGCCGCAGCGCGTCGCCGAGCCTGTAAAATCCTTCTTCGTCGAAGGCGGCCTTTGTCAGCTCCGGCTGGCGCCAATAGCCCGGCGTGATGTTCGGCCCCCTTGCACGAACCTCGAGCTTGCCGTTGACCGGCGCCAGTTTCGCGTCACAGCCGGACACGGGAAGGCCGATATGGCCGGAGCGGCTGGTTGCCGGGTTGACCGACATGAAGAACGGCGCGGTTTCGGTCGAGCCGAGGCCGGTCAGCATCGGCACGCGCTGGCCGGTCTCTCTGACCGACAATTCGTCGAGGCTGTTCCAGACGAAGGGCGAGAGCGCGGCGCCTGCGAAGAACATCGCGTGCAGGCGCGCGAAGAACTTGCCGCGAAGCCCCGCGTCGTCGCGCAGATACGGCAACAGCGATTCGTAACCTTTCGGCACGTTGAAATAGACCGTGGGCGAGATCTCGCGCAGGTTTTTCACGGTCTCTTCGATGCCGCCGGGCATCGGCTTGCCCTGATCGAGATACATCGAGCCGCCATTGAAGAGCGTCAGCCCGATGTTGTGGTTGCCGCCGAAGGTATGGCTCCACGGCAGCCAGTCGACGATCACGGGCGGTTCGTCCTTGAGGAAGGACATGGTCTCACGGACCATCACCTGATTCGCGCAGAGCATCCGTTGCGTGTTGATCACCGCCTTGGGGCTGCCGGTCGAGCCCGAGGTGAGCAGGAATTTCGCGATCGTATCGGGGCCGATCGCTTCATGGACCGCGTCGAGATCGGGATGCAGCGGCGCGCTCAGGAGATGGGCGAGTTCTGTCACGTCGCGTCCGGGCACGGCGCCGAACGAGGCCGCGATCTCGGTCCCCTGCGGGACGTTGGCAAGTGCGGCGGAAAACTTGTCGGCGTCGTCGGCGAACACGAGACCCGGCGTCAACAGCTTCATCACGTAAGCGAGCTTGCCGTAGTCGCGCGACACCAGCGAATAGGCCGGCGACACAGGACAGAACGGGATTCCGGCATAGAGCGCGCCGAACGCCACGAGCGCATGGTCGATCGAATTGCCGGAAAGGATCACGACCGGCCGATCGGCCGACAGCTCCCGCGCCAGCAGGGCCGAGGCAATGTAGCGGCTCGCGGTCAAGAGCTCGCCATAGCTGACCTGTCGCCAGCCGCCGCCCGCGACACGCTCCGCCATGAAGGTGCGGTCGGGCGCCTCGCTCGCCCAATGATGCAGGCGATCGGTCAGGCGGCGCGGATAGTCGCCGAGCGGCGTGCTCGGACGCAGATAGATCGTGCCGTCGCCCGCCTGCTCGATCGATACGACGGGATCGCCGAACGAGATCCTGCGCAGCGGATGGGTATCAAGGCTCCGCGCTGTGTTGGCCTGTGCGCTCATGATTTGCCCGGTTTTACTTTGGCGGTCTTGTGGTCGAGGAACTGGCGAATGCGCCGCTTGGCTTCCTTGTCGCTTTGCGCGACGGTTGCCATCAGCGACTCCATCAGAAGGCCGGTTTGCGGATTGGCTTCGGCGATCATCGGCAGCGCCTGCAGCACGGCGAAATTGGTCAGCGGCGCATTGGAAGCGATACGCTCCGCAAGCTCAAGGGCCTTTGCCAGCGCGCCGCCCGCCTCAACGAGATACTGCGCAAAGCCGTAAGACGAGCCTTCGGTCGCGGAATACACCCTGCCCGTCAGCATCATATCGCTCATCCGCGCGACGCCGATCAGCCGCGGCAAACGCACCGATCCGCCGCCGCCCACGAAAATGCCGCGCTGGCCTTCCGGCAGCGCGAAATAGGCCGACGGCTCGGCGACGCGGATATGCGCGGCGCAGGCAAGCTCGAGCCCGCCGCCAATGACCGCGCCCTTCAGGGCTGCGATCACAGGCACGCGGCTATACTGGATGCGGTCGAACACGCGGTGCCACATCTGCGAATGCAGCAGGCCCTCGGTCGCATCGTGCTCGGTCAGCTCCGAGAGATCGAGGCCCGAGGAAAAGTGATCGCCGATGCCGTGAATCACGACGGCACCGATATTTTCCGGCAGATGGGCGAAGCAATCGCCGATAGCGAGAATAATGCCGTCGTTCAACGCGTTGCGCTTGGCCGGCCGGTTCAGGCCGACGGTCAGGACTTTGCCTTGCTGCTCGACCTTGAGCAGCGCGGAAGCTTCGGCGCTCGCGGCGCTGACGGCGTTTCCCATGGCTTATTGTGTCCTGTGCAGAATAGTTATGTTTTATAACTATTGAAGAGTCAACAAGGCTCTTCTGCTTCAGCCGTTACAGCACCTGAAACACGTCGATGACGACGCGGTCGGGATGTCGCGCGGCGGAGGCGACGAAAATGTGCTCCATCAGCCAGCGATACTTTGCCGCACCGGTTTCGAATTTCGGCACGGTACGGAAATAAATCTGCGCGGGATCGACCGGCTCGCCCCGTTTGAGTTTCTCCAGAAGCTCCACCGGACCGAAGCGTATGCCCTTGTTCTCGACATAGACGATCGCGCCGTCGTCGGTTTCGAAGGCGTATTTTGCTTCGAGTTCGATCAGTTCGTTGGGCCGAATGATCTGAAAGTCCGCGCCGCCCGCGAGAACCCGGCCATTGAGTTTTTCGCCCTTCACCTCGCCGCCAATGATCGGGATGATCCGACGCACGCCGTGACCGATGTCGCCGGCCGTGGTCACCGCGCCGACCTGGGCCGTGATGGTGAAGGCGTATTGGGTGCGGAGTGCTGGAGTCATGGTTCTATCCAAAATCTCGCTGTTTACATGCCGAAAAGTGTATCAACTTCATCAGTCTCTGCTGCCGGCACGGGAGCCCCAGGGCGTGCACTCATAAATGCCCTGCTTCTGCTTTGAGGCACAAACCGGAAAACATTTGCTCGGTCTGAACCTTACCACTTTGACCCAGAGCGGTCCTGCGTTGCTCTACTCAACAAGAACAGCTTGTTCTATGTCTTGAACGTCGCGAAGTAGCCCCGTCAGGCACACTGGCAAAAGCCCTCGTGACGTTTAGGTGACACGCGGCTGGAGTAGCTCAAGGGCTGCTTCACGCTGCGGGGTCGCCAACAGGAGGTTGTCCGATGAACATTACGCGACGAACAGTAACAATAGCTGGTTTGAGCCTGCTCACCGGCACTGCGCCAAGTGCTGTGACGAAGGCCGATTGGGGCGAACTCAACCTTGGCGAAGGACTTGAAGACTTCTGGCTGGCCACCGATGCCTACATCTACGGCTATCCGCTCGTGACCATGGAAATGACCCGCAGGGTCGTCACCAACGCCGCCAAGCCCGAGGGCACCCATGCCCCGATGGGGCAGATGATCAGGTTGCGTGAATATCCCAACGCGTCCTTCCGCGACGTGACGGCACCTAATGCCGATACGCTATACACGACCGCATTCTTCGATGTCGGGAACGAGCCGTGGGTGCTGAGCATCCCTGACATGAAGGACCGTTATTACCTGATGCCGATGCTGGACGGCTGGACCAACGTGTTTCAGGTCCCCGGCAAACGCACGACCGGTGACAGCGCGCAGACCTATGCGATCACCCGGGCGGATTGGAGCGGGACGCTGCCGGCCGGCGTCAAGCAATTCAAATCACCCACCAACATCGTATGGCTGCTCGGCCGCATCTACTGCACCGGCACGCCGGAAGACTACGCGGCGGTCCACAAGCTGCAAGACGAGTGCAAGCTCGTACCCCTGAGCGCATACGGCAAGCCGTACACGCCGCCCGAGGGAAAGGTCGATCCGTCGATCGACATGAAGACGGCGGTGCGCGACCAGGTCAACCGCATGGACGCGG
>Ga0310912_10001180_pt1 | contig 14139 bp, 17 predicted proteins | sample GREbulkMGOX080_FD_203443 | JGI IMG/M metagenome (GOLD analysis project Ga0310912, IMG submission 203443) | Lab enrichment of tropical soil microbial communities from Luquillo Experimental Forest, Puerto Rico - GRE.bulkMG.OX080 | ecosystem: Environmental > Terrestrial > Soil > Tropical forest >...
CACCTCGTCCGGGGGCCCCCGTTCCGCCTTCAACGTTCGTCCGTGGCGCTTTCGTGCGCTCCGACTTTTCTCCTTGTTTCGATACGGTTTTGCGGTCGATATCCTCGAGCGTTTGATTATCCTCCGGATAAGAAAGGGCCTTGCCGCACGTAGAGCAGCGTTCGGTAAGAGCGGGATTTTCAGCACTGCATGAGGGGCATTTCATGATCGAGGGCTGGCCATGTCAGGGCCATCTGCGAAAATTATCCTGCAGCCCTCGAGGAACAGCAAGCCTTCTTCGAATACTCTCCGCATTAAACCAGCGTTACCCACAGACCACGGGGAAAAAAACCGCGGGTTTGGGTCGGCCCTGCACTTCGCCCTCACCGTGCGTCTGCTGAGGGTCACGACTTATCGGACCCTATCGCTTCTTTGACCTATTTGTCCGTCCCGTTTTCCTTTTCGCGAAATTCTTTTTCAAACGTCACGGGGTGCTTCGGTTCATATAGTCCGATGGCACCCCCGCCCGGAAGCAATATAGTCGTGCGGGCCCCCCACTGCTCCTCGGAAATCTTGCCCACTTGCACACCCTTCTTTTGCAGCGCCGCCACCTGCACTCTTAAGTCGTCACACGTGAAAAACATTTCGTGTTTGTTGTTTTGGTCATGCGGGTGAAACGCCACTTCAGCGGCAGGCACCGCGAAAATCAACCAGCCGCGTCCCGCGTCCACCGAACGAAAGCCCAATATGTCCCTGAAAAATGCACGGTCCGCTTCAGCGTCCTTTGAATAAACTACCACGTGTGCACCAGTCAGCATAAAACACCTCCGGCGTAGGGAATATACCCCTGTTTGCGAAACTTGGCACTAGCAGGAAGATGTCCGGTAACGCGACAGATCAAGACCTTACCACTTATCTGTCGCAAACCGACCAAGGGCTGCGCAGGCTGATTGACGGTAATAAAAGATTCGCAGCAGGCAAGGCGCGTTTCCCACCGTTTGCAAGGAAACTCTGGCTGTTTTAGCTAAGGGCCAGCAACTAAGCTACCATCCTTGGTTTGCGCCGACTCACGGGGTCCACCTGAACTGACCTTTGACGCAAGTTTCGGAGAGCTTTTCATTGTGCGAGTTGCTGGCAATGTGACTTCGCCTGAGGTAAGGGGAAGCATCCGGTATGCGAGTTTGTACTTACACACTCCACTTTTTCGGGGTTCTGGGTCATGGCAAACAATATTGTCCAGGGCTTGTCCGAGGTGGATCCTAACCTTTCCGGAAAGGACCAGATAGCGTGGGCCGTCGAAGCCAACGTTCGATGGTCGATGCAACAGTTGATGGAGACGCCGGAAGCAAAGCAGGCCCCTCGTGATAACCACAAGAAGCTGGTAGGGGCCATCTTCGAGATCAATTCGGGTCGGGTCCGTTTCCTCTAACGCCAAAAAGCACGGTAAGCCTAGTTTAACTCTGGCTTGCTTCCTTAGTCCGTTGCCACTCGTCCACATAGCGGCGCTCTGCTGTGCCTGACGAGCAGTAGCATACCTTACCGCAATAGCCACAGTATGTGCGCATCGGTCCATTCCCAACAGATTCCCAGCTTGTAGATTCACTTGTTCGAGTGATGGCCAGGGGAAGCCCACATGCGGAACAGGCAAACAGAAAGGTATGGACGAAATGGGTCGCCATTTGACACCTCCGGGAGACAGGAACGGAGACTGGGGCTCCTAAGAGGATATCCTCAGTCGAAGCCCGGTCAAGAAACAAAATTTCGATGCAATGCTGACTGGTTTTGCTCCCTCTCGCGTGAGCGGATCGGTTGAAGGCATGGCCAGGTACTCCGCGCAATTCCGAAGGTGACACCACCTCGCGGCTCTTCGTAGGTTAGCTCCGAAACCGTCCATCGTGGTACTGGCCTTGTGAAAGCGCTCCTTGTCGTAGCTCACTCCTGCTGCCATCAGCAGCGTACAGATCTTGGTTTTCATCTGTGCCATCTGCCGAACCAAGTTGCGACACCGCTTGATGCGCGCCTTCAGAGCGGCAGCATGGGGCTTGAGATGATCGTAGATCCAACCCGTGAACATGGTCGCTTCCATCGCTGCCGTCCACGGCTGTGGCAGCGTTGCATCCAGCGGTCGAGATCGATGTGTGTTGCGGGAAGCCATCCTTCGGCGTGAGTCTTGCCGCTACTTCACGTAGTAGGTGATTATCCGCTTGCGAACGTCTAGGCCGATGTAATGCCTATTTTGCATGGGGAGCCTCTTCAGTGTCGGTTCACTCTTGCCGGGCGCCAGTTATTGCTCCCCGCGATGCCTGCTCCCGACGTTGTTGCGCCTCGGCCAGCCACTGCGCCATCTTCTCGTCTTTCGCTGCGTGATAGGCCCAACCTTGGGCCGTTCCGCCCCAGCGATAATCGATGATCGTCATGTCGATGCCGCGGTCGATGAGGAATTGCATCGCTTCGTAATTCTTGTGCCACACCAGCTCATGTAGAATGCTGGCGGGCTCATGGGAGCTCCAGTTCGTGTTGATATCGGCCCCATACGCAAGAAGAAAGTCGGCGATCTCGAAGTGGTTGTTCATGACTGCCCAGGCAAGCGCGGTGTCGAGAACCTGCTGCACACTGGGCTCGCCCCAGTTCAGGTTCTCGCGAATCCAGCCATCGTTCGCGGGAAAATGATTCGCAAGGTCCCCGAGGGCAGGCCTACCCGCCGCGTCGAACCAGCGTCTCACCCGTGCGAAGTCCCCGTCCCCAGCTGCGTGTGGCAGATCGTCGGGCATAGGCCAGATCCGCAGCAGCATTGGAAGCAGATGGGTCTGCGCATACGTGAACGCGTGCATAAATACCCTGGAGGTCGGCGCCGCGGGACAGTGCAACACAGCGGGATCGAGATCAAGAAGCGCCTTAAGGAAATCCGCGCGATCGTTTAGCGCCGCCGCCGTTCCCTCGATCAAACGAACCTGGAATTTCACGCGTGCGTCTGAAAGCATCCAAGCTTCTCGCCGCAATCGGTCGACAAAGGACACCAGGTCGCCATCGTCCATCGCGCGAATGACCTGTTGCTCGACAAAGGCCTGCCAGGGCCTGAATTGATCGGGGTTATGGACGTCGGGCTTGTTCTCGATGAAGAAGTGGATAAATGCGGAACGTCCCGGCCCGCCATCGATCCGCCTGCCCAGCTCGGCGTCGAGCGTGATGGAACGATCCAACAGCAGCGCCGCCGCGGTCGCCTGCTGGAGATGGCACGCATACATGAAGGCTTCGTTCACCACGGCGAGATTGTGGGCATTTGTATCTAGACAGGCGCGAAGGCCGTCGCCATCCCCAAGCGAGGCAAGGAACTTGAGCGATCGAGGAAGAAGGCCTTTGCGATGGAATAGATCGATCAACCCTTTTGCGCGGGAAAGGATGAGGCCATCGCATACCGCCGGCGCGACGACTGCGCCGGCATCGATCAGGAGCTCGGCACAGGCCGCGCGCGTGTAGCGCTCCTCGCGGAACGGGTCGAAGCTGTCACCAAAGGAACCGGTAGCCATCCCGAGTAGTCCGCCGTCGCTTTTATCCGCCCTCCACGACAACAGTGCCGGGTGTTCCGCCAAGAGCTGCCGCAGACCTTCGATGTCATTATCATGGATGATGCGGCGGGCTTCGCATACGGCCCACTCGAGTCCTCTGCCAACGCGGTGTTTTACTTCTTTAAGAAGCTCCTTCCAGCCTGGAAACCCATATTCGCGCGCCAGCACCAACTGGGCATCACGCTGTGACAACGGCAGCTCCATTTTTGGCAGGTGCGCACGGGCCCGGGCGATGGCGCCGCCATTACCTGCAACAATGTCGCGCGCCAGTTTCTTTGCTTGCTTGCGCAGGGACTCCAGGGAGGGACGAACAGGAAGCTTCGATGTGGTCACGCCGATCTCCTTTCATGAGCGCCTGTGCCCCGCTGATACAGGCTGAAAGAAGATTCAAAGCACGCAGTCTGAATCGAAGCAGGTGGGATTTGTTCCCTTGCCGCGGGTCGGTGGTGCCCTGTCGCACGCTGTCGCTAGCATCCGCCACTTGCAACGGCCCTGTCAAATCGTGATTTGCTGAGCCAGCCGCATCCGGGGAAGACATCAGTACCCAAAAAACTCCAACTGTAGAGAAATATCACTTGGCAAAAGGCCTCCAGATGGAAAGTCTGGTGCTAAGGTGTGCCGGCACCTTCACAGAGCTTCCAGCCACGCCAAGACGGACGCATCCGTTCACCACAACGCCACTCTGTCGTCGTTCGTGTGGTCGATTGCCTGGGCCTGCTCGATGACAGCCATCAAGCTTGTTTTTCCAAACCCACTCAAGTCCGTCTGGGAGTTTCGAGGCACGCAAGGATTCCATCGGTTGGATGTGGCACAGCGGATAGGAAGAGAACCGAGTCGTTTGCGGATGGCAGAAGGTTTCATAGCGGGAACAGAGAAGGCGCCGAACGCTTCCGGATCGGCTTCTCAATCTCCGGGAACCCTTTTTCGCTCCAGAGCTTTCGGAAACGCTCGACGGTAGCCGGTGCGTAACCGGAGTAATGGTTATTGGCATAGGCGTAGATCAGCACGCCGCGTTTTCTGATTTGGTAACAATAATCAACCCAGCCAGACAGTTCAGAAGTCCGATCGACGATGGCTCTATCCCAAGTTGCCGTTTGCGCCTCAATTGCCCTCCGATCACCAAGCCAGCGTATATACGTCCAGTCAGCGGTGATCGGATCAAACTTCAACTCTGATGGGCTGGGCATCCAAGAACGATCCTGGAGAACCAGCGCGATTCTTCGGTCCCGTAAGAGGCCTGCGAATTCCGCATCCAGCCAGTCTTGGTTGCGAATTTCAATGGCGAACTTGTAGCCACATGGTAGTTTCGTCAGAAATGGAACGAGCCGGTCGAGGAATTCGTGACGGTCTTGGAAAATAGACCTGTTGAAGAACGGAAACTGGAAAACAATTGGCCCGAGCTTATTGCCAAATAAGTCCATCGTTTTGAGGAATTCCACCAGCTCAGCTTCACAATCCACGAGCGCCTTCTCGTGGGTGATGACTTGGGGCACTTTCACCGAGAAAATAAAGCGTTCGGGCGTCCGCGAAGCCCAATTGGTAACAGTTTGAGCGGCCGGGCATGCGTAAAACGTGGAATCAATCTCGACGGTATGGAAGTGCTCCGCATAAAAAGCTAGATAATCTGCGGGCCGCATTCCCTTCGGGTAAAACGATCCGGACCAGCCCGAAGCTGTGAAGGAAGAGGTTCCAAGTAAAATCGGGGCATCACTCACGTGCACAGTATAACGAACAACATTAAGTCAGATTGGAATCAAAAAACGCCACCCGCAAACTTGCTTTCGGTGGCGAGCATAAGAAAAGAGAAACCGATGGAAGACAAGCAGGTAGGGCGACGGGGCCAAATCCCTTCGGCCGGTGCATGTGCCGGTGCGGGCGAAAGACGAAGATTGTGACGAAAAGCGATTGGCGACACCGTCCGGTAATGGGTCAGCCTTTTCGATTCATTCATGGGCACAGTGGTGCGTCCCAAGGGAAGGGTCTAAACAGCTCAAAACTTCGCCGTGGCGCGGCGGTTATTTTCCTGGAGCGTCGAAAACGGTTTTCGGGTGCCTGGTATCCCGAAAGATTTTGACAGAGTACGGGAACACCGTGGTACACAAGTAAGAGTGGAAAGGGGGGGTCTCGCAGCTGGACGGATTGATGGTGCAGAGGTCTACATGCACAAAATACCCCTGGCCCCCCAGCACCACTCTAGTCCCCAACCAAATCTCAGGTCATCGACTACGGAGTCGCCGCCACTTTTCCTCCCACCCGTTTCGCGTAATACCCTTTCCTCGCATAAACGTTGTACCCCTTCTCCGCTGAGGCAATCTGAATCTTGCGAAACTTGCCGTCCCAATTCTTGTTTTCCGGGTAATAGCCCAGGCTGTACTGGTGGTGCAATTCCTCCGAGATCTCCTCCAGTGCGTCTTCGATTCGGTCCATGCCCCGTACCTCGAGCATGCGTCCACCCGTCGCTTCAGCTAGCTTCTTCAGCAGGTACTCGCCGTGCTCGTCTTTCGCATAGGTGTGTACGACGTCGCAGCGGTCTCTCGCATGAGGCGCATCGTAAATCTGCAGCACGTAAGCGATTACGTCGTGCTCGAGCAGCGCGTGCAAGGCCTCCTCCATCGTAGACTCGCTCCGTGCATCCCCGGAGAGCGCCACGATGACTACCGCCTTGCGTCCCACTTCTCCTGCTAGATAGTGCAGCGTCGAAAAACGGATCGCATCGTACAAATGAGCTTCGCGACTCATGTTCACTGGTTTGCCGTTGATCCCTACCGTCCCTCCGGCCGAGACGCCAATACTCGGCACCGAACCTGTGCCCTCCGCCGCCGGCCCCACTTCCCCTCCCCCGCTCGGGATCGAGCGCACTGCTTCTCGCAGCAGCCCCATGTCTGACGTCGGCAACTGCAGCGTGTCCACGGCCGCAGCGTAACTGACGACGAACCCCAGGTCCGTCGGCCGCACTACATGCCGCAAGAACATCGAGGAGGCATGCCCCTCCTCGTCCAGAATCGACGACATGTGCGTGCCTGTATCGAGCAGCACACCCACGTTCAGCACCACGTCGCTGTGGTGCGCAAAGAACTTAATTGCCTGCGGCTGCCCGTCTTCCGTCACATCAAAACTGCCTTGCGCCAGATCGCTGACCAGCCGTTTTTTGTCGTCACGCACGGTGAAGTAAACCGACACCAGGTCGACCTGGCTGCGGAACCCCCCTTCCTGCCCGGTACTTTGCCCCTGTCCGGCAGCGGCTCGTCGCCAACCAAATCCCGCCAGCGCCGCAACCGTCATTGCGATAATGACTCCGGCTCGTTTACGCATACCGCACGCTCCCGACTGAATTCGAAGCCCGCTCGTTGGATGCTGCAGCCTTATCCCGGAGTTGTCGGAGCGGCAGTGGAGGCTTCCTTTCCCGAGCTGAATCTTTCAGCGAAACCCGGGTGTTCGGCCACAGCGTTTGTGTTTGGTCGAGCCCAGGGTGAAAACAGTACCGCTCAACCGGACAGCGAGACACGCTCGAATTCTGGCTCAACCGCGAGAAACAACGGCGGAGAATTGCAACGGACCGTACAGCTCATGGGAAGGATGCTACAAGACTACGATGGGAGGAAGTTGCGAAGCCTTGCATGAACTACGGCGCTCAACGAAAATTAGTAGGCTCACAATGAGGGGCTATGCCAACCGAGAAGGTCTTGCAAGGACTAAAGCACTTTCAAAAGCGCGTCTACCCGAAACACCGCGAGCTATTTGAGAAGCTGGCACTGGGACAGCGGCCGGAAGTCTTGTTCGTCACCTGTGCCGACTCCCGGATCGACCCCTGCCTGCTCACGCAAACCAAGCCTGGCGAGCTGTTCATTTGCCGCGTAATCGGGAACATCGTACCTCGATACCCCCGCGCGATTGGAGGAGTGTCCGCGACGATTGAGTACGCGGTGGGTGTGCTGGAAGTGAAGCATCTCGTCTTGTGCGGGCACACCGACTGCGGCGTGATGAAAGGTGTCCTGAACCCTGAGGCCCTGAAACCGCTGCCAAGCGTTACCGCCTGGCTAAAGTACGCGAAAGGCGCGCGCCTCGCGGCTCTGAAGGAGAAGGCTTCGGCGGACAACTCCGAGTTCCTTCTGAAGCTGACGGAGATGAACGTCGTTGAGCAACTGAAGAATCTACGAACCCACCCGGCCGTCGCGGCGCGACTCGATGAGCAGAAACTGCAACTTCATGGCTGGGTCTATCAAATCGGACCCGGAATCGTCACCGCCTGGAACGAACGGAAGAAAAGCTTTGAGCCCGTCCATGACAAGATGGCGGCCGGCTGACATATTCAACGTTATGGAGCCACTTTAGCTTTCCCCTTCGAACCAGACCGAGAACCCATTGCTCCAGACTGTTGCAGCGATTCGCCGACGGCTTCCCCCGTGATCAGACGCGCGCCACGACTGAAGGTCAAATACAGGAAGCCCCATTGGATGAAAACGAGTATGCGGTTTTGGAACTGGACGATATACATGAGGTGGATAAAAAGCCATACGAGCCACGCCGGCAGGCCCGACACGTGGTATCCAAAGATGTTTGCCACCGCCGCCGCGCGGCCAATCACCGCCAGATCCCCTTTGTCAAAGTAGCGGAACGGTGGCGGTGCCGCCTTGCCTTCGAGCCGCGCCAGGATCGCCTTACCGGCGTAGCGCCCTCCCTGTATGGCGACCTGAGCAACGCCCGGCAACAGTTTTCCTTTTTCATCTTCACTGTAAGCTAGGTCGCCGACGATGAAAATGTCAGGAAAATTTGGGATGGTAAGGTCCCCTTTCACCTTGATTTTTCCTGCGCGATCCGTTTCCGCTCCCGTACTGCTGGCTACGCGGCGCCCGAATTCGTTCGTCTCTACACCACCGGTCCATAGCACCGTTTTTGCATCATAACGGCCGGTCGTATCTCCGTGCTTGTAGTCCACGCCGCCAGCGTCAATGCTCGTGACGAAGACGCCTTTGTGAACCTCCACTCCGAGACGCGCTACGAGCTGTTCTGCCTTGGCGGAAAGATCCTCAGGATACGCCCCTAGCACACGCGGCCCTCCTTCCAGCAGAGTGATCCGCGCTTCCTCAGGTTGAATCCGCCGGAAGTCGTGTCGCAGCGTTTCGTTGGCAATCTCCGCGAGCGCGCCCGCAAGTTCAAGCCCGGTAGCGCCGGCGCCAACGATTATGAACGTAAGCCAGGCGCGGGCTTCCGCTTCGCTGTTTGCCCGTTCGGCGCGTTCAAATGCATACAGCAGTTTGTGCCGGATGGCAGTGGCTTCCTCCACCGACTTCAGGCTCGGAGCGACGTCGCGCCACTCGTCATGCCCGTAGTAGGAGGTTCGTGAACCCGTGGCAATCACAAGCGTGTCGTAAGGAAAGACCCCGCCATCGCGCAGAACTACGTGCCTTGCAACCGGATCGAGATCCGTGGCTTCGCCGAGCAAAACCTCCGCATTCTTCTGGCGGCTGAGCACGGCGCGAAGAGGCGCGGCAATCTCTCCCGGCGAAAGCGACCCGGTGGCGACCTGATAGAGCAGCGGTTGAAACAGATGAAAATTGCGCTTGTCGATCAGGGTGATTTGCGCGTCGGCGTGCCTCAGGGTCTGCGCGGCCACAAGGCCGCCAAACCCGCCACCTAAGATAACAACACGGTGTTTGTCACTCATGCTCCCCTGCCTCGGAACAGAATCCGCCAAAGGTTGTGCCCGCGGGCCCGACTGCCTCATTATTTAGATGATGGCCATCATATCGGGTAACAACGATTCACGCGAGCAACTGGAAAAAGATGCACTTCGCCTTTTCTGCTCCGACCTGATCCCTGCGGCGACCCGTGTGCGATTAAGCGGCCAACTCGCCCAGTACGGGTTCTGTAATGATTTGGCCCGCGTAGTCTACGAAGAAATTGCTGCGCTTGGCGCAATAGCGGCGCGCCGTCTGCGCGAGCTGCTGCCGGCGCGCATAACCAATCGGGGCTTCCCCGACTTCGAATTGAACCAGTTCCTGGGACGCCGCGAGGGCATGGATGACGAAATTGAAAAATGGTTCGAGAGCCTGCTGGAACTGATCGAGGAGCCCCGGAAGACGGCATTGGGGCAATCCGCGTGACCTGGAGCTTCGAGCGGTGGTCGTGCCTCATCGAAGGACTGGGGTTCTCCGGATTTGTGGCCTGGTACATCTGGAAGCTTCAGGCCAGCCAACCCTGGACCGGGGCCGTTATGGTGGCGTGGGTGCTGGTCAGTTTTCTCGTGCGCCACGACACGCCAAAGACGATCGGCTGGCGGGCAGATAATCTGTGGCCTGCAACGAAACGTGCCCTGTGGTTTTTTGGGGTCTGCTCCATCCTGATTTGCGTCGCGGGGCTGTTTCTCGGCATGCTTCACCGTTTGCCGGCTCACCTGATCAGCATGAAGCGCTTCGGCGGATACCTGACATTTTGTCTCCTGCAGCAAGTCGCGCTCAATTCCCTACTTACAAACCGCTTGCTCGGCGCGTTTGAAAAGCCGGAAAACGCCTCTGTGGCTGCGGGGGTGATTTTCGGCGCATTGCATTGGCCCAATCCGGTGCTGGTGCCTTTGACGCTTGTCGGCGGCGTAGGAATGGCTTGGCTGTTTTCGAAGGAGCGAAACCTTTTGCCCTTAACATTGGGCCAGGCGATCCTCGGCTCCCTCGTATGGTGGGCGTTTCCCCTCGCATGGCACCATTCGATGCGTGTTGGCCCAGGGTTCCGGGCTTTTCACATGTAATTGTTCGAGGGACGACCAGGCGGAGCGCCCAGATCATTGGGCGCCAGAACTAGGACTCGGATATGGATAGCGTCGCAGCAGCAGGGTGTCTAGCGAGATCTTCCCGGGACCGAAAATCAGTATCAAAAGCGCTGCGAACAGGAAGGTATACGGGTCGGCAACATAGAATTTGCCGGGATCGGAAAATATCGAGAAGAGCGCTTCCCGGTCGGCCATGATATACGCCATGGTCATGTCAATAGCGAGCACCAGCCCGATGAATCGCGAAAGCAGTCCAATGGCGAGCAGAATCCCGCCAAGGAATTCAACCGTGGCAACAAACGCGGCGGTGAGACCGGGAGCGGGCAGACCAAGGCTCGAGAAAAATTCTGTCACCCGGCCGAGGTTATGCAGCTTACCCCAGCCGTTCTGTGCCAACTGCAGGCCCCAATAAAGACGCACGAACAGAAGGAACGGTGACTGCAGTAGGCTTGCCACTTTCACAGCCCAGGCATAAAGTCCGCGGATTTGAACCGCAAGGGTACTCATCTTTCCTTAGCACTCCTTCAAGTAATCAGCTTGGGATTATTTTGGAAGAACCTTCTTCCGCGACAAACCATCCGAGGGAAGCCCAATTCTGAAACCAGGCAGCCGCATGATCGGGACGCTCACTCATCGGGATCGCACTGGGACGAAATCCAAGTTCGACAGCGCGGTCGAGCGTCCGTCCCTTTTGCAAGGCCTGCAGGATCGTAAACTCTTCTCTCTCAAGGCGGCGAAAATACACGAAAAAGTCCACGCGATGAACTGCCAGATAGACCGCAGTGGGCTTCAAGCGAGCCACGGCGGACACCTTCTTGCGTTTCTGCCGCTCGTTGAAGGCATTGCTCGCTACGTCGGTGCCCGCGTCGTGCTTGATTGCCAGAAGCAGGTCATCGACTGGATAGTGCAAATCCAGCAAATGAACGTACGGCTGAAGCCGCAAACGCAACTTCGCAGGATCGGCGCCGGCTAGGGTTTCGACCTTAAAGGGAGGCTGCACAGCACCATCAAAAGCGTCGATTTCGGCCCACTCGAGCCGCACCATGTCGAGCGCAAGTTCAAGCCGGTCAGCCGCATGCTCGGGGTGCTTGCGAAGCCACACTTCAAGTCGCGAACCGAGATTTCGCATCGTGAAGGAGCGCGAAGGACAAGCGGTCAGATACGCCTTTGCTACCGCGTCGAAGCGGCGGTCACCCAGAACCGCGCGCAGCCCGGGAAAATCTTCCGAGAACCCGTCAAGCACCCGAAACCAATATTGTCGGTTGTAAATTTCGAGCCGTTCGAAAGATGTGAGGCGATCATTCGGTTTGATGATTTGCTCAGCTACTCGCGACATCGGGCGGCCATCAACAGCAAATCGCCGCATCCGCTGCGTTTGCGTTAGCGGCGCCATCACCGCTCCGGCCATACGCCGTTGCAGAGACAGCAGCTTCATACGGCCGCCGCCAATGAAGCGCTGGCCAGGAACTTGTTTGCCTTGAGCGCTTCCTTGTGCACCTCGTCGAACGAGGGAATGCGATCGTCCCATTCCAGCAGAGTCGCGGTATGCCCAATGCGCTGGATCGCGCGGTCATACAGTTTCCAAACCGGATCGATCACCGGGTGATCGTGCGTGTCGAGTATGTATTTTCGGTACTTCGAGTGCCCGGCAATATGTATCTGTGCGACCCGTTCGGCAGGGACGCTGTTTAGGTAAGTGAATGGATCAAAGTTGTGATTTTGCGAAGAGACGTAAATATTGTTCACATCGAGGAGGATCCCGCAATCGGCGCGCTCGACCACTTCGTTCAAAAACTCCCACTCGGTCATTTCCGAAACGTGGAATTCCGCGTAGCTACTCACGTTTTCGACCACAACCGGCACTTCCAGGAAGTCCCGCACTTCACGGATCTTCTGGGAGGTCAGCCGTACGGCCTCAAACGTGTATGGCATCGGAAGAAGATCGTGCGAATACCGACCGTCGACGCTACCCCAACAGAGATGGTCAGAGACCCACGGCGTCTTCGTGCGGCGGGCCAGTGTCCTCAACCGGCGCAAGTGCTCGCGATTCAGCTTTTCAGCGGAGCCGAAGTACATCGATACGCCGTGCTGCACGACGCGGTACTGCTCCAGGATCTGATCGAGGATGTGCAGCGGCCGCCCTCCATCAACCATGTAATTCTCAGAAATGATCTCGAACCAATCACAAACCGGCTTCCTCGCCAGGATGTGCTCATAGTGCGGCGCACGCAACCCGATCCCGACTCCATGGTTCGTAAAACCGTTAAACCGATTCGCAGGCATTTCCGACACTCCCACCCTTCGGCGAAGGACAAGCTTCACGACGCCGGCCCTCCGCCGGAGGCGAAAACGCTAAATGTGAATTGAGGCTAGTTCTTCTTCTCGTCGGGCATCTTTGAGCCGTCCGTCGCGCAACCGCCCTTGCCCTTGCAGCTGTTCTTGCCCTTGCAGCCGTTGTCGCCAGACTTGCATCCGCCCTTGCCCTTACAGGAGTTTTGGCCTTTGCAAGCGTGCTTTTCCTTCACCTTCGAGCTGTCCTTCTTATCCTGATCCTGAACGGATGCAAAGGAAGCTTTTCCGGTAGCAACAACGTTTGATGCTTGGATCGCGGCGCCGCTGCCTGCCAGCAGACCAGCAATCGCCGCGCTTGTGATCAGAGCCCTCTTGGTCTTTGTCATGGGTATGCATTCCTCCCTTGGTGGTTTTTCGAGATTCGCTCTTCGGACAAACCATCCGCCGCAAAGGTGAGCTGGGGTATCGGCCGTGGGGCTCGGGCGAACACTCGGCCGAAGCCGAGACCCGTCAAGGTTCGCTAGAACCCAGGATGGCCAAAAAGCGATTCCTCCCCTGTGACCCGGGGAGTGGGGGAAGGTTACAGCAGAATTGGTGCCGATGGTAAGGAATTTGTTGCAATGTGGAAAAGCAGACCCGGCCGGAACGACGGCTTTCCGGAAACAAGACCTGTTACCTTTTACCGAATTTTGTATCGCACTAGAAACGGGCGGTTTGCCTCGCGATTACATTTAACTCGCCGCCCGCAGGGGTGCTCTTTGCAGTTTTTCGCTCCCCAGCTATGGTTGAAGAGTAACAAAACGGCGGAATGCGTGTAGGACCGGCAAAATGGCAATCAACACGGCGCCCCAACAGGAAGCGGCCCTGATCCGGCGCATTCTTGCCGGAGAACCGGAGCTTTTCCATGAGCTCATCCGGCCCTACGAGCGACTCGTATACGTAACGATTCTCACCATGGTCAGGAATGAAGCGGAAGCCGAGGACGGTGCGCAGGAAACCATGATCAGCGCCTTCCGCCATCTCAACACTTTTCGTGGCGACGCAAGATTCAGTACCTGGCTTGTCACCATCGCCATGAACGAGGGGAGAAAACGTCTTCGAAAAGCGAAAACAGCCGCCGAGGATCCTCTCGAAGTTCTCGTGGAAGAAAAGGAAGGTGATTTTACCCCTGCCGTTCTCACCGATTGGCGCGAGATCCCGCTCGAGGCGCTTGAAAGAAAAGAACTTCGACAGAAGCTGCGAGAGGCGGTCGAACTGTTACCTGAAAAGTATCGAGAGGTCTTCGTTCTGCGCGATATTGAGGGCCTGAATCAGGAGGAAACGGCCGGTGCGATCGGAATCAATGTGACGCTCGTGAAAGTGCGGCTGCACCGCGCCCGCATGATGCTGCAGAAATACCTCGTGCCCTACCTGAAAAGTGAAGTTCCGGGGCGGGGCGGGTTTTTCAGAAGGTGGTTCCAATGAAACTGGACTGCAAACACGTTTGGGAACACATTTCCGGCTACCTCGACCAGCAATTGGATCCGGCGCTGCTCAAAG
>Ga0310912_10001184_pt1 | contig 14117 bp, 9 predicted proteins | sample GREbulkMGOX080_FD_203443 | JGI IMG/M metagenome (GOLD analysis project Ga0310912, IMG submission 203443) | Lab enrichment of tropical soil microbial communities from Luquillo Experimental Forest, Puerto Rico - GRE.bulkMG.OX080 | ecosystem: Environmental > Terrestrial > Soil > Tropical forest >...
TCACGAACGGTGTGCCTGATGCGGGGACAGGCAACGTCAGCACGATCGACACGCTTTACGGGTACAACCCCACGCATCTGAATACAGTCGGGACGACGACGATCAAAAGCGGCGCCGGCTTCCTGCATTTGATCGCGATCAACCAGACCGGACAGGGCAGTTCCACTTGCACGGTCTTTGACAGTTTGAGCGGCAGTGGAACCGTGCTTGCCGTCCTGAATACGCTCAGTCAAATTACCTCCATTTTGTATGATATAACCTTTAGCACTGGGCTGACGGTCGTCGTGACGGGAACCACGCAGCCGCCCGATCTCACGGTCTCTTGGAGATAGCCATGCGTCCTATCTGGTGGTTCATGGCCGGCGTCGTTGCCGGCCTGATGCTGGTCGCGCCTTCGTCGAGGTCGCAGAACCCGACCGAGTCCGAAGTCTTGCTGACCTCGATCAACGCCAACACGGCCGCTCCCGTTCCGCCGTGTGGGCAGGTTCCATGCACAACCGTCATTGGCAACACGAACGGTATGGTCAACACGAACAATGTGGATACCAAACTGCACGTATGTGGTCTGCAAGCGAGAGCGCACTTGACCACTGCCACTGACACAAACCTCGTCACCCTCACAGCCGCACAGAACATCTATGTTTGTGATTATGAAATCTCATTCGGTAACGCCACAACGACCTTGTTTCTGGAAAGCTCGGCAGCCAACGCGTGCACGGCTCCATTTCAGATCGCTCAAGCTTGGGGGAGCACCGGATCGACCGCGCCAAAACTGGCAGCGCAACCTTATTATCGCGGCATCAACACAGGCACCACCAATGCGCTTTGCGTAAACTCGGCTGGTACAACAGTCCTCGGCGACATCACGGTGTACTATGACAAATATTAAGCTCGCGCTTCTCTTCGTCTTGCTTTTCGTCTCTCAGGCGATGGCGTGGACGCATGGCGTTGTGACTCAGTCAGGGAGCATTCAGGTTGGTGGCGGCCCTCTTTTGCGCCAGACCAACGTCTGCGGCGTCCCCAACACGGTCGATCCTTCGCAATATTACGTTCCCGGCATAGCTGCGCAGTCTGTCAGTACGTCATCGTGCTATGGCAGCGACGGGTGGTACTGGCCGCGCGCGTATGATCTCAACGCCATGGGGGCAACAGGACAGGCTATTGCTGCCAAATACGGTAGGTACTTATGGATAGTCACACCAGACCATCCAACATCCAGCACTGGAAATTTCGGCGACGGCCTGGATTATCGAAGCGGTTTTTCTGCTGATCCGCAAACGATGCCTGCCCAGATGAACAATCAAATAATGCAATTTTGCGGCGGCCCGGCGAGCAGTGTTACCAATACGTATACTACCAATCCAGCTTGTGCGTACCACATTGGTTTTCTGGTTTATGCGCCGGAAGATACCGGAAACCAGTTTCACGTATACAATGAATACACTGACCTTAGCATCACTGGCCCTGGCTTTGCGCTCACTGGCAATCTGCATAGCAATACGACCGTTGACGGCCTTTCAAGTACGGCGAACTTAATTGGCGGCGGCGTCAATGTCGGTTCCACCGTTACGGGAACGGGAATACCTGCGGGCACTTTCGTTTTGAGTGTGGATAACACAAGCTCGGTAACCATTACGAGTGCGGCCACGATCACCGGTTCTTCAATGCTAACATTCAAGGTTAACGCCTTGATTGGTCATTATCCTGGAGCCATGCGTACTAATGACCTCAGTCCTGGTGCGTTATGGTTCATGTATGGACCGGTCCTCGCCCAATATTTCCCTAATGATTTTCAAAGCTTCCAGCGCCCTACAAGAATTTCGGCTGGGAATTGGGTGTCGTATTCGTCCACGGTCTATCGATCTGGCAACCGTCTTACGGGGCCTCCTGGTGACTCAGGGATTGACAGCAACGGCAATCGCTCTCTGGCTGGAATGATTACCGGCACCAATGGTCTTGATTTTACGAGAGCCGATCCTCCGGCGCCAGGCATACCGACCACCTACAGGATCGGGACCAGAGTCATCAATCTTCACGCTTGGGACCCTATAACGATCGGCAGCCAAGTGTGGGTGCCAGCTCTTGAAGATGCGAGAGACGTAAAAATTTCTAATGCCAACCCGGCGGTAGTCACTAAGACCGCGCACGGATACAAAGCCGGACAGCTTGTCTCGTTTGTAACCTCAATTGCAATAGGTTCGGTCGTCAACAGCGGCAACACGTTCGTCGCGACTATAACCGCCGGATCGAACATTGTTACGGGAATTATGGATACATCAGGGCTTCAACCCGGCATGGTTGTCAATTATCCTGGGTTCATTGCCAATTCCCCAACTCACTTACCGCTCACGTCTTTTCCGCAGGGAACTACGGTGCTGTCCGTTGACAGCATGACGCAAATTCATACGAGCATCCCGGCAACTCACAACGACACCCTGATTTCATTCCAGACGTTGCCGCTACCGATCTTGCCGGGCGTCCAATACTGCGTCTTGGCAGCTGGTCTGACGACGGACACGTTTGAGATCGGAAACACTTGCGGCGGTGCCGCGATCAGCACGGCAGGATCGATCAACTGCTACAATCCGGCAACGGACGCTTTGTGCATCTATATCCCAAACGGCGGGATGTACGTCGATCGGGTGGCGGTCGATGGCATCACCACGATGAACATATTGGGGACGCCGGCCCCAGTGAGAATTTCCAATGCTTATGCTGGCGTCTTTCCGGGGCCGACATTCTTGCAGGATGTAAACGCCTCGCTCAACTGTGGGGTCATGACCTACTACGCGGTGCGCGGATATTTTATGTCGGCTAACAATTTCGGCTTCAACACGGGGGCGACCTACAACAGCGGCGTTGGAGCGCTACAAGAACAGCTGGTCGATATCTATAGCGAAATCGTCGATCCGGTTGCGGCAACGACATGCGCGCCTATGGGGGTGCGTGTCAGTGCGGCGAACGATCTCGTTTCCCTATCGTGGAACGGTTCGTTGCCAACCCAGAATTATCGGCTGTATTACGGCTTCAGCGCCGCATCGCAGCCGTTCCTGGTCGGCGATGTAATCGGGCTGTCAACGACCTACAGGCCCAATTTGCAGACGCCACAAGTGATGTACTTCAAACTGGTGTACCTCAACAATGGCGCCGAGCAGGGCTCGACCGTGGTGTCAACCTACGTCAGCTCGTCAACGGCCTTCGTAAACCAGCATATCACACGCGCGCTTTTGGACGGCGCCGATCCGGTGACGATCGATCGCACCTATCTCGATGGGGCCGATTCATTGCTGACCGCGCAAGGGATGCACAATGCTTGCATCTCGTGGTCGGACCCGCATTTCGGGGTCGTGCAAAACATCAGCGGCATCGTTACTAAAGTCGAAGATTTGTGTGGAACCCATAAACAAAGGCTGAATGATCTTTGGTTTTGCACTGGCGTAGCCACTCTATGCACAGGTGCTTCGACAACGTCTTACAATCCGACCGGCCTCGGGAACACAACGCCGGGGCTTGTCCATGCCAATATCAATTCATTCGGCATCTATGGCGGATTGCTCGATGCGAACAATCATAATGGACGACTCAATCCGGTTCGGCAGGCATCGGAATTGACAGTTTTTGCGTCTTACCAGCGCGCCAGCGCGACTGGTGACGTGACCATGCTGGCAACCGGCGAGTTCGGCGGTGTTTCGCTTCAGCATCTCGGCACCGGCAATGCGTCATTTGGGTTGTATGATGACGTGGGCCCGTCGCAGTTCGCGACCGCGTCGCTGGCGACAACGATCAACACGCCGCACGTTGTGTTTGGGACGTTTGGCTGTCGCAACGCGGCCGGAGTCATCTCGCCGACGTGCCTTGCCAACGATACGAGTCCTGGAAATCTGAAGATTTATGCGGACAACACGCTTGGAACTGTGCCGACACCGGCTCTGCATTCCAATTACGGCGTGTCTCTCTTCACAACGTTGAAGGGCACATTTTCTTCAGGCCTGCAATTTCCGTGGGTCATAGGCACGCTCAATTCAAAATTTGCCTACGGCGCTTCGACTTCGACCTATACGATGGAGAACAATCAATCGAATTTCACGATGGGGGCCGTCGGATTTTTCACGCAGGAAATGACCGCGGCTCAGGTATCGGCGTTCACGACATTTTTTCAGAACACCGTTTCGCCGCCTGTTGCGGTGCACTTCTCGCCGACCACCTATGGTGCGGTGTGCAACGGCTCGACGGACGACAGCACTGCGTTTACCAACATGCTTGCAGCGATGGTGTCGTGGGACAGCAATCCGGCCAATATCAGTGTGGCTGGGGTCATCCAAGTCGATATGCCGAATACGGGTTTATGCGTGGGCACGGCAGGCGCCAACCTCGTCAAGGGAACCGGCATCAACCATCAGGTCATCTACAACGGCCAGGGAACGGCGGTCTCCGGCGTCACCGACCTCGGGACCGGAAACGGCTTTGGGTTCGGCGTTGCCGGTATGGCGGGCAACAACACGAGCCAAGCCCTGGTCAACACCGTGCGCGCCGGCGCCACGTCGGTGCAATTGAAGGATTGTCCTGGCCCGAGTTGCGCGACGGAATTGGCGCTGTTCACGGTTGGTGATTGGCTTGTGCTGACGGGTACTGATATGGGCACCGGCTCAGGTTGCGGTGGCTATCCGCCCAACCCGCAGTTCTTTCAGCACCTCAAGATCACAGCCAAAACTCCTGGCGGCCAGATCAGCTTCGGCGACGTGATCCGTCACGACTACGAGCAGGGGTGGCCAAATTATTGTCCAGGAACTGCATTTCAGCCTTACGGAGGTGGACCGGCGACCATTTACCAGTTGCCTCACGAATGGGGCGTGGATGTCATTTATCAGAACATGACGATGACGACCGCCAATCCTGGGGCGTGCGGGAGCACGACCGTAGGGAAGAGCATCCAATTCAAGAATGTGGCCATCATTGGCAACAATGTTGCGTGCGGTGGCTTCACTGGCGCGTCGTGTCAGGCGGCTCCGTCGCAAAATCTGGTGTTCAAATTAATCAATGCGACGATGGCGACTGGCATCGCTAGCGATTGCAAACTTGAGGTGGACAAAATTATAGAGACATTCATTGTGCAGGGCACGACTGTTCAGAACTTCAACGTTCAGAGCAATTCCGTCAATCAATTTTATCTGTCTCATTCGACTGTCAATGGGTCGATGAATTGGACGCAAAACACCGGAATATATGGTTCCACCATCAGTGCGTTGAACGGCGGCGCTGGCTTGGGGATAACTTATGGCCAGACGATAGTACGGAATTCGGCTATCACGACGTTTCAGATAGGTGGGCAGACGCAGGATCAGTTCGACAAGATCGGCACCATGACGAACGGGGTGTTCCTTCTGCCGCGCGTATTCCAGACTTCGGGGAGCATGGGGAGCACCGGGCTGTTGACAGGCAACATCCGGATCACTGTGGACTCGACGGCTGACTGGAACAACGCCTCGATTATGACGCCTCCGGGGCCGGTTGGGGGGTGCAACGGCAATGGCGCAAATCCGTCAATTTCGGCCTTCACCATCATCGATGCGACGCATTTCGATCTCCCCTATGCGATGTCCACGACCTACGTTAGCTTCACCACGCCAGGGTCTTCGCCGGGGGTGTTCACGTTCACCAGCCACGGCCTGACGACGAACAATCAGGTCACGTTTGGCAACATCGACGCTGGCGTCACCGGCATTACGAGCGGTACAGCTTATTGGGTCGTCGCGCCCACCTTGAACACGTTCGAGGTGTCGCTGACAAGGAATGGCACTCCGATCAATATAGGCGGCACTCAGACGAGTCAGGCGTACATCCAATGCGAGGGGCAGGGGACGCCGTACAGCAAGACTTTCTGGCCGCCGCCGTGGGTGATCCCTGGTGCCAATTATTTTTTCATCAGTGCCAGTTCATCTCAGTTCACGACGGTTGGCCCGATCATTCATGTCAACGATGTCTCGGTCAACGCCAACGGCAGCATCTTGCTGTCCACGAACCAGACAGGGAGCCTGCCTGTCTTTCCTGGGACCGGCGTCACGATGAAAACCTTTTCGGCGCCGCAGTGGACGGCGAGCAATTTGACTGGCAACGATGACGTTGTGGATTTGTCTGGGCCCAACCAAACGCCTGGAGCCCCGATCTGGTCGTTTAGCCAGAGGCCGTACTGCACGTCGTCCGGTCTGCCGGCGTGTCATAGTCCGTCAGGCACGCCGGTCGTGCCTGTCTTCGGTCAGGTCGTGGACGAGATCATTTCTGTGGACATCCCATATTCGGGGACGACGACGACGCTCACGGCCTCGCATGGGACTCCGCCTCCTCCTGTTCAGATACTCGGGAACAATTCCACGACCACCACCTGGACCACTGCGGTCGATGCGAAAACGGCCAATGGAGCCTCGGGACCGCGCGTCATGACCCAGACGACGACATCGGGGGCGGTGGGCGCCGATGCGTTGAACCCGTCCGGCGCGGGCGCGTGGCTTCAGAACAGTCAGATGGGCATTGCCTTCTCGTCGGTTCCCAGTGATTGGGGGACTACGAAGGTGACGCAGACGTTCCAGACGACGATGACTGGATTAGTTAATCCGGCACAGGAATAGATAGATGACCGTTCAGGTTGACGTAACAGGATTTAGCACGGCAGGCGCCGGCAGCGCAACAACCGACACCTTTGGAGGCGTAAGCGATATCCACAGCCTCGCGCTCAATGTCGGCAGCGGTCCCAACGGCACGGCACATCTCGTTCTGGTGGTCGGAATTGTAGGCGTAGGTGCACCGGCAGGCGCCAGCACCATGACTTCGGTCGTGTGGGGCAGCCAGACTATGACGCAAATCGGGACATCTTCAGCGAGCAATGGCGATTTGTGGCTATTCGGATTGTTGGCCCCGGCTACGGGAACGCAAACCTTGGTGTTGACCTGGAGCGGCACCAACCAGATGCAAGTTGGATGCGCGTCATTTGTCGGTGTGAATGATTCGTCGTTCGCAAGCGCTTTTACGCATTTTACCGCCAATCACAGCAGTCTCTCTCCTAACTCCGTGACGGTCACGACATCGGCGGGCGATGTCGCGATGGCAGCTCATGTGACTGGCGGCAATTATTCGACACCCGGCAACATAGACATCGGGCACAACAACTCAGGTGCGCTCAACTCCGGTGCCGAGAACTACGACACGGCAACCAGTCCGACTTTGACTTATGCATTTACTGCCGGCAGCAACTGGTCGTCCATCGGAGTTGATGTTGTTCAATTTGCGGTTGGTCCTCCACCATCATTGCCGGTCGGTCTTATCGGCCTCGCCGCAAGCGAATGGTGACGCATGCCGATCGCTCATGTGCAGGGAAAGGCCGGGGCTGCAACGCCGGTTACATCATTCAGCCAAACATTCGGCGCTGCGGTTCAAAGCGGTAATTGCGTTGTCGGCGGCGTTATTACCAGCACGTCAGGACCCTACACCATATCTGATGACAAAAGTAACACATATATCGTCGTAGATCATATCACGGCGGCATTTGATAATTTTATTACCTTTATTCTCGGAAACATTACCAATGGGCCAATTACGATCACAGTGTCCGGTTCGGGAGGCACAACAGGAAATTTTGATCTTTTGATTGACGAATATTCCGGCGTCAAGCAGATCACCAATCCAAGCGATGGTCATTCTGCAACAGACAATGCGACGGTTGGGACAGGAGCAGGATTTAACTCTGGTAATTTGACGACAACCATTGCCAACGACTGGATTTGGGGCGTCGGATATTGCAACATTGGTACTATTCCTGGCGTCGGAGCTGGGTTCACCTCAAGAGTCTCAGAAAATGCATTTTTTGGTGCGTTGACTGAAGACAAGTCGTTTGCGACTCCTGGAACAACAAATGCTGCTTTCACCAATAATGGCGCTTCGACAGCTGACTGCCCCGCCGCTGCCATAGCATTGCAGCCCGTTGTTGCAGCAGCTGCGCTAGGATACGCTGAAAGCGAGTGGTGACGCATGCCTACGAATTTTCTCCGCTATGCAGGAACATCGGGCAACAGCGGCCTGCTCACGTCGCTGCTGACGCTGATGACGACAGAGCTTAATTCGCTCCCCAACGGGTCGGTGATCGTTTCATCGGTCGGCGGATCGAGCGGTCTTTTCACTAATGCCAACACCGGACAAGCGATCTGGGGCGAGGTGTTCTTTTTTGCTGGCAATCCCGCCATTTTGCCGGTTGCTGGCGCCAACCTCGCTGGCTGGTGGCTGACCTCGCCTGACAGCGGGACCACGCTAGAACCGACCACGGCCGCCCCCGCGCGCGCACCGGATTTCATCATCCCCTTGCCCGCTTCTACCACCTCGACGACGAGCACAGTTGTCAGCGGCAAGTCGAGCAGAATTTTGGTGCCGGCGCTTCAGTTCAAGGTCTTGATCCAGAACAACGCGGGCCTGACCCTTTCGACCGGCTCCGTAACGGCGCCGTTCCTCAAGCTCGCAGCATGCGCTGATCAGTACTGACCATGAAGCTCGTCGGCCGAAACCCGCTCGCGTTTCCTGACGGGTTCTCGCCGGGGATCGACTACACGCACCCCGCGGCGAAAGGTATACGGTTTTTTTCCGGCATTGCGCTGACTGGCAATTTCATTTCTTTGACGGGAGGTGGTGCCCCTGGGACGATCGCCGGAGCGCCGACCTCGGGTCTCGATGGCGCGATCGGCCCAAACACGGCATTTGCGGCCTCGACAGCGAATATCCAATTCTCAGGCTTCTTCACTATAAACGATCCGTCGCAGACGATTGCCTGTATATTCATTATGACTTCGGTGGCGGCCGGCCAGAAGACAATGTTTTCCAACACATCCACAATTAACACCGGTTGCAGGATGTTCGTAAACGGCGTCACCTTGGAAGGGGGGGCCGGCACTACAACGCTGGTGTTTTCTCAGAACCTATCGGCGAATACCCCGTACTTCGCGGCCATGTCGCTGAGAAGTGGAAACAGCAACGCAGTGATCACCAATCTTCAAACCGGTGTGGTGCGAACAAGCAATATTGCGACGGCTTATACATCGGTAACGCCAAGTGGGGCAGTTATTGTCGGCAATGCTCCGACAGCGGCGGCGTCCAATTTCAAGATTGCTGCTGTCATGACTTCTCCGGCCTATCTATCGGCCGCACAGCTTCTCGCCTGGGCGAATGATCCGTGGTCGTTCTGGTATCCGCAGATTGCCGACGCTGAGCTGGACGAGGAACTTACCGGTTTTATACCTGTGGGGTATTTGTCAGAGCAGGCATTTCAGCCGCCGTACCCTAAAAGGACTTATGCTGCCTTACGAGGGCGATCGGAATTTGGAGTATTTGTGCCCATCCTTCCGATGGGCTGGGAAGTGCAGCCGCCTCAGCCGCCTCATCCGCACCCCGAGCAGCGCGCTGCCGGCATCATGCGAGGTGATGACGGTATTCAGAGCGCAATGGTCCGTGTGCTTCGGGAAGGCTGGGAAATCCAGCCGCCGCAGCCGCCATTCGCACCAAAGCCGATCAGATTTGGAGCCGTAGCCAGGGGCGACGATGGCACTCAGGCCGCAATGGTCAAGGTGTTGGCGCAAGGTTGGGAAGTGCCGTCACCGCAGCCGCCTCATCCGCGCCCTGAGCGCGCCGGCGCCGTTGCCAAGGGACAAGATGGCATCGATCTGCCAATGACGGTGGTGGCGGCCCTCAGCCCGTTCGTGTTCGACCAGTCGCAGCAATTCCAGCGCCGTTTGTGGCAACAGGCCGGAGCCGTCATGCGTGGCGACGACGGCATCGAGGCGCCTAAAGTCAACGTGTTCCGGGAAGGCTGGGAAATCCAGCCGCCGCAGCCGCCGCATCCTCGGTTTGAGCGCGCCGGCGCCGTTGCGATGAAGGATGACGGCAATGAAGCCGTTCTGGCGCCCCCGCCTGCCCTGAATGTGTGGTGGGAGGCAATCTACGAGCAGTTGCCTCATCCAAGACCGGAACGCTCTGGACTAAGAGGGCGGTCGGAATTCGGCGTGTTCGTTCCAATCCTGCCATGGGGATGGGAGATCGCGCCCGTGCAGCCGCCGCAGCCAAAACCGTGGCGGGCGGGCGCCATCCTGCCGAAAGAGGACGGCAACGAAGGTCTCTATGTCGCGCCGGCCGCGCCGACCGTTATTTGGGGATGGGAAGCCCCGCAGCAGCATTTGCCGCGCCTCTTTCTCAGTCGCGGCGAGGCGTTGGAGGGACTCAGTCAGTTCGCGTTCTCACAATTGGCACCATGGTGGGAAAGTTGGTCTGACCAGCTGAGGTTTCATCGCCCAGCCCCAATGTTCATGCGTGGCGATGACGGCTTGGTTGCCATCGCCGCCGCCCCGCCACCGCTGCCCAATATGGCTTGGCCGGCGCCGGATGCGTGGCCGCATCCTCGCCCCGAGCGCGTTGGCGCTGTCATGCGCGGGCATGATGGCATCGAGGCCAAAATCATCGTGCCGCAGCCCTATGGTTGGGAAGTGCAACCCGTCCAACCGCCGCATTTTGGCAGGGAGCGCGGCGCGCCGCTGATCCGTGGCCACGACGGCGTCGACGCCCCGCTGGTACTGGTCCCCGCGCCGATCACGTTCTGGCCGTCACCGGATGTCTTTCCGCGGATGCGCCCGGAGCGAGCCGGTGCCATTGCGCGCGGCGACGATGGCGCCTACCAGCAACTGATTAGCCCCTTCCCGGAAGGATGGGCCATCGCGCCGTTTCAGCCACCGCATTTCGGTCGCGAGCGCGCCTCCCCGCTGATCAGAGGCGACGACGGCATCCAGTTGCCGATGCCTTTCGTGACTCCTCCGTTTGTTGAAACAACGCCGCCGCTCGCGCGCGTCAAGATATTTACCGGCGGGGCGATTGCCCGCGGCGACGATGGGCTCACCACGCTCGTGTCGTTCCTGCCAATGGGCTGGGAAGTCCAGCCCGTCCAACCGCCCACACTGCGGACATGGCAACGTGGAGCCTTCCTGCGCGGGGATGAGGGCATCTATGGCGCCATCGCGCTTGGTATTCTGCCGGTGGGGTGGGAGCCGGTCCTGCACCACATACGCTGGCCGCGCGTGCAGCTCGGCGGCGCACTCATGCGCGGCGATGACGGCATCTACGCGCTCTACATCCCGCCGACGCCGACCCCAAGCATCCCTACGATCCCCGCCGGCACCAATACTTATCTGGAACGCAACTGGCTGGTCTCTGCGCTGCCGCCGCCAACGTTGTCTGGATGGCGCGCCTACGTGCTCGACAGCACCGTGCCCATCCAGACTGGCCTCGGGCTCGCCCCCGTTGGAGGTGGCACGCACGTCGTTCCGGTGTATACCAACGAGATTCCGATCTGGATTATCGGGTGAGGCATGACCTCGACAGGCACAACGGCGTTCAACCCGGCCGCGTCGGACCTCGTCCTTAACGCGTTTTCCAAGTGCGGCCTCTCCAGCGCAGTGCTCACCGCCGAGCATCTGCAGCGCGCCTACATCGAGTCGAACCTGCTCAACATCGAGTTCTCCAACCGCGGCGTGAACCTGTGGAAGTCCGAGACCATCCAGGTCCCGCCCGCAGCAACGCTGACACCGGGCACGCAGACCTACGTGATGCCGGCGACGACGATCGCGGTCATCATCGTCTACATCGAAACTCTGAGCGGCCAGAACACGACCGATCGCATCCTTGGGCCGCTCTCGACCTACGAATATCAGGCGATGCCCAACAAGCTCAAACAGGGCCCACCGACCTCGTTCTGGTTCGACCGCCAGATCACGCCAAGCTTGACGTTTTGGCCCGTGCCCGATGCTGGAGGGCCCTACACAGCGTTATGTCGCGTGCTGCAACAAATCCAGGACACCTCGCTCGCCGGAGGCGCGACGCTCGATCTGCCATGGCGCTTCCTCGCCGCCTACGAGGCCGGGCTTGCATTCAAACTTGCTATGCATTTTGCTCCGCAGCGCGCCGGGCAGCGCTCGCGCCGCGGCCTTCCGGCGACCGGGCTCGCCTGCGAATACGAGGTGGCCTGGGAAGATGCCACGACGCGAGGCGCCGAAACTGTCAACATCACGATCATGCCGAACATCGGGCGCTATTACAGATGAGCTGGCGACCGCATCCCCGAGGAGCGGATGTTGACCCGTCACACCCGCGCGCCTGGGGGACGTGCCAGCGCTGCAATATGATTTTTAACTTGCACAAGCTCGACTGGCAGTGGGACTGGGCCGGTCTCGTCATGATCAACAAACAGTTGCTCGTGTGTCCGCAATGTCTCGATAAGCCCTCCGAGGCGGCCAGACGCGCAATCATTCTGCCGCCCGATCCGGACCCGCTGTTCAATGCGCGGCCCGAGCCCTATTCGATCGACGAAGGGCTGATTGCGTCCTTCACAGCTTCGATCGCGCCCGATCCCCACCGCAGCGACCGCGGCATCATGACAGTGACCAATATTACGTCAGGCTCCGTCAGCACCGGAGCCATGATTACCAGCGGCGCCGCCTCCGGCACCCTGATCCTCGACCAGCTCTCGGGACTGCCTCCGGGGGCGGCCGGAACCTACGGCGTGTCGCCGTCGCAGACGGCGGCCTCGACGCTGATGACAACGGATTGAACTATGTCTCTGACATACACGACATGGCTCGCCCAGGCCGCCAACCTCGCCGGCACCTCGACGACCAATCCCTATCTCGTCACCGAACTGCCGGGCGCGATCGACTACGCCGAACTCCGCATTTACCGCGACCTCGATCTCCTCGCGACGCGCCAGACCGACCAATCGCAGACCTGCGTGCCCAGCCAGCGCAAGCTCAACGTGCCAGCGGCCTTTGTCGTGGTCGAGGGCATCAACATCATCACGCCGGCCGGAGCCGCCGCTGACAGCGGCACGCGCAACCAGCTCCTGCCCACATCAGTGGAGTTTCTCGATTTCTGCTGGCCATCGAGCGCGGGCGCGACACTGCCGGCCAAGTTCGCGCGGCTGAGCCAATCCCTGTTTCTGCTCGGGCCGTGGCCTGACCAAAGCTACGCCGTCGAGATCATCGGAACGCAGCGGCCAACCCCGCTCTCGGCCGGCAACCCGACGACGTTCCTCTCGACCAACATTCCCGATCTGTTTCTGGCGGCGACGATGATTCACATTTCAGCCTACCAGAAGAACTTCGGCGCCCAGGCCGATGATCCGCGCATGGCCCAGTCGTGGGAATCCCAGTACGGCCTATTGCTCGCTTCGGCCGACGCCGAGGAGCTGCGCAAGCGCTACCGCGGCACAATCGCGCTGCCGGCGCCTCCGGGCATGGACAAGCGGCCGTCAGGGCCTGATGCGATGAGGGGTGGTTGATGGCCTTCGAGACTGTCCGCCTGATCCCTGGCTTCGACTTCGATAAGTCGCCGATCTTGAACGAAACCGGCATCTCTGACGGCCAATTCATCCGCTGGCGCCAGGGCCTGCCGGAGAAAATGGGCGGCTGGGTCAAGTACTATCCTAACGTCATCGGCCCGTTTGGCAATATTCCGCGCGCCTTGCTGCCGTGGCAGGACCTCAACATGAACCGCCGCTTGGCCGTCGGCGGAACCAGCTCGCTGCAGATCATCACCGCTGGAATGATCCAGGATATCACGCCGCAGCAAACTGTCACCAATACCGGGCCAAACTTCTCGACGACGATCAACAGCCCCACCGTCACCATTATCGATGTGAACATCACCAATCCGTCCACTACCTATTCCGTGTTCATCCAAACGCCAGTGTCGGTGGGCGGCATCGTTCTGTTCGGCGTCTACCCAATCATCAATGTCATCGGCGCGAACACTTATCAGATCACGGCTGCCACCAACGCCACAGCGACCGCGGCACCGTCCGGCAACCTTCCGGTTTTCACGACGACAAGCGGCTCGGCGACGATCGGCGTGTCGCTCGCAAATCATGGCCTTTCTGCAGGCCAAATATTTCCTGTCTTGGTTCCGACCACTGTTGGCGGCGTGACGATTTCGGGCAATTACATTGTCCAAGTGCCTGTCTCGGCCGCCGGGTTTTTTATTACAGCCAACACGCTTGCGACCTCCACGAGCGCCGCGACAGTGACGGGCGCTTTTGTGCAATCCGG
>Ga0310912_10001189_pt1 | contig 14096 bp, 15 predicted proteins | sample GREbulkMGOX080_FD_203443 | JGI IMG/M metagenome (GOLD analysis project Ga0310912, IMG submission 203443) | Lab enrichment of tropical soil microbial communities from Luquillo Experimental Forest, Puerto Rico - GRE.bulkMG.OX080 | ecosystem: Environmental > Terrestrial > Soil > Tropical forest >...
ATATCGACACGTCCGATCCCTGGCAGTTCAGGAACGTGCTGGTGCGCTGACGTCGGATGTCGTCCGGAGCGGCGCGCCCCGGAATGACATCGTCACTTGATCCAGTCGAACACGCGCTGTATCCCCCTCAGTCTCGGCTGGCGGTCCAGGTGCCGGAGCACAGTTCGCCGTGCCAGGTGCCGGAGCCGGCATCGGCAGAGAGATGTCCAAGACCGGAAGCTCGCTTCAGCCCGCTGCTCAAGACAACGTTGATGATGCCGGTGTCTGCTACCCGGCCCGACGCATTAAACATGCCGCCGGTCGAGGCCACCTGTCCCCTTTCGATGGCAATGCTGAAGCTCGCGCCGCTCGGACAGTTCGGGCGGTTCGAGGAGATCTGCACATTCCAGTGCCCGTCGTAGCCCGTGGATGCGAGCGCCGGAACGCTCGAGATCAGTGCCGCGGCAAGAACGACACGGCCGATGCAAATAGCCTTAACGAAAGACATGGCATCCTCTTAAAAAAGTTGATGCCAGCCTTGTCGCACGGCGGAAAGGTCAGGGACCGTGACCGGGATCACGAGGTTCCCGACGAACATAGGTCAGGGATGATCGCCACGCCGCGCGAACATGACCTGGATCACACAAGCGCTTCAAGAAGGCCGTTTGCGGAGCGCGAGTGACCTCGAGATTCCCGGGCGCGCAATTGCGCGCCACGGTTCGATGGCGACGCATCGTCACGAAATGACGGGCTCACTTCGCGAGATAATCGAACGCCACGGTGCCGAGCCCAAGCGTGAGGTCGGTCCTGAAATGCAGCGCCGAAACGACCTCGCGCACCGGAAGCTTTGCGACGTCGGCCAGTGCATGCGGGAACAGGCCGAGCGCGGCCGGACCGGTCCAGGCTTCCTTGAGCGTGATGTCCTCCAGATAGTAGCGCACGAGCTCGCAGACCCGCGCGCTGCCGTCGACATGCGGAATGATCTTCAACATGAAGTTCGGCGCCTTCATCGACTTCAGCACCGTGTCGTGGTCCACATAGCGGTGCTTGTAGCCCATGGTGGCGGAGACGCAGAGCACCGAGCCATAGTGCAGCGTGCCGACCAGCACGTCGCTCTCGACCTCGATCTTCGGCCTCGCAAGCTTTTTGGGAAATCCCCAGAGCTCGCGGCCTCCCGCGATCGGACCTTCGTCGTCGAGATACATCGAGTGGACATAGGCGCCGTCTTCGCCCCTGAAGCGGACCGGTATCACCTGTCCGGTTTCGGTGTAGTCGCCGAAGCCGGTCGAATCCGGCATGCGGATGAATTCGTATTTCACTACCGGCTCGGTAACTTCGAGCGGCTCCGGCACCACGGCGGCCAGCGCCTCCGGGTCGGTCCTGTAGGTGATGACGAAAAATTCCCGGTTGAAGAAGCGATAAGGTCCCGGCGGGAATGACGGGTTGGTCAGCGGCATCGAATAGGCGGTTCGCCTGACATCCTCGATCTTCATGATGACCTCGTGCTTGGTCCGCGATGGTCACGCATTATGCGGAGGATGAGGCCAACAAGCGAGACCGTATTAGCGGCAGGCCGTCGTCGGATTGTCATGTCAACGGAACAAATGCCGCTATTTCTCCTTGATCGGCGGCGCGATCTTCTCTGCGGGCGCGGGTGGCAGCACCGGCTTGGCGCCGGCCTTCTGCGCTTCCGGATCGGGACGGGCCGGTTCGGGTGCGGGCGTGGTCGGACGCGTACCACCGGGCTTTGACTCGGCGGGTTGCGCCGGCTCGTTGGACGGCGAGCCTTGTGGCGTCGGGGTTGCCTGCGCCAGCTCTTGCGGAGAACGCGCACGAAGCTCGAACAGCGAGAGGCCGCACATCAGGAGACCCGCAGCAACCAGAGTTGCGGCGAGCAACCAATCACGCCTCGCGCCTTTCCGCTGCTCGGCAGACATCTTTCGACCTCGCGCATCCGTCCGCGAGGACAACGAAAGGTGCCGGCCGTTGTTCCGTCCCGGAACTGCTAAAGCTAAAGCGCAAGCAGGCCCGCGCCGCCGTCCTCGTCGGCGAATGCCAGCAGCGAGCCCCTGGCGTTCCAGGCGAGTGATGCGACCGGCGCGGTGCCGTTGCGGCGCACCAGGATTTCCGCGCCGTCCTCGAGCCGCACCATCAGGACGGCGCCGTCGCCATAGCCCGCGGCAAGCACATCCTGTTTCGGATGACAGGCAACCGCGGTGACGCGCGCCTGCAGCGGCGCGAGCATCGCGGGCTCCTTGCCCATCGGCCCGTCCTTGCTGGCGAACGGCCACATGATCACGGGATCGGCGCCGGAGGTCGCCAGAAACTTTCCGCCAACACTCCACGACATCGATTTGACGCGGCCGGGATAGCCGCTCATCCGCATATGACGATTGTCGGCCAGACGCCAGCCATGCAGCGCCGGTTCGTGCATCGCGGTGACCAGGAATTTGTTGTCCGGGCTGAAGGAGACCGCGAGATGCGACCCGGCCCATGGAAGGAATTCCGCCGTAGCCGCCATGTTGGGAAACCACAGCGTCACGCCGTTGTAATGCGCAATCGCCAGCCGCAATCCTTTCGGAGCGAACGCAAGGCCGCCGACCGTCGATGGCACCTCCAGCGACTTCTCCTCGCCCTTCCCGCGGCGGACATGGGCGGTCTTGCCGACGGACCACGCATAGGCACCGTCCGGATGCAGCGCGACGTTGTCGATCCAGCGCCGCTTGGGATCGAGCGCAAGCTCGCTGACGCTGCCCCTGGCATCGAGCGCGACAAGCTTGCCGTTGTCGCCGCCCATTACGATGCGTTCATCGTCCGATGCTGCGCAGAGAATTCCGCCGGCCAAAACCTCGACCTTCGAGATCTCGCCTTTCTCATCCGCGATCGACACATGTTCCTCGGCGCCGACAAAGGCGGCGCGGTCGCCAAGGAAATGAACCGATGTGACCGGCGCACCGATCACAACCGGCCGCACCCGATCGGTAACGGATGCGATCGAGGCCTGCTCGCTGCCGGGTTCGAAACTGCTCATCACGCGGTGATGCAGCTTTCAAAGCCGGCCCGGATATCGTCTTCCGGCAATTCGCGGCCGATGAAGACAAGCCGGCTCTCGCGCGGCTCGCCGTCTTTCCATTTGCGCTGGTGATCGCCCTCCAGCATCATATGTACGCCCTGAAACACGTAACGGTCGTCATCGCCGGTGAAGGCGAGGATGCCTTTCGAGCGCAGGATCTTCTGGCCCTCGGTCGCGACCAGGTTTTGCAGCCACGGCATGAACTTTGTCGGATCGAGCGGCTTGTCGGTCTTCAGCGCAAGCGACTGCATTTCCTCGTCATGATAGTGCTTCAGGCCATGGCCGTGATCGTGATCGTGACCATCGTGGTGATGATGATCATGATCATGGTCATCGCCGGCTTCCAGAAAATCCGGCTCGAGGTCGAGGATGCGGTCGAGATCGAAGGCGCCGCGTTCCAGCACGTCCGACAGCGCCACCTTGCAGCGTTCGGCGCGGTGCAGCCTCGCATAGGGGTTGATGCCGCGTATCCGCGCCTCGACCTCGACAAGCTCCGGCTTGGTGACGAGATCGGTCTTGTTCAGCACGATCACGTCGGCAAACGCGATCTGGTTCTTGGCTTCAGGCGCATCCTTCAGGCGATCGGAGAGCCATTTGGCGTCGGCGACGGTGACGACGGCGTCGAGCCGAGCGTTCCTCTGCACGTCCTCATCGACGAAAAAGGTCTGCGCCACCGGCGCCGGATCGGCAAGCCCGGTGGTCTCGACGATGATGGCGTCGAACTTGCCTTTGCGCTTCATCAGCCCGCCCATGATGCGCACGAGATCGCCGCGCACGGTGCAGCAGATGCAGCCATTGTTCATCTCGAAGACTTCTTCGTCGGCGCCGATGATCAGATCGTTGTCGATGCCGATCTCGCCGAATTCGTTGACGATGACGGCGTATTTCTTGCCGTGATTTTCCGACAGGATGCGGTTTAAAAGCGTGGTCTTGCCGGCACCGAGATAGCCGGTCAACACGGTGACGGGGATTTTGGACACTTCAGACATAACAACTCCAAAACGGGCTTTTGCGACCTTGCCGGCGGCCGCGTACATGAATCCTATCGGTCAAGCGCGCTGGTCAGTGCCCTTATATTGTGCCTGACCATCGCAATGTAAGTGGGAGAATCGCCCTTTTCGCCGGTCAAACTGTCGGAATAGAGGGTGCCGCCGGGCTTCGCCCCGGTCTCTGCGGCGAGTTGCCGGATCAGCCGGTCGTCGCTGAGATTTTCCAGAAATACCGCCGGGATCTTGTCCGCCCTGATCTGACCGATGATGCGGGCGATATCACGGGCGCTCGGCTCGGTATCGGTGGAGACGCCGAGCGGCGCGATGAAGGCGACGCCGTAAGCTGAGGCAAAGTAGCCGAAGGCGTCATGGGTCGTGATCAGCTTGCGCCGCTCCGGCGGAATTTCCGCGACTTTTTCCCGCACCTCCGCATCGAGCGCATCCAGCTCAGTCAGATAGCGCGCGGCATTGCCGCGGAACGTCTCGGCGTCGGCAGGGTCGGCAGCGACGAGGGCGTCGCGGATATTGGCCACATAGATCCTGGCATTGGCGACCGACTGCCAGGCATGCGGATCGGCATCGGAGCCGAGCTTCAGAGGCGTAATGCCCCGGGTCGCAACGACGATCGGCGCCTTGCTCCCGGAGGACTGCAACAGCCGCGGCAGCCAGCCTTCAAGGCCGAGGCCGTTGATGACGAGCAGTTTCGCGTCCGCGATCTTCTTCGCGTCACTTGGCGCGGGCGCGTAGACATGCACGTCGCCATTGGGGCCAACCAGCGTCGTCACGTCGACATTGTCGCCGCCGACATTTTTGACGAAATCGGCGAGGATCGAAAAGCTCGCGACCACGTTGAGGCGGTCCTGCGCGCGCGCCGGACAGACGATCGCGGCCAGACAGATCGACCACACCATGAGCCGTCGCATGGCCCTAGGCCTCCAGGTGTCGGCGAGGGAAGAGTTGCCGCACCAGCCCGCCGACGCTGCCGAACAGGATGGAGGCGATGTAAAGTGCAGCCGCCACCAGGATGATCGCGGGACCCGAGGGTATGCGGGTCTGGAACGACAGCACCAGCCCCGCATAGCCCGACACGATCGCGCTCAACACGGCAATGCAAATCATCGGCGTCACGTCGCGCGACCAGAACCGCGCGATGCCGGCGGGCAGAATCATCAGGCCCACCGCAAGCAGCGTGCCGAGCGCCTGGAAGCCGCTGACGAGGTTGATCACGACAAGCGCCAGGAACGCGAGATGCGCGGGTGCGCCGGCCCGGCTCACCGTGCGCAGGAAAAGCGGATCGACGCACTCGATCACGAGCGGCCGGTAGATCACCGCCAGAACGAGCAACGTGATGGTGGCGTTGATCGCGACCAGCAGCAGGGTCTGGTCGTCCATGGCCAGGATGTCACCGAACAGGACATGCAGAAGATCGATATTGGTGCCCTTGATCGAGACGATGGTCACCCCGAGCGCGAGCGAGGCGAGATAGAAGGTCGCCAGCGAGGCATCCTCCTTCAATCCGGTCGAGCGGGCTACGACACCGGCGAGAATTGCGACGGCAAAACCCGCGATCAGCCCGCCCGTCGTCATTGCGAAGAGATTGAGGCCGGACAGCAGAAAGCCGATCGCCGCTCCCGGCAGGATCGCATGCGCCATGGCATCGCCGACCAGGCTCATCCGCCGGAGCAGCAGGAACACGCCGATCGGCGCACCGCCGAGCGACAGCGCGACGATCGCAGCCAGCGCGCGGCGCATGAATTCGAATTCGGTGAATGGCGCGATCAGCGCGTCGGCAAGCATGACGGTCAGGCCGCGCGCGACGGCGTGTCCACCGCGCAGGCGGCAGCGGCGTCGTCGAAGGCTTCGCACATCCGCATCGCGACGAGGAGATTGTCCGCCGTCAGCACGTGCGCGGTCGGGCCCCACGCCACCGGCCCGCGAGCCAGCAGCAGCGTGTCGGGAAAATGGGCGCGCACCATTTCCAGATCGTGCAGCGCCGCCAGCACGGTGCGCCCTTCGCCGTGCCAGTGTTTCACCAGCGCAAGCAGGTCGGCACAGGTCTTGGCATCGATGGCATTGAACGGCTCATCCAGCACGATCAGGCGCGCATCCTGCAACAGCACGCGCGCGAACAACAGGCGCTGCATCTGCCCCCCGGACAGCGTGCCGATCGGACGATTCTCGAAGCCGGTGAGGCCGACTGCACCGAGCGCGCTTTCGATCTGGTTGCGCTGCTCCTTGCCGATGCCGCCAAAAAAACCGACCCTGCGCCACAGCCCGGTGCCGACGAAATCGAATACCGAGACCGGAAAACTGCGATCGATCTCGGCGGTCTGCGGCAAATAGGCGATGTCCAAAGTGTCGATGCTGCCGAGCGAGATAGAACCTGACAGCGGTTGGAGGATGCCGGCGATGCCACGCAGCAGCGTCGATTTGCCGGCGCCGTTCGGTCCCATCACCGCAAGCAGCGCGCCGGAGACGACCTCGCCGGACAAATGATGCACAGCCGGGTGGCGGTCATAGCCGAGCGTGACGTTCTGGAAGATGAGTTTTGGCGCCATGCTCATCTCATCGCGAGCAGAACGACAGCCCAGAGCGCGGCGCAGACGAGAAGCGCCGCCGCTAGGCGCGAGGCAACGGGCATGCGCAGGATCGACCATGTCGCGGCCTGCGCGGGATGCGGCGAGGCAGGACCGTGCCTATGGGCAAGCACATGTCCGTGCGCATGGGCGTGATCCGCCCCGTGCTCGTGGCTATGGGAATGCGGGTGAGCCATGGTGCATTGTTATATTATAACGTTACAGCCCCCAGGCAATGCCGCGTAGGGGGCATCAGGGCTTCCCGATCGCCATGGCGATGGCGGCCGCCAGGAACGGGAAAGGAACGGAGACGGCAGCCCGAAACCAGACGAAACGGGCCGGCATGAACGGGATTTCCCATAACAGGAGGCGCTGAAAGGCGAACAGGGCCCAGGCAATGACGTAAGCCAGCACCTGGGGCGCGCCCCCGCCGGACTTCAGGGCCACCGCCCCGATCGAAAAACCCACCACCGGTCCGCCCGGCGTCGCGGCGCCGGCGAGAACGGCCGCGGCCACCCCGAACCATCCGCTATTCGGTCCCAGCCAGGCTGTAATGACCTCCGGGGGAATGACGGCGGCGATGTAGCCAGAGCCGATCACGCCCAGCGCGATGCGCGGTATGATATTGATGAAATCCATGGCGCCTTCGCGCAGCGACGCGTTCAGCACGGTCGGGCCGCGCCGATAGGCGATCAAGCCGACCGCCGCGACCGAACCCCACAGCATGATGTCGATGAGAAGCGCGGCGCTCATTCGCTGTCGTCCGTGCCTTTGGCAGGATACATCCGCGCATAGACAAAGCGCCCGAGCGCGCCGGCGAGCACCGGCAAGGGCAACGAGATCACGATGCGCCACAGCGTGAAATCGGTGCCCATGATCGGCAATTCCCAGGCAACCGCACGGCCGTAGCCGATCAGCGTCCAGCTCACGACCATCGCAATGGTGGCCCCGAAATCGGCGCCGACCGCAAGCAGCGCGCTTGCCACCGGATAGGCCGTGAACGGCCCGCCGGGCAGGATCGCGCCGAACGCGGTGCCGATCAGAAGGCCCTTGACGCCCGATTTCGGCCCGAGCGAGCGGGAGACTTTGTCGTGCGGCAGGATTTCGGCGATGAAGGCGCCGAGCAGGCAACCGGCAAGGACGCGCGGCAGGATGCCGCCGAACAGCGAAACATCATGGGTCAGGATATCGAGCACGCCGGGAAGACCGTCGCGCCGCCACACCAGCGCGGCGCTGACCGCAACCAGCACGGCGATCGTGATCATCGACCAGCCGACAGGTTTTCGCGCGCGTGCCGGACGCGGTTCGCCTTCGGCGTCGTTCGTGGGGCGGATTTGACGTTCGAATCGGACCACTAGGCTTGGGCCGGGTCTTTCAAGGGAAGGTCTGACAACAACTTGGTCTGGCGCGACATGAACAGCCCAACCTGATTAATTGCGGCCGGGAGGCGATGCAAACGGAAGTGCGGCAAGACCCATGCGCTCGCCTGAGGGGCCCATGCGCGATTGGGTCGCCAGGGGCACAAGGAAAAGGCGGCAGCTTGCGCCACCGCCTTGGCTTTGAGGACCTTCATCCGAGCAAACGGGTTCGCGCGAAGCGCGGCCCGATGACAAGCTCGGCAATCCAGCGCCAATGAAGATACTGAATTGCTTCGTCGCTTGCGCTCCTCGCAATGACGGCCGTGAGCGCGATCAGCTTGTCTTGGCGAACAACTGCTCGACGTAATCCCAGTTGACGAGATTTTCGACGAACGCCTTCAGATAGTCCGGTCGACGGTTGCGATAGTCGATGTAATAGGAGTGCTCCCAGACGTCGCAGCCGAGGATCGGGGTCGCGCCATGGACCAGCGGATTCTCGCCGTTGGCGGTCTTGGCGATTTCGAGCTTGCCGTTCTTCACCTGCAGCCAGCACCAGCCGGAGCCGAACTGACCGACGCCGGCGGCGATGAAATCGGTCTTGAACTTCTCGAACCCGCCGAGGTCCTCGTTGATCTTCTTCTCGAGGCTGCCGGGCAACTTGCTGCCGCCGCCCTTGGGCTTCATCCAGCCCCAGAAGTGGATGTGGTTGTAATGCTGACCGGCATTGTTGAAGACCGCAGCATTCTTGCCGAACGAGCCCTTGACGATCTCCTCCAGGGACTTGCCTTCGAATTCGGTCCCCTTGATCGCGTTGTTGCCGTTGGTGACATAGGCTTGATGGTGCTTGTCGTGGTGGAATTCCAGCGTTTCCTTCGACATATAAGGCCCGAGGGCGTCATAAGCGTAAGGCAGGGGGGGAAGCGTAAAGGTCATGGGGTGTTGTCCAAGAACTGTGGGAGACGTGAACTTAACGGACCCCCTTATAGAAGGTTCCGAAGGTCTTAGACACCGCATTTTCGCCGACGCCGACCCGCGGACCGGCGAAATGGCGCGTCTCGGGCGATCCAGGTCTGGGCGCCGGACGCTGACCATGTCCCTCGAGCTTCATGCCGTCATGGCCTTCAGCGCGATTGCAGCGGAAGCGTAGCCGCCGCGGGCGCCGTCGATGAAATGCACGTGGTCCGCGCGCATGACCGAGGGCGTGAAGCAGGTCATCATCGCCGCGTCCTGGCGATGCAGCCCGTAGCGAACCGTGCCGCTCGCGGCCGCCGCGGCGATGCGCTCGGTCAGCGCATGTGCGAGTTCCTCATTGCAGTCGAGGATCATGCGCAGGCCATCGTCGTATTTGCGGAAGTCGGAATTTTCGACCACCTGCTGCAAGTAGGTCTTCGGCACGAATTTGCCGACCTTGATGCCGAACCGCATCACCACATAGGCCCACAACGTGACGGCGAGCACGACGACGCGACGCTTCGCAAGCGAGCCGCCGCGCGCCGCGCGCGCCTCGTACTCGACGCCCTGCGGCGGCCATCGCAGCGGCGGCCCGCCCGGTGGCACCGGCCGCCCGGAATCCGGGCTCTTCTCGACGAGACCGACGATGTCCTCGATCACCTTGCGGAAGGCGGGCAGATCGGCGCCTTGCGTCGGCAACACCAGCACCGAGAGAATGAGACCGCGTGTTGCGGGAATTTCCTCGAAGCGGCAAGACAGTCCCGACAGATCGGGCTGCGTGCCCACGGCCGCCTCGGCCACCATGAACTCGCCGCGCTTCATCGCGGCCTCCGCCCAGCCCAAACCTCCGCCCGAAAACATCGCGTAGGACAAATTCGCCGATGGCCCGAAGCGCGCCACCCGCACGTCCGCGCCCTGCGCGCGGATCGCCGCCACCGGCACCAGCGCCACCCGCATGACGAGATCGAGATCTGCCTTGACCCAGGCGGCCGTCGCCGCAAGCGCCTCGCGGGCAGCGGCGAGGTCCTCCGGAGCAACCGCAAAGCTCGCGCCGTCGCCGCCGAACACGAAGGGAAATTCCCGCCCTTCGAGTGCATTGGTCACCGCCGCAATCACGGCAGCGCCCGCCATGTTGACCGCCTTGTAGCGTTTGGCTGCAATCGCCTTCGTCGATTCCACGATGTCGGCGACGCCGACGGTCCAGTCTCCGGGCAGCGGGGAATAGAGCGACGGTTCCATCAACCTGGTGAAGCCGCGAAACACCGGTATGCCGGCATAGAACGTGTCGCTGCCGCCGCGCGTGGTCATCGGGGGAATTTCGCTCAGGTTTGCCGTCGCAGAGATATACGGCCGAAGCGGTGATCGGGTTCACGGCAGCGTACCGAAGCTCTGCGACGAAAGCAAAAGCAGCGCTGCGGAGCCGTGCTTTCGCGGCCGCATCAATCGAAAAAGCGCCGACAGTCTGCTAGCCTTCCTATGATGACAGGCCCGGACCCGACGTCCCAGCAAATCACCGCGCACGCGCTTCTGATCGGCGACCGCATCAACACGGCCGGCTTCGAGGGTCAGGTCTTGTCGAACACGCCGCTTGCGGTGCGCATCGGGAGAAACGGATTGGCGGTGGTGTTTCGCTACGGCGTTGCCGTGTTCCTCGGCCTTTCCGCCGACGAAGAAGCGGAGTTTCTCGAGCGATTGCATCCGCGCACCTTCGGCAAGATCACTCCGTACGAAGAGGAATTTGCAAAGGTTCAGGTGGCAAGAGAATCCGATGAGCCGATCCCGCCCGGCGGCCCGATCCCCGTGCGAGAGATGTCGTTGGAACGGCTTCTGGTCGTCGCCGACGCGCTTGCCAAGAGCGTCGTGCTCGCGCGCGACGAGCGACAGGTTGCAAACGTCGTCGACACCGTGGAGCCGTTCGCGCGCGAGCTTGCGCGCGCGGGCAGAACGTCGAGAAACCGCACCGACCTGCTCAAGCTGCTCGGCAACGCCTTGCTCGTCCAACATCGGCTGTCGGGTCGCGTCGCGGTCGGCGAAAAGCCTGACGTGCTGTGGGACCGCCCCGATCTGGAGCGGCTCTATGCGCGGCTTGAAGACGAATATGAGCTCAGCGAGCGTGTGGAAACATTGAACCGGAAACTCGCGGTCATCTCGGACACCGCAACTACGCTTGCCGACATCATCGATGCGAAGCGCACGCTGCGGCTGGAATTGGTCGTGATCTTCCTGATCGCCTTCGAGATCGTGGTCACGGCCTATGAAATCTACGGCCGCGGCCACTGACGCGCGGCAATCCCCGTCGCCGGATCAAGCGTGAGCGTCAAGACCGCTTCAGCTCTGTCACGCGGAACGGTTCGAGCGTGTCGATCACCTCACCCGGCTGCTTGTGATAGTTGAAACGGAAGTAGCGCACGGTAATGTTTTCGGGCGAGAAGTCGGCAAGGATGAATCCATTCTCCTCGATTGGCTTCAGATCCTCCTCCATGGTCAAGTGATTGGGCGGCGAGGCGCCGATGCCACGGAAGGCGGACGGCCAGCCGCGATCGCCAGTGCCTAGCGGTCCCGACAAGATCACATTGACCGGCTTCTTCGCGAAATCGAGCGCCCCGCACTGCATCATGCGGCCCTCGGCGATGGCGTGCAGGTCGCCGGAGACGACCAGCGGAATCCGCCCCTCCATCGCGGCAATCGCCGCCATCAGCCGGTCGTGTTGCTTGAGCCAGCCGCTCTGCCAATAAGGCTTCGCCACGTCGGTGGTCAGTTTGCCGTCCTTGCCCAAAATGTCGGGATACCATTCGCCCCACTTGCCGGCGCTCCATCCGGGCGGATTGGACGGAATGTTGACGACGTGGATCACCTCGCGGTCGGCCATCCGCGACTTCAGCCAGGCTTCGACCGTGCCGTCGACGAAAACCGCGCTCGGTCCGGCGAGCGTCTGCGTGCGACGGATATCGTACAGCAGGATCTCGGCGAGCTTGCCGTAGCGCAGTGTGCCGAAGGCTTCGGCGACGCCAGGCGGCCGGTCGGCGGCGGAGGCACCGGGAAGACCGAGTGGGCGGTTCGGATCCGGCAGATATTCCGGATAATAGAGCTGGCGCGTGGCGCGCGCCAATTCCAGCATGAAGTGATCGGGCGGAAAGGTAATGATCTCGTCGGTCGCTTCGTCATTGTCGAAATAGTCGTGGTCGTCCTGCATGAAGAAGACGGGCGTCGAACGCAAAAGCGCACCATATTGCGGAATGATCTGGGGTCCGGTCGCGCGGCGGAAAACCGCCTCGTTTGCCGTACCGAACACCGGCTGCGCGCGATCAAAGGTGCCCGCGATCTGGGCGCCCCGCTCGCCGATCAATTTGGACGCCTGAGGCGCGCGCAGATCCCAATAGATCTGGTCTCCATTGGCGATCAGCGCATCGGGCTTGAAAGAGAGACCGCGCTGCAGAAGCCGTCTACGCAGCGCCGATGGAAGCCATGTCGTCTTGCCCTCGGGCAGTCCCTGGTTGAGCGCATCATGCCCACCGCCGCAGGTGTAAATCATCAGGCGCAGCCGGTCCGGCGTCGCATCCGGCGCGGGGAATGTCGAGAGCGACCAGGGCGCGCAAAGCGCGCGCCCGTTCGCGGAAACAAGCGAGAGCTGGTAGGTCGTTGCCGGCGAAAGCCCCGTCACGTCGAACTGCCAGAAATCGCCGGCGGCCGCATTCGGCTGGCCGCGCACGCGTGTGGGACCGACCTCGAGCTCGGGTGCAGCCTCTTGTGCCTGGGTGAACGACACCTTGATCAGAAAGCGGTCGTGACTTGCGGTCGGGATCAGGTGTTGAACATCACCCTGATCCCAGTCCTTCTCGCGCGGCGGCGGTCCCTCGGCTGCCGATGCCGGCCCGCCGATACCCGTCGTGATCAAATGTGGAAGCGTTGCCGCGGCTGCGCCAAGCACGAATTCGCGTCGCGTCGCCATCTGTGCTCTCCTTGTTGTTCACGTCCTTCCGCTGCGCGCGTTTTCTTCGGATATTGCGCCCGGCCTGCCGATCGAACAAGGTCGAAGCTCTACTCCAGCGCGCTCATGCTCCAGGTGGCATGACTGACCCCGGGCAACTTCGATAGATCGCTGACAACGGCGTCGAGTTCGCCAGGTTCGACCGCGAGCGGCACCAAAATGGCGGCGACCTCCACATTGTCGTTCGACCGGAACACGATCTTGCTCTCCCGCACCGGATAGCTCGCGGCCTCGAGACGTTCGTTCAGGATATCGCGCACCTCGGCCGCACGCTTCGCGTCGGTCGTGACGCTGATCTCGTAGACCGCTTCGGACGAATGCTCGCTCAGCGGGATGCGGTCGATCGCATTGACGATCGGACGGAGCAGCGTATTGCCGGCCAGCACGAAGATCGTGAGCGCCGCCGATTGCGCGACCATGTCTGCGCCGGCGCAGGAGCCGACCGCAGCGGATGCCCACAATGTTGCGGCCGTGTTGAGCCCGCGGACATTCATGCCCTCTTTCATGATCGCTCCGGCGCCCAAAAATCCGATGCCGGAGACCACATAGGCGACCACCCGCACCGCGCCCTCGGCCCCGTTCAGGTGATCGGCAAGATCGACAAAGGCGGCCGCGCCGACCGCGACGAGGACGTTGGTGCGCAGGCCCGCGCTGCGCTGCCGGTATTGGCGCTCGGCCCCGATCAGGGTGCCGAACACGAACGCGACCAACAGGCTGATCAGGGTGTCGAGAAAATCATAAAGCTGAAAGGTCTTGACGAACTGCACGGGGCGCACCTCGGTCGGGCCGCGGCATCTAACGCAAAATAGCATGGCCGAACAAGGCAGCCGCAGGACCGAAAGCGGCGCGCCCTCATTGATCTCAATCAAATCCGGGCTGGTGAAAAAGCCTATAGAGAGCAAGATCGAGAGGTGTCGAGGGTAGAGTCAAAAGTGTGTCTGATATCGGCAAGAAAAACCACACGGTTCGCCCGGGTCGCGATGCCATCAGCGCTGTTCAACTGTCGCAAAGCCTCACCGCGGAGATCGACGCCTGGGCGGAAGCGCACCACATCAGCCGCTCGGACGCGATCGGCCGGCTCGTGGAACTCGGTCTGAAGGCGTCGCGGGCAGTCAGTTCGCAGCACTCCGTCCAGCAGGACTCACTCAACATCGAGGACGAGGCGATCAAGCTGATCCGCAG
>Ga0310912_10001190_pt1 | contig 14096 bp, 10 predicted proteins | sample GREbulkMGOX080_FD_203443 | JGI IMG/M metagenome (GOLD analysis project Ga0310912, IMG submission 203443) | Lab enrichment of tropical soil microbial communities from Luquillo Experimental Forest, Puerto Rico - GRE.bulkMG.OX080 | ecosystem: Environmental > Terrestrial > Soil > Tropical forest >...
CGGCCACCACCTCTGACGTTCCCTTTAGAAGATAAAGGGCGGAAGCGGCGGGAGCGGCGGCAAGAAATAGCCGAAGAGCCAGTTGATCTCGGAGTTGATGAAATAGCCGATCGACGCCGCGGTGGCCGCAAAGAAGTTGTTCAGCCCCTGATTGAAGCTGATTGAACCACTCAGCCAGTCGAGCGTGTTGAACAGGCCGCTCCGCACGATGGGCTCAATCAGGTTGTAGAAGATGGGGATCTGAGCTGCTAGGTAGCCGACATAGGGCACAAAGCTAGCAGCGTACGCGGCGAGCTCGAAGCCATACTGCACGTACGGCTCGACCAGAAGGTAGCCAGCCTCGATCGTGCCAGCGATCCCCCCGGTTGCAGCCGACACCGCAGCGTTGGTCATGGCGGCCGGCGCAAGTAGCGCCCTCGCCGCGGTCAGGGCACTGATTCCGCCGGTGGGTCGGAGCAGCGCGGCGGCCTGACTGGCGATTGCCGGGGCGCCACCGCCGCCGAGCAGCCCGGCGCCACCCAAGAAATTGGGGTTCGCGACGACGCTCTCAATGCGGCCCACAGCATTGGAGACCGCGCTACCGACCGCGCCGCCGGCACCGCCCGCAACCCCTGCGCCGACCGGATTCCCGGACAAGGCCGCGGCGGGTGCTTGCACCGCGTTCGACAGGGTCTGTGCGGCGTTTGCCTCGGCCGCCACGTACGCACCCGCACCCGCACTCAAATTCTGGACGAACTGCTCGTGGAACTTTGCCATCTGCGCGCTGAGCTGCTGATACCCCAGCCCATGCTCGGAAAGGAGCGCGGCGACCTGCGCCGATACCTCATCGGCGGCCGACGCCAGCACCCCGGTTGTGGGTGCCGCTGCAGTAGCGTTAGCCGTGCCCAGCGTCGAACCGATACCGGCCAAATCCGAAGCCGCCGCGGTCAGCGCCTCCGGGGCCGCGAATAGGAACGACATTCGGAACCTCCGTCGGGATACCCCGGATGGTAGCGCGATCGCCACCCGCTCGCGGGCAAGTCCGCCAAACAGCCGGCAAAGCACCCGCCGGCGCGGTCGTGGTGCGGGGATGTCGGGCGCGGTCCGGCGGTAGCCTGGCGCTACTGTTGCGCGTATGGCACCGTTGCCCAAAATTTCACAGTCTTGGACACGCGGATGAAATTCGATCGTGGGGAAGTTACACCAACGTGCCGTTGACTCCGGGCGAGGAGCCCACCGCTCTGCCTAGTCCTGTCGTTCCGCCCAAGGTCAGCGCGTCGGCGCTGCGGAGGGTCTTGCGGCGGGCCCGAGACGGGGTCGCCCTGAATGTCGACGAGGCGGCCCTCGCGATGACCGCGCGCGGTGACGACCTCGCTGATCTGTGCGCGAGCGCGGCGCGGGTGCGCGACGCGGGTCTGGAGTCGGCCGGGCGGCGCGGGCGGGACGGCCGGTTGCCGATCACCTATTCACCCAAGGTGTTCGTCCCGGTCACGCACCTGTGCCGCGACTCCTGCCATTACTGCACGTTCGTCACCGTCCCAGGCAAGTTGCGTGCCCAAGGGGCCGGCATGTATATGGAGCCCGACGAAATTCTCGACCTCGCCCGCCGCGGGGCCGAACTCGGTTGCAAGGAAGCGCTATTCACCCTCGGTGACCGGCCCGAGGATCGTTGGCCGGAAGCGCGTGACTGGCTTGGTGAACGCGGCTATGACTCCACGCTGTCTTACGTGCGGGCGATGGCGATCCGGGTGCTCGAGGAAACCGGGCTGTTGCCGCACCTGAACCCCGGCGTGATGAGCTGGGCGGAGATGTCGCGGCTCAAGCCGGTGGCCCCGTCGATGGGCATGATGCTCGAGACGACGTCGCGACGGCTCTTCGAAACGAAGGGGCTTGCGCACTACGGCAGCCCTGACAAGGATCCGGCGGTCCGCCTGCGCGCGCTCACCGACGCCGGCCGGTTGTCCATTCCGTTCACTACCGGCCTGCTGGTCGGCATCGGCGAGACGCTGCTCGAACGCGCCGATACCCTGCATGCGATTCGCAAGTCGCACAAGGAGTTCGGACACGTTCAGGAAGTGATCGTGCAGAATTTCCGGGCCAAGGAACACACCGCGATGGCCGCCTTCCCCGATGCCGGAATCGAGGACTACCTGGCCACGGTGGCCGTCGCCCGGTTGGTGCTCGGCCCGGGCATGCGCATCCAGGCGCCGCCCAATCTGGTGTCACGCGACGGGTGCCTGGCGCTGATCGGCGCCGGGGTCGACGACTGGGGCGGTGTTTCACCGTTGACGCCCGACCACGTCAACCCCGAACGGCCCTGGCCCGCCTTGGACGAGCTGGCCGCCATCACCGCCGATGCCGGATACGACTTGACGCAGCGGTTGACCGCGCAGCCCAAATACGTGCAAGCCGGCGCGGCGTGGATCGACCCGCGGGTGCGGGGGCACGTTGTCGCGCTGGCCGATCCGGCGACCGGCCTGGCTCGCGACGTCAACCCGGTGGGCATGCCCTGGCAGGAGCCCGACGACGTGGAGTCCTCCGGCCGCGTGGACCTCAACGCGGCGATCGACACCGAGGGTCGCAACACCGAGGCCCGCAGCGACCTCGACAGTGCCTTCGGTGATTGGGAATCGATCCGTGCGCAGGTGCACGAGCTGGCCGCGCGCACCCCCGAGCGCATCGATACCGACGTGCTCGCCGCGCTGCGGTCGGCCGAACGCGACCCCGCCGGCTGCACCGACGGCGAGTATTTGGCGTTGGCGACCGCGGAGGGCCCCGCGTTGGAAGCGGTTGCCGCGCTGGCCGATTCGTTGCGACGTGACGTCGTCGGTGACGATGTGACCTTTGTGGTGAACCGAAACATCAACTTCACCAACATCTGTTACACCGGATGCCGGTTCTGCGCGTTCGCGCAGCGCAAGGGTGATGCCGATGCGTATTCGTTGTCCACCGAGGAGGTCGCCGATCGGGCGTGGGAGGCGCATGTCGACGGCGCGACCGAGGTATGCATGCAGGGCGGGATCGATCCAGAGCTGCCGGTCACCGGATACGCCGAACTTGTGCGCGCCGTCAAGACCCGGGTGCCGTCGATGCACGTGCACGCGTTCTCCCCGATGGAAATCGCCAACGGGGTGACCAAGAGCGGGTTAAGCATTCGCGAGTGGCTCATCAGCCTGCGCGAGGCCGGCCTCGATACCATTCCCGGAACCGCCGCCGAAATCCTGGACGACGAAGTGCGCTGGGTGCTGACGAAGGGCAAGTTGCCGACGTCGATGTGGATCGAGATCGTGACCACCGCGCATGAGGTGGGTCTGCGGTCGTCCTCGACGATGATGTACGGCCATGTCGACACCCCGCGGCACTGGGTGGGCCACCTCAATGTGCTGCGCGAAATTCAGAACCGTACCGGCGGTTTCACCGAGTTTGTGCCGTTGCCCTTCGTGCACCAGAATTCGCCGTTGTATCTGGCCGGCGCCGCGCGCCCCGGGCCCAGCCATCGCGACAACCGGGCGGTGCACGCGCTGGCGCGAATCATGTTGCACGGCCGCATTTCCCACATCCAGACCAGCTGGGTCAAGCTCGGCGTCGAACGCACGCGGGTGATGCTCAACGGCGGTGCCAACGACCTGGGCGGCACGCTGATGGAGGAGACCATCTCGCGGATGGCCGGTTCGGAACACGGGTCGTCGAAGACTGCGGCGGAGTTGACCGCGATCGCCGAGGGCATCGGCCGCCCGGCGCGCCAACGCACCACCACCTACGCCCCGCTGGCGGCTTAGTTGTCATAGGTCGCGGGTATACCCGACGCCGTGAAGCGACAGATCGATACTGACCGATTCCCCGAATTTCAGCCCTTTGTGGACGCGGTGCAGCAGCGGCGACCCGATGCCGGCACTTGGTGTGAAGCGTGGACGGTCCGCGACATCGTCGTCCATCAGGCCGGCAACGCCGAGGAGCTCGCCCGGGTGCTGGGCGCGCACCTGGAGGGCGAATCGGTCGGAACCCGCAGCTTCGAGGAGCGCGAGGGCCCACTACGCGCCCTCAACGACTCGGACCTCTGGGACGCGCTGCACGACCGGATGGCCACCCTGGACGACGTGGCAGCCGCGGCCGATGGCGTTCCCGCCGACACCGATGTCGCCTGGACCCGTCGCACCATGAAGGTGCCCTGGTTCGCCGGGCACATGCGCGAGGAGCTCATCCTGCACGGGTTGGACATCGCCGGAGACGATCCGGCCGCCCAGGCACGACTAACCGAACCGTGGATGACGACGCACAGTGTCGTCGCGGTGGGACGCCCGCTGCTTGCCAAGGGCGCCCGAACCGTGCGCCCGGGCGAGCGAATCCAGGCCCGGCTGCGGGTACCCGACGCCGACGACGTCGTGATCACCGCCGACGCCGTCCAGGCCACCATCGGGATGGCCGCCCCCGGAGGTACGGCCACGCTGGAAACCGATGCCGCCGCGCGGGTGTTACTCATCTGGGGTCGTCGACCCGGGAATCCCTCACGGATTTGCAGCGACGCGGGGCCCGAAATCCTGGGCCAAGTGCGCCGCCTACTCAGCGGTTACTGAGCTATTCGCCTGCTCAGCCTGGTGGGAAGTTGTTGCAGCTGCCGGCCACCGACAAGACGTCGTTGAAGTACGGCGCGGCCTGCGGCATGGCCTGGATCTGCGCGGCCATCTGCGCGCGCTTACCCGGCGGCGAGGCGAGGAAATTGCGCAGGTACGCCTGCGCGATCGGCGATGCGTTCATTTGCGCGGCGGCTCCCGGGTCCGTCGCGTTGAGCGCGGCCATAACCTGCCCGTAGTTGCAGGTTGTGTTGATAACCGGATCCAGCGGATCTGCGGATGCGATCCCGGCGCCGGCCGTCAACGCGAACGCCGCCCCACCAACCGCAGCGGCCAATTTGGTCAACGACAGCCTTACCATCTGTGGACACCTTCCCCAATCAATGCACCGTAGAAAAACGGCGACGACATCTGCCCAACGGTTGCCGTCTGCGGTCGAGGCTACCAGGCTCCGCGAGCATGCTTCCATCGAAACCGTTATCGCTTACCAACTTCTAAGCGTAACTATCCGCAGGTCAGCACCTGTTTGCGTTCGCTCTCAGTGAAATGCGGACTAGAGCCTGGCCGCCAGCTCGGTGCCCTGCTTGATGGCGCGCTTTGCGTCCAGCTCGGCTGCCTGAGCCGCCCCGCCGATGACGTGTGGGTCGACACCGTCGCGGCGCAGTGCATTCTGCAGAGCACGCACCGGCTCATGGCCCGCGCAGATCACCACGTTGTCCACAGCGATCAGCTCCGGGCGGCGTCGGTCCGGGCCGAAGCTGATGTGCAGTCCGTCGTCGGTGATCCGCTCGTAATTGACCCCGGAGAGCTGGTGGACTCCCTTTGCTTTCAAGGACGCGCCGTGTACCCACCCGCTGGTCTTGCCCAGACGCTTGCCCTGCGGACCTTTCGTGCGTTGCAGCAGGTAGACCTCGCGGGCCGGCTGTGCGGTTGGGCGCGTACCCACCCGTGATGATCAGCCCGACGCCTCCGCGCGCGCGTTCGGCGAAGTATTCGGCAAGCCGATCGATATGGCGGGCTCGGTCTTCCAGTCCGGTGTGCATCGAACCCATGACCACCCGGTTGCGCAACGTGGTGAACCCGAGGTCCAACGGCGACAGCAAGGTTGGGTACGGATCCGTCTTGGGATATGGGTTTTTCACGATGGCCCCCGGCGTGGGTTGGCGGGCCGCCCCGGACTGAGTGGCGCGGCGGGCCCCCGTTGTCCCGCGCAGCATATATCCGAGGCGCGTGCCGACTGGTTGACGTGTATGTGCAACGTCTAGTATCAGTAACCAGAAGCTTTGTTCGCGGCGGCCGAGTGTCGCGGCGGACCGAACAGCAGCCCACCAGGCAGTACATGGAGGAGACCTTGAGGAGACGTCTGTGACGTACACGATCGCCGAACCCTGCGTCGACATCAAGGACAAGGCATGCATCGAGGAGTGCCCGGTCGACTGCATCTACGAGGGCGCTCGGATGCTGTACATCCACCCCGATGAATGCGTCGACTGTGGGGCGTGTGAGCCGGTCTGCCCTGTCGAAGCGATCTACTACGAAGACGATGTGCCCGAGCAGTGGAGCGAGTACACACAAATCAACGCCGACTTCTTCGTTGAGCTGGGGTCGCCGGGCGGTGCTGCGAAGGTCGGCATGACCGAGAACGACCCGCAAGTGGTCAAGGACCTGCCGCCACAGGGCGAAGGCGACTGAGCGGGCCGGTGCTGCAAAAGCCCGGGAGGGGCCGCCCGGCCGTGTCGGCGTTCCTGCCGGAGTTCCCGTGGGACACCTTGGCCGACGCGAAAGCGCTGGCCGGCGCTCATCCCGGCGGAATCGTCGACCTGTCCGTCGGCACCCCGGTCGATCCCGTCGCGCCGCTGATCCGCGAGGCACTGGGGGCCGCCGGTTCCGCGTCGGGATATCCGGCGACCGCCGGCACCGTGCGCCTGCGGGAATCGGCGGTGGCCGCGTTGCACCGCCGTTTCGGAATCTCCGGGCTGACCGAGTCGGCCGTGCTGCCGGTGATCGGCAGCAAGGAACTCATTGCCTGGCTGCCGACGCTGCTGGGCCTGGGCCCCGACGATGTGATCGTGGTCCCGGAGCTGGCCTATCCCACGTATGACATCGGCGCCCGGCTGGCCAAAGCGCAGGTGCTGCGGGCGGATTCGCTGACCCAGGTGGGCCCCCGCGCCCCTGCGCTGGTCTACCTGAACTCGCCGAGCAATCCGACCGGGCGTGTGCTGGGCGTCGAGCACCTGCGCAAGGTCGTCGGATGGGCGCGCGACAGGGGCGTGGTGGTCGCGTCCGACGAGTGCTACCTCGGTTTGGGCTGGGACGTCGAACCCCCAGGACCCCTGTCGGTGCTGCATCCCTCGGTCTGCGACGGCGACCATACCGGGCTGCTCGCGATCCACTCGCTGTCGAAGAGCTCGTCGCTGGCCGGTTACCGGGCCGGCTTCGTCGCCGGAGATCCGGCCCTGGTCGCCGAGCTGTTAGCCGTGCGCAGGCACGCCGGGATGATGGTGCCGACGCCGGTACAGGCCGCGATGGTGGCCGCCCTTGATGACGACGCCCACGAGCGGCTGCAGCGCGAGCGGTACGAACGGCGGCGGGCCGCCCTGTTGCCGGCGTTGCGATCGGCCGGTTTTGCCATCGACCATTCCGAGGCGGGCCTATACCTCTGGGCGACCCGCGGTGAGCCGTGCCGGGACAGCGTCAAGTGGCTGGCCGGCCGCGGCATCCTGGTGGCGCCCGGCGATTTCTACGGGCCGGGCGGCGCCCGGCATGTGCGAGTTGCGCTGACCGCTACCGACGAGCGCATCGCTGCGGCGGTTCAACGGCTAAGTTAGCTACCTAGGCACGGTCAACCTCGGGTAAGGAATGTGGTCGTGACAACTTCGGCTAGCAAGCTGAACATCCCGCCGACGGTCGGGGACGTAGCCAAGCGCGCATTCCTGGGAAAACCGCTCATCACCGAGGAACTGTCAACCGAGAGATTGTCTAATCCGATTGCGCTGGGCGCGCTTGCGCCGGACGCGATCTCGTCCACCGCCTACGGCTCCGAACAGATCTTGATCGAGCTGCTGCCCGCTGCCGGGCTGGCGGCTTTTGCGTTGTTGCTGCCCATCAACGGCGCGATTTTGGTGATTCTGGCGTTGGTGGCCGCCTCGTATCGGCAGGTCGTCATGACCTACACCCGGGCGGGCGGTTCCTACATCGTCGCGCGGGAGAACTTTGGTCCCCGGGTTGCGCAGGTCGCCGCCGCGGCGCTGTTGATCGACTACGTGGTCACCGTGGCGGTGCAGACGGCCGCGGGGACGGTCGCGGTGGCGTCGGCGATCCCGGCGCTGGGACCCTACAGCCTGACGATCACCGTCGGCGTGGTGCTTGTCATCTGCTACGCGAACCTGCGCGGATTAAAGGAAGCGGGCGTGCGATTCGCGGCCCCGACCTACTTTTTCGTCTCGATGATCACCCTGACGATCGTGACCGGTGTTATCCGCGAAATATTTTGGGGATTACCGACCTACGATGCCCAGCACATCGCCGGAATGGTGCCGATTCATCAGGGCGATGGCTTGGTGATGGGCGCGACGGTCCTGGTGTTGCTGCGCGCTTTCGCCAACGGCGGTTCGTCGCTGACGGGCGTCGAGGCGATCTCCAATACGGTCAACGTCTTTCGTAAGCCGCAGGGCCGCAACGCCCGCCGGGTGCTCACCATTATGGCCTGCATACTCGGGTTCTTGCTGGCCGGTGTCGCATTTCTCACGTTTGTCACCCACGCAGCGCCGTATGAAGCGGGATATCCGTCGGTGCTGTCGCAGGTTGCCCGCGCGGTCTTCGGCAATGGGTTGATCGGCAATATCCTCTACATCCTCGTCCAGGCTTCGACGGCGGCCATCCTGTTCACCGGTGCCAACACCAGTTTCAACGGATTCCCGGCGCTGGCGAGTTTCGTCGCCGAAGACCGCTTCCTGCCACGACAGCTGATGAAACGCGGTCACCGCCTGGTCTTTTCGAACGGCATCATCGCGCTCACCGCGCTATCGGTCGTACTGCTGCTGACGACGGGCGGCTCGGTTACCGCGCTGGTCCCGTTCTACGCGATCGGCGTGTTTACCGGTTTCGCGATGGCCGGCTATGGAATGACCAAACACCATCTGACGCACCGGGAACCGGGCTGGCGACGCCGGCTGGCGATCAACCTGTCCGCGGGCATCCTGTCGACCGTTGTGGTGGGGATCTTCGCGGTGGCCAAGTTCACCGAGGGCGCCTGGCTGGTAGTCGTTGTCTTCCCGGTGCTGGTATTCGTGCTGATCCGCCTGAACAAGGAGTACCGCGCCGAGGCAGCCATTCTCGAGATGTTCCGCACCGACCGGCCCGAATTGGTGAAGTACGCGCGGCACAAGGTGTTCGTGTTTGTGAATTCGGTTGACCTCGCCGTGATCGAAGCCCTGCGGTACGGCAAGGGATTGCGGGCCGACGAACTGGTCGCGGTGCACTTCCTGGTCGACGCGACCTACGCCGCGCAGCTGCGAAAGCGTTGGGACCACTTCGAACTCGACACCCCGCTGCGGGTGGTGGACTGCCCGGACCGGCGGATAACCCGGGCCGCGCAGGTGTTGGTTGCCAAGGCACGCGATGAACATCGGAACACCAACGTGACGGTGTTGTTGCCGCGTCGGACTTACTCGCCGCTCTTGGGACGCCTGTTGCACGACCGCACCGCGGACAAGGTCGCCCGGGCGGTCAGCCTGGTCCCCGACGCCGCGGCGACGATCGTGCCTTACGACGTGGAGACGCGGATCAAGGAGGCGTACCCCGACGATCTCGAGCATCGGGTCGCGCGCGGAGTCGACAAGGTCGAAGCATGGATTTCACAGGATGACCAGGAGGTCGAACGCTACGAGCACCCCGTGGGGGAACCGTCGGTGATCACGGTGGCGGGTCTGATCCCGGGACAGCGCGCCACCTTCGAAGGACGGGTCAATGAAGTTGAGGACATCAGCAAGGGGAGGCGAACCGTCCGAGAGGTCGTCGTCGGCGACAACAGCGGCGAGATCACTGTCACGTTCCGTTCCGGGGCAGGGGGTGCTGACATCCAACCCGGTCAGCTGTTGCGGATCACCGGCAGGGCCCGCCAGACCGGCAACCGGCCCATGTGGATGACCGATCCGGCGTACCACGTGATCGAGGACCCCGCCAAGGCCGCCGAGCCCGGGCATACCAGTGAAACGTAGGTCAGCCGCGCCCTACTTCACCGCGACCCCCACCATTTGAAATGGCTTGGCCCGCTTAGGCGTCCAATCGGGCGAACTGTTGTCGGCGGTATTGCTCGACACAGGCCGCCCGCCGGACCTTGCCGCTCGTCGTGGTGGGTAGAGATCCGGGCGCTACCAGCACGAGGTCGGCGACTTTGAGGCCGTGTGACGTGGATATCGCCGCGATGACCTTGTTCTTGACGGCGTTGAGCTTTTGTAGCGCCTCCTCGTCGGAGTCTGCGCGCTTCTTGACTTCGATGATGGTGACCAACTTCTCGGTCTCACCCACCGGAACCGCTATCGCCGCGACCCGACCCCCGGTGATTCCCTGAACGGTCGACTCGATGTCGTCGGGATAGTGGTTACGCCCGTAGACGATCAGCAAATCTTTCATGCGGCCGACGATGAACATCTCGCCCTCGGACATGAATCCGAGGTCGCCGGTTCGCAGCCATGGTCCCTCAGGTGTGCCCGGGGACGGGTCCACCAGCATTCCGCCGAAGGTGCGCTGTGTCTCGTCCGGTTTCTGCCAATAACCTTCGGCGACATTGTCGCCACGCATCCATATCTCACCGACCGTTCCCGCCGGGCACTCCATACGGGTATCGGAATCCACGATTCGCATCATCGGTGATTTCGGCGTGCCGTAGCTGATTAGCGGTGCGCCGGTTCGTGCTTCACGCCTTTCGGCGATGCCTTCGGATAGCTTCTCGGGCTCGAAGTGGACGATCACCGGTGAGCTGCCATCCTTAGGGCGGCAGGCGGCATAGACAGTTCCTTCCGCCATACCATATGAGGGCAGCATCATGTGGTTGGGGAAACCATATGGAGCAAAACGCTTGCAGAACCTCTCCAGCGTGGCGGGATGGACGCGCTCACTGCCGCTGATGATGCCCTGACAGGCCCCCAGATCGAGCCCGGCCATGTCCGCGTCCGTCGTCTTTCGTACGGCCAAGTCGAAGGCGAAGTTGGGCGCCGCCGAAAACGGGTGGCTGGCGTTGGCCATCGCCCGGATCCACCGTGCCGGGCGTTGCAGGAACGCTATCGGACTCGTGAGCTCAGAGCGCCAGCCGCCCAGAATCGGTGCGACGACGCCGAGAACCAAGCCCATGTCGTGGTAGAACGGCAGCCACGAAACGACGGTGAGGTCGGTTGGTGCCACGCCGTTGGTGGGCGCGAAATAGTCCGCCATCAGCTGTTGGAAGTTCACCAGAAGGTTCCGGTGGGTGATCATCACCCCGGCCGGAAGGCGGGTCGAGCCGGAGGTGTACTGCAAGTACGCCGTAGTCGGTGCCTCGGAGAGCCGAATGCTCGATGGACTCTTGGCGTCCAGATCCAGCGCATCGACCTCGATGATCGTCGGGATGACGCCCGTGCCCGGCCGGCCAATGTACTCGGAGACCGCTTCGGCGACTGCGGACGTCGTCAGGATCACCGAGGGCGATGTGTCTTCAAGAACCGCACTCACACGTTCGTCAAGCGAGCCGACCTGCGGGACCGTCAGCGGTACCGCGATCAACCCGGCCTGCATCGCGCCCAGGAACGCCGCGATGTACGCCAGGCCCTGCGGCGCAAGAATCACGGCCCGGTCGCCGACCGAGCCGTGCCGCCCGATCTCGTGCGCGACATTCAAGGTCCGCCGATATAGCTGTGCCCAGGTCAACGCTTCGCGGACGCCGCTCTCCCAGTCCTGCTCGTAGTCGGTAAAGCTGAACACCACGTCGTCTGGCTGCAGACCAGCGCGTTCGCGCAACAGGGAGAGGACGGAGGAGTCTCGCATGGCGCCAGGCTACCGTCTCGCCGCCGATGACGGGTTTGCTTAGGTGCCCAAGCCCCAGTGGAACACGCGGGAGGTGAGCAGGACGACGCCCAGGGAGACGGACGCGACGACGGTGAGTCCGATGATGGCGACGACGAGCGGGCGCCATCCGGTGCGCGCGACTTGGCGGATGTCGGTGGTGAGGCCGACGCCGGCGAAGGTGAGCAGGAACGCCCATTTCGACACGTTGGCGAGGTTGGCGGCCTGTCCCTTGGTGAGCCAGCCCGCGGTCGCAATCGCCGAGACGGCCAGGAAGCCGAGCACGAATTTCGGAAATTTCTGCCAGATGAAGGCGGCCTTGGCCTGCACTCCCGGCGCGATCTCGTCGGCCTGTCCGCGCCCGGCCCAGTACACCGCGAATCCCAGCACGACAAAGCCGATCAGCGCGTTGCGGGTGGACTTGACCAGCACGGCGATCTTGCCGGCGTGGTCGGAGAACAGGTAGCCGGTCGCGGTCGTCTCCGCGGTGTTGTCCACCGCCAGGCCCGCCCACAGGCCGAATTCATGGTCGGTGAGCCCGATCGCGTGTCCCAACGGCGGCAGCGTGAACAGTCCCACCGCGCCCAGCGCCAGGATTGCCGCGATCGCGTAGCTGACGTCGGCGTTGCGGGCCCGGATCGCGCCCTTGGCGGCCACGATGGCGGACACCCCGCAGATCGAAGTGCCTATCGCCAGCAGCGAGCCCAGCTTGCCCGACAACCCGAATGCGCGCGCGACGACGAGGATGATGGATCCCGCGATCGCCATGTCCACCAGAATCTGCACCAGGCTGGTGGCGCCGAGCTTGGCGATATCACCGAGCACGAATCGCGAACCCAGCGCCACGATCCCGACTTTCAACCAAAACTGGTAGGTCTGCACGCCGGGCCGGAATATGGCGTGTAGGCCAATGGTGTTGGTGACGAGAAGCCCGATCACGATGGCCCACAACACATATTCGATGTCGGGCACGGTCCAGTGGTGGTGTTTGGCCACTGTGTTCCACCAGATCTGGGCGTACTTGCCCAGCACTCCCACCGCGATCAGGAGGAGAATGCCCGGCGCATAGTCGAGCGGGCGGTTGCTGGTGAAGGCGACTTCGGCCGACTTCTCTTCGGGTTCGGCGCTGACGGTGCTCAGGGCATCACCAGGGAATCTTCGGGAGCGCGCCGATGACCGCCAACGCGACGATCACGCCGGCCAGCAGTGTGGCCCACCAATCTTCGGATAACCGCTTCACGCCGCAATGGTGGCGTGGCCGGTCCCGGCGGCCAAGTGATTGGCTCGCGCTGAGTTTAGGTCCGCGGTCGCGAACTGCGTTCGTTGAGCAGCGCGATCACGCGCGCGGCAAGCTCATCAATATCGGCGTCGGTGGTATCGAGCACGAGGTCCGGGTTCTCGGGTGGCTCGTAGGGCGCGTCGACCCCGGTCAGCCCGGCGAGCTCGCCGCGGCGGGCACGCGCGTAGAGGCCCTTGGGGTCCCGCTTTTCGCACTCGGACAGTGAGGTGGCGACGTGCACCTCGATGAAGGGCAGTCTGGCGGCGTCGTTGAGGGCGCGCGCGGTCTCGCGGTCCGACTTGAGCGGCGACACCAGCGACGCCAGCGCGACCACGCCCGCGTCCGCCAGGAGGCGAGTCAAATGGCCTACCCGTCTGATGTTTTCGGTGCGGTCGCCGGGGGAGAAACCAAGGTCGTCCGACAGGCCGTGGCGCAGGTTGTCGCCGTCGAGCAGGTAGGCCACCCGCCCCGATTCGACGAGTGCGCGCTCCACGGCCACCGCGATGGTCGACTTGCCGGATGCCGGCAGGCCGGTGAACCAGATCGTCGCGCCCGACTGTCCGGTGGCCCGCCACCTGTGGCCACGGTCCAGCGCCGAGGGATGCCAACGGATGTCGGTGCGCGGGTGTGTGCCCGGCTTGACCTCCCGCGCCTCGATGATGGTGCCGGCGCCGACGGTGTCGTTGGTGGTTTCGTCGATCAGGATGAACGCGCCGCTGGTGCGGTTGTCGGTGTAGCTGTCGGCGATGACGATCGAGCTGGTTCGCAGGGTCACGGTGCCGATGTCGTTGAGCGCCAACTCAACCGGCCCGTCGAGCTCGTCGAGCGTTTCCGGATCCAGCCGCGAGAGCAGCTCCTGCACGGTCGCCCGGACCGTTTTGGTGGTTTGTTTGAGCGCCAGCCGGTCGCCCGCCCGCAGTGGCGAGTCCACGAACCAGCACACGGTCGCGTCGAGCTCTCGGGCCGGCACCGGCAATACCGCATCGTCGGCACCACTGACCAGCACGTCGCCGCGACCGACATCGATGTCGTCGGCCAGCTCGATCGAAATCGACAGCGGCGCAACGGCTGTCGTGCGGTCGTCATCGAGGGTGTCCAGCGCGGTCACCGTCGACCGGGTGCCGGCGGGAAGCGAGACCACCTCATCGCCGACGCGCAGCGTTCCCGCCGCTAGCCGGCCCGTGTAGCGACGACGCACGTTGGCCGTCGGCCGCGACACCCATTGCACC
>Ga0310912_10001192_pt1 | contig 14075 bp, 13 predicted proteins | sample GREbulkMGOX080_FD_203443 | JGI IMG/M metagenome (GOLD analysis project Ga0310912, IMG submission 203443) | Lab enrichment of tropical soil microbial communities from Luquillo Experimental Forest, Puerto Rico - GRE.bulkMG.OX080 | ecosystem: Environmental > Terrestrial > Soil > Tropical forest >...
ATCGGCGCGATAGTCCTCAATCCGTCGTACGATTTCCTCTGGATCGTCACCCCTGGCAAGCGCACGTTTCGCATAGGCCCAGTCGTGCTCCGATTGCGTCAGCGGGCGCGGCTCAGACGATCCGAGTGCTTGGCGACGCGGCCGGAAGGCGCCCTGCCGAGGCTCGCTCGGCAGCGGGAAATCCAGCAGATGATAGACGCGGTCGGTATGCTTTTCTGCTTCGAGCAGAAACTCCGTCTCGTACTTCCTATTCTTCAATCCCGGAATGCGCAGCACGCGCGTCGAGTCGGTTGCCGCCGGATCGCCTCCGAAGGTCCGAGCCACAGCTCGCAGCAGGGCCTCGGCTTGCTCCGGCGAAACCTTCTCAGCCCTCCACACCAGTTGATACTAGCCCGGCGAGGTTGCCGGGAATGGTTGCGAGAAAGGCGTTTAGAAGGTTGTATTTCTCTTCATAGAGCTGCGCGTCGTGGACGCTGAAGACCTTGTAGAACTCAGCCGACGCGCGGTCCACTTTCCCGAGGTCAAGATCGTAAACGACGATGCTAAGAGAAAACCGGCCGAAGTAATTCCCTTTCAGCTCGATCTCCTTGATGCACTCTCCGAGTTTGCGGACCCGGGACTCTTTCGAGTTGTCCCATAGAACGTCTTGTGCCGGCGGTTCGCCGAGGTTCACCTGACTCAGGAAAGATCGCTTGGTATTGTGAAAATGCCGGCGCTTGGCCTGAATGATTCGCCTGGTTTTGCCGGATTCTTTCCTTTTCCATTCCGTGACCACGTGGTAGTTGGCCTCGACTTCAAGCAGGCGCCGGAAGATGAGGGGAAAGCTCTCGGCCGAGGGTTCCTTGAGTGTCAGAACCTTGACGTAATAATCGTCCAAGCGGAGGTGCCCCTGTGGCATTCAAGATGGGACTCGGATAGGTAGTAGTCCAAAAACGTGTCGTGAAGGAGTCTTGAAGATTGCGGGGGCGAAGTTCAGGGTCTGTTTGAGGATGCGGAAGGCTTCTTGCTTGCCAAGCTCGGGCGGCTGTAAATCGATGTCGAGAAGTGATAGCGTGTCGCGGTGTGAGTTACGGGACCGCGAGGATGCTTGGGGAGGCGACATGGAAAGCATGATTGCGAAGCTGCTGGAGGATTTTGAGCGCGGCAAGATGACGCGAAGACAGCTCATTAACAGCCTTGCCGTCGTCGGTACGATTGCGTCGAATGCAACGGCTTTGGCCGCGGAGAAAACCAAGGGATTCAAAGCCGTCGCGGTGAACCATATCTCTTATCAGGTGAGTGACTACGCGAAGACGCGCGACTTCTACGCAGACTTGTTGGGGATGAAGGTCATGGGAGACAACGGAAAACAGTGCGAATTAGTGCTCGGTGAATCGAACACCTTCGTGATTCCGCGCAATGCGCCGGCAGGAACCACGCCGCCGCGGGTCGATCACATCGCGTACACGATTGAAAACTGGGACAAGAACGCCGTGAAAGCCGAATTGGAGCGGCGCGGGCTCGATCCGAAGGAAGATACCGAAAACAGTTTTCACGTGAAAGACCCGAACGGGTTCGATCTCCAAATCAGCGGGAAAGAGATGAAGCCGGCCTAATCTCAAGTTCCTTGGCCTGTAACGTCTGCGAACGACGCCGCTCCGAGGGCGACTGGCGAAGTCAAAACGGAATCAGCTTATTCTTCGCGAAGAGCGACCATCTCTTCGCACTATTGCAAGCAATGCTCTCGATTTGTTCTGGCACCCCAAATGACGTCCCGTTACTCGAGACGTTTTCGAAGAATTTGCAACCAATGAGCGGAGTATGGACTGCGGATGGTCAGCACTAGTGAGGTGCACTTCATGACGGCGGGGTCGCCAAACCACTCGAATGGGCGAAAAAATGAGACAGCTCGTTTCAATCCTATTCTGCTTCTTCTGCATCTATCCTCTCTCCTTGGTTCTCCGGTAGTGCCCCCTTCGCTCAGAATCTGTTTCTGTCAATCCAGCTTTGAACTTCATCTCCAACTGCAAAAGGCTTTCCTGGCGCGGCGGCGAACCGCCCGTCCAATTCATACGCATTCATTTCCAATGGGATGGCCTCATAGGAGCCACCGCTCAGGAAGCCTCTCACATACTTAGCAGCAAAATCTGGCAGTCCCAACCTTTCGTACTGGACGACATGGACAAGCTCGTGGAACAGGAGCCTGTCTGTGAACGGCTCGTGAGAGACCACCGTGTCCACGAACGTGATTGCGGCCATGTGCGCGAAGTCCGGCAAATCGGCAGGTGAGAACCCCATCTGGACGAGTTGACCGTAGAACGGCGGATTTCTCACGCGCTCGCGACTGCGGACTACAAGGCGAGTCAAATCGAGGACGGTCTCCGGGAAAAAGGGGCACATGGCGTTCTTCTGGCTCACGCTGAGAGGCGCAGCGCCGGCTCGGTAGGTCTGACGCTGTTGTCCGATGTACGGCGCAACCTGGTCAACGACCCATTGGACTTGAGCGCTGCTGAGCGTTGGTAACGGCATAGCGACCCGCGACTCGTTTGGTGGGCTATCATAATTGAGATGGAAGCGGAGGGTTGAGTTGATGGACACTACTCATACACAAATACCTCTCACCCTTTCACCACGTTTCACCCAAGCCGTGGATTATGCGCGCCAAATACATACAGGCTGGCGCAAAGGCACGAAAGTGCCCTACATGGCCCATCTGCTCGGTGTTGCTTCGCTGGTGATGGGAGAAGCCGGACACGTTCCCTTTGCCGTGACGGAAGACACGGTTATCGCGGCTCTCCTGCACGACGCGGTGGAGGACGAGGGCGGACTGCCCCGGCTACAGGACATCGAGGAGAGGTTCGGAAAAGAGGTCGCCTGCATCGTCAAGGGCTGCACGGACAGCTTCGAAGTCGACGCCGGCGAGAAGCAGGATTGGGAACCCAGGAAGGCATCTTACCTCAAGCGGCTACGCGAGGAACCCGAGTCCGAAGGCACCCTGCTGGTGTCAGCGGCGGACAAGCTGTACAACGCCCGGGCAATTCTTGAGGACTACAGGGAGGTCGGAGCGGAGGTTTGGCAGCGGTTCAAGCGAGGACGCGACCAACAACTTTGGTATTTCGGCGAACTGCTCATGATTTACGGGTCGAGATGCCCGGATTGGCGGATTGTCAAAGAACTGAAGAGCGCGGTCTCCGAACTGAGAAGAGTCTCGGCAAGCGAATCGTCGTGACGAATCTCTTCAGCGTTGCTCTAGGTCACTGGAATGACAGTAATCCAATCGCTCGTACAACCAAAACAAGAATCCAAATCCACTGGAAAAATGCAACAGCCATGGGCCGACCTTCTGATCAGCACTACGCCGGGCGGCCGCAAGCTTGTGGAGGCTGCGGTGAGCCTTGGACGATCAGCGGCGAGGCGGCCTGGAACGGGGAGCCTCCCGAGCCAGTGCGGGAAAACCCGCTGCTTCCGAGCAATCGTGCAAGCTCTGCGGAACCGAGTTGGGAAAGACTCTCTTCCCGCGGCAACGCCAGCGCTTGTTCCACCTCGCCGTAGTCGACCAAGTTCGCGACTCCTACCGCACGACCTTTTCGATGCGCCGGTCAGGTAGTAACCACATAACGGCAACCAGAACGTATAGAGCGTAGCCCGCCCACGTTCTCACAAACGCCAACGATATTGCGACGAGATAGATGACGATGCTCAGTTGCCCCTTTCTGTCTCTGCCTATTGACATCGCCAGCTTGGAGTCTTTTCCGTGATGGGACACAAGGGCTTGGGTCAATATAAAGTACGCGATCCCGGCAAACAGCAAGATGCAACCGTAGACCGCAACCGGAAGCGACGAGAAATGGTTTTGCCCCATCCAAGCCGTTACAAACGGGGCAAGCGAGAGCCAAAAGAGAAGGTGGAGGTTTGCCCAAAGAACCTTGCCGGAGACGTGGTCCGCAGCCTGAAACAAATGATGATGATTGTTCCAGTAGATACCCACGTAGAGGAAACTGAGAACGTAACTGAGAAAAAGGGGAACCAATGGAAGCAGTGCCGCCAGATCGGCCGAGGGAGGGACCTTTATATTGAACACCAGGAACGTAATAATGACAGCAAACACTCCGTCACTGAAAGCCTCTACTCGTCCTTTGCTCATTTCCTGACCCCTTCGCACACGTGAATAGCTGGCTAGCAGACTAGCCTACGAAAGAGCCCCTAATCGAGGTCGAAGTCCAGAATTTTAGGGCGACACTTCTTCAAGTCGGTTCGCTTCAGAGAAAAAGATCGAGCCGGTGCCGGATGTCCAAGCCCTAGCGCACGTCGCATAATCTACGTCCTGCCAAACGTTAGTTCTTTATCGCAGGCGCATTCGAGCAGGGAGTGATCGGTGACATAGAGGTCTGGCGTGCATTCGAAAATCGGAACGGAGAGAATCAAACCACGGAAATGATTTCATTCTTCAGTCCTTCGAGATGATGAGGTTCGTCAGCTTCCAGGGGTTTTGGTAAGTCTCGATTTCGACCTGTTGTTTCTTCTTGTCGACGGTCAGTTTGCATGCCGGCAGCACCGTGCCGGAGCCCTTGCCGTCGGGCGTGAGCACCAACTCGATGGCGCCGACGCTGTAGTCCCTCGAACGTGTTCCCTGATATAGCTCCGCGAAGGCAAGGTTGCGATCGGTGACGAGACGGAGTCGGCGCCCGTTCTCGGAAGGCAATTCGATGATGTACTTGACGTCGTTGCCGACACCACCACTGGCGAATCTGACTTGCCCCTTGGGCTTCATGTCCTCGAGAACACCCACAAGGCCGTCTTGGCCCGAGCGTGTGAAGGCCTCTATAAGGGCTTTTCGATCAGCAGGCGTCGAAAACTGCTCGATTATGATGTTGACGTCAAAGATCTTGCCCATTTGCGTGCTTGTCCCCATCGCGGTCGCCTGGATGGTCATGCGTCCCTGAGCATGGACGACTGTGCTGCACGCCAACAACGGGAAAGGGTAGACGATAAGGGCGCAACGGAGAAGTCTGTGCTTCTTCACGAAATCCTCCTTGATGAGGCAAGAGTGGATTCCAGCAATCCGCGAGATTGCCGAGATTAGGAAGCAAGGCTGAACTTAGGGCCGCGGATGTATTCTGAACTACTGGGAAAATTGACAGATGAGGGTTCAACATGTTGCCCGGAAAGCGGGAAATCGGGAGGGTGGAGGCTAGTACTTGGTTTGCCCGATTAGTCCTGAACCCAACCTCCCCTTATTTAACCTGCACAGTTGGGTAGTCCTGCCAGAGGTATTGCAGCGCTTCCGCAAGGGTCTGTTCCACAACGCCTCGGTCGACGTGAACAGCATTGCGCGCAAAGACGAACTGATAATGATAGTCCTTGGCGGCAAGCACTCTTGCCATGTTTTCGTTGGCGAGGACCCAGTCGTGCATGCCGTCACGCATCACGTTGGGATTGAGAAGATCGCGGTCGCCGACTTCCATCCAGATCCGGATCGGTCTGGCTGGGCTGTTCGGGATCAGGTGTTCATGAAATTCCCAGGCGCCGTGCGGGGTCTGCGGATTGTAGGGCCATTGCTGATTGATGAATGTGCCGGAGTAGGTCAGCACGCGGCGGTAAAGCTCTGGGTGATACCAAGCCATGCTCAGGGCGCACGCACCGCTTGAGCTGTAACCCATCGCGGCTCTGGCGTTGGGATCCTTTGTGAGCTTTACGTGGGCCTGAGCTTCGACGAGCGGCAAGACTTCCGTTTCGACAAATTCCGCGTAAGTTCCAGACATCGTGTCATACTCAAGTCCGCGCTCACTTCCTTGGGCGTCCCCGCCTCCATTGCCGATCGAAATCGCCACCATTGCGGGGAGTTTGTGGTGTGTTATCAAGGTGTCCAAAACTGAAAAGAGGTGCCGGTCGGGCCCGTCACCGCCCACGATAAAAGGCATGACCATGCCGGGAAGGTACTGCGCCGGAGTGTAGACGGCCACTTTCCTCGAATAGGGAGCGGGGTGGCTGGTGGTGACGACGAGCTGTGCGGGGTCTGCGGGAGCGACGGTGCCAAAGGTATGCGGCTCGCGCGCAATTCCAGGATAGATTTTGCTTTGCGAGGAATCCATGGTGAACTCAACCACATTGCCTGCTAGCGGGCCGCTTGGCTGAGGAGTTGCGGAATTGTGGGTGGGGCCGATGATGAAATTGCCGTCCACCGCGGGCGGCGGATTGGTGCCGTCGGGTAGCTCTGCTGCTTTCACGTAGCCGGAGGTGTTCGGATCGCGCGTGGGCGGAGCAGGATGCGCGATTTGCAGCGGAGTGGCAGAAGGGCGTACTCGCGCGGGATTTGCCATCAGCCACAGACTTGCCAGAAGCTTCGTGCCTAGAGAATGCAGGGGTTTCTTCACTGGCTTCTTCCCGGGGATAGGCAGATTCCTGGTCCCACTGCCACGTCGTTCGCACTCACCCATACCGTACATCCGGCCAGCGCCAGAGCAGTTGCTACGGCGAATTTGAACTGCAAACGCATGGCGGGAGTCTATCCAGATGGGCCTCTCTCTTAGGTTGGGTTGCTTGCCGTTCAGGCTCCGGCATTTTGTCAAGCCTTCCGCCACTCAAGCCTCTTCAGGTCGAGGCGGATGGCGCCCAGCAGCATCCCCGTTATCGTGCCCATGACCGTAACTGGTTCTCCGTCCTGGACGCTCCTCAACCGAGGATATTTCTCGAGTTCGACCTCGACATAGATGACCGCACCAGCGCTTCTGTCTCCGTAGCGCAACGTGACATCAGCAATGCCTGGCCTAGCGAGAAGCTCTGTCATGTAGGAAACTCGTGCAGGCCACTTTACTTTCATCCCTTTGTAGCAACTACGGGCGGCTTCTTGGTGAAGGAACGGGAGAGAATTCGTTTGGTCCCGAATCTCGTCTGCGGTTGGCGTTTCGCTGTATTCGTCGTCGATCGGGTCGTGGCGCGGCGGGATGTTGACCTTCTGAATGATGTTGTCCCGACCAGCGACCACCGAGCCGGAAATGTTGCTCTTCGACATGTTTACGGAGCTGCCGTGCGCAGGCTTGGCCTTTCTTCGTGCCAACCACCCGGCTATGCCGATAAGCACAGCGACACCTATACCCAAGAATATCCACGTATAGTTGTCCGCCAGCCACTGAGGAACGAGAGACATGAGAGGAGTTTAGTCCGGGACGTCCGATACCGTCCAGCGTGGACGTTGCACCTTGCGACTTTACGATTACAACCCGTCGGGAGGTCACGATGGCTGACGTTTGTTTTTAGGAGTGGCAGGGAAACCCAGCCCAGGACGGAGCGTACCCGGATGCGCTGTGAAATCTATTCTGTTGTTCTGCATCTCGGTCTTGCTGGCTTCATCTGCTGCGGTCAATGACCTCTCCGGGCGCTACTCCAGCAGTTTTGACCGGCAAGAAACCAGCGGGACGATTCCTGGACTTTAGAGCTGCCTAATCAACAAAACCTGCTCCTGGTTACAAAAAATCACTGCCCAAATCTCTTTGCATCTTGATTCGCCGGGTAACCGCCTTAGACCAAAGAGCTCGGCCGGTAATCTTCCTTTTACGACTGACGCCATCTTTGGTAAATATTCCAAATGGTGGCGGCACTCCGAACGGCAAAATAGGCGACTACGAGTGATCCAACAAATTGGAGAAATGCGAACAGCTTAGGCATGGGCTGGGGCCTCGAACGGAGATTGAAAACCTAAGAATTCAATTTCCGGACATGCTTCGACCAGATCGATGAACATGTGTCGTGCACAGGAACGTTATGGTGCTGATACGCCGTGATTTCCGCTTATTATCTGCAGGCTATCGAAATGGCTTGTGTAGCGCCATAGTACGGCGGTACCGGGAGTCAAGTTTTCATCAGATTCTTAAGCCTCTTCGCCAGGTGTCGTCGATGGGTCTCTGAGCTCTTCGGCGCCAGCTCGCGATCGATCTTCGGCGCTTCCTCGTACTCCTTCCGCGATTCCTCCATCCGGCTCTGCTGGCTGTGAAGCATCCTCAGGTTGTCGAGCGTCATCGCCCCGTTCCATAGATAGGTCCCTGGATTCTTCGGCGCCAGCCCGCGATCGATCTTCGGCGATTCCTCCATCCGGTTCTGCTGACTGTGAAGCATCCTGAGGTTGTCGAGCGTTATCGCCCCGTTCCGTAGATAGGGCCTTGGATTCTTCTGCGCCAGCTCGCGATCGATCTTCGGCGCTTCCTCGTACTCCTTCGGCGATTCCCCCATCCGGTTCTGCTGGCTGTGAAGCATCCTCAGGCTGTCGAGCGTTATCGCCCCGTTCCGTAGATAGGTCCCCGGATTCTTCTGCGCCAGCCCGCGATCGATCTTCGGCGCTTCCTCGTATTCCTTCGGCGATTCCTCCATCCGGCTCGGCTGGCTGTGAAGCATTCTCAGGTGGTTCAGCGTCAGGCAGATCGTCCGATTGAATGAGAATCGATCCATCCAATTCCATGTCGCCGGCAAGATATTTCCGCCGCACCTCCTGCTCGATGGGCTGGCGGTTCGCTCTGAATACTTTGAGTTTGTCCTTACCGTCTCCATGGAAGTGATCGTCGAGGGCTTCCCCGCTGATGGCGCACCGCACCCACGTTTCGCCATCTCGCCCGTAGAAAAAAACCATGTCACGCCCGAAATCAAAGCTCTCCTTGGGCGCAGGAAATTTCAGGTCGTGCCGCTCCAGGCGCCATTGCACGCGACGGACGATAAAGGTTGCGAACGGATGGATGTCCATCTCGATGCTGGCGCGGTCCATCGCGCTCAGATAAGACTTGCGATCCCTGATGCGAATCACCGTCCAAGGATAGCCTCCCGAAGCCAGCATCACATTCATCAGAAAGCGCGCCATGCGACCGTTCCCATCCGGGTACGGGTGGACATAACCGAAAAGCCAGTGTCCCAACACCGCACGCACCGCAGGCTCGGGCTCTTTTTCCAGAAGATCGAAGAACGCCGGCATCGCATCCCGCACCGCCTCCCACCTCGGCGGAACGTAGCGCGACCCGCGCAGATACACCGGTATATTCCTGTAACCGGCCAATGATCCCGGTTCCATCAAGCCGGCTGTAACGCAGGGCTGGAACAATTCGCGATACCAGTCGTTGTGCGCAGCGCGCGCGAGCGCGCTGGGGTTCTCACCGGCGATCACTTTCTCTACCTCCTTTTTCACGCGCTGAAACGCTTGCCAGTATCCCCGCGCCGCGAGGGCGTCGCGATTTCTACGATCCCGAGCGTCATGCTCGGGGTCCCAGCCGCCCTGGCGCACTTTCTCAACCAGGGCGGGCGTGACCGAGTAACCTTCAATGGACAAAGAGTGGTAGGCATCGGTCCGATAGATTTCGTCGACGAAGCGAAGATACGCTTCCTTGTCTGTCGGAAGCCCTGGCTCTTTTGGGAACGTAGCCAACACCTTGCCACGCATCGATTCCCAAAGCATCTCGATGCGGCCCACGATCGGAGCGGTGGGACGGCTCGGCTTGTGGAATATCTGTCCGGCTTCAAATGGGCTGCTTTCTCGCACATCGTATCCGGCGCCCTTCATGGCGCGGAGAATCTCGTCCGCGAGTTCGCCTCGCCCGGTTTGGCGGAAGGCTTTGGCCAGATAACCGGCTTTCGCGGAGTGACCGCCGTTCAGGAGAAGCCGCAGCAGGTCCGAGGCGTCCGCGAGGCTGGCCATCACCACTTGCGCCTCCAGGGGATACAGCTGAAAAAATGATTCCGGCACACGTACCAACGACGCCGCCGGCGTAAACAGACGCAATCCGTCCCTCACCATGAGGGCCCCGCCGGCGGGCATCTCCGCCACTTTCAGGTCGTAAAGCGATGAGCCGAAGAGAAGCTTGATATCGTTGTTTGTGGCTTTGGGACTGTGGACAACCAATTGGTCCGGGATCACCGTTCTCTCGCCGTGCAAAAAAAGGGATTGCTCCGGCGACAGGTGCCATTGTTGGCCAAAGCGCTCGTCGCAGTAGCGCGCGCAAAATTCCCAGAACGACGCATGCCAAGGGGTGCTCTCGCCGGCCTGTGCTTCGGGGCTGGCTGAAATCAGCCAACCCTTCATGACTTCTTGCAGGAAGCCGTTCTCCATCAGGCGTTCGCGGTGAACTCGGCTCAGGTCGTCGGAACGAAACACCCGTCGGTCGCCTTCCTGAAGGACCTTGAGCGCGTCAAGGGATTCAGCGAGTTTTTCGTTTGGCGAGGGCATGAACCTTTCCCTCCTGGATCGGTCATTACAAGTTTATTGTGACGAGCAAATACAAGTATGTGATGCTGCATGATTACAAGTCAATTGTGGCAAATAATGCAAGTGTATATATTAATGTTGTCGCGAGGGCCAGGCCTACAGGCAAAGGCTAGTCAAGCTTAGGTGTGTTGCCCCTGAACGACATCACCGAAGAGCAAGTTGTTTCGGCAATTCGCTTGCGAAGGGTGGGCGGCGCATCTCCATCGCGCAACTGGTGTCTATTCCCTCAGCCGAGCCTTTCTCGATGAACACTTTGAACATTCCTGCCACGCACGCCCCGTCTGTCTGGTGTCCGTAGTGAGGAATCTTCACCTGGCGACCCTTGGGGAAATTCATCACTGCAGCTTCCCCGTACCACGGCGGGCTTGCGCCATCGGCCTCGCCGGAGATCATTAGAACCGGTAAATCAGACTTCACAAGCTCGGTGTAGTCCTTAGGAATATCGCCGCGTGGCCATTCCTTGCATGCTTCCATATGCACGCGCACGCGATACTCGCCCACAAAGGTGTTCTTCGTCTCGCGCGCAACATCTGCTTCTGTGATGAACGGAACGCCCTCCGAACACGTCACGGTCATGTACATCCCGCGCGCCACTCCTCCTGCAAAGCTCGGATTCACCGCTAAGGCTTCGAAAGGCACATAGTCGCCCTCGTAAGCGCGATGAATCACGTACGGCACCAACCGTGCTGAAGCCGTTGTGTAGAGTTCTAGCCTCAGCCGCTCCACAAAATTCCCTCTAGGCAGCTTGATTTGCACCCGCTCTTTATTCCTTGGATCTAGTAATTCTACGCTGACCGGTCCATTGTCGAACCGTGCCAGGACTTTCTCAAATTCCTGCTTGATGCTCGGAAAACGAGTGAGGCAATCCGCGTCTGCCGCGCAATCCTTGAACATCTCGTCCAACGCAAGTTGGGCGGCCCTAGGAAACAGGAGCGGCTGCTTGATGTTCGGCGGAGCCACGCCTGCGAGAAACGCCGTGCGGACATGTTCGGAATGTCGCCGCATGAAAATCTGCGCGGCGAACGTGCCGTACGACCCGCCGACCAAGTTGATCTTATCGTAGCCGAGCGCCTCTCGGACTTCATCTAGATCGTCCATGGCGATAGGCGTCGTATAGAGCTTCAGGTTGGCAACCTTCTCGAGCTTCTGGCGGCAGGCTCGCACTCTATCTAGAGGAAACAATTCGCCGAAAAAGGCCGCCAAGTCGTTGGGGTCATCGTTGAAATCGCAGTGAAGCGGATTCGATCCGCCCGTCCCGCGTTGGTCCACGTAGACCAGGTCACGCGTATCGCGCACATTCTCAAGAAGCCCGCCCCTTCCGCCACGCGCGAGGTCGGTCGCTGCCCCTCCCGGCCCCCCCTGCAGCCAGAAAACAGGGTCCGGCGCAGGCACTGGGCTGTGCGCGGGAAGTACCACGATGTTCAGCCCAACCGTTCTGCCGCCCTTCGTAGCACGATCCTCGGGGACTTCGTACGTTCCGCACAGGGCGTCGCTTCCATAAATTCCCGCTGTGCAGGCGTTCAGCGGGAATTTCGCTCGTTTCCGCACCGCTTCAGCGGCTCGCTGTTCGCGCCTGTACCGTGCCGCCGCGAAGCCTAGAGCCATCGCGCCTGCCATCGCTACGACTGCCAAACTAGTCAAACGCGCTCGTCGCACGCTCTTCGCCTTCGGCTTACCATCAGTTGGAATCTCCTTGTGGTCTTAAAGAGCGACCTGATCGCGACCATTCAGAAAACATCGAGTGGATCACGCACTTCCATACCGGGGGCGTTCCGGGACGGCACGAACTCGATGGGACACAGGAAGTGCAATGGATGGAATGATGCGCGGCATCGCGGCGACGAACTTCCGCGGGTACGTGGCGCACGAATTTGTGCCCGCGCGGGATCCGCTCACTTCTCTCCGGCAAGCGGTTGATCACTGCGACGTTTAATGCCCGCAAAGAAATAGTCCACGACCGAAAGTTGAAAGCGAAGAAAGAAGAAGCCGGCGCGCATAACCGAATGGAGTCCAGTGTTCCGCGAAAGATGCGCAGCACGATGGCTGCTTCTCGAGGATCGATTTCAATTTTGTAGCCCTCAGGGGGTGGATGTCGCTCCCTCTCGCAATTTCAGTTCGCTCGTACGCCCACCGCCGCGTACAACTCCGCCGGTTTCAACACGTTTCCGTTTTGAATGACGGTTTCAATCTTGCGGATATCCCGAGTCCGGCTCGTGGGGTCGCCATTCACCAAGAGAATGTCTGCAATTTTCCCCCGAGTGATCGACCCGAGTTCCTTATCGCGTTTCATAAGTGTCGCTGCTTCAATCGTGGCCATCTGCAGAACCTTCGTAGGCAGGATTCCCGCCTCGTTGTAAATCTCCAGCTCGCGGTGCAAGGCATACCCGCTCCCCTGGTCCGTGCCTGCCACAATCCGCACACGACCGTCGTACATTTTTTTCAACATCCTGACCATATTCGCCCATGAATCGCGATAAAGCTTGTCTGTTTCGGAGTCTTCCGCCGGCAGTGCTTGTGAAGCGGTCTTGATTTGTCGCTGCACTTGCACCGGCATGCGTTCGAACATGGGTGCCTCCATCGGCCCAATCTTCCCCGGCCGATCCGTATAGGTGGCCTCAAAAGTCGCCATCGTCGGGTCCACAACGGTTCTATGTTCTGCCAAGAATTCCACAAAACCGTTGACTGCGTCAGAGTTCAAGTCCAGCCCTGCGCTTCTTCGGCCCGGCATAATGAAGCGGTTCGGGTTGCGCGTCTCTTTTACGTCCGGCATGAAATTTAGCATGATAAAGTTGATGTGCTGAATCTCATCCGCTCCGTCTTTCACAAATTGCTCCGCAATCATTTGTGCCGGAACGTGCCCGCTCACCCTTAACCCTCGCCGGTGCGCCTCCTGCGCGATGATGGGCACAAGCTCCGGTTTCATCGAGCTGTAAATCTTGATTTGCACGTATCCCAGATCCGCGTACTTATTCACCATCGATACTGCCTCTTCCGGCGTGTCCGCAAAGGACGCGACCGGCCCCTGAAACGGCCCTCGCCCATCGAGGAACCCTGCGGGAATCACCCTCGGGCCGATCTGCGTTCCCTTCGCGATGCTCTCACGCAATTTCGTAAGCTGTTCGACAGAGTTCGCCAAGTCTCGTATGGTCGTTATTCCCGCTGCGACGTCCAAATACGCGCTCTCTGCATACAGATGTTGGTGCATGTCCCACAACCCTGGTATCGCCATTCTCCCGGTGCCATCCAGCACCTGCGCCTTCGCCGGAACGCTCTGCGCGCGCTCATCGTCCACCGCTGCGATCGTCTGGCCCTTAATCGTGAGACGCTGGTTGACGAGCACCTTCCCGTTGAGCGCGTCAAACACGCTCACATTCTTGATGATCAGGTCGCCTTCAGGCTTGTGTGTGAATTGTTTGGCCAGTTCCGCCCACCTCTCTTGCTCTACCGCTTGTTGTGCATCCTGCAGGCCTTTTAGGGAACCCTCGAATCCTTGACGAATCGTTGCGAACCACGAAGTGGTGGCCGCAACTAACCTCTGGTCCCCGTCCATCCACAGGTAACCTGGTGTAAACGACAAACCACTGATCTCGTAAAGCGACGCGCTCACATGCTTCCCGTTCCCTTCGATCTCCAGGGTGCGCAATTGCCGGATTCGCGCTTCTCCGCTGGGAAGCACCGCAAGCCTTCCTCCCTTCTTCAGCAGCGCCCGCGCTAGAATTGCCCCGGACTCTGGCCCCCCGTTCAAGTCGACGTAGAATTTCCCGTCCGCGCTCACGACTTTTTCGTCCTCGCTCTGGTTTTTCCACTCCGCGTTTGCTCCACGAAACGCGAATGTTTCCGCGACCGGATTCTTCAT
>Ga0310912_10001210_pt1 | contig 13973 bp, 24 predicted proteins | sample GREbulkMGOX080_FD_203443 | JGI IMG/M metagenome (GOLD analysis project Ga0310912, IMG submission 203443) | Lab enrichment of tropical soil microbial communities from Luquillo Experimental Forest, Puerto Rico - GRE.bulkMG.OX080 | ecosystem: Environmental > Terrestrial > Soil > Tropical forest >...
ACGCGATCGTTCGGCGACGAGGACAACGACGCCGCAGCGCGGGCAATTCGGCCGCCGCCAATGGCCGCGTCGCGTGCGATGATCAGTGGTTTGAACCTGCGTAACTGGAGCCTTGCGTGCGGGCTCATTCGGCATGATCGATTCCTCATTGGACGCACGCCCCTCACCACATCCCTTTGAGCGACCCTCGCATGCGGTTGTGGCACCGCGGCGACGCATGCGTGAAGGTCTTGTGGCTTTAATGCATCATCCTGAAAAGTGAGCGTTCGAGGAACGCGATGCGGCGTGGCTCACTCGACCGGGCTCGTATCACGTTCAAAAGAACGTGATGGAATGGACGGCAATGTAATTCAATCCACTGCGCGTCGGTCACCAGTGATCGACCCGTTTAGCAACGCGCAGGGGGGAATCATGACAAATATCTCAAAGCTGATTTTTGGTACTGCAATTGCAGCCGTGAGCATCGCTCATCCGGCATTGGCTCAGCATGCGTCCCAAAATGCTTCGTCAATTTCTGTTCATCACAAGAAACATCTGAGAGTGAGCCGTTCTCAAATCGACTCTCGTGCAGTTGTTGCGGTGCCGAGTTCTCTTGATGATCCAGCGCGGCCGTATGTTTATGTTCCAGGCATGGCCTCGAACTTCGGTCATTAGCTGCCGGGTTGCGCGACGCGACATAGCTGGCGCGCCAAGCCTTCCTGGGAGCGAAGCCTTCCTGAGAGAAGCCTTCCTTAAAGAACACTTCGTGCCAGAACGACAGAGAGTGAGAACGGCGCGTTCAGTAGGACGATGAGTGCGTGTCGATCGGCACGCAATTGGTGCGGCCGGACAACACGCAATCCTCGACCTTCTGGTTGGAATACAGTTCGCGGGCCAACAACCAGCCGACCGCGAACAGCACCACGACCACGACGAGCGCGATCAGCGATTGGCGGCGCGCGGCAGCGTGCCGACGGGTATTGTCATCGTCGTTTGGCACGGCGCGACCTCTTGCTAGAAAACGCTACAAAATCCCGATGGTTGCGGTAAGCCCGCCGGGGAAGCGAGACGAGAAATCGTTTCCGGCGCGCGTAATCAGTCGCACGCCCGCTTAATCGTGCCGCGCCAGAATTGGTCAATTCAGCCGACCGCTCGGCGGAGCCTTCGCGGGCGATCGCAGGCATCGATGATATCCAATCCGGAGCGGGTACGCTCACGTAACGACATACGCCCTTTATTAGGAATTAGTGCCCGAAGAGTCGAGCCTTTGTAGCCCCGGTCAATCCTTGCCCAATCGCTCCGGCATCTTGGCGATATGGGCCTCCAATGACCCGCGAGATAACACCAATTCGTGATGGGCGTCACAGAATGCATGACAGAATTGCCAGATTATGAATGTAAGGAAATTTGGGGAGATCGGCTATGAAGACGCTGCTAGTGGGTATCGCCTTCGCGATGGGAATGGTTTTTGCTTCCCAAGCTTTGGCTCTGCCGTACCGCCCGAGTGGCACGTGGCAACACGGTCATTACATCTGCACCAGTTATGACCAATAAGCGGCCATGTTGCGGGCGCGAACATTCTGTGAAGCGGTCGTGAAACGTCGCAAAGAAATACCGTGACCATTTATGATTGTCTTGCAATCGGCGTTTGCCGCGCTGGCTCTGTTGGCATCGCCAAAATTGCTTGCGGCACACAGATCAGAACAAATTGATTCCACCCGCGATCAGGATTCCCAATAGCCACATCCCGACCGTGACCGCAAAACCGATCCCAACAGCAATGAGAATAAGCATCAGTTCCCTTAGAGGCATTTTCTCACACGCTCAGGGGGGAAGCTATCCGGGAAAAGGGCGATCTTCCGTGATGGCCGTCACGGAACCTTCAAAGTAACCAATGTCTGTTGGTTTAGTTTATTCGGATCTTAGATTGCTAGGACTGCTTGGGTTCCAAACAAATAAAAGCCGATTAACGTTACGCGCCTGACCCTACGCGCACGACCAAGGGCGGGAGGAAGCGGTAGGCGGGAGTGGGGATGAAATAGCTTGATTTAGATCAAATGTTTCGGTTTGCCGGAGCAGATAATGGCTTTGGGTGTGGCAGCTGAGGCGCGCAAAGGAGGATCGCCGCAATGTTCTTTTTTCAGGAAGGCTTCACCTATCGCAACTTTCTGATGGACGTCCTAGGGATATTCTTTTTCGTTGTGTGGTTTTGGCTACTGATTGTCGTTTTTGCTGATCTGTTCCGTCGCCACGACATTTCAGGTTGGAGCAAGGCCATCTGGGTAATAGCCTTGATTGTCTTTTCATACCTTGCTGTCCTCGCCTATTTGATCTTTCAGGGAAGAGGCATGGCAGAGCGAAATGTGGAGCAAGCTCAGCAGGCGCGTGATGAGCTTAGGCGCGTGGTTGGTTTCAGCGTCGCAGATGAAATCCAAAAGCTCGATGGGTTAAAAAAAGCGGGATCGATCAGCGACGCCGAATTTGCAAGACTACGTGCCCGGCTCTTCAGTAGCGAGGGCGGAGCCCTCGCAGCCTAGGGCAGACATGGTTCGACAATGCGGAACCCTGGGCGGGTACGTTCACGCAACGCCCGTGCAACGCAAAATCTTACGCGAAAAGCAGAGAGAGAGACCCCGGCCGGAGGCCCGACGATTGCCTCGACCGGGGCCGCGCGGGCGATAGGCCGAAGGACATTGGGGAGCCCAGTTCGGCCCAGCCCGATGCTTATCAAGCCAGCCATTTCCGGCGTTCGTATGGGACACTTGCGCCTACACGGCGGCGTGGCAATGACGTTCTATTGACAGTCGAGGCGCCGAGCGTCTGAATTATTTCGCGCGCAATTTTGAAAGTTAAAAGCGAAAAGGACCGGCCTCCTGAAGCCGGTCCCCCTGAAGCTCGCCTAGCCTTTCGTAACCACCTTCGCCGGCGGTGGGGCCTTGCCCTTGCCGAACGGTGCTCCGTAGGTCTGTGCGTAAGCCCCAGCGACGCTAAAGAGGGTCAGCGCCGCTGCAGTCAGTAGAGCGAGTGCTTTCATGGCACCCTCCTTTTGTCATGACCGATGAGTCAGTAACCGCCGGGATGACCCGGCCACTAGTGCTGAAAAGACACTGTGGACATTTCAATTAAGGCAGATCGGGACTCTTCGTGACGGTGGAAAGCAGGCGTCCAATTCCTCGACAGACCAAGGCGGCAGGAAGAGGCGAGGCGTAGACGTTTTCTCGATCTTATCGGCTAGGCGGCTGGGGGTAGCCGTACAAGTAATACTGTTGTCGTAGCGACGGCGCGTTGATGTTTGGGTAGCCGGGTGCAGGACGGACGTAGGGGTAGCTAGGTGGATTAGCCACGTACGGAGATCCCTGCGGAGAAGGAGATGCCGGCACCATAAAGCCGCCGGGCGTCCGGATGTATCCCCCATTTGGGGTTCCCGTTTGGGCCTGAGCCAATGCCGTGAACAAAAGTGCCGCAGCACATGCCAAGAGAATGGCGCGCATTGTTTGTTCTTTCTTCCTTCGCCCCCCGTGTGTGAAAATGCTTATTGAGAACTCGCGAACATTGACGTGGATCAAAGTCCCTACAGCCGGCCCCAATCTTCCTCCGCTTCTTGGGTAACTGCCGGCGATTTCGGTTCTTGACCTTTACCCAATGCGCGGAACGATAGCGATAGGGTACTACGGCTGATCGGGGTCAATTCGGCTTGCCTTGACCACTCGAGCGGCTACAAGCCCCCGACCGGAAAAGTGGCGAACAATTTTGTCGTCCTTCTCGACTTCGCCGAGCGGGAATTCACCCTCTTTGGTTATCAGGGTAAATTTCTTGCCCACGCAAACGACTACCATCCTGTTTTGAGAGTGGGCCGCTTCGCACCATCGCATGATTTCCTGGTAATAGGGCGCGCGCCGCCATGCGTCTGGAAATCCAGGATCGCAGCGAATCGTTATGGTGCCATTCCCTTCATGTGGCTGCGTCAATACGATTTTCGATCTATCAGGCTTCCACTCGGGACCGAGTTGCGGGGTGGTTAGCCAGCTATACAGAAAAGACCTGCATTCCGCAGGTCGCATTTCATAAATATTGCAACCTTTAGCCGGCGCGCAGTGTGAACACCAAATGCCTGCAGGCTTTCCCAACTCTGAAATGCCCAACACCTTGCAACACAGTGTGCAGGAGCCACATTGTCGCCCTGGTACAATTTTGCTTGGTTCTGTGGCGGACATCAGCTGAGAAATATTGGATCCATTTTGGATTTGAGTTCCTTTGAGCCCGTCATGGCTTGATTTCGTGAGTCCAATCGGGACCGGAAGGTGGGGCCTTGACGGGTGATGGCAGAGTCGGCTCCACATTGCCCAGCCCGGAGCGGGGTACGCTCACGCAACCCCGAAGAGTCGAGTCCGACGCTAGCCGCCCAACCTCTCGTGCGAAGCAGCGTACTTTCGCCTCCGCCACCGCCTCAGCGGCGATCGCATGACGCGTCCAAAACTGTAGACTAGCAGTGCGGCTACTGTCGCGATGACGATGCTAGGCGATGTAGTCATTGGCGCGCCTCTCCTCGTTTAGCCAGAGGAGCCTCGACCGAGCACGGTAGAGGCAGTCGAGGCTCCCTGGGGAAGCTCGGGCGACGTGCCGATTTCGCCCGATCTACCCGCCGATCAAGTCAGCTATTTCCGGCTTTCGTTTGAGGCACGTTGGCCGTTCCGACGGCGCCGATGCGGCGTTGTATTGACAAGGCCGTTCCCCATTCGTTCTCATAGCGAGTGCGTACCCGTGGGGACTTACTGAGCTTCGCTATCGCGTTCGCGCTGAACTATCGCGAGACAAGGCCCGCAAGCTTGCGCAGGCCGAAAAGGGCAAACTCGCAGCCGCCAAGCTCGGGCACGGCATTGATCCTGCTGCCGAGCGGGATAGGCGGAAAGCCGAAGCAAAACCCCAGCCTAAAGTGAATTCACTGGCCTCGATATTCCCGGCCTACCTCGACGCTAGGCGAGGGGCCTCAAAGACAGCACCTACGAAGCCCAAGAGCGTCACTTAAACGACCACTGGAAGGCGCTTCACGGTCTTCCGCTCAATGGCATTACCCGCGCCGACGTTGCCGCTTCGCTGGCCACCATCGCCAAGGACAAAGGCCCCATCGCCGCCAATCGCGCCCGCTCAACGCTGTCGAAATTCTTCCGCTGGGCGATAGGCGAGGGGATTTGCGATCACAACCCCGTCGTCGGGACTAACAAGCGAGACGAAAACGACCCGCGCGAACGTTCACTGTCGGACGCGGAATCCGCCGCAGTTTGGCTTGCCGCGCCGGACAACGATTACGGTCGCATCGTTAAGCTCATCCTTCTGACCGGCTGTCGCCGCGACGAGATCGGCGCCCTCAAATGGTCCGAGATTGACCTTGAAGCCGGTACGATCACATTGCCTCGCGAGCGGACAAAGAACGGGCAGGAACATATTGTGCCGCTCACCGATGCCGCGCTGGCAATCGTGACCGAAATTGAACGCCGCGACCGCGATTACGTCTTCGGCAGAACGCGGAACGGCGGGTTCTCCGGCTGGTCGAAGTCCAAGGCTGAATTTGACGAGCTTGTTAAGCTCAAAGAGACGTGGACGGTACACGATCTACGGCGGACCGTTCGCACTGGCTTCGGTAAGCTCGGCATTCAGCCGCACATTGCTGAAGCGGCATTGAACCATTTGCCGCCGAAGCTAATCCGCACCTATGACCGCAACACCTATGCCGCCGAGAAGAAGGCGGCTCTCGACGCGTGGGCAGCGCACCTTAAGGTCGCGGTCGCCCAAGCAAGCGGGGCAAACGTAACGGCCATCCGCAAGATCAAGCCGCGTTCGTAGCGGCCTCCGACCGGCTTGAAGTGCAAGAGTGGCGACCGGCTCCATCAATTGGATGTTATTCGCCTAGCAGGCGACGACGATGTTCTTCCCGCATTTCGTCGGCGATGCTTGTTCGCGAGAGCCGTACCAGTTCAGCAAACGGTGCATTCGGACGGCAGGAGCGGCACGACAGCGCCGGAATGAGACTCTTTCGCATCAATGTCAGTCGAGGAACAAACCGCACTGACCGAATGTTATTTGCGCGGACACACGATGTGGGAGAATTCGATTATGAAAGCTCTCGTTCTCGGGGCAGCTGCTTTGGCGCTTTCGGTGCCGAACGCATCGGCCGATGGATATCGCCACGGCTATGGGTATCACTACGGCTACGCAACTCCGGTCTTTGAGTACTCGGGGAACGCATACTACGGCTTCCCGGCTCATGCCTACCAACATACGCCCTGGCCGATTTACGCAGCAGTGCCTATCCATGTAGCGCCGATAGTTTCAGCGCCCGCATATGGCTACGGCGCCGGCTATTGGGGCGGCTACGGGTATGGGTGGCGCTAAACTCTCGCCTGTTGTGACAGTTTAACCCGGACTCGACTCTTTGGATTTTCGTTCCTAATAAGCGCGCATGTCGTTGCGTGAGCGTAGCCGCCCTGGATTGGGGATCACGACCATTCGGCGCCCAGTCATGATCCTGATCATGGCTGCGGGCGCGTTGGCGGGCTGCAGCGGTTTCGGCAACAATCAGCAAGCCACTGCGGCCGATCCCAATATCTTTCCTGCCAACTACCGCAGCACGCTCGTGAAATTTCTGCGCCTTTCTCTCACCAATCGCTCCGATTTTCGCACCGTGACGATTGCCGAACCCGCTCTAAAGCCTGTAGGAACAAGTCAGCATTACGTCGTCTGCGTACAATCCAATCCACCCGGTCAAACTAAGACGACAATGGCTGCGGTTTATCTTTCCGGACAGATGACGCAATTTATCGATGCCACTCCGGAGCAATGCGCGGACGCCGTTTATCAGCCGTTTAAGGAGCTTGACGCCGCCACCCCTCCCGAGACCTTGCCGACGGATGACCTAAGTAACGCCCTGCACGCGCACTGAACGATTGAGGACGGTGCGATTGTGTTCCGCGAGGCTTGTAAGCTCGGTTGTGAGGGCATTGTCAGCAAGCGCCTCGGCTCACCTTATCGCTCGGGCCGATCACCGCATTGGGTGAAGGTCAAGAATCCCAAAGCACCGGCGGTGAAGCGCGAGGCCGAGGAGGATTGGGGGCGCACGTAAGCCGGGCGCGGTCAGTTGCCGTTTTGGAGCGACCGATAATAGGGGTCAGGCGTATTGTAACGATTGCTCTGACCGAAGGTGCTCATTGGACCTTGCTGGATGCCGAACTGCATCACGGGACCATTCGAACCGAAGGGTTTGGCACCTTGGCTGGAACTGTTGTTGTCCGAAGTAGTCGGCTGCTTGTCCGGATCACCGAATGAGTAATTGCCGCCGTTGGGCGACACGATTTGCTGACTGAATGCCCATGCGGACGCACCGCTCGATAAGAGGATGCCTGCCGCAAACAAGCCGAAGCCTAGCCGATATCGAAGCATCGTGAATCCCCATCCCCGAGATTCCCAACTGTAGTCTTATGCAAGCGCCATATAAAATCAACCTTTGTTAATCCGGCCGTGCCTGCCTCAGTAAGGCGCTTCCCGCCGCCTTGGTCTGTCGCAATGACGCGCTCGACGGAGGACAACATGAGAGTTCTTATTCTTGGAGTAGTAGCTACCTTGGCGCTTTCAGCAGGTGCCGCATCGGCCCAGGAGGCGGTGTACCCCCGTCACGGCTACGCACCTTATGGCTACCGCTACTCCGGCTACGCTTACGGCTACCATCACCGCCACTACGGCCATCATCACCGCTACGCACGGTATCGCTACTAGATACTTTGAGGCATCGCCGCTTCCCGCCCAGCGATCAAATCCGCGGCTCATAAGACGCGAAAATAGGTGGGAGAGGTGCCAGCGAGAGCGTATGCTTGTCCGCAGTCGGACCATCGCCGCCCCGCTATTGGTCCGACACCCAACGTTGCCGTGTGCGGCCCGGCACGCGTGCACGCGGCACCGTATGGGGACAAGGCAAAGCCGCCGGTTTTCTAGTCGCCGACGGCTTTGCTGCGAATCCGCAAATGACAACTCGCCGCTTCCCACAGCCGTGGTCGAATTTGATCTAGATCAACAACGAGCCTTTGCGATCCATTTACATCTCCCACGCTAGTGTGAGTGCGTAGAGTGTTGCACGTTCGATGCCGCGATATTTCTTTACGATACACAGACAGGATCGGGTCGAGGATGACCGTGATGGCACGTACCTGCCAGATGCAGATGCGGCGCTTTCTTATGCGACTACACAATCCGAGAGCTACGAAAAAAGAGCGGCTACAAGGATGATCTGTCTCTGGCGATGACCGTAGAGGATCAAGCCCGGCAGACGGTTTTATCCTTGCCGTTTTTCCCGGGCTGCTAAAATTAGTCCTCTTTGCTAGCGTGACAAAGCGCGGCGCATCGCAGCGAATATCGCCAAGCTGCCGGAGCTATCGCGCAAGCCATAGTCGCTTAATAAGAATGGCGGCCTTCAATTAAAATGGTGCCTCACGCGCCTAGACGAAGCGGGCCCCGACAGGCCTTGGTACTGCGGATTGGGTCCACACGAGTCGCTGTTCCCAGCTCGGGCGGCCAAGCATTGTTGAAACGTTGAAAACCCGCAATTCGTGGCTCCCCCGTCTCTATCGTAATAGACGCACCACGGATAGCTCTGCGCTTCAGCGGGTTTTTCGATCCAGATGATTGCCGCGAAAACTCCTAGTGCGAATACGAAAAGCCTCACAAACGGCTCCCAGAATCACTCTCATCCTGAGAACCCCAATGCCCATATTTTATTTCCGGCGCCTCGCGCAATAAGGCGCAGCGGATTTGCGGCGAATATCGCCGAGCCGCCGGAGCTTGTGCGCAAAGACTGAAGCCCAACCGCAAAAAAGCCGTCGTGGGAGCGCCAGCTTCCCTAGTCGGGCTACAAAGCCACCCAAAGCTGAGCCAGCTCGACAACCCTGCCGATGCCGTGTGGTGAGGGATTAGGGGCACGGTAAGGTTCAGGGGACGAAGGCAAAGCCGCCGGTGGTCGCATGCCGGCGGCTTTGCTGTCTGTGTAGTGTTGGAACGAACCTCAGTCATCCATAGTTTCCGGTTTGACGGGCTGCTGCTCCACTTGGTTTTTATGCGGCCCGTTAGCCTCCGCGTCATTGTTCGCGGAGGTAAACTTGCGGCTCCTTGAGGCAATGGAGCCGCTTTCTTTTTGTGTTGGCCACGCGGAGCATGCTGCCGGTACTTCCGCGGACAGCACGCTCAACGCGCAGCCTTGCCCCGGATGAGCTGGACCGGAGCAATGCCGTCTGGAGACAGGGGACTTGACGGCAAGAAATAGGCGGCCGACCGCACACGCAAGCCGGCGATGACGCGGCGAGCACAAAGGAAATCGCCGGGCAGCGGGGAGGCTGCCCGGCGAGGTCTGTGGATAAATCCACAGGGGGGATTCAATTGGAGCGGATGCAGGATCGGCCAGTGATGGATTGTCGTCAAGCGATCCCATTGTAACTATCTAAGATTTCCTCGTGAGCGTTGCCCGGAAGCCACATACAAATCCTCGCTGTAAAATCGCTAAAGGTGATCTGCTTCCCTGTGGATAACCTGTGGAGCGCAGCTGTTCCGGCCGCGGGTGTGGCGCTACGCTTTGCTGGTCGGGAGGTAAGCCACCGGCCGGTGAAGATTAGAAGACCGTCTTCATCTGTCGGTTGGACACATCCGATGCCGCTGGGAGGTGCGGCATGGATTGGGGACGAAGGCAATGCCGCCGGCCATGATGAACCAGCGGCATTGGCCGCCCCGGGCGAACTAAAATCCAACCTTCGGATAAATCAGCTTGCGATTGAAATCGCCGCTGCCCGCTTGGAGTAGCGCTGGCGTGTCGGTGCACAGGCAACCCCGCGCACATCCTCGCCCGGCTTCAGCTTCCGGCTGAGCTTGAATCTATCGACAGGCACGCCATTGGGCTCGACCAACGTCACGGTGCCGTCATTCACGGTGTAGTGGCCGGTCTCAACGCGACCCTCGAAATTCCCGCGAGGCCGAGCGAGTGCGATCGTCACCTTCTGAATGTCGGTCATGCCCATCCCCGTTTTGGGTAAACTATGTCACGTCGGAATGAATCATATTGGCGAACCGTCTGAGCGTAGCGCAGCATCATTACGGCGTAGCGTGTTGCGCTCATCAGGTCATCGCCCTCCTTGAAAACCTTTCCGTCCTTACGATGGTACAGCCTGAACTCTTCCCACCAATCGTTGAGGTGCTTAAAGACTTTGAAGCGGCCGGACTGCATCATTGTCAGCATCTTCATTAGGCCGGCTTCGACTGATACAGACCCGTCTTCGAACTGAGCGTGCTCATGCAGCAAGTTTAGTCCTTGCTCTTTGTATTGTTCGGCGAGGGCAATGCCGGCGCCTTCTAAGGTTTCTCGCTTTCCGTCTCGCGGCCAGGCCCAGCGAAGCTCCTTGCCCCAACTTCGCAGTGCTGCGGCGTGAATGACCGGCGTTGTTTCTCGGATGCGATAGGCCTTAACGACGTAGACGGTATCGGTGTCACGATCCCAGGCGAGCTCGACCGCCGCGAACGGATGGTCCCAGCCGAAGTCCATTCCACCGATGCGCGGCCAATGCGGGGGAATATCCCGATGCTCGATGGCAATTCGCTCTTCCGCGATCGGGAAGATGCGGCCCGACCCGAGGATTGGGATTCCTTTTGTGCGAGCTTCTCGTTCGTGTTCTGGATAACTCGCTATGATCCTTTGTTTTTCTTCGGTCGAAAAATGCATAACGTCGTCAATCGTCATAAACGTCGTATGACGATCCGGGCTTTTCTCATGCAGGAACCTGCGCACGACTTCCGAGACGCCAAGTAGAGGGGTTTGAGTTAGCCACAACGGGCCCGAGCCGACGTTCAGACGGGTTAACAGTTCGGTGTAAACATCGGCCGGCGGTTCCTCATCCGCCCAGGCCCAAGATAAACTTTCACCTTGAAAGGCCTCTCGGCCGGCCAAGTAGGATTTGAGAACGATCAGCGATATGCCGCCCGAGACGTGCTGCACCTTGATGGTCGCCGCAAGGTCGGGGACGCCGCGAGCGGGGACGACCTCAATGATTGCATCCTTGGGAATCGTTCCCGTTCCAAGCGCGCCCGAGCGCCCAATCAAAAGACGCTGGACAGTATCGCGGGCAACTTCGCCGCTGACACTGCACGCCCAGCCGACTGTGGGGCCGTCGAATTTGCGCCCTCGAAACCAATCCGGATAGCGGCCGGTGGCGTGCATGCTCGCTTCCATGCCGCCGGCTAGGGTTTTGCCTAGCTGGTTGCCGGCGCACATCAGCCGTTCGCGATGCGTGGCCCCAGCCTCATGGAACTGTTTTTGGCGCGGGTATGGCTTGTAATAGGCGAGACGATTTTCCGTTTGGCGCCGGGTCTTCTCGGCGCTCAGCGCTGACAATAATAGCTCGCTGTTGTCGGGCGAGTTCGATGAGGGCGTCAAGTTCATTGTCTGAAATTTCCTCTAGTCGGGAATCCGTAATCTCGAACTCCCTCGGAAGTGTCGAAGCCACGATCTTCAAATATTCGGTCGGGCGTTCTATGCGCGCGATCTTGATTATTCCGGCGCCGTGCTCCTCGAAGTCCTTGGCAAGCTCTTCGAGGAACGCCGTGCCGATCCGGTCCCTGGCGCCCTTTCGACGCCCGCCAGTCTTGGCTCTGCCCTTTTCAAATAAACTCATCTTGTTTCTTGCCTCCAATCTTTGAGCAGCACGACGTGACCAGCCGCGTTCATCGTCTGAACGTCGGCGTTTTCAAGCGCGTGTTCGGTGAATGTTCGTGCTTTTTAAGCAACAAATCAGAGATTCTTAAGCAACAAATCAGAGAATCGTAGTAGACGACGAACCCGCGTCTACTGAATGCCACAATTGATTTGAGAGATGTTGGCCCCAACCTCCGGGGGTGTCGGGGGATGGGGTAGGAGATCGGGGCCGTGCTCTCTGATGAGAACGGCCCCGATTGAATATTAGAAGCGCCGCCGACGCTATTATTATTTGTTAGTGTTTAGGTAACCATTGGTATAATTGGTTAATGTCGGCCTAAGCCGTTGTGTTGCAACAGAAATGCGCTTTTGCCCTCAATCAATCGTTTTGCCGCCAATCTTCTAACAAAACCACGTTGGTTTGCTGCCGCAATTCTTCCTTGCGTGCGCGCTCGGCCGCCTCACGCGCTAGCGCTGCCGGATCGAAGGCGTGGCCGAGTATGCCGCCGCAGACCGTCGTTCCATCCCGCCATTGAATGCGGGCTAGATTCGCGGCATCGAAGCCGAGCATCGGCGGGCTACGCATCGACGTCTCCTAAGATCCGCGCAACCGAACGGCACAAACAGCTGTCGCCCTTGGTCAGCATGTGACGAAGATCGCCCACGAAAAGGCTCGCGCCGTCCCGGCTGTTTTTCTGCTCCATCGTTTTTTGTTCGATGAATGCGTCGAGTTCGGCGCGAAATGCATGAAGGCGGTCGAGCAAGCTAGGCTCTGGCTTCTGTTTCTTTGCCAACAAATCACTTCTCCTGTTTTAAATCGACGCCGTATTTGATTGGGCCACTATTGGCGTTCACTGAATCGCCCCGCACGTCCGAATTAGCATTTACCAAATCGAAAATGTCGCGCGTGGCCCAGGCGAATTGGATATCCTCGCCTTCGCGCAAGGGCTGGTCCCAGTCCGGGCTGTATGCCGCATGGCCGGGGTTATTACGGACTTTTCGTCCTTTGATGTCCTCAGTGTCAGGCACCCTGCGATTGCCGTAGTTCGACCATTGGTCCACTACATAGCGCTTTGCAAAGTCTTCGCCCTCGGTGCCGTCAATGCCCTTTCCCGGCTTGACGCTATCATTGCGTTTCCTAATCACGATTGACTCCTGTTAACGCCGCTGCGGATTCCGCCGGTCGTATCAAATTCGCCATCCGGATTCTGATTGGCTTCCATGTCCCGCCAAATTTGTCTCGATCCGGCGCTGTGCTCGAAGTCCTGGCGACGGACCAAGCCGGCGTCGTCGTCCGAGGTATATGCCGCGTAGCCAGGCGAGTTGCGGACCTTCCGGCCCTTGATGTCGCGGTCCTCGTCCACAGCGCCAGCGGATTGCGATCGCCCGCGCATTGATTATCGATCTGTTCACCAAGTCTGTGAGGGTTTTCCGGCTGGCCAAGACGCACAAATCAAGATCGACACCTTCTACCTCAGCCGCTACGGATTGCTTCACGGCAAAGTATTGAACGTCTCGTCGGACGCGATCACGAGAAGCCGAAGGACAAAAACGGCAAGACGACACCCGGGGTGCGGAGAATGCGACCAGCGAGCCGAGAGGCCAGGAACTGGCCTATGCGGCGCGAGTGTCACTCGATCACGAACAGATGCAGGTGGATGATCGACTAGTCAATCTTTCACCCGGCATGGCCGTTACCGTCGAAATCAAGACCGGAACGCGTCGGATTATCAGCTATCTGCTCTCTCCGCTGACGAGGTACGCGCAAGACAGCCTGCGGGAGCGCTGAATGTAGAGAACGCTCAAAGAGCGGGGAACCGCAACAAGGTCCCGACCGTCTGCAAGGTGCGCTGCGCTTCGATTTCCCGCTATGCGATCAATTCCAATGTCAAGCGGCGGCGAGGGCGTCGAGCGCTGCCGCTGCTTCCTGCTGCGGCTGACCGAGGTCTGGCCGCGCCGTTCAGCCTCCCAGGCGAGCGGCGATACGGCGTCTTAGAATTTCGGGGTTGAACACGAGCCCTAAGGCGGCGCGTTGACGGCGATGAGATCGGCGGGATCGGCAAGCTGGGCATGCGCGACCATAATACGGCACCGGGAGAAATGTGTGCACGGACGTGTGCATGAAGCAATATTCCTAGTAGCGTTAAAATTGAAAATACCAGTTAAGTTTTTGTTTTTATTGGTGAGCCCGCAGGGATTTGAACCCTGGACCCCGTGATTAAAAGTCACGTGCTCTACCGACTGAGCTACGGGCTCGAACGCGTTGAGAATGCCCTCC